>OFGF01001133.1_pt1 | contig 18242 bp, 16 predicted proteins | sample 1521711 | NCBI WGS metagenome assembly OFGF01 (sample SAMEA3504092, study PRJEB24116) | mouse gut metagenome | biome: mouse gut; feature: mouse-associated habitat; material: faeces | place: Denmark | collected 2011 | reverse complement strand
CGGCTGTCCGCCGTGTGGAGAAATACGTGGTGGGCCTTGGGGGCAGTCTCAAAAAACAGGATATTTGCCAGGGGGACGTGGCGGGTCTCGTCCCCGGTCCGCAGGGAGAACACCTCCGCCGGGTCGTGACGCTCGTCCAAAAGCCGGGCATGGACGGCCTCCAGGCATTGGGCGGCGTCAGATCCGGTTTGTTCCCCCTCCTTCACGATGTAGTCGAAGGCCTCCAGATGGTATTGGAAGGTTTTCCAGGCCAGATCGCCATAGCTTGTGATGTAGATCAGCGTGCCGTGGGGGTCCCGCCGCCGCAGCTCCCGGCCCAGGGTGAAGCCGTCCCACTCCCCGTCCCTCAAGTCCACGTCCAGAAAGTAGACGCCCCGGCCCCCATTTGCCGCCGCGTCCAGCAGCTCTCCGGCGGTGGAGGCGGCGAGAACCACCTTCATGTCGTAATTCTCCATGAAGATCTTCCACTCCAGGGCGGTCTGGAGCTGGTGGCGGACGGCCTCCTCGTCGTCGCAGAGATAAATTGGAATCATGGGCGGCCCTCCACCTTCAGCTCCTGGACGAACACACCCCCAGACCAGCTTGTGGAGGCAGCCGTATTGGGATGCTCCGCCAGAATCCGCTGATAGCTGAACAGGCCCAGCCCCCGGCCCTCCCCCTTGGTGGAGCCGCCCTCCGCCCATATGTGGTCCGGGTCGATGGATCCAGTGTAGGGGTTGGACACCCGCAGGAACAGCGCGTCTCCCTGGGCCAGCAGGACGGTCTCTATCCAGGGCGTCTCCGTTTCCAGGGCGGCTTCGGCGGCGTTGTCCAGCAGGATGCCCAGGCAGCGGGTGAAGTCCCACGGGTCCATTCCAACCCTCTCCACAGGGTAGAGCACCTCCAGGCGGCAGTCGATCCCCAGCTCTCCCATTTCCGCCATCTTGGACAGCAGGAGGCTGCGTACCTGGGGGATGCGCAGGTTGCCGATCTGGGTGGATGCCCGGATCTTTTCCCCGATGCGGCGGTCAAAGCCTGCGTCCAGCTCCGACAGGGCCGTTTGCAGCGTGTCCAGATCCCCCTTGTCCGCCTGCTCCGACAGCCCCGCCAGCAGGTTTTTGTAGTCGTGGCGGAAGGAGCGCACCTCCCGGCGGATGTCCTCCAAGTCCCGCTCGTAGAACTGCTGCTGGGCAATGACGTCCCGCTGGACTTCCATCTTCCGGGCGGCGTCGAACCACTGGGCCAGATAGAGCACCAACCCCGTCGCCAGGCCCACCGCCGCCAGAACGACTATGTAATACAGGGCAAAAAACTTCGAAGAAACCCCTCGGTGGAGAAAGTAGGACGCCTCTACGATGCAGACCAGGGCGTACAGAAACAGGGCCATTCTGCGGGGCTGGGGGCCCTCCACCAGCAGAAGGCGGAACCTGCGGCCGAAGCCCAGGCGGTACAGCAGGGCGGTGCAGAGCACCACGACGGCACAGGCAATGGATAGCACCACGGCAAACTGGAGACCCGAGTTATCCACGAATATGCTGCTGAACAAAAACTGAGTTAGGGTGGTAAGGGCAATCTGGAATATGCCCGCCATGGACACGGCGGAGATGGCCCGCCAGAATCCCAGCCCCCAGGCCCACCGGGTCCACAGCGTACAGCCCAGCGCGGCAATGAGGGTGCCGGCCAGGAAGCGGATGAGAAGACCCCCGCCGGGGATGGCGTAGTACAGCAGTGCGTTGAGCGTGCCGACGGCCAGCGGGGATAGGAGCAGGGCGGGCAGCTTTTTCAGCTGCCGCCAGCTGCGCTCATCCAAGACGGCGAACAGATAGGCCGCCAGCGCGGCGTGGGCCAGCGCGGAATCGAAGCATGCGGTTAAAACCATCACCTGTATGGGCATGGCGGTTTCCTCCTTGCGTGAAATCTGCCTGAGATAATATACCATACTTGGATGGGTTTGTCCATGGTATGGGGGGAGGGGGAGAGGGTAGGTGCGGTTTTGTCAGAGGAAATAAATCAAAGACGCAGCCCCAAATTATGAGGGCTGTATCCGCCCGGGGTATTTGTTTCTGGTCGGGCGGTATCCGTATACCTTCGAGGGGCTGAAGCACGTTGTTGGAGCGTTTGTGGCGATTGCACAGGGGTGAGGAAGCAAAAAGAGAACACGCCGGCCCAAAGCCATCTGCGCCAAAAAAGTACTGCTTTGAGACGTTGCGAATTGCACCACTGTATACAAAGAAAAAACCCGCAAACGCAGGCAGAGATATGTGTCTGTCTTGATAATTATTCCCGTTCCCAGTAGCTATTCCTGCCAACCTATGGTATGGTGTGTCGCTACGAAGAATTGGGGCTATATCGACAACCACATCAAGCCCAACATCGGCAAAATTCTGTTGAGGAAATTATCCTCTTTGGATTTCCACGGCATCCTGCCCAATGGACACACTGCGATAGGAGTTCTTCGACTTGAGCGGAGCCTCCACCACCTCGCCATCGATCCGGGCGATCTGGCAGTGTACCTGGATCGTACCCCGCTCCAGGTCGATATTCTCCCATTTGAGGCCCAGCAACTCGCCCCGGCGCAGCCCTGTGGCCAGCTCATCGATGGCGAAAACCATCGCCAAGGGGATCGCTTGGTTGATACTCCGCACCGTTTTGGCACCCAACCCCTTAGGCTGATTCTTGGACTCGATCCGCTCCGCCATTTAACTACTTTTTTGTAGAGCTTTTGCAAATTCTCCGAAAACAGTGGAACAAAATCAACAGTCAGTATGTGCTTCCCTCGTCCACAGGCGGCCCATCTCCTCGGACAGCGTGCTCCATATACTACACCGGGTGCTGAAGCGAGGAGCAGAACTGCTCCAGATGCGTTTCCACGATACGAGACATACCTTCGCCACCTTGGCACTCCAGAACGGCGTGGATATCAAGACAGTCTCCAGTATGCTGGGCCACTACGACGCGGGGTTTACCCTGCGCACCTACACCCACGCCACACGCCAGATGCAGGACCAAGCGGCGGAGACCATGGGTAATTTCATGAGCCAGATGATATGAACACACCCCTTGACCCATCAAAAGCACCGGGCAGGAAGGCCAAACTTCCTGCCCGGTGTTCTCTAACCCTTTCCGCACATTTCCCCGTGTGGGTCAAGTTGTGGGTCACTCCACCTGACCCACTTTTTGACCCACATTATTTTGAGGGAAAACAGAACAAAAACTCCCGAAATCCGGCGATTTCAGGAGTTTCTTGGAGCTGCTATCCAGATTTGAACTGGAGACCTCATCCTTATCAACTGATGCCCCACCCTCGAAACGCCTCCATTCGGCGCTTTGGGGGCATTTTTGTTCCATAAAAACGGGAGCAATGGTGCTTTCCGCTCCATCGCCTCCCCCCGCTCGTTTCCTGTTGTGGGTCATGGGGGAATGGCCTCAACCTATTGGAGCAATAAGGGCGCAACGTTGCCGCATGGCTTAACACAAATTTCTCTACACCTGTTTTTGTGCAAACGGAGTACGATTCCTCCCGCCCCATTTTACTGCCCGCACAGCATCCCCAAGCCAGTCTTTTTTCTCACGGATTGCCTACTTACTGCCCCACGAAATACAAGCGGCCCCACGCAAATTTTGCGCCGCTGTAAACAAAAAAGGAGCAGGAAAATTCTACCGACCTTTCGATAAGCAACAGCCGGGCCCCTCTCGGAGCCCGGCTGCTGCTGAATGAGGATTTATAGAATCACCGATATTCCGGCGTTCTCTTTGTGTTCCATAGGCACGGTCAGTTCCCGGCCTTTTCCTTTTTCCAGTGCCGCACGATCGCGATGGTGCCCCAAGCGATGAGGCCCGCCGCGATCACGCCCTCGCCGATCAGGATGAACCAATAGTTCGCAAAGGGCAGCTCACCCACGGAAGTGCCGTGAACAATGCCGTTCATGGCGTTGGAGTTTACCGTGGTATACAGGATGTGCTTAATAGCCTGACGGGCAAAGTACTGGGAGGCGGGATTGCTCACGTCGATGGGCGCGTCCACCTCAAAGCCGGTCAGCTTCAAATCGCCCCCGGCCCGGACGCACTGCTCGGTGTCCATGACGCCGCCGCCGTCGTAGTCGGTGATGACGGTGCCGTCAAAGCCCCACTCGTTGCGCAGCACCCCGGTGAGCAGGTTGTAGTTGCCCCCCGCCCAAGTACAGCCGATACGGTTGAAGGAGGACATGACCGCCATGACAGCGGGAATCTCCACCGTTTTCTCGGTGTAGGACTGGGAGGCCGCGTCGTACTCCTGAACCTTGATGGGGGTGGTTCCCCGCTCCTCAATGCAGGTCTGGAAGGGTTTGAGGTAGATTTCCCGGATGGCCTGCTCGTTGGAGAAGGTGGCCACATGGCTGCGGTGGTCCTCCTGGTCGTTTAAGGCAAAGTGCTTAATGTAAGCGTACACGCCCTTTTCCGAACAGGCCACCGACGCCTCCCGGGCGAATTCGCCGGAAATGAAGCCGTCCTCAGAATAGTACTCGAAGTTGCGTCCGGCGAACGGCGTGCGGTGGATGTTCATGGCGGGGGCGTACCAGCCGGTGATAAGCCCCACATACTGGTGGTTGCCCCAGTTGCCGTCGGCGGCCAGGGCGTCCTCACCCACATAGTAGCCGTGGAGATAGGAATTCTGCCGGTCCCAGCTGGCGGCCAGGTTGGTAGCACAGGGATAGGTGATGGAATAGGGCTCGTGGGTAATGCCGCCCTCGTTGAGGCCGGAGGGGCCGTCATAGTCGATGGCCCGGGGCTTGGCGATGTTGGCGGAGCCCAGGGTCTGGTAGCCGCCGTTGCGGATGATGGCCTCCAGCTCACTGGTGTCCATCTGGTCGATGAGGGCATCCCAGCCGCCCTCGGCCTCCACCTCATCATAATCCCGGCCCCGGAAGTCGATGAGCTCCAGATCACCCTTCTGCCCGTACTGGCCCGCCATGGCGGCGGCCTCCTCCTCGGTCATGGGGTTCAAGGACGCGCCCACGCCCTTGGCCTTGATGGCGTCCCGGATGGCGTCGGACACCTCCACCTCCCAGGTGAAGCCGTTCTTTTCGCTGAAGGGGCTCTGCCGCTTGCTGTCTTGATCCCCGTGGGTCTGGGGGAAGGTGCCGGTCCAGTCCTGCCGGGTGAGGTACTGATCCCGGGGGGTGAGCTCGTCGTATACCGCGTGGTCAAACTGGTTGGTCACGTCCACGCCGGTGAGGGATTTGGCGTAGGTTACATTATCCACCCCGCCGTTGCCGCTGTAGTCGTAGGTCCACTTACCCACGAAGGAGGCGTCCGCCCCGCCGAACAGGGGCTCCACGGTCTGGCCGCCGTAGGCCAGGAAGTTGTCGGCGGCAGCGTGGGCGTTCTCCGCCGCGGTGAGGAGGTAGTCCCCCGCCTCCAGGATGTAGGTCTTGGCGTTCACGTCGTCGTAGGAGATGAAATCCTTCCGGTTGACCGTGACGGTGACGGTCTCAGACTGGCCGGGCTGAAGCTCGCCGGTCTTTTCAAAGCCCACCAGGGTGACGGCGGACTTCTCAATGTGGTTGGCCTTGTCGTAATCCGTGTAGGGTGCGTTGAGATAGACCTGCACCACGTCCCGGCCAGCGGCCGCGCCGGTATTCTTCACGGTAACGCTGAGTTCAATATTGCCGTCAGCGTCCATCTGGCCCATCTTAAAGTCAGACCACTCAAAGGTGGTGTAGGAGATGCCGTAGCCGAAGGGGTACTGCACGGTGGCAGCGTAATCGTAGTCCCCGGCATTGCCCTGGTTCAAAGCCCTGTCGAAGTAGCGGGTCTCATAGTATTTATAGCCCACGTAGATGCCCTCATCGTAGAACACGGCGGCCTCCACGTCCTGCCCGCCGTTGACCAGCATCATGTCCCCCATGTTCTGCATGGCGGGGGAGGAGAAGGCGTCATAGGCGAAGGTGTCCACCAGATGGCCGGAGGGGTTCACCGCCCCGCTGAGCACATCGGCGATGGAACGGCAGGTGTCGCCTCCGGCACCGGGGGCCCACAGCACCGATGTGATGTTGGGATAGTCCGCCACCCAGCCCAGCTCGAAGGCGTTATTCGTGTTGACCACCAGGATTACGTTGTCAAAGGTGTCATTGAGGTACTGGATGACCTCCAGCTCCACAGAGTTGGGCTCCAGGTAATGCTTCTCCTTGTCCCCGGCCACTTTGGTCCACTCGCCCATGTAGCGGCCCAGATCCCGGCCCTCGCCGCCGGTTCGGGCCAGGAAAAACACGGGGATAGTGCCCTCCGCCTCGCTCTTGGCGGCATCGGGGATGGCGGAGACGGGGGCCTCCTTGATGGTCCAGTCCTCCGCGCCTCCGTACATGATGGAGCCGCCGCCCCGGGTATAGCTCCCGTGGTTGTCGCTGTAGAACTTCCACAGTGCCTCGTTGACGGCAAAGCCCTGCTCGGTGAGGGCGGTGCGCATATCGCTGGAGATGGTGGACACGCCGGAGCCGGTGCCGCCGGCCAGCAGATCCACCGAGGAGGTGGAGAACAGGCTCAGCTTGGAGCCCGCCGCCACGGGCAGGCCCTTGCCATCTTCCGCCCGGTTGTAGAGGAGCACAAAGCCCTCCGCGCCCGCCTTGCGGGCGTAGGCCTGCTCGGCGGCCTGGAGCTCCTTGGAATCGGTGATGTCCCGGGTGTAGTAGGCCGCGTCAACGCCATGATCCGGCCCGCCGCCGCTGAAATCCGTTTCGCCGAAGATGTCCCGGAGCACCAGGTCAAACCGGGAGGTGGTCACCACGGACAGCACAATGGAAAACGCCAGAAGAACGGCCAGCAGGGGCGCGACAACAGCGGTAAACGCCTTCGCGCTCAGCTTTTTCTTGTTGCTTTTTTCTTTTGCCACAGGGAACCCTCCTAAGTCATAGTTTTGTTGGAATCTCGCCAATAGACGCCGCCGGAGCCCGCCCCAAAGCCGGAGTGCCCACATGGGGAATCGCCTTCCACTCCAAGTCCCGGAGGAACAGGGCGGCCACGTCCAGAAATACGTTGATCAGCAGGAAAAAGGGCCACAGGGCCACCGCTGCCGCCAGCTTTCCCGCACCTACGCGTCGGATGCGCCCGCGCTCCAGAAGCACCAGCAGCAGCGCGCCCAGCACGGTGAGCAAATAGGACAGCACGAACAGCACCAGGGACAACCAGCCGTAAAAGGCCCACACCCGTCCCGCGTTGCAGCCAAACAGGGGGCACAGGGCAATACACCCCAGCTGGACCAGCAGCAGGGCTATGCTGATTACCCCCAGGGGCAGGATGCTGGCGGAAATGTCGAACACAGAAAACCGCCGCCGCCCATCCAGCCCGTTTCCTCTGGAAAACAGGCTTTTCATCAGCGTCCGGAACCGGGTAAAAAAGACGATCATGTGCCCCCGGGCCCAGCGCAGCCGCTGGCGGAGCATCACCTTCATCGTGAGGGGCTGTTCGTCAAAAAACTCCGCCTCATCGCAGTAGAGCACCTTGCACCCCCGGGCCAGCTGGTCGGCGGTGAACTCCCAGTCCTCGGTGAGGGTGACATACTCCCAGCCGTGTTCCACCAGCCGGGGCGGAAACAGGTATCCGGTGCCGGACACCCGGGTGCTGCATCCGCACACCGTGCGCCCCCGGGCCTCAAAGCGGCAGGCGGAGATGAAGTAAATGCCGTACAGGCAGGACATATAGTTGCTGCCGAAGTTGCGGGAGTTGCGGTAGGAGGTGATGACGTGTTCCCCGCCTGTGGCCACAAAGGCGTCGTTCATTTTGGAAATGTAACCGGGAGAAAGCACATTGTCGGCGTTGATAATGAAGAAGCCGTCCATCCCCGCGTCTCCCCACTCGGCGTTGATCCGTTCAAACAGATAGCGGTAGGCATAGCCCGCCGTGCGTTCCGCCGGGTTGTCATACTCATAGACGTTGGCCCCGTGCGCCCGGGCGATCTGAGCGGTGCGGTCGGTACAGTTGTGGGCCACAACAAACACCGCCAGTTTTTCCTGCGGGTAATCGCAAGCCCGGATGCTGTCCAGCAGGGAGCCGATCACCGCCTCCTCGTTACGGGCGGCAATGACAACGCCATACTTCAGCAGGCGGCCTGTCTTGGGATAGGTCGTTCGCTTGAACACGCCAATCAGGGCAAATACGCCGTAATGGAACAGCAGGAGAAAGAAACAGCACCAGATGGAAATAAAAATAATGGCAAGAGCTGTCAGATATCCCATATCATTCTACACTCATTCAATCCGTCCGTGCCCCGCCCCTTTGGGACGGGGCACACAAACCGCAGGCTGTCAGCCGTCCAGGCTGATGCCGGTGGCGGTGGTCTTGATCCACTGGTAGTCGGCGGTGGCGTCGCTGAGCTCATATTTGCCCATCCAGCCCTCCGCGTCGGGGGTGCCGCACCAGTAATTCATCAGAATGCGGCCCGGGGTGGAGGGCAGCGGGGTCTCCTCGCTGGCTTCCACCGTGTACACGTCCTTGCCGTCCACGGTCCAGGTGATGGAATCCTCCGCCCAGCGGAAGCCGTACTCGTGGAACTCCTCGGAGGCGTCAAAGCCCAGGTCGTACCAGTACTCGTGGCCCCCCTGGCCGTCCACGAAATAGTTGAACTGGACGCCGGTGGTGTCCTTGCCCAAAAACTCAATGTCGATCTCATCCCAGGGATTGGGGTTGCCGTCCAGGCCGATGTCGTAATTGCCGGTGCAGGTGAAGAAGGTGCTGGCGGTGCCCTCCGCCTTGGAGGGCTTCATGCTGACGGAGTACTCGCCGTATCCATAATGCTGGGCCGTGCGGGCCTCGCCGCCATAGTAGCCCTGTTCCACCTCGCCGTTGGCGTCGGAGATGCCCAAGTGGAGCTGGCCGTCGGAATAAGTAACCATGTCGCCCTTCCACCACACGTTGAACACACTGCCGTTGGACCAGCCGTCGGAGGCAAAGACGCTGCCGTCCGCCGCCGCGCCGTTGGCGAAGCTCACGTCCAGGCCGTCCATGGTGCCGTCCTGTTCGCCGTCCTCGCTGGGAACCAGCTCGCGGCCTGTGGCGGAGGTCTTGACCCACTGGTAGTCGGCGGTGGCGTCGCTGAGCTCATATTTGCCCATCCAGCCCTCGGCGTCGGGGGTGCCGCACCAGTGGTTCATCAGAATGCGGCCCGGGGCGGAAGGCAGCGGGGTATCCGCGCTGGCATTTACCGTGTAAACAGCCTCGCCGTCCACATACCAGGTGATCGCGTCCTCGCTCCAGCGGAAGCCGTACTCGTGGAACTCCTCGGAGGCGTCAAAGCCCAGGTCGTACCAGTACTCGTGGCCGCCCTGGCCGTCCACAAAATAGTTGAACTGAACCCCGGTGGTGTCCTTGCCCAAGAACTCAATGTCGATTTCGTCCCAGGGATTGGGGTTGCCCTCCGCGTTGATGTCGTAGGGACCGGTGCAGGTGAAGAAGGTGCTGGCGGTGCCCTCCGCCTTGGAGGGCTTCATCTTTACGATGTAGTCGCCATAGCCGTAGTACAGCCCCGTGCGGGCCTCGCCGCCATAGTAGCCCTGCTCCACCTCGCCGTTGGCGTCGGAGATGCCCAGATGGAGCTGGCCGTCGGAATAAGTAACCATATCGCCCTTCCACCACACGTTAAACACGCTGCCGTTGGACCAGCCGTCAGAGGCAAAGACGCTGCCGTCCGCCGCAGGGCCGTTGGCAAAGTCGGCCAGCATAGCGGCCTCAAAGGGGGCCGATGAAGCACCGGGGGTGGGATTGGAAGTAGGATCGGAGCTGGGGGCGCTGCTGGGCTGATTGGCGGCGGGGCTGCAGGCCGCCAGTGCTGCGGCCATGGTCAAGGCCAGCAGCATTGCAAGAATCTTCTTTTTCATCGCTCGTTTCTCCTTCTCACTTTTTATTCACAGCGCGTCGCCGCGCTTTGTGACCGTATGCTCAAACCGGACGTACCCGACCCGGATTTTTACGTATGCTACAAAGGATTCACGCCGCGCATCGCTCTTTCTGGCAATAATATAATAAAGGGAACGCCCGCTGGCAACGGGCGTTCCTTAAACTGCGCAATTTTTACTTACTTTGCAGCCTGGTCACAAGCACGGAGCAATTTTCTTCCAAATTGTTCTTTTATGTGGCAAGACTGAACAAAATATTCAGGTGGAAAATCCCGTCCGCCACATAGACCGTCAGCTCCCCCTCATATTTGTGGACGATCATCCGAATGCTCCGCATCCCGAACCCGTGGTAGTTCCGGTCTGCCTTGGTGGTGACGGGCAGGCCGCCCTCAAAAGCGCGCTCCCCGTCAAAGTAGTTGTCCGACTGGATCACGAGCATATTGCCCCGCGCCTTCACCACCAGGTTTATGACCCGCCGCTGCTCCTCCTTAATAGCCTTGACCGCTTCCAGGGCGTTGTCGATGATGTTGCCGAACAGGCAGTACAGGTCGCCGTCGTCCATAAAGGTAAGCCTGGCCCCGTCCGCCATGCAGGAAAACGTGATGCCGTTCTGTTCGCAGTAAAGGCTCTTTTCCGTCAGCAGGACGTCTAAAAACTGGTTGCCCGTCTCCACCTTGGCGTCGTAGATGGAAATGCTTTTCTGGAGATCGGCCACCGCCTCAGGGCGCACCTGTTCCCCCTGGACCGCCAGGGCTCCCAGCTTATAGCGGATGTCATGGCACTTCACATTGATCAAGTCGATGGTGTCCCGGGAGATCTCGTATTGCCGCTCGCTCTGACGGACGGCGTGCTGGAGGTATTCCAGCTCCTGACGCAGCTCCCGCCGCTCCACCGTCCGGGAAGTGAGCAGCAGCACCACCGTGCAGCTCATCACCGAGAACAGATTACCCGCCTGCCGTAGAACATAGTGATCCCACAGCTCGAATCGGTTTTCCCGGCCCACACTCAGATGAGAGAAGTAAACATCCTCCACCGAGCACAGGATGACGGTGATACTCAGCACCAGGATGGCAATGGCCAGCATATGGTGGTCCAGCCGCCCGCCGGACATATGCCGCAGCATCCCCCGGATAAAGAGGAAGTAGACCGCCGCAACCGCCAGGGCAAAAAAGGCGTAATACAGCACATGATAATAGAGATCAAATCTGGGACCCCAGCCGTCGTACCCGCGCAGGGCCTCCCCCCCGCACCAAAGGATCAGATACAGCTTATAGCACAGATTCTGGGCGGCGTAGGCCACGCTGGCGCAGAACAGGACAGTGGGGAAGGTTTCATCAAAGCACAGCCGGAGATGGGCCGTGGCGGCGGCGAACAGGAACACGTAGACGGTGATGCGCCCCAGGGCCGTCCCGCCCACGGCGCGGTAGAAGAAGGCCGCGCCATAGGCCAGTGCCAAAACCGCGCCGGCTCCGGCCAAAGTTCGTATCCAGAATCGGGGAGCCCGATTCAGCTTCCGCGTGGCAAGGGCGTAGAACACATACAGCTCAAACAGGAATTCCAGGATGATTTTTTGATAGATCACGTTGACCTCAGCCATGGTTCCCACCTCCTGCCCCGGCATACCAGTTGGTCAGCCCCTCCATAAACGCGGCCCGCCTGGGGCGGCTGATCTGGAGGGTGCGGTCCCCCACCTGCACCTCGGCCCCCTTTACACGCACGATAAACTTTGGATTGACCAGGTAGCAGGTATTGCAGCGCAGAAACCCGTAGGAGCCCAGTTCCCGCTCCACATTGGACAGCACGCCGGTCATCTCGATCACATCATCGATCAGATGGTAGTGGAGCCGGTGGCTGATGATCTCCACGTACATCAGCTTGTCCGTGGAGATGCGGCACAGCCCGCCGGGGGCGTTCACCGTAAAGCTGCGCTCCTCGTTCATCAGGTAGATATCCAGTGCCTTTTTGAATTTCAGGGAAAAATCGTAGTAGCTCACCGGCTTGAGCAAAAAGCTCACCGCGTCTACCTCGTATCCCTTCAGAGCGTACTGCACCAGGTTTGTGATGAAGATGATCGACACATTTTTGTCGTGCCGGCGCAGTTCCACGGCGGCGTCCATGCCGTTTTTCCGCGGCATCTGAATATCCAGAAACGCCACCGCATAAACGGACTTATAGTTTTGAAGGAACTCCTCACCGTCACAAAACCGGGTAATATTGAATTGCTGGCCAAACTCGGCGGCGTACCGCTGTATGTATGCCGTAAGATGCTCAGCGGCGGCATTTTCGTCCTCCACGATGGCTATGTTCTTCACTCCTCGTCCCCCCTTATCGTTTCCCATGTTTCTCCCGCAAACTCTGATGCCCCTGCTGCTCCTGTTTCCGCAGATGATCCGCTGTATATATCTCCCACTTCGGCTCCGCCGCGCCCAAATCAAGCACCTGTATCATTTCTGGATAATACGTTTCTGGATCAAAGCTAAAGTCACCAGCCCCCCCGGCGTTGCCAGACCGTCTCCTCCACCAACTCTGCCTTATCCGCTTCGTAACTGCCCAGCTCATGGGTGGTGTCGATCCGCTGTAAAAACTCCTCCGTCACCCGGTCACAGTACCGGGTGACTTCTTTCGTCTTTGGGATGAACCAGCCCCAGCAGTAGTCGCACCGGGCAATGCGCTGCTTGTCCTGTTGGAAGCAGAGGGCCAGTGCCAGCATCCGCAGCCCAAATACTGAATTGGCCCTGAACACCCTCTGTCCCGGCTCCACATCGGACAGCTTGGCCGGATCGCACAGTCTCCCCACATCGGGATACACCTGGCGCAGTCTCTCAAACCGTTCCCTCTGTGTGGCCCGCTCCCTCCCGTCAAAGGCCATCTCCAGAATATTTCGCAGGTAGATCTGTGTGCAGATCGGCTCCTCCAGCACGTGCAGCAACTCCTGTGCCGCGTCCAGCAAGAACAACGCGCTGCCATCGTCCTCCCTCTGCAATACCTGATCCAGCAAGACCCCCAGCGCAAAAAAGCCCACTGGGTCGATCTTCTGGAGCATGGACGGCAGAAGCAGCGTCTCTGTCACAAAGTCCTCAAAGTCCGCCACCGGAATGTCCAGCCGCGCCGCAAACAGCGGGTGCTCCTCCCGCAGCCGTTTGATCTCCCGGCGGTATGGTCCGTAGTCGATCTCTGCGGCGGTAATCAGATCCTTGGCGGACGTAGTAACAGGCAGCCGCTTCACCGTCCCGTCCCCATGCTGAAGCACGGTGGAAAAACGCCCCTCACCCACCTCCACCAGCAACAGCCGTGGCTCGTAAAATACCACCTGATCTGTATCTTCCACAAAGATCACTTCCTGATGTAAAACTCTCCGCGGTTATTCTATCATGGAGCTGTCCCAAAGGGAAGGGGCAGATGAACTTTGACAAGTAAATACCCACCGCCGGAGTACATACTCCCTGGACGAAGCACCGCCAAGACTCCCACACGGGATGAGCGTGCCAACAGGGTGAGAACGCCGCAGCGAGATTCTGGGGCAGGAAGGTGTACGGCGCGTGGCCAACAAAATTTTATGAAAGGAAACGCCAATGAAATTATCTGAGTACAAAAGCTATGATGACCTGCCGCTGTTCCTCAACGCAGCAATGGTGGCGAAGGTGCTGGGCATCGCTCCGTCCAGCAGCTATGAGTTGATGCACGAAGCAGATTTCCCTGTCCTCAAAATCGGCTGTAGATTTTCAGATGAACTGAGAAAAAAGGCCGTGTGGGGATTTGGTTGTGAAAAAAACCGTCAAATCACGGAATCTGACTGAATATCTGGGTTTCCAAGTGGTTTTCTTTGCAGAAAGTTAAGAAGTTTTGCAGTCCTGGGGAAACAGGATTGCAAAATTTTTTTGGTGTTTTTGGGCCGATCCGGCCTGTTTGTGGGCTGGCGGCACTGGCGGCGGATTTGACCATTTAAATACCATTTAAGTGGAAAAATCACGGGCGGGGAAAACCGCAAGAACCGTGTATTTGCAACGGTTACAAGGTTTTAAAAAAACGTAAAAAGACCATTTAAATGAGACGGCGCAGACGGTGCGCGGGCCTCGCTTAAATGATCTTTTTTTATTGCCTAATTGGACAGACCCCGGAACTACCCCCGGAAGTTAAGCACAGGGGGGTGAAAGTGCCGCAAAAGCGGCTGTTACCAACGGTTTCAGAGTGGCGGGTGATGAAACACCACCCATTATCGGTTGCGGCGGGAGTTCCGCCCCCCTGGTGTTCAAAAGCATTACGGAATACGGAATTATCTTCCATATTTAAGACAAAAATGGCGCTGGCGTTTAAGATACAAGCGTATTCAATCACGGCAAAAAATAAAGGCTCATTTCTCCTTGCCTGCCAGGTGTTCTACAGCGGCGGCTACATCGTGGAGCATGGATAGGGCCGCCATCTTTTTGGATGTGTCTTTCAATTCCAGCACATAGCGAAGCTGCACCAGGATGTCAAAGGTCAGCTTCTGCTCCTGGGCAGGACAGCCCTTTAACACGTCATTTAGCCCGCTGATCTGCGCTGGAAGGCTCTCCCGCACGGCCTCCATGATTTCGGGATCGTCCCAAGTATACTCACCTCCCCGTTCATCGGTTTCTCCTAACAGGTACTCCTTACTGACATTGAAAAACCGCAACAGCAATCCTATTACAGCAGTAGACGGGAATCTTTGGGCGTTTTCGTAGCTGATTATAGATGAAATACTGGTATTTAACCTTTCTGCAAGTTGCTTTTGGGTCAGTCCTTTTTCTTTACGGAGAGACTGTAAACGGAGAGAAAATTTGTGCCGCTCTATCATATTTTCAGAATTGTTCATTGGTTCGCACCTCCAATTTAGTCGAGTATAGCAGAGAACTTAGACAATGTAAAAGAAAATTTGAAAAATACGCTTGACATTAGACAGAGTAAAAGCTATTATATCAAATGTAGCTTAGACAGAGTACAATATAAGGAGGTTTATTTATGTTCATTCCGAAAGTAGCCGAGATTAAGCACCGTCGCCTGGAGGCTGGCTTGTCCTGCCAGAAACTCTCCTTGCTGGCGGGACTGCCCAAGAATGCGGTCTACCGCATCGAACTGGATCAGGCGGGCTATACCTACCCCATCCGCGCCCGCGCCCTGGCCGAAGCCCTCCATTGTGGGGTTGAGGATATTTTTACCGAAACGAAAGGAGCATAAACCATGAACGAGATGCAGGTGTTCAAGTACGAGGACAACGAGGTCCGCACTGTGGAATAGGGCGGGGAGGTCTGGTGGGTGCTGGCCGATGTGTGCCGGGTGCTTTCTGTCAAGAACAATCGGGATGCATCGCGGCGTCTGGATGAGGATGAAAAGGGTGTCGCTCAAATCGACACCCCTGGAGGCAGCCAGAAGATGACCATCATCAGCGAGAGCGGCCTGTACAAGGTCATCCTCCGCTCAGACAAGCCGGAGGCCAAGAAGTTCACCCGCTGGGTGACCCACGAGGTTTTGCCCAGCATCCGGCAGACAGGCGGCTACGGGAGCCAGACGGCGGGTCTGACCAAGCTGGCGGAGCAGATGGCCCAGGCTGCTACCGCAATGGCCCAGGCCGCCACAGCGATGGTCACGGTGGTGGACAAGCTGACCGGCCTGGTGGACAGAATGAGCAGCCCATCGGTCACCTTAGAGGCCGAACTGGACAGCACCCGCCCGACCTATTACGGCCCTGCCCGGTGCAAGCTGGAGAGCTTCCCCAAAGTGGAAGGGATGCTGGCACAGATGCAGGAACAGCAAAACCTCAATTTCAGTATGATCGCCCGGTTCTGCACCGTCAACGGCTACGCCATTTCCAGTCCGGCGGTCAAGACCTATTATCTGAAGTATTTTAACGAGCATTGAGCCGAAATGGGCCACGGCCCGTCTGCGGGGGACGACCTCCCCGCACTGATGATGGCAGGTTAAGAAAGCGGGTGCAACAATAAAAACCAGGCTGACAGCCAATGAGGTATAATGATAATGCTTTCATCAGGGAGCAGTACCTCACCGCCTGCGCCTTGGAAAAGGAGATTGTCCGGGTGGACGGCCTGGACGATCTCCTCTCTGAACTAAAGGCCCAGGGCCGCAACCTCAACCAGCTCACCACCCTGGCCAACATGGGACGGATCTCCGTCCTGCGCGGGGACGACTTGGTCAGCGAATATACCAAGCTGTGTGACGCAGTGAGCGCGGTGATCCGGGAGGTGCGTTGATGGCGACCTTCACCGAGATCCAGTGCAAAAAGCAGTCCGCCAGCTCCATGCGCGGCGTGATCGACTACGTGGAACAGGAGAAGAAAACCCGCTGGGGTGATGCGTGGTTGGTCACTGGCAGCAACTGCGTCCCACAGTCCGCGTTCATTGAGATGCAGATGACCAAGGAACGCTTCCGCAAAACAGGAGGGACGCAGTTCTACCACTTCGTCCAGTCCTTCTCTGCGGAGGACAATATCACCCCCCAAGAGGTCAACGCCATCGGCCTGGAGTTCGCGCAGAAGCAGTTCCCGGATTTCGAGGTGATAATCGCCACCCACGTTGACACCGGCCATCTGCATAACCACATGGTGGTAAACAGCGTCAGTCACAAGGACGGGCACAAGCTCCACCAAAGCTATGACGATCTGCTGACACACCGAAAAGTGAACGATCAAATCTGTCTGGCCCACGGTCTGCAGGTGCTGGAGGAGTGCGATCCCAGGAAGAAAAAGAAGCGCATGAAGCCCGGTGGGTACCAGGCTGGCCTGCGCGGTGACAGCTGGAAACTGGATCTCATCCAGGCCATCAACGAGGCGCTGGAGTACGCAACTGACCGGGAGAACTTCATCGAAAACATGGAGCTGGAAGGTTACGAGGTCAGTTGGTCTCCAAACCGAAAGCACATCACCTTTACCTGTCCCAACGGGCGCAAGTGCCGGGACAGCAGCCTCCACGATGAAACCTTCCTCAAGGAAAATCTTGAGATGCTGTTCCTCTACCGGCAGGCCACCGGCTTCCGCCCCCAGACGGTGGAGCCGGATGAGGGATGGCTGGGAGAGCTGGCCGCCGGGTGGTTCCAGGTGGCGGCTGACCTGGAGCGTGACGATGAGTGGCAGCTTCCCGCGCCGCCCACCTGGACAGACAGCAAACAGCGCCGCCGCGAGGCCATCAAGAAAATGGCCCTGGGCCAAAAGTTTAGCGGCGACCAGCGCTGGGAACAGACCATGTGATTCCCGTAAAATCTGCGCCACAGAAAACAATATAGGAATCCCTCGCTGTGCAATCTGCTTCATTTGCGGCCCTGTTTTTCTCCACGCCGTAGCCTTGATTGTGCTTGACTTCCAAGCAACCCTTCCGCATGGTTGTGTTTGCCAAAGGCACAACACAACTGAAAGGAGAATCATCATGACCAGAAAACGGGAAGCAGTATTTATGGGAATCGGCATCCTCGCGGGCCTCGCACTCAGCGGCCCCGCCGCCCAGGCGGCGGATCATCTCACCGCCCGTCCCAGCAACCAACCCATCTATGTGGACGGCCAACGGATCAGCATGACCGCCTACAACATCGGTGGGAACAATTATGTCAAATTGCGAGACATCGGAAAGGCCGTGGATTTTGGAGTGACCTACAATGCCGCCACCAACTCCGTCCACATTGACAGCACCCAGCCCTACCGGGAGGAACTCCCCGCCGCATCCCCCGGGCCCACGGAAGAAAGTGTGCAGGCCGCCCTGGCGCAGCTGAAGCAAGCCTATCCCACGGGCACAGTTTACGGCGAGTTTTATCGTCCCAATGATCCGCTCAACCGGCCATTCAGCAACTGCGACCACTGTGCGGGCTGGGCGATGCTCTGTTCCGATGCCGCGTTCGGCACTCTGCCCTGGAAGCGGATCACTGACCCAAGCTGGGAGCAGATCCGTCCCGGTGACCTGATCCACTACGACAATAGTACCAGCGGCCACGTAGTTGTGGTGGTGAAGAAAACCGATGAGTACATCAAAGTCACCGAGAGCGGGCTGAACAACAAAGCCCGCTGGGGAGGGCAGTACTTCAAATGGTGGCTGGAGGAACAGCCTGGGTATGCTATGTACACACGCTATCCGGAATAGCACCGCCACGGCAAATCGCCGGGGGCCGCTCCGCAGAGAGCGGCCCCCGAGACATTTCCCCCGTGTCCGCCCCTGTGAAGCGGTATGTGCCCATCCTACGGATCAAACGGCATCCGTGCCCCTCCCATAAAAGAAGCGCGGTATTGGCCCCTTTGTGCGCCGTTATGCGGGGGTGTGGATTGCACCACTGTCTACAAAGAGAACGCCGCCAGCGCAAATCAAAAAAGATATGTCCAAACTGATAATCTTTCCCGTTTGCCGTAGCTATTCCCGCCAGCCTGTGGTATGGTGTGTCGCT
>OFGF01001131.1_pt1 | contig 18248 bp, 18 predicted proteins | sample 1521711 | NCBI WGS metagenome assembly OFGF01 (sample SAMEA3504092, study PRJEB24116) | mouse gut metagenome | biome: mouse gut; feature: mouse-associated habitat; material: faeces | place: Denmark | collected 2011 | reverse complement strand
TTCTTCTTTTCCTGCGGTCTTGGCCATATTGTGCCCTTCCACATCGGCCTTCACCTCTGCCGAACTGCTTTCGTCAATTCCTGAATTTGCTCATTTATAGATAGGTTGAGTATTTGCTGACAGAGAGTGCAACATACCCATCAGATTCGATCAAATCAGTATTCACATATCCGCTGCCTTTTATAGTCAGTTTAGCATTCCGCATGAGCAAGTCAATATCAGGGCTCTGGGATACGTCTATTGCGGGACACACCTCACACGATTTGGGGTTTTATAGCACAAATGGTATCTAACATGGATAAACTAAGCGATAATCCTACTGTTTGCACCCTCCAAAAATTGTCAATTAGGTTGATTTTGCTGCGGTATAGTGTTATACTCCGTTTAAAGGACAAAGGGTGCGCTCTATTTGCTTGCAAGGAGGCTCTATTATGACCAAAACTTTTACAATTGAGGACGGGCAGGTGCCTTCCAAAGAGCAGTTGGATGAGGTCAGGTCAGCGGCAGATCGGACAATACAGTTTGTTGAAGATTGTCCAGAATTATCGCCGGCGATGTACAAGGCGTTTAAGTGTGATACAGCCCAGCGTAACAGGGATAGGTGTCAAAAATAGCAGTATCTTTTGCCAACAAGTAAGATATGAGGGAATACAACCAGGCCAGTGTCCGGGCTGAATATTGTTTAATGGAATAAAAACTGGCATTTCACCGTGGCCTATAGAATAATTGAAACCGTGAAAAAGTATTTTTGGCGGCCTCGAAGAAAGAGAGCAAAATGTTATGGAAAAGAAGTATCAAATCTTCATATCTTCCACCTATGACGACCTGAAAAATGCCAGGGAGAAGGTTCGGGACGCCATCCTTTCCATGTTGCATTTCCCGGTTGGGATGGAAATGTTCAGTGCCGGGGACGAAGAACAGTGGGAGATTATTCAGGAAACGATTGACAGCTCGGATTATTATGTTCTGATTGTGGGCCAGCGGTATGGTTCCGTAATTGAGACCGGAGAGGACGCCGGAATCAGTTATACGGAAAAAGAGTTCCGTTATGCAAAAGAGCAGAAGGTTCCCATCCTCGCTTTTATCCTCAGCGACGATGCCGACATTAAAAAGTCTGCAGTCGAAAGTGATCCGAAGAAGATCGAAAAGCTAAATGCGTTTAAAGAAAATGTTAGGACCGGGCGTGTAGTCGAGTGGTGGGAAACCACAGATGGGCTTGCGCGTCAGGTTACAGCTGCGCTCCACAAACAAATGGTTCGGAAGAAGCGGCCCGGCTGGGTTAGGGGCGATAGCTTCGATCTGGAGTTAAGCCACACGGAAATTTTGAAGTTGAATCAGCAGGTGCGAAATTTGCAGGAAGAAAACGCACAGCTCAAAGCGCAGATTGTGGAGCGCAAGCCGAAGCTGACTGCTGAGTTTTACCTGGATGAGCCAGAGGATACGGATGCTCAGGATAATTTGGATGAACCGGATGATAAAAAATCCATAGAAGACGAGTACCGCTCCCATGGCGGTTTGCTCGTTGAGTTGAATGAAGACAGTATGCAAATCAGGCTTGCCCCTACTTATGCAGAACAGTATCGGAATCGTTATGAGCCGCTGGATGAGTTTTGCATTGAGCCCCACCTGAAAAAGTATGTTCCGGATGGAGCCCTGCAAAAATATAATGAAGAACTTCCCGAAAAGGAGACAGTGGATGCCTATATCGAGAAGATGGAACGGTATCTGAGGATACACAAGAGAGGTATTGCCTTTAGGCTTGAGGTGATGAATGATGGAACGGTCAAGGCGACTGATGTGAGGGTTTGCATTGAGTTCCCCAAGGAGTTCAAGCTGTTCAAGATTTCAGATCTGGAAAACATCAAGGAACCGGCGGCACCGAAATTGCCTGCCAATCCCATTGATAAGGCTGAAAGAGAATATGCAAAGCATTTGTATCCTGCAGCATTTTTTGGGGATATAGCGCAGGCCTATGCATTTTCATCTCCTTTGGGAGAAATCAAGGGACTAAACGCTATACTTAACCCCATGATGATCCAGCGGGACTATATTTTTTCTGTAGATGAACACGATCTTTCTGTGGAGTTTGACCAGATCCTGCATAAGACCCGATGTTGGCTGGATGGGCTCTATATCGTTCCCACAGCAAAGGGAAAATTTAAGGCCAAGATTTCTATGATGTGCTCGGAATATCCAGATTGGGAAGAAAGATATCTTGTAATTGAGGTTATATGATCCTATACGCATACTGAAGCATCTGGAATTTTGGAACTTTCAGGTACTTCTTGAATTATAAGTGACAAATGAATCAGCATATAAACGAGTTGCAGAGCTGATTCATTGTGGCACAACGGATCATATAAGTTACAATATTCGATCTCTATTCTGCAGGCAAAAGACGATGGGATGATTTGTGCTTGCGAAACAGAAGAAAAAAGAACGCATGAAGCAAGGAAGCTGCGTGGCGAGATTTCCGCCACGCAGTTTTTTCTGTGAAGTCACGCAGCCTCGGCTGAAATACGTTCAAATGGAATGGTTGTCCCTGGATTATCTCCTTTGACAGCGCAATTTTTAAGAGCGCCCTACCCCAAAATCTTGGGAGGAACTATATCAACAAGACGCATACAACAAGTTAGGACAACCTCCGAAGAACTGCCGACAGTCGTTCTACCGCCATACCCAGACCGTCAAAGCCTACGCCCCGTCTGGGCTTGGCGTTGATAATCTGATCCAACAGAGGCTGGCTTTGGGTACTCTCGTCCAAGGCCAGCTCGGCGGCCGTTACATCGTCCCAGGCCCGGTTCAGGAAGGCCACCTCCCGACGTCCGTGGGTCTTGGTAAACTGCGGCTGGTGGCCGCCGCACAGCAGGTTTGCCGCTTCAGGTGGGAATCCGGCGGCGGACAGGCTGCGTTCCAAGCCTTCCCGGAAAACGTCCGGCAGACGCGCCCAGTCCGAAGGACACAAATCGTAGAGTACAAAGGTATACCGGCTGTGGCAGTGGACTGCCAGCAGGGAGGATCGCCCCCGCAGGGGGATGACGTGGAGATCCCAGCAGAAGCGGCGATCCGGTTCCTCGCAGTAAGGCAGGGCTTTGATGCCAAGATACCGCTGGAGGGGGATGGTCAGGCCCAGTTCTATCGGTTCGGCCCTGCTCATGGTTCTGTGCTGTCCATTTTTTGGAGAGCCGCCACAATGTCTTTCAAGACCAGGGGCCGCATACTGTCCGGATAACCGCTGAGATCGGCCTGTTCCAGCGCGAACCGGATTCTGGGAAGAAGCTCCGGCTTTACCGCCGTGATCTCCGGCAGGGCCGCGATACATTGACGGGCGGTGATGGGTTTGCTGTCCGTCACATGGGACAGAAATTCGTCCAGTAGGGCGTCAAATTTACTATCTGTGTCCCAGTGGGCGTTGGCCGCCAAGATGGAGATAGCCCGGTTCCGCACCAGGGAATTCTTGTGGCGCAGCAACTCCGCAAACCGGTCAAAATATGGATACCACGTATCAGAACCCCGGCTTTCCGCTGTGATCTGCTGAGTGAGAGCATAAGCGGCTTTTGCGTCCTTTCCCGTCAGTTGGGCGATGCAGGCGTCGATGTCCATGTCAGACCAGTACCCCCTCGCAGTGGTCGATCTCGTGCTGGATGATCTGAGCTGTCCAACCGGTAAAGGTCTTGAAGCGGGTCTGGAACTTCTCGTTCTGATACTGCACCTTGATGGACTTCCAGCGCTTGATTTTGCGGACGCCAGACAGGGACAAACAGCCCTCCTCCGCCTGATAGGGCCCGGACTTTTTGACGATTTCCGGGTTGAACATGACCATGTATGTGCCCTCGTTGTCAAAGACGATGATCCGCTTGTTCACGCCGATCATATTGGCGGCCATACCCACGCATCTGTCCTTGTGGGCGGCGAGGGTGTCCAGCAGATCTTGGGCAATGGGCAGATCCTCCGGCACGGCAGACTCGGCTTTTCGTGCTAAAAACGCTTCATCGCGCATGATCTCACGAACCATGGATATCAGCTCCCCAAATATCGCCGCCGGGACTTTCCCCGGAGGCAGATCTATGATATACTTCCAATAAGATACCACGAACAGGGCGGGAAATCAAATCCTTCTTTGTGTTTGGAGGCGGCATCATGATTGACTTTTTCAAAAAGCTAATGGAGCAGGCACTGGATCTGGAGTTGACTGTCCGCTTTACCAAACGGGATGGGGAGTGGTTCGCGGCGCTGGGTGACGAACTGGACAGCCTGCCCCTGGAGGAACTGGAGGAGTATCGTGCTGAGTTAGAAGCCCGGCTGCGCGATATGGACGATGACGAGCCGGAGGACATGGCCGGGGAGGAGTTTGAGCAATGGGCGGACGCCCACGAGAGTTTGGAGGATCTGCTCAGTGAAGCGGAGGATCGGATCGACGAATTGATGTGAGGAGGGTGGTCGGCATGGAGAAAAAAGTGACCGAAGTGGTAGCGGCCCTTATCTGGGCTGGGGACAAGTTCCTTATCTGCCAGCGCCCCGCCCACAAGGCCAGGGGCCTACTGTGGGAGTTCGTGGGTGGCAAGGTGGAGCCTGGGGAGACAAAGGAGCAAGCCCTGATCCGGGAATGCCGGGAGGAATTGGCGGTCATCCTTTCGGTGGGGGAGGTGTTCATGGAGGTAGACCACAAGTACCCGGATTTGAATGTGCATCTGACGCTGTTCAACGCCGTGATCAGCGAGGGAACGCCGCAGATGCTGGAGCATAACGATATCCGCTGGATTACGGTGGGGGAGATCCCGCAGTACGAGTTTTGTCCGGCGACGAGACAATTCTGAAGAAATTGAAAGGGGACTCATGATGGAACCTGTTTATTATACCGTGGATTCCATTGATGGGGACTACGCCCATTTGATCAGCGACAACGGCATAGAGAACCAGGTGGCGATGTTTTTGCTGCCGGAGGGCACCACGGTTGGGAGCCGATTGGTGCGGGAAATCCTTGAGTGGAGCCTGGTTTGAGCACCTGCCCATTTTATATATCGGTTTAGCCAACGGCCCACGGCAAGGAAAGTTGATCTCCCTGCCGTGGGCCGCTGCGCCCCATTGCAACTGGGCGGCAAATAGGATATAATGACTATAATTATATAAAACAAATGTTGGGAGATATGGAAATGGCTGAAACAAACACCAGCAATATCGGCTTTGAAAAGCAGATTTGGGACGCGGCCTGCGTCCTCCGCGGCAACGTGGATGCTTCGGAGTATAAGTCTGTCGTTTTGGGCCTGATCTTCCTGAAATATATCTCTGACCGCTTTGAGGCCAAGTACAACGAGCTGGCAGCCGAGGGCGACGGCTTCGAGGAGGACAAGGACGAATACACCGCCGAGAACATCTTTTTCGTGCCGGAGTCCGCCCGGTGGTCAGTGATCTCCGCCGCCGCCCACACGCCGGAGGTGGGCGCGGTGATTGATGAGGCCATGCGCGCGATTGAGAAGGAGAACAAGCGTCTCAAGGATATCCTGCCCAAAAATTTTGCCCGTCCTGAGCTGGACAAGCGACGCTTAGGGGATGTGGTGGATCTGTTCACCAACATCCAGATGATCGAGCATGGGAGCAGCAAGGACATTCTGGGCCGCACCTACGAATACTGCCTGTCCAAATTTGCCGAGCAGGAGGGCAAGCTGGCCGGAGAGTTTTACACCCCCGCCTGCGTGGTGCGTACCCTGGTGGAGGTGCTCCAGCCCTACAACGGGCGTGTCTACGACCCCTGCTGCGGTAGCGGCGGGATGTTTGTCCAGTCGGCGAAATTTATCGAAAACCACGGCGGGAACATCAACAAAATTTCCGTGTTTGGCCAGGACTCCAACCCCACCACCTGGAAGATGGCCCAGATGAACCTTGCCATCCGGGGCATTGAGGCCGACTTGGGCAAATTCAACGCCGACACCTTCTTCAATGACTGCCACCCCCAGCTCAAGGCAGACTTCATCTTGGCAAACCCGCCCTTCAACCTGTCCGGCTGGGGGCAGGACAAGCTGGCGGAGGATGTGCGTTGGGCTTACGGCCTACCCCCGGCGGGCAACGCCAACTTCGCGTGGCTCCAGCACATGATCTGGCACCTGGCCCCAGGCGGGCGCATCGGCATGGTGCTGGCCAACGGCTCTCTGTCTTCCCAGTCCGGCGGAGAGGGCGATATCCGCAAAAACATCATTGAGGCCGACCTGGTGGACTGCATTGTGGCCATGCCGCCCCAGCTTTTCTACACCACACAGATCCCGGTTTCCCTTTGGTTCCTGGCGAAAAGCAAGCGGCAGAAGGGGAAAACCCTGTTCATCGACGCCCGGAAGATGGGAACCATGGTGACCCGGAAGCTGCGGGAGCTGACGCAGGAGGACATCGCACGGATTGCCGGCACGTACAGCGCCTTTGCCGAGGGGAGGTTGGAGGAGATCAAGGGATTCTGCGCCGTGGCCGATCTCCAGGAGATCGCAAAGCAAGACTACATCCTCACGCCGGGGCGGTATGTGGGCATTGAGGAGCAGGAGGAGGATGGGGAACCCTTTGAGCAGAAAATGGGGCGGCTGACCGCCGAGCTGGGGGAGCTGTTCGCCAAGTCCCACGAGCTGGAGGGGGAGATCAGGAGGCAGTTGGGGGCGATTGGGTATGAAATCTGAGTGGGCAAAGGTTCCGATTGAAAGTATTTGCCAAGGTATCTATGATGGCCCCCATGCTACCCCTGCGCCAAGCGATAGTGGAGCAATATTCCTCGGAATTTCAAATTTTGTAAATGGACGGTTAAACTTTTCTGATATTCGATATATTGCTGAAGAAGATTTGCCTAAGTGGACAAAACGAGTTACACCACAAGCGCATGATATTGTTTTCTCTTATGAAGCAACGCTAAATTTGTACGCAATTATCCCCGAGGGATTTCGTGGCTGTCTCGGACGGAGAATGGCGCTAATGCGACCTGACGAAAGTAAGGTGGATTACAGGTACCTGTATTATTATATGTATTCACCGGCATGGCGGGCTGAAATTGAAGCACATAAGGTTATGGGATCAACCGTTGATAGGATTCCCTTAATATATTTTCCATCCTTTACGATTGAGTTGCCAAGTATGACTATACAACGGCGCATTGCCGATATACTTTCTGCGTTAGATGATAAAATCGAGCTAAACCAAAAGGTAAACGAAAATTTGGAGCGGCAGGCGCAAGCGATTTTTGAATCGTGGTTTACTGGCAAAAGAGAGATAAACGGTTGTTTAGCTGATATATGCCAGTATTCTAAAGAAAAAGTTGCGGCATCTTCACTTGATTTGGAGAGTTATTATTCCACTGAGAATATGCTTTCCGGAAAAGCTGGCGCAACACAGGCGGCAAATTTACCGACTACAATACAGACAATAAAGTGCAATGTGGGGGATGTTCTAATTTCAAATATCCGCCCGTACTTCAAGAAAATAGTTTATTGCCATGCTGACTGTGGATGCTCTACAGATGTTCTATGCTTTGCTCCAAAGAAGCAAGAGCTATCAGCGTACTTATTCTTTTTACTCTATGCAGATTCTTTCTTCGATTTTATGGTTGCGGGTTCAAAGGGCACAAAAATGCCCAGGGGCGACAAACAGCAAATTATGATGTATCCTGTTTATGTACCATCAGATGAGGAACTGGTAGGGTTTAATGGTTTTGCTCAGCCTACGCTGAAGCAAGTACAGCTTAACCGTGAGGAAAACAAGCGGTTAATTGCACTTAGGGATGCGCTTTTGCCGAAACTGATGGCTGGGGAAATTAGAGCCTTCCAAGAACAGAACATACAATAAATCATTATGGAGACACAAACATGAATATATTGTTTCAATGGTTACAGAGAAATATTAGTGTTATGGCAATTGTAATATCACTTATTAGCCTGACCTTAAGCATTATAGGATTTGTGCGCCCTTCAACAAGTACTCAAAAACAAGAAAAATGGTACAAATTAAAGAAATTGTGGTCTATGCGCTATAGCGTCTTTCATGTCATTGCCTTTTTGTGCTTGACATGCTATGTCCTGCTTAATTGGGAAAAATGTATTTCAATGCAGTTCTTTTCGCAATTCAACGGAAATAATATCTTGTTTCTTGTTTGGATAATTTTAATTTTCCTTATTATTTATGAAGTAGAGGGAAAAGGAATAAAAATAGCCAAACACAAGAAAGAAGAAGTACAGCAAACTTTAAGTGATGCCAACCTAAAATATAAATTAGACACTATGCTTGAACAAATCAAAAGCAACAATCCTGATGTTGATGCTCATCAAAAGAGGAAGGGGGACAGTGAGAATGGATCACCAGACTAAGACCATGATTGTAGACGCCCTCACAAAGCTTGTAGACGAAGCCCCTACGAAATCTGGTGTACATTTTACGCCATATCCACAGAACTATGTTGTTACCAAAGAAAGATTTGATATTTGGGTAAATTATATATTTTCGATCATGCAAATCATTTCTTCATATGTAGATGTGAGTATATGCCTTTCCAATATTAACGCTATTATTATGCAACCAAACTCAAATAATGAATATGCCTCGCAAGTAAATGCTATCTGTCATGCAATATTAAATTTTGCTCGGACGATTCTTTATTTATAAGAGGTGATTCCATGCCCTTTACCGAATCTAACTACGAAAACGCCATCCTCCAGCTTTTCCAGGAACAGCTGGGCTACAACTACTTATACGGCCCCGACGTGGAGCGGGACTACCACTCCCCACTGTACGAGGGGGCGCTCCTGCCCACCCTGCGGCGCATCAACCGCGATCTGCCGGAGGAGGCCGTCGCCGAGGCGGTGTACAAGCTCCAAAATTTCGAGGGCGGGTCCCTGCTGCAAAAGAACATGGTATTCACGGACTACCTGCAAAACGGCGTGCCGGTGAAGTACGTAGAAAATGGCGAGGAGCGCTCCACCCTCGTCTATCTTGTGGACTTCAAAGATCCGAACAACAACGACTTTACCATCGCCAACCAGTGGACGGTTGTGGAGAATTCGGAGAAGCGCCCAGATGTGCTCCTGTTTCTCAACGGCCTCCCCCTGGTGGTGGTGGAGCTGAAGTCCCCCTCCCGGGAGGAGACGGACGCCTCCGCGGCCTACCGTCAGATTCGCAACTATATGCATGAGATCCCGTCCCTGTTTATCTACAACGCCGTGTGCGTCATGAGCGACCTGACCACCTCCAAGGCGGGGACCATTACTTCCGGCGAGGATCGGTTCATGGCGTGGAAAACCACCGATGGGGACTATGAAAATACGCAATATGCCCAGTTTGACACATTTTTTGAGGGACTTTTTGAGAAGCGGCGGTTTTTGGACATCCTGAAAAACTTCATCTGCTTCAACGTAGACGGCGAAAAAACGTTCAAGATTTTGGCCGGCTACCACCAGTATTTCGCGGTTAAAAAGGCCGTGGCCTCCACGGTGAAGGCCACGACCACAGACGGCAAGGGCGGGGTGTTCTGGCACACCCAGGGCAGCGGGAAATCCCTGTCCATGGTTTTCTATGCCCACGGCCTCCAGACGGCGCTGGACAGCCCCATCATCGTAGTGATCACCGACCGCAACAATTTGGACGATCAGCTCTACGGCCAGTTCGCCCGGTGCCGGGATTTTCTGCGCCAGACGCCCCAGCAGGCTCAGAGCCGCCAGCACTTGAAGGATCTGCTGGCAGGCCGCCAGGCCAACGGGATCATCTTTACCACCATGCAGAAATTTGAGGAGGGAGACGGGCCCCTCTCGGAGCGGCGGAACATCGTCGTCATGGCGGATGAAGCCCACCGGGGGCAGTACGGATTGAGCGAAAAAGTAGTGGTAAAGCAGAAGGAAAACGGGGAAGTGGAGGCCCGCACTGTCATCGGCACCGCCCGCATTATCCGGGACAACCTGCCCAACGCCACGTTTATCGGCTTCACCGGGACGCCCATTTCCTCCAAGGAGCGCAGCACCCGGGAGGTATTCGGGGATTACATCGACGTGTACGACATGACCCAGGCCGTGGAGGACGGGGCCACCCGCCCGGTGTACTACGAGAGCCGGGTGATCCACCTGAAGCTGGACGAAGCGACCCTGCGGCTGATCGACGCGGAATATGACCTGATGGCCCGGAACGCCGACCCCTATGTGATTGAGCAAAGTAAGAAAGTGCTGGGCCAGATGGAGGCCATTCTGGGCGCGGATACTACCATCGAATCGCTGGTCAATGACATTCTGGATCACTACGAAAACTACCGGGCCAATCTGCTGACGGGCAAGGCCATGATCGTGGCCTACTCCCGGCCCATCGCTATGAAGATTTACAAACGGATTCTGGAACTGCGGCCTGCCTGGACAGAGAAGGTGGGCGTGGTTATGACGCAAGGCAACAACGATCCAGAGGAATGGCGGCAGATTATTGGCAATAAGGCCCACAAGGAGGAGCTGGCCCGGAAGTTCAAGGACAACACTTCCCCCATGAAGATTGCCATCGTGGTGGATATGTGGCTGACCGGCTTTGACGTGCCATCACTGGCCACCATGTACGTCTATAAGCCCATGGCCGGACACAATCTGATGCAGGCCATTGCCCGGGTCAACCGGGTGTTTGGGGACAAAGAGGGCGGGCTTGTGGTAGACTATGTGGGTATCGCTCAGGCGCTGAAGCAGGCAATGAGTGACTACACAGGCCGGGACAAGGAGAATTACGGCAATCCCGATGTGGGCCATGCGGCATACCCAAAGTTTTTGGAGAAGCTGTCCGTCTGCCGCGACCTGTTCCATGGTTTTGATTATTCAGCATTTCTTTCTGGAACAGATTTGGAGCGGGCTAAAGCCATCAGCGGCGGCGTCAATTTCCTGTTGGGCAAACGGGTTTCGGAAAACGAACTGCCAGAGAAAGAGAAAACCCATAATATTTACATCAAGGAGGCGCTGTTGCTCCGACAGGCCCTCTCGCTGTGCGGCAGCATGGTGGATGAGCACACCCGTTTGGAATGCGCCTTTTTTGAGGCGGTCAGGACAATGGTTGTCCGGCTCACCATGGGCGGGGCGGGCGAAAAATTTACACTGCCGGAGGTCAATGCAAAGATCAACGAACTTTTGAAGCACAGTATCAAAAGTGAAGGGGTTATCAATCTGTTTTCCGATGTAGGTACGGAATTTTCCCTGTTTGACCCAAAGTTCTTGGAAGAAGTGGCCAATATGAAGGAGACGAATCTGGCTATTGAGCTGTTGAAGAAACTGATTGCGGAACAGGTATCCGTTTTCCGCAGAACCAATGTGGTGAAGTCTGAAAAATTCAGTGAGATCATCCAGAGCGTGATGAACCGATACCTTAATGGAATGTTGACGAATGAGGAGGTCATCCAGAAACTGCTGAAGTTGGCACAAGACATCGCCCAGGCCAACGCCGAGGGTGAGACGCTGGGGTTGACTGCGGAAGAATTGGCCTTTTATGATGCCTTGACCAAACCCCAGGCGATCAAGGGTTTTTATGAACACGAAGAACTGATCGCCCTCACCAAAGAGCTGACAGAGTTGCTACAGAACAATCGCACGATTGACTGGCAGAAGAAGGAAAGCGCCAGGGCCGGTATGCGGCGGCTGGTGAAGCGTCTCTTGAAGAAGCATAAATACCCGCCGGAGGGGATGGAGGACGCGGTGCAGACCGTTATGAGCCAGTGCGAGATGTGGACGGATAATGTTGCAGCAAATGATGCACAGATAAAAGAAATGATAGGTATGTCCGCCTACTCAGCGTTTTCAGAGACAATACTTTGCTAAAGATATTCCAAATAAAGAATAGAAGGGATAGAATGAAACCAAAGAACCTGATATCTGTCTATCAGGGAGCTGCCGCGCTCGATTCTATTGAACTCCCAGTAGATCAGAAGTTCAAAGCGCTAAAAAAGCATGAAATCAGAAATTTGAATTCCTTTTGTGATATCATGCAGGGGCTGGGATGTACTTTTTGTGACTTTGATGGCTACTATGTCGGCTATTCAATTGGGCAAATAGGGAAAGAGTTTGATCTTCTGAGGTTTGGTGACGAACTGGTTATCAATATAGAACTCAAAAGTGAGCTGAAAGTTGCTAATAAAGAAGAAAAAATTCTGAAACAGATGCGAATAAATCACTATTACCTGAAGTTTTTGAGCAGAAAAATTAAAATAATTACTTATGTAGAAAACGATGGGTTTTATGAGTATGAAGAAGAGTCGGATTTTTTAAGCAAAGTTGATGGACGCGTTGTAGCCACATACGTGAAAAGGCACATTGTGAATCAAAACATTGATCCCGACAAGGAGTTTGTTCCATCAAATTATTTGATTTCCCCATTTAATTCAACGGGGAAGTTTTTGCGCGGCGAATATTTTTTGACGACCGCCCAGCAAAGGATCAAGGATGAAATATATACCGAGTTAGCAGATACTCCCTTTATGTATTTTTCTATTTCAGCAAATGCGGGGACAGGTAAAACTCTGCTCATGTATGATATTGCCAAGGACATGATTCAGGCAGACAAAAAAATTTCAATTATCCACTGTGGAATATTAAATGAAGGGCATATAGAGCTAAGGGATACATATATGTGGAACATTCGAGCAGTGAGGGATATTAATCAAATACTGATCGATAGAATCTTCGATGGATGCTCAGTGGTGTTTATTGATGAAGCACAACGGATAAGAGGTAATCAGTTATCATTGGTAATTGAAAAATCCATTGCGGGAAAATTGCCCATTATCTTTTCCTACGATACAAAGCAGTTTTTAAGAAGGAATGAAGGGCGGGATATAGAAGATTATCTGCGAAGCGAGCATTCTGATATTGCTGTTTCACCAAAACGGCTTACAAACAAAATAAGGACAAACAAGGCAATGGCGTCATTCATAACAAACCTTTTTGATATTGGAAAAAGCCAAAATGATTTGAATTATGAATGTATTACCATTGAGTATATAAACGCCCCGGATATGCTGCAAGAATATACTGATTTCTTGCAGGAAGAAGGGTGGACGCTCCTAACGTTTACCACTTCAAGCTATGATCCGGATCCATATAATTTAGTGGCATCAATGGGAGGAAAGAACGCTCATAACGTGATTGGGCAAGAGTTTTCAAAGGTTGCACTTATTATGGATAGGAATTTCAAATATACAGACTCTGGAAAGCTGGCAGCAAAAACGGCTTACTATAGTGCTCAGGGTATGCTTTACCAAATAGTGACAAGGGTCATCGATGAACTCAAAATTGTTGTGTTGGATAACCCGGAATTGTATTTGAAGCTACTGGAGATAAAAGCGATGGGGAAATAAAAGACCATCCCGAAAATGTGCAAATCTCTCATAGCGGCACAAGATAGGGATATGTAGCGCCTTCTAAGAGCCTGTTTAAAATCTGGCGGAATGCCAGACAGGGGCGGATTTTTTCGCTGGACAAGGCGATTTGACGCAGGAATACTTTGTGTATTTCCAGTCAAATCAACGCGGGCCAGCGGAAAAAGATGTGCCGGGATGGCGTTTTGATAGATTTTAAACAGGCTCTAAGGCAATTTAAACGTGCCAGCATTATGAGCGTCTTTGCAAGAACTGGTTTGCTGGAAAGTGTGCAATTTATAAACATTAGACACGAAGTTGGGCGCAGGAACTTCACTTCCAAATTTGCAAATATTGAATCACTGGTTCAATCATAAGCCATAATTGATCCATAAAAGGCAGAGGAGGTATCTGATTATGTACGTTGCCTCAGAAAAACGCTATGACACGATGCCCTATACCCGCCTGGGCGCCAGCGGTCTGAAGCTGCCCGCGGTGTCCTTCGGCTTGTGGCACAATTTTGGAGATACCGGCCGGTTTGAAACGATGCGGGAAATGTGCTTCACCGCATTCGATCACGGTATTACCCACTTTGACTTGGCCAACAACTATGGCCCGCCTGCGGGCGCAGCTGAGATTAACTTCGGGCGCATTCTGAAGGAAGATTTGGGCGCATACCGTGACGAGCTGATCATCTCCACCAAGGCGGGCTATGAGATGTGGCCCGGGCCCTATGGCGACTGGGGCAGCCGGAAGTACCTGCTGGCAAGCCTGGATCAGAGCTTGAAGCGCATGGGCTTGGACTACGTAGACATCTTCTATCACCACCGCATGGATCCCGGCACCCCGCTGGAGGAAACCATGGGCGCGCTGGCCTCCGCGGTGCAGTCCGGCAAGGCGCTGTATGTGGGCCTGTCCAACTATGATGGCGAGCATCTTCAGCAGGCCGCTGCGATGTTGAAGGAATGGAAGGTGCCCTTTGCCATCAACCAGAACCGCTACTCCATCTTTGACCGCACAATCGAAAGCAGCGGCCTGAAGGAAACCGCGGCCAAGCTGGGCAAAGGGATCATTGCCTTCTCGCCCCTGGCCCAGGGACTGCTGACAGACCGCTATCTAAAAGGCATCCCCGCTGACAGCCGGATCATGACGGATGGCCGCTTCTTAAAGGAAACTGCTTTGACAGAGCGGAGGATGAACCAGATCCGGGCGCTGAACGATTTGGCGGCCCAGCGCGGCCAGACTCTGGCGCAGATGGCGCTGGCCTGGGTTCTGCACGACGGAGCCGTGGCCAGCGTATTGACCGGGGCATCCCGCCCGGAGCAAATCCTGTACAACATCAAAGCGGCGGAGAATACGAACTTTACAGCAGATGAGCTGGCGCTGATCGAAAAAAACACCGCAGAGAGGTGCTGATTTTACCGCACCCCACCCCAAAATCCACAGAGGAACTATATCAACAAAACGCATCCAACAAGTTAAAGACACGCTCCGAAAAGTTTCAGTAGCTTTTCCTACCGGCCTGTGGTATATGTTTGTACCACGAGGAGGCGACGGTATGAACAAGACCCTGACAGCCCTGTATGACAGCTTCTATACACCGCCCCAGTCGGCGGATACCCGCGCGGAGATCAAGACCATCCACAAGCAGCTCATCCTGAAACTGGACAAGCCGGAGCGGCGGCTGGTACTCCGGCTAATCGACACCAAGGATCGGATGACAGAGGATACCTCCGTGGACAGCTTTATCTGTGGTTTCCGGCTGGCCTGGCGGCTGGCGAATGAACTGAACAACTACCCGGAAAGCGGGCGTCCTACCCAGCCAGGCCAGACCGAGCAGGACACCCGTTGTGCGCCGCAGGAGCGATAGGAACTCCCGGACGAGGGGTTAACACCTCCCCGATCCTGGTCGCCCCTTGTTGACCGCTGTGTGGCCGCTGTGGCCCCCTGTTGGAAACGCGAAGGGCTGAGCCGGAAACGCCCCAGCCCTTCGTCCCGCTTATGGCAGAAATTCCGGCGTATTCGCTACCGGTTGACGCCGAAACTGCGGCTCTGCCGGATGATCTCCTCTGGAATCTGGCTGCCATGCCTTTTACCGTAACTTTATTGCAGGAGATACATATATGGATACCATTGCCGAACAGATTCAACGAATACGAATGCACGGGCTGTATCTTTCCCGCAAATGCCAGGATATTACCCAGCTCTCCCGGGATTTGATGGGACTGCATTGCTGGTTTCACCGAAACGTGGCTTTTTCCGCGGTGATCCGCGGCGCAGACCTGATGAACTGGAAGCACGCGCTCACTAAAACTTGGCTCTATCGGGGTACGTTGCATGGCGTGGCCTATGACGATCTGCCGCTGCTGCTGGCACCCCACGCGGGAGATCAGTCTTTTGAGCAGTGGATGCTCCGGGATCTTCTCAGCGAAACGCAGCTGCGGGAAGCCGTGGACAGAATCATAAGCCTCATGGAGGATGGCGTGTACTCCCGCGCGGAAATGCGGAAGATCTTTGCTGATGACTACGATCCGAAGATGATCGACCATCTGTTCTCCTCTTGGGGCGGCATTTTTGTCTCTCTGGCCTGTCAGGGGAAGGTTGCGTTTCGGAATATGGCAAGCCGGGATTTTGATCTGATCGATGCCCAGCCGCTGCAAATGAACAACCAGGTGCTGTTAGAGCTGCTGCGCCGCTTTTTCACGGCTTATGGACCGGCGACAATTGCGGACGCGATGTGGTTTTTGGGGCTGGATAAAAAGGCTGTTCAAGGGCTGCCGGAGTTGGAGATGTTCTCTCGGCTGGAATATCAGCGCAATGTTTACTACTATGTGGATGATGGCGCAGAGATCGGCGATATTCCGGAGCTGACGCTGTTGTCCGGCTTTGATCCCCTGATCGTATCCTACAAGGAGCGGGAGACAGTCCTGCCTGCGGAGTACAAGCGCGCAGTGATCCTGAAATCCGGCATCTGCCTTCCTACGATTGCTGTCAACGGACAGGTAGCGGGAATCTGGAACCTCAAAAACGGCAAGCCCACGGTGGAGTTTTTCAACTTCCAGCCTGAACGGCTCCAAAAGGCTGCGGTGGCCCTGGTGGACGAGATGCAGTGGAGAGTTTTAGGTAAGATATAAAATCGGAAGCCTTGCTGACCGCTGTGGCTCTCTGTTGAAAAAGCGAAAGACTGAACCGAAAACGGTTCAGCCCTTCGCGCTGTCTATGGCAGGAACTCCGGCAGCACCCGGTACCGGCTGACGCCGAAGCTGCTGCTCCGCTGGATGATCTCCTCCGGGATTTGGCTGAGATACTTCCGCCCGAAATTGGTGTCCCCGAACCAGCAGTCGAAATTTGCCACCGGCAGCACAACCCACTTGCTGTCCTCCGGCTTGTTGGCAATGTAGTAAGTGATGAGCATTTGGATCACCGCAGAGGGCAGTTTCCCTGGCCTCACCGCCTCGATCTTCGCCAGAAGATCGTCGGGCAAATCAACCATGCCCTGTCGCAGCGGCCCCAGCTCCAGCGCGTCGGCGATCACATCGTCAAAGCGGATGATCCACGCGGCGTCCGCGTTGGAGGAAAACAGCGGCATCTGGAACTGCCGCACCTTTTTGCGCCACTCCGCGTCGAACTTTTTGTCCAGCTCCCCAGCGGCCTCGGAATACGCTTTCCGTACCACCTTTGGGTTATTCTGGGCAAAAGCCATGGCCGCATGGAAGTGTCGGCAGAACCATCCCCGGCCATCCTCATCCACCAGCGCCGGGAACTCCTCATGAAGCAGGCCAAAATCCGTCCGATACTGCCACTCCGGCTTCGCACTTGCACGCTCCGGCACACTACACCAGGCGCACAGCCCCCGGTGGGCGTAGCCTGTCCGCTCTCTGGGTCGACCGTCCAATTTTCTTCCATCCGGGCCGTGGAACAGGAAGCCCCGGGCCAGGACGGTCAAAATCCGGGACAGCCCGCCAAACTCTCGCAGGGCCTCAAAGGTGAAGCGTCCCAGCCAGGAGGTGTCTTTTTTGCCGCTGGCCTTGTAGATCACCGGCCCGGTGTAGTCCAAAAACTCCTGCCACTCATTTAGCATGGCGCATCTCCAGCACGTTGGGCAGAACGGCGTCCGGCAGCAGCTCCCACAGCAGCCCACGTTTGCCCAGCGCCACCACATACCGTACTGCGGTCACGGGCTTCACGATCCTGTCCAACAGCTCCCGGCACTTGGCGGAGACGGCATCCCGGTAGGACTGGGAAGCCGTCTTTTTCTGATATGCCTCCATCATGGCGGCGAAAGCGGGGGAGTCCCCATCTCGGATTAACTGTTTGCGATCCTGGGCAGTGTTCTCCTGGTCGATATCCAGCAGGATGTCACACAGCACCCGGTAGCCGCCAAAGCGGAAGTCGGTCAGCAGGTCGAACAGCTCCTCAAATTCCGGCAGCCATTCCAGCAGGAAACGCTCTCGGGCCTCCGTGTCCAGGAACTGCCACCCGTCCCGGCGCATGGCTTCCAGCACCTCCGCCGACCGCTCCGGCGGCAGTTCGCCCAGCTGGGCATACAGCTCATCCGCGTCCCAGTTCTCCTCCTGCCCTCGGGAAAAGAGGATGCGCTCCACATCGTTCTTCCGCCCCTTGCTCTGGACGGGCACCCGGCAGGCCCGAATGCGGGACAGACACGCCTCATAGTCCTGGAGCAGGGCGGACACCGCGTCCAAAGTATCCTTGTCCAGCGCGTCCCGCCAGTCCGGCTTGGCGGCAAAGGCAAACAGCTCCCCATCCTGCGCCGGGGTGACTTTGAGTTTCGGCGTGTGTTTTTTCAGCTGGTGGGCCAGGTAGGGAAGCCGCTCCACGTTGGAGTCCACCTCGCTCCAATCCACCTTGTTGAAGAACGCTTTCAGCTTCGTGGCATGGGTGGGTTCGTACCACGCCCGCCGCTCTC
>OFGF01001123.1_pt1 | contig 18316 bp, 16 predicted proteins | sample 1521711 | NCBI WGS metagenome assembly OFGF01 (sample SAMEA3504092, study PRJEB24116) | mouse gut metagenome | biome: mouse gut; feature: mouse-associated habitat; material: faeces | place: Denmark | collected 2011 | reverse complement strand
ATCCCCCTACGCTGCACCGCGAAGTAGGGTAGATAGTACTCTGCAGGCATGTGTGAGGCATGGCTGCAGAGTTAAGGAGACTAGTGTCTGTTATTCATATCGCTTGGCAATAAGATTACTGTCTTTTGGGACGGATCTGCGCTAATCTTCTCAAGAGTTTGTAAGGTACGAATATTTATACCTCCTGGTGTATTGCTCAGCATTTGCGCAGCTTCAGCTACGGCAGCAGCGGCACTTTTCTCACCTTCGGCTGAAATAATCGCGGCACGACGTTCGCGTTCAGCTTCGGCCTGTTTAGCCATAGCTCGTTTCATATCTGATGGTAATTCGATATTTTGCAATTTGACGCTTTCAATATCGATACCCCAGTTATCAACTTGCGTGTCGACAATTTCACGAATTCGCGAAGAAATTTCGTCGCGTTTGCTCAATATCTCATCAAGGTCAAAATTACCAGTCACATCTCGTAGAGCGGTTTGCGAGAAGGTCGCTGTGGCATGGCGATAATCGGCGATTTCTAGGGTAGCTTTTTTCGCATCAATAACTTTAGCATAGACTACGGCATCAACATTAACAGTTACGTTGTCGCGCGTGATGACTTCCTGCTTAGGGATATCCATCGTAATCGTGCGAATGTCGATTTTATACATTTTATCGAGATAGGGGATAATCACGCGAAATCCTGGGTCAAGGGTGCGACTATATTTACCAAGACGTAACACTACGCCTCGTTCATATTGATTAATAATTCTAATGCCGGGGATGATTATGAGCACTAGAACGATAAATATTAAAAACAAGACTGACATACAACTCCTTAGTTACTTTAAGGAGATTATATCACGATATGGGCGGGGTCGGGCTAGTTTTCTTGGGTTGGAGTGTTAGAAGTGAACCAGTCGGAATTTTTGATCGCCGGGCCTTGGCAGGAGAGCATAAAGGTGACTTCGTAATCTCGAGGACCATAAGGCTCCTTCGGGAAGAAGCGTATTGAGGTCATATTTGTATCGCAACGGACGTAATCGTTAGATATTTTTTGAATGTACTCGCCAGTTTTGGTTTTGTCATAAACGAGTAATTGACGTAAGCGTGCAATGGGTAGACCTACCTGTTGATAATCGGAGAGTACAGCGGAAGGATTGTCGATCTGCTTACCAAGTACATATGGGTAAAGATATTCAATATAGTAATCGTCAGCTAAGTTCTCGAGAGCGGTCTTGGCGTCACGCGCCGGATCAAAAGCAGCGTCAGCACATAAGCTCACCGTGATACAAACCATACAAGCTACAATAATCCCTAACATCGCTCGCTCAAACCAAGTTAATGGTATGGGTTGATGTGTGGAATGCTTCTTAGCTAATTTAAATTTCTTTTTTACCATAACCTTTTTTATTGTAGCATAATATACATTGACATTAAAGATTAATTAATAAGCTAGTAATAGAGATAATTATATGCTAAAATAATTCAATATGAGCAGTAAAGTATTCAAACGCACAAAAATTTTAGCAACAATTGGTCCAGTTTCGGGCAATGGCAATCAACAAATATTGGAAGATATGATTATGGCTGGATTAAATGGCTGCCGGATCAATTTTTCGCATGCCAAATATGAGGAGGCTGAACAACAAATCGCTTGGATTCGTGCTGCAGCAGAGAAGGAGGGTCACCATGTGACGATTTTGCAGGATTTGCAAGGCCCGAAGATTCGCTTAGGTGAGCTACAGGATAATTATTATGAAGTGAAAACTGGTGATAGGATTTTAATCGATTATGCTGTAAAGGAGCATAAGGGTGATAATATTTTACCATGTCAATATAATCTTGCGCCAAAGGTAAAGATTAATGAGCCGGTGCTACTATTTGATGGTAAAGTAAAAACTCATGTTGTTGATATTCCTTCCGATACTGCGATCGAGCTTGAGGTTGAGAATGATAGCTATCTACGTAGCTTTAAAGGTTTGAATTTGCCTGAAACTGATTTTGGTGGCGACATCATCCCAGAGAAAGATCTGCGTGATATTGCATGGGGGGCCGATAAGGACTTTGATTATATTGCGTTTTCGTTTGTCCAAACTGCTGAGGACATTCGCACGGCGCGTGCAGCTATGACTGAACGCGGACACAAAGCGAAATTGATCGCTAAAATTGAGACGAAGAAGGCTGTCGAGTCGCGCGAGAATCTAGAGGAAATCGTTAAAGAAGTTGATGGAATTATGATCGCGCGTGGTGATATGGCAACTGAAGCTGGTACGGAGGTAGTACCGATTGTACAACGTCAGCTAGTTGAGTTATGCCGTGAATATAATAAGCTTTGTATCGTAGCGACACAGACGATGGGTTCGATGGCGGAAAATCCTTTCCCGAGCCGGGCCGAGGTCAGTGACGTAGCGAATGCTGAGATTCAGGGCACGGACGTTGTGATGCTTTCGGATGAGACTGCGATGGGTAAATATCCACTCGAAACCGTTAAGGAAATGAAGAAAGTCCTACTTTATACTCAGGATCATGCCAGCGTTGAGCCATTACGGGTTAGCTCCGCCAACCGAGGCGAGAATTATGATGGGATTGCTAGTGCAGCTGCGCAGTTAGCCGAGGACCTTGATGCCGATGTGATCGTTTGTCAAACTGCTACTGGCGCTACAGCAAATGCCGTCGCTACTCAACGCCCAGCTCTGCCTATTATTTCAGTCACTGATCAGCCACGCGTCGCAAATCAATTGGCGCTCCGATATGCAAATGCTGCCTTTGTGAGAACATTGTCAGATGATGCTGGGATCGAGCTAGTGCGTGAGCTTAAAGAAAGTGGTTATCTACAGCCGCGTGAAGATCGCGACGAGCTTAAAGTAGTTTTGGTTTCGGGTACTCAGGGCTCGGGCCAGACCGATACGATTAAGCTGCGCTACGTCTAGAACTATGAAAGTTCTAAGAGATTTGGACGTCGAGGACAAGATTGTCCTTGTACGGGTTGATTACAATGTACCGCTCGAGCTTGATGATGCGGGCGAGTGGCAAGTTGCAAGCGACCTTAGGATTCGTGCCAGTTTGCCGACTTTACGATACTTGCGCGAGCATGGCGCAAAAAAGATCATCCTGATTTCGCATTTAGGTCGACCCAGTGTGAAAGAGCAGGCATTGAGCCTTGCGCCAGTGGCGGAGCGTTTGGCCTGGCTTTTAGCGGAGGGGGGTGGTGCTACGGACGAAGATTCGGTAGTGCCACCTTCGGTCGATTTTATTGATCACCTTGACGTAAAAGGGGTGAAAAGTGCCATTGATAAATTACCTAAGGGCGGCATCATTTTGTTGGAAAATTTGCGTTTTGATCCGCGCGAAAAGGCGAATGATATCGATTTTGCTAGGGAACTAATTGATGCGACTGGGGCTGAAATTTTCGTGCAGGACGGTTTTGCGGTCACACATCGTGCTCATACTTCGACCGATGCGTTGGCAAAATTACTTCCGAGTGCAGCTGGATTCTTAGTTGAAAAAGAGATTGAGGGGCTTAGTCAGGCTATCCAGGATCCTGAGCACCCCTTTGTGGTTATAATTGGCGGCGCAAAAGTAGAGGACAAGCAGCCACTAATTGATGAATTTAAATCTTCAGCAGATCAGATTCTAGTAGGCGGGAAGATTGCTGCAGACGGCTATAAGACTGATGATCCCAAAATTTACGTAGCCGAGGATTTTGATGAGGATGCTGATGGAAATAAGCTCGATATTGGTCCGCTTGCGACTGCTAAATTCCTAGAGGTGCTTAGCACGGCCAAGACTGTACTCTGGAACGGCGTGCTCGGAAAGACGGAAGATCCAGCTTTTGCGACTAGCTCGGAAATGATCGCGAAATATCTAGGTGAACATAATGGCGAGATCAAGACGATTATTTGTGGTGGTGATACTACTGGATTCGTAGAGAACTTGACCGAAAAATACCCCGATCTAGGGTTTAGTCTTATTTCTACTGGTGGTGGCGCAGCATTAGAATTTTTGCTAGGAAATAAGATGCCAGGGATCGAGGTGCTTGAATGATTATTTTGATGGGGTTAGCTGGTTCAGGCAAGAGCACGCAGGGGCAAAAATTAGCAGCAGCAACCGGGCGAGTTTGGCTTTCGGCAGGACAGATCCTGCGTGAATCGGGCCAATTTGATGAAATTTTAAACAGCGGTAATCTAGTAGATGACATGCTAACAGTAGAGATCATGGCACATGCTATGGCGGGGGTAGTGCGCGAGGGAAAGAATTTAATTCTGGATGGATTCCCGCGCGATGCTAAACAGGCGAGCTGGATGGCGGATAATATCGCCGAGGTGATTGAGCAAATTATCCTGATCAATGTGCCTAAAGATGAGCTACTGAGACGTTTGAAAGCGCGGGGGCGCGCGGATGATACCGAAGAAGTCATCTTGCAGCGTTTTAAAATTACCGAGCAAAATATGGGTGAGATTTCACGAATCCTCGGGGCAAAAGGGATACCGACGGTGATGATTGATGGTACTGGTACACCGGATGAGGTGTTCGCCCGTCTGGCAAATACTATCGCAGATAATCATAATGCGGTATAATTCCGTTATGGAAAACTTTGGCGAACAGGCACAAAAGATAACTGCAATGCGCGAAGGCGGCAGGATCTTGGGGAATTTGCTGAAAGATTTAAAGGCCTATGTAAAGCCTGGTATGACTGGCAAAGAGATTGATGCTTGGGTACGGTCGGAAATTGTACGACGAGGAGCTAAAGTTGCCTATGACTACCTTGAGGAAGATTTCCCAGGTGCGATTTGTATCTCGGTGAATGATGTGCTGGTGCATGGCGCGCCAAATGATGAGCTGCTTGAAGAAGGGGATAAAGTGAGCTTTGATCTCGATTTGCTTTACGACGGTTATTATACTGATTCGGCTTTTACGATGATCGTGGGGGATCGGAGTTCACCGGCAGTTAAGGAGATGATTAAAACTACCGAAAAAGCTATGTGGGCTGGGATCGATCAAGTACGACCAGGGGCACGGATCGGAGATATTGGTTTTGCGGTCGAGAAGGTATTGCGACGCGGGAAATTAGGGGTCATTGAAAACTATGTTGGGCACGGGATCGGTAAGGAAATGCATGAATCGCCAGAGGTGCCGAATTATGGTATTCGCGGTCATGGTTATAAACTAAAGGCGGGGGATACGATCTGCATTGAGCCTATGTCATGTTTAGGGAAGCCAGCGAATTATATAGATGAAACTAATTGGTCGGTACACATGAAAGACGGTAGCATTGGGTGTCATTGCGAGCATACCGTGCTAGTGACCGATGACGGGTCGGAAGTACTGACTTTGCCAGAGTAATTATAGCCGATGGTAGTTGATGGGGGCTAGATCCCGATTCTAGACCTTTTTTGCTGAAAATAAAGATTATGGTTGACATTTTTGACAATGTGTGCTACAATGGCAGATGAGATGGACAATTTAGTCCATAGTACAGCAAGCACTTTCGCTGTTTTAAAAAATATTCCAAAAAAAGGGGGATCATCTATGAAGAAGGATGAAAGAAACAATAGTAGGGAATTCAGTTGTGTACGAAACAGGAGGACAGTTAATGAACTCTTGGAGCAGTATGATGCTTTGGCCGAGCGGGCTAGGGCATTCAGTTACCAACCGCAATATCGGCGATACGGCGCAGCCTATAGGATATGGGCATTTGTCGGCATACCATTGATAATGGCTGCCGTTTGGATGCTGTCTTGGCGATGGCTTTCGGGCTATCGTTTCACGGATCCGAGCTTGGAAGGCTCACTCCTGCGGCCGATCATGGTGACGATTGCGGCGGTTGGCATAGGAATGTTTGCCGATCGTTTTCCTAAGGCACTGTTTTTTGAGAAGTATACGTTCCTGCCGTTAAGTGATTATAGGGCGATCGGGATGCTCGAACGGCAAATTAAGTTCTTGACTCCACTGTGTGGTCAAGCAGACGCCAAAAAGGCAGAGTTACAGCCGCTGATAGCAGAGTTCGCTAAGTTAGGGTCATTAATTGTGAATGACTCTCTTGGCCGGTATTACGACCTAAAAGAGGAGCTAATCGGTGACGAAGTGAGATTCTTTGTCAAAGTGAAATTCTTTGGCCAGTTGTTCTCAAGAAAATATTACATCAACACTGTCCAGCTCGAACGGTTGGAAAGAGAAACCGCTCATAGATGGATTTATAGGCATTGCAATGACAATGAGGAGGAGGTGCTTAGCAGATTTAAAGCCGAGCTGCAGGAGATGTAGCAGGCGAAATAGAGCCTGGGACACATTTGTGCCCAGGCTTTTTAATGTTGTAAAAGATTGATTTTGCGTTATAATAAGCTTATGGATGAAATTTCGCGCTATGCAGTTGGTCTAGATGTGGGCACAAGTATGGTGCGCGCAGTGGTTGCGAGCGTGAATGCTCAAGGGGGGATGAATGTGATTGGCTATGGTGAAATGGCAAATTCTGGTATGCGGCGGGGGACGGTAGCGAATTTAGCTGGTCCTGCTCAGGCAATTGATCAGACGTTGGGTGAAGTTGAACGCATGAGTGGCTACGAAGTGAATACTGCAACGATTTCAATCAATGGTTCACAGATTCTTTCTACTGAGGCCGAGGGGATGATTGCAGTTGGTGGCTCGGAACACGAAATTAACGAGACGGATTTGCGGCGGGTCGAGGACATGGCTTTGAATGGTCGTGTACCGGCCAATCAGCAGATTCTAGAAGTGGTGCCGTTGCAATTTTCGCTGGACGGTCAGACTGGCATCAAAGACCCATTAGGGATGACTGGCTCTCGGTTGGAAATGCGAGCAAATGTGGTTTCGACCCTGACGCCAAATTTCGATAATCTGATGAAAGTGGCTGAGACGGCCAAAGTCACGCCCGAGCGGATAGTGCCGAGTGCCGTAGCGGCAGCGCGAGCTGTACTCACGGAGCGCCAAAAAGAAAATGGTGTCGCGGTGATTGATATAGGTTCCGCGACTACTGGTGTAGCGGTTTATGAGGAAGGCGAGTTGAGGTATGTTGGCGTGGTACCGGTAGGTTCGAATAATATCACTAATGATCTCGCGATGGTATTGGCACTTGATACTGAGGTGGCCGAGGAGGTTAAAAAGCGATTCGCGACTGGTAATTTCGTAGAGGAAGCAGGGGTTATGGTGACGATTCGTTGGCGCGGCAAGGAAGTGCGCCTAGAACGTGACCGGATTGATGAGGTAGTTGAAGAGCGACTAGAAGAGATTTTTAATCTCGTACGTAAAGAGCTTCGCCAAGCGCATTACGACCAGCGTCTCCCAGAAGGAGTAGTGCTGACTGGTGGTGGTGCTAGGATGCGCGATATTGACAAGTTCGTACGAAATATGCTAAATATGTCGGTTAAGATTGGTGTGCCTAGCGGTTTACTTGGAGTGGCTGATTCGACTTATAAGCCAGAATACGCGACGGCGGTGGGGTTAATGTTATTGTCGGCGGATGGAGGCGCAATGACGGGAGGGAAGCACCCGCGTATAAAGGCGAAAAAAGACAAGAAAGCGGGATTTCTAGGTCGTTTTCTGGGGAAATTCTAGGGTACTTGATTTTTTAAGCCGAGTGTGATATAATAGAATATGGAAGTAGATTTTGATGAAAATAGTGGACCCATCTAAGGGATGGGTCTTTTTGATGCAAAAGTAATTGTTTTTGCTAAAGGTGTGCTATAATGAAATAAGATACAGAGAAATAAGCGAGGTAGGAAAACGATGCCCGAGATTAAGCCAACAGAGGTAGAGAGTTCAGCAAGTATTAAGGTTGTCGGTGTCGGTGGCGCAGGCGGATCTGCGGTCGACCGCATGAAAGAAATTGGATTGTCGGGGGTGGAATTTGTTGCGGTTAATACTGACGCTCAGGCTTTACATCACTCTAACGCTGACGTAAAGGTACATATCGGGCGTGGCTTAGGTGCGGGTGGCGACCCAGATAAGGGTCGTGAGGCCGCTGATAGCGGTCGTGAGGCGATCGGTAAAGCTGTTGAGGGTGCTGACATGGTCTTTATTACGCTTGGTGCTGGCGGCGGTACTGGTTCGGGTGCTGGTCCGGTAGTTGCTGAGGAGTCGAAGGGACGCGATATTTTGACAGTGGGTGTTGCTACCAAACCATTTACTTTTGAGGGCGCAAAGCGCCGCGATAATGCCGAAAAAGCGATCGAGAACCTTTCTCGCAATGTTGATGCTTTGATTACGATCCCGAATGATCGCCTATTGGATACGATCGATCCCCGTACTCCGCTTACGGACACCTTTAAGATCGCGGACGATGTCTTGCGTCAGGGTGTGCAGGGGATTTCCGAATTGATTACAGAGCACTCGCTAATCAATCTTGACTTTGCAGATGTCAAAGCAATCATGAAGAATGCCGGTTCGGCGTTGATGGGGATTGGTCGAGCTTCAGGCGACAATCGTGCTACGGTCGCAGCGCAGCAGGCGATCGAATCACCTCTGATCGAGGTAAAGATTGATGGTGCGCGCGGTGTACTCTTCTCAGTGGCTGGTGGTTATGATATGGCGATGAGCGAAATTCAGGAAGCCGCAGAAGTTATCACTCGCGCAGTGTCTCCAGATGCTAATATCATTTTTGGTGCTTCGATTCGTCCAGAGCTAGAGGATGAGATCGTCGTCACGGTCGTCGCTACTGGTTTTGATGGCGGGTATTATCGCACCGAAGAGCCGATTGAATCGGTCAAGGAGACAATTGCTACCGTCAGCGATTATGCAAATACTATGTCTCAGACTGAGCCGATCCGTGATACCGCAGTGGTGATGGAAGAGTCAAAGCCAGCTGATACTAGTATTATGAATAATCCTGAGACCCATCGTACGAACACGACTGCTGAGTTTACTGGTAGTGACCATTCGAATATGTGGGATTCGATTCGCACTAACGAACCAGAAGATGACCTAGATGTACCGCCTAGCCTCCGGGAGCGTCTCCGAGGGAAGAATTAAGGGTCTTGTTTGATGCCGATAGTACCTCGGATAACAGGTAGTAAAGTATTAGAAAGCCGTGAGACGGATGACGGCACGACTATTCGGCGGCGTCGAGTAACAGAGAGTGGTCAACGATTCACTACTTATGAACGGGTCGAGCAGCCGCATCTAGTCGTGCGCAAAAGTAATGGCAATCGCGAATTGTTTGATCGCGAGAAATTGATCACTTCGGTGCGGCGTAGCGTAGGGAAGTTTATTGGTTCCGATCTAGAAGTAGAAGAGGTAGTGGGCAAAGTTGTTGCATTGCTGCGTTCCGAAAACGAAGAAGAGGTCACTTCACAACAAGTCGGCGACGCCGTGCTTGATGTGCTGGCCAAGACCAATGAAGTGGCCTATGTGCGCTTTGCAAGTGTGTTTTTAAAGTTCAAGACTTTAGATGATTTTGAAAAGATTTTAAAGCAAAGACGAGGTGGTGAATAATGCGCATAATTTGTATTTGGCGAGATAATGAAGACTACTCGCGGAGTGTTTCGGAATGGATTCGTGAGTTTGAGCGGCGGACTGGTCGTGAGATTGAGAATGTCAGTCCGGATACACGCGAAGGGGAAGGTCTATGTAACGCTTATGATATAGTTGAATATCCGACGATTATGATCCTGAAGGAGGACGGGTCGGTGGTAGCGAGTTGGCGGGGGAGGAATTTGCCGCTATTTGATGAAGTTGCGTATTGGGCATAGAGTAGGGTTGGTCTAGATTTGTAGGTCGGAATTTTGCAAAAAAATTATTGCTCATCTCGGAGCTTTGTGATAATATATAAATATATGCGGGCGTAGCTCAGTTGTTTAGAGCGCTTCCTTGCCAAGGAAGAGGTCGAGAGTTAGAGTCTCTTCGCCCGCACCACATTTTGTAGACAGTAAAAGCGTTTGAGCGGATATCACCCGCGAGCTGACGAAAGAAATAACCTTGACGTTTTATAGTATCTGTGATACAATAGAAAGATAGAGGTCAGATTAGACTCGTCCGTAGATCTGCGTAAAAGATAAATTGAGAGTTCTCTATGCAGTTGCTATAAAATAGTGATTTACACTAGGCTTAGGTCAGTGTAGGATGGAGAAAAGTTAGATGGTACCGCCCACTAGGGTTCTAACGGAATTCTAGGGGATTTTTTGTTTCTAGGAATCATTTTGTTGAGGTTATATAATGGTTCAGTCAAAAGAGTGAATAATATTATAGCACTGAACAAAAAAGTGATCAGGTTAACTTAAAGGGAGTGAGAGGGAGAGACTATGAAATATAGCAACAAGCCACGACGAAAGGCCATTGAGTATGAAAAGGCTTTGGTCGAGTGGTGGAAGAAGCATCGGGTCTTTGAGCGGTCTATCGAACAACGCCCAGAGGACAGTAGTTATGTATTTTATGACGGCCCTCCGTTCATTACTGGGATGCCTCATCATGGCACGTTGCTTAGTTCGATCGTAAAGGATGCGGTGCCACGCTATCAAACAATGCGTGGTAGGCGCGTAGAACGGCGTTGGGGTTGGGATTGTCATGGTTTGCCAGCAGAGAATTTCGTCGAAAAGCAACTTGGGATCACCGATCGACGCGAGATTGGTACGAAATGGTCACTGGAGGATTATATCCTAAAAGCCCGTGAGAGCATGGTCGCGAACTCGGAAACTTGGGAGGGGACGATTGATCGAATTGGTCGTTGGGTAGATTTTGAGGGTGCATATCGCACCATGGACAAAAGCTTCATGGAGAGCGTCTGGTGGGCGTTCAAGACCTTATACGAAGCAGGGAAGATCTACGAAGGCGCGAAAGTATTGATGTATGATACGAAATTCGCGACACCAGTTTCAAAGTCGGAAGTGACGATGGATAATGACGCTTATCAGACAGTGACGGATCCGAGCGCATATGTGGCGTTTGAGGTGGAAGCGGGGCAAAAATGCCATAATGGCGAGTGGGAGACGGGGGAACATACATATCTACTAGCGTGGACTACGACTCCATGGACCTTGCCAGGGAATATGGCCTTAGCGGTGAATCCAGAGCTAGAATACGCCCATGTGAAGTTAAAGGATGATGATAAAATCTATGTTTTGGCGAAGAAGCGCGTCGAGGAAGTATTTAGGGGTCTGGATTATGATGTGCTTTATGATGATGCAAAAGGTAGAGACCTTGTTGGCCTGAAATATAAATCACTTTACCTTGCCAAAAAAGGAGTGAAACTTGTAGATTGGCAAAAATTTGAACAAAAATATTATTCAGCCAAAACAGAGAATGCACACAAAATTTATGCAGCAGAGTTTGTCTCCGATAGTGACGGTACAGGAGTAGTGCATATTGCGCCGGCGTATGGTGAAGATGACTATGAACTAGGGAGGAAGAATGGTGTGCCATGTGTTGATGTACTGGACGAATACGGGTGCTATTTGCCAGGAGCGGATGAAGGTCTAAAAGCGGCAGGGGTGAGGCCGAACGAACAGGGGCAGATTCAGATTTGGGAGGCGAATAAGTTTATTGCGAAGTGTTTCGAAGAAGTGGGGATTATCTGGAAAATCGATTATATCAGACATGAATATCCATTTAATCCACGTAGTAAAGAACGCGTGATGTATCGAGCTTTTCCGAGCTGGTTCTTTGATGTTCAGGGGCAGAAACCATTAATGATTGCACAAAATGAGAATATTAACTGGTTCCCGGGGTACTTGAAGCATGGTCGGTTTGAAAAAAATATTGAACAGGCTCCGGATTGGAATCTCTCGCGGGATCGTTTTTGGGCGACAGCAATGCCAGTCTGGAAGGGGGATAAAGGTACGGTGAAAGTAGTCGGTTCATACACAGAATTAAAAGAGCTTAGTGGGGTAGAATTGGAAGACTATCATCGACCATGGGTAGATGAAATTGAGTTTGAGATTGATGGCGAGCATTTTAAACGAATCGAAAAAGTCCTGGACTGTTGGTTCGAATCTGGATCGATGCCGTTTGCACAGTTGCATTATCCGTTTGAGAATAAGGAGAAGTTTGAGCGTAATTACCCAGCGGATTTCATTGTTGAGTATGTAGGTCAGGTACGCGCATGGTTTTATTATGTACACGTCGTAAATACGGCTTTAGCCGAGGTAGGTGGATTTGGTAAGGCGGCGCAAGGGAAGCAAGAAAAGAATGCCTTCAAGAATGTGATTACTACCGGCACGCTGGCTGGCAATGACGGGCGGAAAATGAGCAAATCTCTCGGAAATTATACTGACCCAAACGAGCTAATGGATCAATATTCAGCTGATGCGTTGAGGTTCTTATTGCTCAGCTCACCAGTATTGTCTGGAGAAGATTTTGCGCTTACTGACAAGGACGTCTCCGACGTGAACCGGAAACTTGCGATGATCTGGAATGTGTATGATTTCTTCGTAACTTATGCGGCGGTGGATGGCTGGGAATTTGTCCCTGGGACGTGTTGCCTCAACCCCCAGGATGTACAAAATTCGCTCGATAAATGGATCATTTCGCGTATACACGAGCTGAGAGATGATGTGACGAAAAACATGGACGACTATAATCTACCAGGAGCATTATCGTCTATCTTGCCGTTCGTAGATGATTTGAGTAACTGGTTTGTTCGGAGGAGCCGTCGGCGTTTCTGGAAGTCTGATGATGATGGCGATAAAGTTGAAGCGTATCGTACTTTGCATTATGTTATGGTAAAGCTTGCGCAGATTATGGCGCCATTTACACCTTTCTTAGCTGAAGAATTATGGCAGAATCTAGTCGGAGATGGGGACGCGAAACAGTCGGTCCACCTTCAGGATTGGCCAAAGCAAAAGGAGATTGACCAGGCAGTCTTAGGCCAGATGGCGCGCGTTCGCGAGGTGATCAACGAAGGCTTGGCGCTGCGGATGCAAAGATCAGATACCGAGGATCAGATTAAGGTGCGCCAGCCACTGAATAAATTTGTGTATCAGGGTGAAAAATTACCAGAATGGGGTGAGGAAATCATCCGCGAAGAAGTGAACGTCAAGCAGGTTGAAAACGGGAAAGAGACTTGGCTAGATAAGGAGATTACCGAAGAGCTAGCGCGCGAAGGTTGGACTAGGGAGCTAATCCGATCAGTGCAGAGCGCACGCAAGAAAGCTGACCTACAAGTAAATGATCGGATCAAACTAAACGTGGGCACCGAGGTTCCAGAAGAATGGCGAGAAATGCTAAAAAACGAAGTATTAGCAGTTGAGCTCACTGAGGATGCGAACTATGCTTATGATGAGATTGTGAAGGTGAATGGGGATAATATCACAATCAGCCTCGAAAAAGCGTGAATCTAGGGTGAGGGAGTTTCCGAGGAGATCTTTAGATTCTTGAGGCCTTAAGCGGAAAATATTAAAAAGTACAAATATAATAAAAGACCGACAGTAGGATGTCGGTCTTTTTGTTGCATTTAGATTAAAGCTAAGGCAGAGCTTAGGTAGTTTTTTGCGTTAGCTTAATATAAAATATCTAATTCGATTAAAAATATTACAGGGGTAGATATTGGAATTTTTGACAATATTTGAAAATAAAGCATAAAAGGTATTGACTTTTTGAATGATGTGTGCTAGTATAAGGACAGTTAGATAACAAACAAACACATCTAACAAACATAAAAACAACATATCTAGCGCATAAAGTAAAACGAAAGGAAAAGCGGTAGATAAAAAATAAAAATCAAATAAATTTGCTACGAGATTTGGGTCATAGACTGATTCGGGCGAATCTCGTAGCAGAAGGAAAGTAATGACAGAAAAAATAAACACCAATAAAGGAGAAACCGATGTAATACGTGAGGACGCCACTATCCTGTATTCGCCAAACATGGTTGACCTAAGTAAGGCGAATACCGTGCGAGGTAATAAGGGTGAGTGGGATGAATTTCAGCTGTTTGGGAGCTCAAATGCTAATGAAAGCGCATATCAAGCTCCAGAAGATTTAGAAAACGATCAGGCGTTAATGAAGAGAATTCGTAATCGTCAGATCGGTCGAAAAATCAAACAGCTCAATTTACAACTAGCCGCTTAGTAAGGTTAGTCGAAGAAAAAAATAAGAGGAAATAGAGTATAAGATAGAGATAAAATCAAAAAAACCGAACGATCGTTCGGTTTTTTTGATGGTTATAATGTCTAGGCTGCGCGTGGATTGAGATGAGACGATATCGAGAAGGATAAGCTGTTTGACGAAATAAAAATGCCATGCTAAACTGAGGAAAAGCCGTCTATGCTTTGCGCGCGTGAGCAGGAGGCGGAATAAAATAAGGTCATGAAAGGTACGAAAATGCCAGAAAATATCAAGTTAAGCGATGAAAGGATCTTGCAGATTTTCGTGAACAAGATGATCACGGAAAAAACTCCACAAGGTCTCGATGAGGCGTCTAGAGATAAGATCGGTCGTGTGTTGATCGAACAACTAAACCAACGAATGGAATACGCTCTAATTGCAGCATTGCCGGATGATAGATTAGCTGAATTGAATGATCTACTTGATCAAAACGGTGATGGTGCAGCGATCGATCGAGTTTTTGATGAATCTGGTGTAGACTTTGATGAAGTATCAAGACGAGCTTTAGAGGAATTCCGACGAGAATATCTCGAGCACGGCGATAACGCAGCGCTTATCCGTATTGCTGATGAGCAAACAGCCGAGTTCTTGCGTTCAACTCCGGCGGGACAGGGGCATGCGGCGGATCTTGATGCGATTTATGCGGCACACGCGGAAGAGGATAAGGCAATTGATATGAAGTATGGCGGTCAGATGGTGGCAGCTGGGGAGAATATCTAAAATGGTGAAAAATCACGAATTTACTGGTGGTGCAGAACAGAATCCGTATAGTGGCAGCGAGTGGCAGATGCCGTTTGCGCCAGAGGGCCTAGAGGATCGAGAAAAGTTGAGCAATGCGGAAGCTCGAGAAGTCGGTGAAAAAGTCATCATGGCGGCTAATACGCTGGAGGCTGAAGCTGCCCCCGAAGATGAGCCTATTGGTGGATATGACAAATTTGGCGGTGAAGCATTATCGAGTGAGACCCAGCAGAAGTTAGCCGAGGAGGGTGTCACTGAGAATCCGGCTGACGCGGAATTAGCCGAGCGTTTAGAGGCGGCTCGCCAGGCACCAGTGACAGAAATCGGAAAGATCTTGAAGGACGAGAGCGTCGAAGGGCGTATTGACAGTCTTAGAATTGAAGAAGGTAAATGGTCCGACGAAGTAGCGGCTATTGAACAGGAGCTTGGCTCGCGTACTGGCGTGCCGGAGGCGGGAACTAAGGACTATACCATCGCTAAAGCGCGCTTGGCTGGCATACGGGCTGAATTGGTACAGCTAGAACAGTTGCAATCTGGAGTATTAACGCAGTTGGATGAGGCTTTTGAGAAAAACGGACATGCTGCTGGTGGGGATGCAGAAGCAGGGTCTAAGGCCGAGGCTGTGGTCGAGGAGGATGAAGCGTCCGAGATAGAGAAAAACCTAGAAGATAAGACGATCGACGAGCAGATCAAGAGTTTAGAAGAGGAAATTGATTCTATCGATCGAGATATAGCTAATGCCGAGCAAGTAATGCATGACGGCAGCGGTGATTACGGTGAGGCTAATTCGAGTCGTGTCGATCTTTTGTCGACCCGTGCAATAATGGCAACGAAGCTAGAGCGGCTTAAAAATGAACGAGATCGAAGCGCTATGGCTGGTGAAGTGAATGATAAGGCTGAAACGAGCTCAGAGATTGATACCTTGTCTCCGGAAAGTTCACAGGCGGCTGTGATGTTGAGCAGTGCTGAGCAGATTGCAAGTTTGCTGGGTGATCCGAGTCTCGTCGCACGTGTACAGGAAGCTTTGGCTAATCCAGGAGCGCATGGCGAAGACGATTTCGCCAGTACTAGCGAAGGAGCGATGCCGGTCGCGGAAGAATTTGCGTCCGATAACCAATCGGAAATGACCGTCGAGGGGGAGGTTGTCTCCGAGAGGGAACGCAAAGTAACTAGCATCATGGAAAAGCTAAAAAATCGCGTAGGTAATTCGGGGATTGGTCGTCGCGTCAAGCGGATGGCGGCCCGAGCTGCAGTCTTCGCTCTCACTGTCTTGAGCGGGGCGGGAATATTCCCATCTTTTGCTGGCGAAGCTGGTGTAACGGCAAACGATACAACGCAAATTGAGTCTACGGCTCAGCCTGGCGGTGCTGCGAGCTTTGAGAACTATAATGCAGATTACAATGTAGGGGTAGGAGCGGAGGCTCTGAATGCGATTGATTCCGCGGCGGAGTTACATGAGGCTGAGAATGGTACGCTGTATAACTACGCTACCAACTACGACTCGACTAACAAGCGCGGCTTGAATGCTTTTGGTGAAGATAAAACTGAGAATCATGGTAATATCACGGCAACAAAAGAATCAATTTTAAGTGAGGCGACGCAAAGTCCAGAGATGTTGGCATCCCTAGTTGCATCTACTCCAGTTTCTTTTGGGCTCGAAAGTGGTACTACGGCCCAAGAAATCGATGAACAGCTCAGTAAAGCTGATAACGGCGGCGAATTACAGGCGGCATATCTAGATAAGTTGAAAGATCTCTTATCTGACGAGGAGGCCACCTTTAAGTTTATTCGCTGCTATGATATACAAAAATCTTACATTATTACTAAGAATGATTCTACGTCTGCAAGTACGCCGAAGAACTTGGAGATACGGAATTATAATAAAGAAATGCAACGTCACGGTGATAAACAGGTTATTATTGCTGTTCCGATTCGGAACGAGAATGGTGATTTCACAGGTAAATATGAGTATCTACAGCTGAATGAATCGTGTGGTTACCAACCAGTGATTACCATTATGGCGAATCCGGAAAATCCTGAAGACCCGGTTGTAGTCGAAGAGTCGATACCGAATGAGCAGGAGCTCAAGAAAGAAATTCTACGAAGTGATATTCCAGATACGATAAGGAATTGGTCACCAATACCGAGCATAGTTCCTGAAATCATTCCGCCAAGGCCTCCAATGCCACCCGAACCCGAACCCGAGCCAGAACCCGAACCAGTCAAGCCAAAAGATCCAAACAATTTATATGATCATACTGCTGGTGAAGGTTTAGAAGGTAATCTCGAGCAGAATGAAGATATTACAGAGGATGGCGAGAATCAGGGTACCGATGCCCCAATTATTAATAGTGGTACTGATGGACAGACTCCTACGCAAAACCCGGAAAATCAAGGTGATCATGTCATGACCGACCAAGAGATTCTAGATTACCTTGATCAATTAAACGCTCAGGGCGATAGTGGGTTTGATAATTAACAAAAAGGAGTAAACACAAATGAATTATAAAATGACCAAAATAATTAGCGGGGGAATCGCAGCGGTGATTTCGGCTACGTCACTTGGGGGAGTGGCGTTGGCTTGGGGGCCGACTGATCGTCCGACTTATACCATGAAGGATCCGGCCGATCATGCAGTATTCAACTCGATGACTGATAGCTCGTCGGTGGGAGATGAACGAGATTTTGTGCGGATCGTCGAAAAAGGCGTAAATGGCACTTATTCGAGTAAAATTACTATTGAGCCGGACAAAGAGTATGATGTTTATATCTATTATCATAACAATGCTTCAGCGACCTACAATAGCAAAGCGCATAATTATGTGGGCGTAGCGACGGATGCACGCATATCTTCTTCTTTCCCGCAGAAATTAACTGCTGGTCAGGAAGGTGCGGTGAGCGGCATTATCTCTTGGGCGTCATTAGCTGATCGAGATAATATCCAGAAGGTATGGGATGAAGCCTGGGTGACGGCTAGCGAAGATATGATTTTGCATTATGTCACAGGTTCGGCTAAGATTTATAACGGTGGCAAAACTAACGGCAAGGTGCTAGATGCGAACTTGTTCTCGGAAAATGGAACTTACCTTGGTTATGATGATCTGAATGGCGTTTTGTTGGGCTGTGATGAGTATGCTGGACATATTAATTACACAATTCAGACTGAGGGAACGACAGATGCTCCTAACAACCCGGAGGATCCGACGAATCCAGGGGAGCCAAATAAACCATCAAACCCCAATAAGCCAAATAATCTGCCAAATACTGGGCCGGCAGAAGTCTTCTTGGCGGTAGCGCTTGTCTTAGTAATTATCGCTGGGATCGTATACTTTGTAAAGACTAGGAAAGCTGTACAAAAAGCTACGCGTACTGCTCGTGGGCGAGCAACAAGTTCTGCAAAGAATACCAAAACACGTGCGAAGAGCCGTAAGAAAAAATAATTCCCGTTAATCATAAATGGAGCTCCTAGATAGGAGCTCCATTTTGTATCCATGCCTCACACATGTCTGCAGAGTACTATCTACCCTACTTCGCGGTGCAGCGT
>OFGF01001111.1_pt1 | contig 18417 bp, 13 predicted proteins | sample 1521711 | NCBI WGS metagenome assembly OFGF01 (sample SAMEA3504092, study PRJEB24116) | mouse gut metagenome | biome: mouse gut; feature: mouse-associated habitat; material: faeces | place: Denmark | collected 2011 | reverse complement strand
GCTCCTGCACAAGCTGTCTGCGCCTGTTTTCAAGCTGTCGGATTTCTTCCTCAATCCCCGCGATTTTTTCCAGTTTGGTCTTTGGCATATCTGAAATGCTCCTTTCGTTTTTTGGTGTGGAATGGATAGGATAGGAATGGAATGGATTTTTACAGAAAATCGGTTTCCTATTTTATTCCTGCCTGTCGGCAAGTATCATTTTCAACAGCTTGTCGCGGAATGTTTCTGTGCCGCTGTGGTTGAAAAACAGCTCCGCAACAATGGTCTGCCCGTTCCTCTGTGTCGTGATAATGCCGTCTGGCTTTCTGGGCGGCGGGGTGGGCGTTCCTCTCGTTTCCGTCATTCGGTCAACTCCTTTCTTCGGGCGCGGAAAAGGGATTTCCCGTAATTGGAAAATCCCTTTCTGCTGTCGGTTATTCTGTTTTACGGGGCGGCGGCTTGCGCCTTTTTCCTCGCCCGGTATTCCCGTGCCTTGATACGGTCATACTCCCGTTGCTTTTCAAGATTTCTGGCGCGGTAGGCTCTGGAATATTCTCTGTGGTATGTGCGGCTGCGGAAAAAATGTCTGGGACTTTCCGAGCTGCATATGTATGATATTTATACACCCATGATTGCCGGGGTGGACCGGAAGATTTCCTATGAGGAAGCAAAGGAAACGGTGCTGAAGGCATTGGTGCCTTTGGGAGAACGCTATATCAGCCTTTTGGAGGAAGGATTCGCCAATCGCTGGATTGACGTATATGAAAATCAGGGCAAGCGCGCCGGGGCATATTCCTCCGGATCTTATGGGGCCCATCCTTATGTGCTGTTAAACTATGACGAAAAGCTGGATGATATGTTCACTCTGGCCCATGAAATGGGACATTCGCTGCATTCCTATTTTTCCAATGAGACCCAGCCTTATCTGTACAGCCAGTACAAGATTTTCGTGGCAGAGGTGGCGTCCACCTGTAATGAAGTACTGCTGATGGAATACCTGCTGGCCCACACCACGGACAAAAAAGAAAGGGCCTATCTGCTGAACCACTATCTGGACAGCTTTAAGGGAACCGTGTACCGCCAGACCATGTTCGCGGAATACGAGATGATTACCAACCAGATGGCGGAGGAAGGCCAGAGCCTGACGGCGGAAGCGCTGACCAAAGTATATTATGATCTGAACTCCAGGTACTATGGTCCGGACATGGTATCCGATCCGGAGATCGGCGTGGAATGGGCAAGAATTCCCCATTTCTATTACAATTTCTATGTATATCAGTACGCCACATCCTTCTCCGCCGCCGTGGCCATCGCCCACAGCATCCTGGAGGAAGGCGCTCCCGCCGTGGAACGCTACAAAAAATTCCTCTCCGGCGGCTGCTCCATGCCCCCGGTGGAACTGCTTAAGATCGCAGGCGTGGACCTGACCACCGCCCAGCCCATCCAGGACGCTCTGGACGTGTTCGGCCAGGTGATCGAGGAGTTGGAAGAACTCACCAAATAAAACCGGTGTACACGCTAAGGTTTTTTAAACGGCAATGTCGGAAAGGACTGTCGCAAAAATGCGACAGTCCTTTCTTTGCCGTGGGTCCCTGCGCCCACAACTCTTTTCTGTTATTGGCTTTTCTAAGCCACCGTAAAGGCTTTTTGAATCTCTTCCAGATCCTGTATCAGGATTTGGGAATATTGGCAGGCTTCCTGATAGATTCGCTCCGCCCCTGCATAATCCCCTTCCAGCAATGCGTCCACTGCCTGTTTGCCGAAGGAATGAAACTTTTTATGTTTATCCTCCAGTTCCCTCCACTTTCCCATGACAGCGGGATCCAGCGGAACAATGGCATAGTAGAAATGGCCGAATCCGCATTTCTTTTCATTTATCTGCAGCGGAAGGATGGTCCTCTCCCTTACGATCTTCTCCAGGTTGGACAGCCAGCCTTTATGCGCGTTGACCGCCTTTTCCATATATTCGGCGAAATGTCTGTCCTCCAGTTTATAGAACGCGTCCTGCGCCATCCGTCCCATGGCCTTTGCAGCCCCGTCCAGACTGGCCTCTATGGCCCCCAGCGGCGCGGCAATGTTGTCGATGTTCTGGCTGTGCGCTCTCATCTGGGTCATATCCTCCTGCAGTATCCCGCACTGCTTGTCAATATCCGCCGCCCGGGATTCCAGCTCTATGATGGAACTGCTGATCTCCTGGCTGAGACCGGCCAGAGAGGAGATACTGTCCGTAATTTTTTCCAGATGCTTTCGGTTGTCCTCGTTCAATCCCCAAATACGACCGATTTTATCCGTTACCTTCTCCATGGATTCTATGGTGTCATCGGCACTCTTGACGCTCTTTGAAGAAGCCGACCGGATATCCGCCACAAAATGTCCCATGCTGGTGGTCAGGTTTTGGGTCTCACCGGCCAGGTTTCGGATCTGGTCTGCCACCACTGCGAAGCCCTTTCCCGCTTCCCCGGCCCGGGCGGCCTCTATGGAGGCATTCAGCGCAAGCAGATTGGTCTGATTGGATATGGAATTGATACCCTCAATCACCTGGTTCATCTGACCTAAAATCCGGGAAAGCTGCCCCATATCCTGCTGCATTTCCCTGGACGCGCGGATAGTATTGTGAGAAAGATCCCTGGTCTGGGTCAGTTCCTGCTGGCCTTCGTCAATCTTCTGATATACATTCCTGGCCTCTTCCGATACTTGGATGATGGTGTCGGTCAATTCCTCATGCTGCCGGGACACCGATTCCGACACGGAAGCCGCCTCCCCGGAGGCCTTGTGAATCACACCCGAAGCCTCCGATACGCTGTCCGAAATTTCCTGCAGCATCCCGGAATAATATCTTAAAGACAGGTCCAGGGAACTGATCCGCATCAGGGAATCAAATAGATTGGACATCACCGCCTCAAACCGGGAACGCCCCGCAACCAGGCGGTCATATATCTGCGCCATCTCCGCGGACTCTCTGCCGTAGTCCGCCTCCTCCAGTTGTGCCATCGCCTGCATCAGGCTTTTTCCTCTTGATTTCATCAAAATGCCCATAACATACCTCTTTTCATGCACTTATCCATCTCTTTTACCGTTCCCTCATAATATCAGAAACCTGCGCAGCAGATTTTCCTCATAGTAAGTCATGGGCTCCCTATGAGGGAACATGGTCATCATCCGATATCCATACAGCACCATCATACCCACACAGACTGCGGCCAGCATCCCTTTCCAAAGTCTCTGACGGGACTCCAGCACATAACGGTCCAGCAGAAACACAACTCCCAGCGCCAGCCAGACATACCCAAAGGGCTGCAGCTGCCAGCTTTCCGCAAAATGCCCCTGCAGGATCAGAAGAATACTTCTGGTCAGACCGCATCCGGGGCAGGGAAGCCCCAGCAATTCCCTGCTGGGGCACAGACCATGGCCCAGCAGACTGACCCCCGCCGTCACGGCTGCCGCCACCAACAGCCCTGTCTTATAATTGTCCCAGTCCCGCCGCAGAGTCCTGCCGATCTCCCTGCCCGTTCTGATTCTCATAGGCACCCCATTCCCTGCTTTAGCGGATATCATAGACACTCCGCACTCTGAAATTCTCTGCGTCTCCCTCCAGGATCCGCACTCTCTTTTCTCCGGGATTCATATCAAAATAATTGTCGGAGAGTTTCACATAGCGATATCCGCTGTCCGGGCCGATGCTTTCTTCAAAGCCAAGAATCTCCACGGATTTGGCAAAATGCTCCGCCCGGATCACCAGGCTGTCTCCCTCCCGGCGCACCGTCAGACCCGGGTCCGCAAAGCAAAAATGCTTGGGCGCCGTAAACAGGCTGACACCCTCGGAGACGATCTGTCCCTCCACTTCCAACTGATAGCTGAAATACCGCTCCCGCGGGTCGAATCCGGGACTGTCCGTAAACTCTGTCTTATCCAGCCACAAAGTGTCCAGAGGGCCCACACTCACCCGGGGATCCCCCCAGAGCAGCACCTCTCCCAGCGGATTGCGCAGCTGCCAATGGCAGATGCCCCGCAGCTCCTCCAATGTCTCATTGGACACGCAGAGTTGTGCCGATACCTCCATGGGGCCCGGTTCCATAATGCAGTAGGGGCGCTGGGACAGTTCCCCCATCTCCTGGCAGGAAAGCAGCACCGGGGCAAACATCCGCTTCTGGGCATAATGTAGCGGCTTCCATCTCCCGTAATAATCAATGCTGGCCCAGGAAGCCACCGGCCAGATGTCATTGAGCTGCCACACCACCGTGCCCATGCAGTGGCCCCGATGCCTGCGGAAATGTTCCACACCGTACCGTATGGCCTCCATCTGCAGCAATTGAGATGCATAGAGCAGCAGGTCAAAGCTGCCGGGATACAGATAGGTGGCCGACAGATAATTCAGGATCTTGCCGTTGGCCGCCACATTCCGCTGGTGCATCTCCATGACCCGGGAAAAAATATTCCGATCCTCCGGCTCCGTAAAACTCTCCACGGTCTGCAGACAGGGGAAGGACTGGAAACCGAATTCCGACAGATAGCGGAACCGGAATTTGCGGTATTCGGTAAAGGGCTTGTTTCCATGCCACACATCCCAATAGTGGGTATCCCCCCGGTTTTCATCCCAGGGATTGTCAAAATTCCCGCCCGATGACGGAGAGGAGGGCCAGTAAAAGGTATGGGGGTCCTCCTGCCGCAGAATCTTGGGGATGATATGCTCATACAGCTTGATATAATCATAAAACTGTTTCTGAGACGGCTTCCAGCTTCGGTCCAGGGTCTGGGTCTCCATCTCGTTATTGCCGCACCACAGCCCCAGACAGGCATGATGCCGGATGCGCCGCACATTGTCCCGGGTCTCCGCTTCGATATTCTCCTCAAAGGCTTCATTCAGTTCATAAGAAGAGCAGGCATACATAAAGTCCTGCCACACAAGCAGGCCCAGCCGGTCACAGGCATCATAGAAAAAGTCGTCCGGGTAATAGCCCCCGCCCCACACCCGGATGCTGTTGTGCCCGGCCCGGGCCGCGTCCGCCAGCAGCTTCTCCGTGCGCGCCGGAGTCACTCTGGACAGCAGATTATCCTCCGGAATATAGTCCGCTCCCATGGCAAAGACATCCACGCCGTTCACCTGATGGGCAAACTGATTCCCCCACTCATCGGCCCGGGTGTCCACCGTCATGGTGCGCAGGCCGATCTGCCGCTCCCAGGTATCCAGAATGCGTCCGTCACTGCCCAGCAACAGGGCCTTCACCTTGTAAAGAGGCTGCTCCCCGTAGCCATTGGGCCACCACAGTCGGGGATGCCCGATTGTGATGCTGCCGTCCGGGGACTGGCCGTACACCGTACCCTCGGGAGAGGTCACCGTGACTGTCGCCGACAACTCTTCCTCCTCCCGGAACACCTCCAGATCCACCTGGAATTCCAGCCGCACCCGGTCCACCTGTACTCCGATACGGCCCTCCGCCGTCTGGGGCACAGGCACGGAAAGGGGCTTCTGCACCCTGCTCTCCCCGGGATTGACCCGGCACATATGAGGGCCTTCGTGCCGCTGGACCACATAGACGCTGTCCAGCCGGGCGCTGTCTATAAGCTGCAGGCTCACCCCCCGGAAAATCCCGGCGTCCGGCAGCCTGGGACCCCAGTCCCAGCCGAACATGCAGTGGGCCTTGCGCAGATGGGGATAACCGGCCATGGCCTCGTTGGACCCGCCGGTGAACACCTTCTCATTTTCTTCTTTAATATATCGAATAGGGGAATGGAGCAGTACCCGCAGGGTATTGCGCCCCACCCGGGCCAGCTGCCGGATATCGTATTCCCATATCCGGTGCATGTTCTCCACATGACCCAGCAGCGTCTCCCCCAGATACACTTCGCCCAGAGTGTCAATCCCCTCAAACCGCAGCATAACCCCGTCCAGGGAAAGCATCTCTTCCGTGATCTCCAGGTCCGTCTCATACACAAAATCATTCTCCATCAGCCGGGTGGCATTCAGTTCATTATCCCGGTAATAGGGATCCGGCATCTTCCCCTGCTCCAGCAGAGCTGCATACACGGAACCCGGGACCCTGGCCTCCATCCACTCCTCCGGGATATGATATACATTCTCTCCCAGTATCTTCATTCTCCAGTTTCCACACAAATCAATCTTTTGCATGACCGCCTCCTGTTTCGCTTCCTTTCGTTCCGCCCGTTCTCCCGGAACATCCGCAGCCCATAATCCCGGGCCGCTCTGCCGCGCATTCATAAAGGGCAGCTTCCGCTGCCCTCGCCGTCACTGTTTCAGCTGCATAATCGTATCCGTTACCTGTTTCAGTGCATTTTTGATATTCACGCTGGTTACAGCCATCCCCTGAGCCAGCTTCTGTACCTCCTGGGCCACCACGGCAAACCCCCGGCCTGCCTCCCCGGAGCGCGCCGCCTCTATGCTGGCGTTCAGCGCCAGGATTTTCTGCCGGTTGCTGAACGCCTCGATCTGGTGGGTGTTCTCATTGGCCATCACAAGCTGTTCCGCCGCCTTGTTGATGCCCTCCTGCAGCTGGTTCACAATCTGTTCATTCTGGGTGGTGGCATAGCTGGCCCGCACAAACATGTTGATTACATCCCCCAACAGTTGAGCGGAAGCCTCTATCTGCTCTCTGGTCCTTACGTTCACCTGCTGCAGCGCCTCTATGTAGCGGTCCTCGTCTATCCCCAGTTCCCTGGCCGTGGCCCGGAAACTCTCCTCATCCGGATTTTCCGGCAGTACCTGGCCGCCGATGACGCTCCCCAGCACCGTGCCGTCTCCCAGCGTAATGGGAATGCCAAAGTCCATCAGCCCCGCATGGCAGGCATAGACGCCTTTGCCCTCCCGGTCATTCTTCTCACAGCGCCTGCAGCCCTCCGCGCTGCCCCGGGTCAGCTTGATACAGAAATCCGTAAAATTATAGCATTGGCTGATATACTGGCCGTCCTCTCCCACGGCCACAGTGGCCAGCCCCGTACTCTCCGCCCAGTTCTGCATAATCTCCTCGAACTTCTTCATATCACAGAAATCCTGTATTTTCATCCCCATTTCCTCCCGCGCTCCCTATACTGTTTTCTACGAATATCCCCAAGATACTTATCCGTGTCCCTGTCTCCATAGTTCATTTTACTATACTTAATTCTTTTTTACCATAGATTTTACAATAAATTAAACAAATATTTTTCTCAGTCCAACACCTGGCCATAGCCCAGACATCTGACCTCCCCGGCCTGCATCATCTCCAGGTAGTCAAGGGGCCGGGCCACTTTCCCGGGCAGTTCCACGCCGCTGCCGGGAAGCCCCTGCAGATGATGAGAATCCGCCCCTGCCGTGCCCGGCAGTCCGTACATCATGGCATAGATCTTGGCCCGGTCATTGGTCTCCGGCTGCTTCAAATGCGCCCCGTTGACGATCTCCACCCCGTCCACGTCCCGGGGAAACAATTCGATGTGGTCGATATAGTCCCTCTCCCGGAACGGATGGGCGTGAATGATAAACGCCCCGTCCTGGTGCATCAGAAAAAAAGCCTTCCTGGGATCCACCCGGTCTATATCCTTATGCCGGATCAGCCATTCCCTGTCCAGATTGTAGACCAGGAAGTCCGCCCCCCGGACTCCGTACTCAAAGCCGAAAAATACATCCAGCCCGATCTTCTCGCCTTCTTCTCTGGCATGCTCATACCCCAGGCAGAAGCGCTCGATCCGCTCCCGCCAGGGCAGACACAGGGGCACCGCCGTATTTCCGTTGAAAAAATGATCCGTCACAAAGATGCCCGTATACCCCAGTTCCTTATAGGCCCGGGCCATCTCCGCCCCCGACGCGCTGGCGCAGGCACTCCCCTCGCAGGTATGCAAATGTGTCTCGTATCGAAATCCCATCTATCCTAATCCTCCCCCAGCTTCAGCGCCTTGCTGATATTCATGCGGGCCACGATCCGGCTGATCACCAGCAGGCACACCAGCACCACCACGCCGATGACGCCGAAAAGCTGCAGCAGATCCCCCTTGTCGGTGATCAGTTCCAGGGGCAGCACCTGATCCGAGGCCGCATAGGCATTCTGAATCATGGGTACAAACATGCGGGAACCGGCCAGACCGATCAGCGTCCCCATCAAAATGGAATACAGCCCGCAGAATACCTGTTCCAGCGCCAGTACCAGACTGATCTCGGCTTTTCGCATCCCCATGGCCCGGAGCACGCCGAACATCAGCTCCCGGGAGCGGATGGACAGGATGAAGTAGAGCAGATAGCCCACGCCGCACAGCAGCAGCACCACGATGAAACTCATGGTCAGAATCCCATTGGTTCCCTGAAACAGCGTGTCACTCCTCGTCTCCTCCCGCACCTCTCCCAGATCCACCAGCCTGGTCAGCCGCACCTCCGGGTGCTCCTCCAGCCAGGAGTACAGCCCGTCCGTGTTCTCCTGTGCCCGGAACCACACTTCGTAGGGCACCTTGCCCTGCTCCTGCTCCAGCATGGCCAGATTGGCCACGATCAGATAATTCTCCTCCACCTGCAGAGAGCCGTCATTGTTCAGGCTGTAACGCTGTGGGCTGTAAGAGGGCCAATAGTTAAAGAAACCCTTGATTTTCAGCCGGATGGTCCCCCCTTCCCGGTCCGGGATACTGAAAGTATCCCCCAGTTTATAGTCCAGCCGGGTCATAAAATTCTCGGAAACCAGCACGGCATTGGCTGAGGAGGCCAGTACATTCAGATAATCATAGTAGTCGTAGGGCAGCAGTCCCTCCGGCATCCGGGCCACCCGGGCAAATCCCCCGGTGTCGATCCCCAGAAGCTGCATATCCGGAGATTTCCGTCCTATACTCACCCGCATATTCAGCACCCTGGTATGAGCCTCCATGCCCGGCAGGGTGTCGTATTTTCCATAGTCCGGTTCCGTGTAGGTGACAGGCTCCCCCGCCGTAACCATGGCAGAATTGTCCTTCCAGGCCTCCTTCAGCACCAGGTCGGCCCCGGTGGCATAACCCGCGTTTTTCTCCGCGTTGGCCACGATGGTGCGGGCCACGGTGGTGTTGTGGATGCCCAGAGCCACGGTCAGAATCATGAACAGCATGATAAATTCTCTTTTCCGCGCCCCCCGGATGCCCTCCACAAAAGCCACATAGGAAGCCGGCGCCATGTCCTTTTTGCCCAGGGCAAATACCAGTCGGAGCAAAAGAGGCTGCAGACGCAGCACCAGCAGACCGCATCCCAGCAAAAACAGAGACGAACTGAGATACAGCAGGGGATCCAGCGTCTCCCCCGTCAGCACCTGTTCCATCATCTGCTGCCGACTGCGGGAAAAGCTGTAATAACCATATAGGGCCAGCCCCAGGCAGATCAGGTCCAGATACAGCTTTTTCCACAGGGAACGCCTGCTTTTGCTCTGGGATTGTTTCAGATTCACGATGGATACCCGGCTGTACCCCACCACCGGAATCAGAGTCATCACCAGCAGGAGCAGCAGCGCCCCGCCCGCATACCACAGCACATCCGCCGACCATTTCACCTGGAGAACCCGCCTCCCGGAGAATTCCATGAAATCCGTGGCGGTTCCCAGCACGCCGCAGAACAGGCCCCCCAGGGGCAGACCCGCCGCCAGGGCGATCAGACCCAGGAACAGATTCTGTATAAAATAGATCTGCAGAATCTGTCCCCGCCTGGCTCCCCGGCTCTTCATCACGGAGATTTCATTCTGCTCCATGGACAGCATCTGGGAAGAAATCATATAGATAAAAGCCAGCAGCAGGGCCAGTACAGGCATCTGCAGGATCAGCAGGGACGCCTCCACTTTTTTAGCCTTGGCGCTGTAATTCTGAATGATCCCCTCATACACATTATCCTGGATCAGGCTGCCGTTCTTCTCCGCTTCCACCAGCTGCCGGGAAGTCTGGAGAATCCCCGCCACCTGCCCCGGGGAGATGGCCTCATAGTCCCATAACTGATATATCCTCTTTTTGCAGCCAAAGGCCAGTTCCTGCTCCTCCCCCAGAAAATATTTCCGGTAAGTCTCCATGGGCACAAACACATCCCGGTGCAGGCGGGAAGGGGCTTCCACCCAAAAGGGAGAAGCCTCGTTCACGGGCCGGAACATTCCCACCACCCGGAACCGCAGAGGGGAGCCGTCCTCCCAGAGCAGTTTTTCGAATACATAGGCTTCGTCCAGCAGAATGTCCAGGGTGTCCGCCACTGTACTGCTGATCATCACCTCCAGGCAGCCGTCCTCGGCCAGCCCTTCCTCCGGCAGCCGGCCGGCATAGACCAACACCTCCTGCTCCAGGCCGGTGACGGCAGAAATCTCCAGCCTGCGCTGTAAATGTTCCTCCCGTTCCACCAGGGGCACGGCCTCGTCCAGAGAGGTACTCAGATACTCCAGTTCCCGGTACAGCGGCACGTCAAGCTGGGCCTGGCAGCGATCCACATAGGCGGAAAGCTGCTCAAAGCTGACCCCTTCCCTTCCCATGCTCCGGGTATGACTCACGGCCCAGACCGCAGGCCAGCCGCCGTTTTTTTCCTGGTAGCGCTCAAATTCGTCCGTCAGCATCCGCTGAAAAGAGGAGTTGCGGTACATGGGATAACTGACTGCCACCGCCACCAACAGAATATTTCCCACCAGCAGGCTGAACACCATCCATTTTTTATGTATCAGCTTTTGAAAAATCAAAGTAAGCATTTTTATACCCATCTGCACACCGCTGCGTGCACTCAAATCAATAGTTGAATACGCATGAGGGCGTCCCATCCTATGATGGGACGTCTTTAGAAGTTCTTCTCACACTTGCCCCCTATGGAACCACGATCCTGGTCCCTTCCTCCAGGCCGTCAAACACCCAATAATACTGGCCGTTGCTGCCGCCGGGAATAAACTGGGTTTTGGTCATGCTGCCCCCCTCCCCCAGCACTGTCACATAATATTTCTGTTTTTCTGCCGTCACCGCCTCTGTTGGTACCAGCAGCACATTCTCCATAACATTGGTCTCTCCGGTGACATTGAAGGGTCCGTTGCCCACCAGCTCGGCGATGTCATACACTCCCTCCAGACGGCTTACGCCCGGATCCCACTGACTGCTCAGAACCTTCCCCACGGCGCTGGTCACCCAGGCGTCATAGCTTTGGGCCACCCGGGTTTCCCCCGCCAGCAGCGTGACCCGGTTGCCAAACCCGTAGTGCTGAAGCGAATCCGCAAATTCCAGACAGATCCTGTCCGCCGGAGCCAGCCGCAGGAGCACGGTGCCGTTTTCCAGCTTCTGCCCCCTCTGTAAGGCAGATACTTCCAGCACAAAGCCGTCTTCCCGGGCCAGGATCTCCGTCATTCCTGCCAACCGGCCCAGTTCCTCAATCTGCTCCCGCAGATCTTCCATCTGCCTCTCATATCCGGCGGCGGTCCGGTCAAAATCCAACTGGGCCTGTCTGTAGCGGATCTCGTCTATGGTCCGCTGGGGGGGCCAGGGGGCAAATGCGGCCTCCCGCTTTTCCTGGGCCTCCAGAAACGCCTCCTGCTCCGCCAGATAACGCTGCTCCAGCCGCAGCAGTTTTCTCTCCAGTTCCTGCAGGTCCACCTGGTCTATCTCCATGGACACCCTGGCCACCGGCGTACCCGCCGTGATATATTGATATTTTTCCACCAGCATTTCCGTCAGCCGCATGGCACCCCTGGGATACTCTGCCTTCACACAGGCAGTCTCCAGCATCCGCAGATTGGCCCGCAGCGGCACCATCTGGGTGCTGAAAGTGCCATAGGACAGCGTGTAGCTGTTGTAACTGTTCCAGCCCTCCTCTGCCCCGCTCTCCCCGGAAAGGGCGGAGAGATCCAGGTACTGGGACTGCTCCGGAGCGGAGGCCACATTGGCGCCCGCATCAGAAAGCGGCCCTCCCTGTCCGCACCCGGCCAGTTCCAGCCCCATCCCCGCCAGCAGACACAGGATCATAAATCTTCTAGTCAATGTACACCTCATCTCCTTCCTGCAGCCCGCTCAGCACTTCATAATACAGGCCGTCGTACAGACCCGTCTCCAGATAGACCTTCTCCCGTCCCTGGGGGCCTTTTCTATAACAATACCGCCGGGAACCCTCCTGCTGGACGGCCAGCCCCGGCGCCACCAGCACCTGCCTGCGGGACTCCTTCTGCACCACAAGGCGGGCCATATGACCATATTCCAGTGGTTCTGAGGGAAACAGTTCAAAACTGGAATAGGGCGTCCTGTTTTTGGCCATCAATGCGCTGTAAATCTTTTTATCCATGGGTATGTACTGTGCCTCGTACTCCACGCCGTCCAAAAATACATAAATGCGTTCCGCCTTCTCCGCGTCCCGCCGGGTCACATAATCCCCCACGGCCAGATACCGGGTGGTGTCCGCCAGCACCACCAGAGGGGTCTGCCCGCTGACTTTATCGCCGCTGACGGCGGGCTGCAGCTGGGCCACCACCCCGTCGAAGGGAGCCCTTACCACATTGCTTTGCAGCTTCTCCCGGCAGTCCGAAAGCAGTTCCTGCAGATAGGGCAGTTCCAGTTCATAGTTCTCCGTCAGATGCTTTTTCTCCAGTTCCAGCCTGTCCATACGGCTCACCAGATTTCCCGCATCGGTACAGAGTTGGGTATAATTGCCCTGCATATACTCCGTAAGTTCGATCAGTTTGTAAGTCTCCTCCAATTCCAGCTCACAGATCTGCAGACTGTTGTCCCGGGTGGCAATCTCATATACATAATTGTCGGTCAGCAGGTCGATCTGATCCTGCAGATCCTCCGCCTGCTTTTGATAATCGGACACATCCGTAACCGCCAGTATATCCCCCCGGCGTACTTCCTCCCCCGGCTTCACCCGGTATTCCAGAAAAATACCGTCCTCGGGGAAGCCCAGTTCCTCCACATAGGGGCTGATGACGGCCTCATAAATATCCCGTTTGTTCACATCTCCCAGGCCCACCACCGTCGTCTGCACCTGCTGCAGGGGGTTCACCGTCACTGTTCTGACCTCCTCCGGCGCTTCCGGAGCATCCCCGGCGGTTTCGCCGCAGCCCCCCAGAGACAGCAGCAGGGCAGCCAGCAGCCCCCCGGCGGCGGCCTTCTTAATCCACATTGTCCATATTATCCGCATTTTCCTACCTCATATATCCTCCGAATGCCTTCCGACTCCGTTTTACCCCGGGGATCATTTGATCACATATCCTCCCTCTTCCAGGCCGCTGCGGATCTCCACCAGATCCGCCCCCCACAGGCCGGTCTCCACAAACTGCATCCTACGGACTCCCGCTTCGTCCAGCAGATACACATAATACCGTTCCCCGGAGGCATGAACGGCCTCCCGGTCCACACAGAGCACATGCTCCGCCTCTTCCGTGATAATGCTGATCTTTCCGTTTTTGATAACATTGGGATCATACTCCTCGTCCAGCAGACGGAAATAGACCTTCTCCCCCCAGTTCTCCGGGTAGGCGGGAGCCACCAGATACTCTCTCTGGTTCTTGCCCAGACCGCATACGATGGTATACTCCGTCTGCAGGTCGATATAGGGAATGGCCTCTGCATTCTCCGAGATAAACATACAGGATTCCGCATCGTACAGGCTGACCACCCGCTCCGTCTTGTCGGTGACGCTGTCCTCCATATCCTCTTTCAGATAACTGATCACCCCGTCCATGGGCGCATACAGATTGCCGCCCCGCAGATATTCCCTGGCTTCCTGAAGCCGGATGGTAAGCATTTCCACAGAGTCCGCGGTGTCCTCCATGGAATTCTGATAAGATTTTTCAATCTGTTCCTTCTGTCCCTTCAGCGCATCCCTGTCCTGCTGCTTCATGGGCGTATAACTGTATAAAATATCCGCCTGCTCCAGGTCAAATTCCAGGCTTTCCTGAAGCTGCCGCAGTTTCAGTCCGGCCCTGTCCAGTTGATGTTCCAGTTCCCGGATCCGCTTCTCCAGGCTCTCCACGTCCACGCTGGCCAGAAGCTGCCCTTTTTCCACCATGTCTCCCCGCTCCACATACACATCAGTGATCAGTTCCTGATCCACAGTGAAATACAGATCCATTTCCAGGGTCTGGCTATAGTTGCAGTCCAGCACCAGGGGCTGCTGCACCGTTCCCCTTGTCACCGGTGTCAGTTCGTAAGCATTTTCGCTGACCGTCTCCTCCTGAAGTTCCACCCTCCTGTCCACTTCCGGGTCCTGCCCGCATCCGGCGCACAGCGCCGCCGCCAGTCCCAGCAGGGCCAGCCATCTCCCTCTCCTCATGTCCTTTTTACACTCCCATTGCCTGTCAGCTAGTTCAGATTCTCCAGCAAACCCTGCAGGCCTTCCTGCTCATAGATTTCCTTATAGTACGCCACTTCATCCTGGATCAACTCGTCTATGACCCGCATTCCCAGCAGTTCCACCGGGGCCCTGTCGTCCGTCATCAGATAGTTCCCAGCCTCATAAGCCTTCAGATTGCCCTGCACCCGCTCCATCATGGCCGCCAGCCCGCCGTCTGCAAGCCCCGTCCTGCCGGCTTCCATCCGCTCCGGCCCGTCCCCATGATTCATGGCAAAGAGTTCCCGGTTGGTGGTTCCTCCCACGTCCACGGTATATACACAGTCAAAGACATCAGCGATGGTATCCGCCAGATACTGGTTGATATTGCCTTCGCCGCCGCCCCGCATATTCATGTTCACCACCATGACCCCGTCCTCGGTTAGATGCTCTTTCACCAGAGTAAAGAACTCCACGGAGGACATCTGGAAGGGAATGGTGATATCCTGATAGGCGTCCACCATGATCACATCATACTGATCCGTGACGGCATTCAGATAGGCCCTGCCGTCATAAGTGGATACCTGTACGGAGGAGGGCAGTTCAAAATATGCCCTGGCCAGCTCCGTGATCTTTTCGTCGATCTCCACGCCCTGGATATCCATGGGGCCGAAATAGCGATTGCACTGGGTGGCATAGGTTCCCGTCCCCATGCCCAGAATCAGCATCCGGCAGTCCTCCGGCGCTTTGCCTGTCATCAGCGGGGCCGCCATGGCGTAGTCATAATACATGCCCGTCAGTCCTTCCTGCTTCATCAGCACGGACTGCACCCCAAAAAGCACATTGGTGGACAGGATCACATGCCTTTCGTCCTCCTTCACCTGCAGATAATTGTAGATGGATTCTCCCTCGTAAGTCAGGTTCGGCTCCCAGAAGGCAAAATGGCTCTCCGCGCCCGTAAAGCAGCAGGCCAGGAACAGCACACCCGCCGTAACGCTTTTGGCCCGTCCTGTGCCGGCACTGGCAAAATATGCAAGAGACAGGGCCAGCAATATGCCCGCAAAGATCAAAAATGTGGCGGAAGTCCCCACCGCCGGAATGCTGATGAAGGTTGGAACGAATGTTCCGATGATACTGCCGATGGTGTTAAAGGCTCCCAGATTGCCCACGGTCCTGCCGCTGTCGTCTAAGCTGTCCACGGAATATTTTGCCAGAGATGGGGTCACGGTACCCAGCAGGAACAAAGGAAATACAAAGATCACCATACAGGCCGCGAAAGCCGCCCAGATCAGAAAATTAGTGTTCACGGCAAAGACCAGCGCCGCGGAGATTCCCAGCACAATGTATTTGCCCACCACGGGGATGGCGGCGATCCACACTGCCGCCACCAGGATCCTGCCGTAGAGCCTGTGGGGGCTGGGATGCCTGTCCGCGCTGCGCCCGCCGTAAATATTGCCCAGGGCCATGGCGATCATGATGGTGCCTATGATTATGGTCCAGACGATCTGGGAAGAACTGAAGTAGGGCGCCAGCAGACGGCTGGCCCCCAGTTCCACCGCCATGACGGACATGCCGGCGAAGAATTCCGTGAGATATAAAAAGAACTTATTCTTTAAGATTGCAGGTTTTTTTTCCATTATGATATATATTCCCCTTTTCCATAGAAAACCAATGCTTACAGGTTCGCGAACACCTCCGTCTGTCTCTGCAGTTCCCCTACTATTTCCTGATTCGTATGCATCTTGGCAGCAATTCCCTCCATATCGCCCACCAGGCTGCGGGTGCTGCCCGCGGCTCCATTGACGCCGGACGCCGCATTGTCAATGGCCCCGGAAATGCCGGTAATAGAACCCGCAACCTCATCCATCGCGGCACGGAGCCGTTCTACCCGGCTGTTGAATTCCTCAATGCAATGCTCAATATAAGCGGCGTCCTCACGGTACTGCTGACCGGACCGGGCCGATTGCTCGAACTGAGAGAGAATGGCATTGCTGAGATAATCTACCAGTTCCTGGGCGCTGCCCGCCAGATATTCCACCGCCTCTGTGACCACCGTGGCCACACCGCTGATATGCCCTGCGGTCTCTGCGCAGGAATCCGCCAGCTGCCGCACTTCCCGTGCCACCATGGCAAAGCCCTTTCCTGCCTCTCCTGCCCGGACTGCCTCCAGGGAAGCATTGAGGGCTATTAGATTGGTGGAAGCAGAAATGGAGAGAATATCCTTGGTAAGAGAACCTATTTGTTTCACGTTCCGGCTCTTCCTGATGGCTTCGTCCAGTTCGGAAAGAATCTCCTCGGTCCGGGAGCGGATGGACTGAATCTGTTCCTGGGCAGACCGCTCCACCTCCTCCGCCCGTCCCCGCATCTCCACGGAGTAGGCGGTAATGGCCGCGCATTCCTCCGCCATGCCTGCCACATCGCTCTGGGTTCCGGACGCGCTGGTTCGAATGCTGGCAGCGCCGCCGGCTATCTCCTCCAATGCCGCGGAAAGCCGGGAGGTGAGGTCAAAGAGCGCCTGTACGCTGCGGTTGGAACTCTGCACCCGATGCCGCACGTCCCCCACCACGCCGCTGATGCGCTCGGAACTGCCCTGAAGCATCTTCATCGCGTCCCGAATGGGGGTAATAACGGATCTCTGTATAATCCTGAAAGCGGCGGCCACCAGCAGAATGCCCAGCACAAGCGTAACCCCGCTGGTGATCAGAGAAGATACATAAACGGCAGAAAGACGGCTGCGGGCCCCCTGTGCCTGGGCGCTGACAGAGGCATAAAGGGCATCTATGTCCTCTTCCACGGCACTGCCGTATGCCGCCACGTCCCCATTGGCCATGGCGTATGCGTCCGTGGTCTTACTGTCGGCGCTGGCGCAGACCAGCCCCACCAGTGAATGCTTGAAGGCGCCATACCCCTCTAAAAGAGAGCGGTATAATTCCGAATCCTCCTGTGTCACATATTTTTCATAGTCTGCCAGTTTTTGATCCAGAGCCGCTTCCTCTGTCTTGATTTCCTGTACCAGATGGATCATCGTGGCATGATCCGCCGCCACAATATGCGACAGGGCCAGACGATGGATCTCCATCATGGAACGGCTGATCTCGTTCAGACATGCCTCGCTGGTCATGTACTCATCCACAATGACCCCGGCGTTGGAATTAACATTATTGATGCTGAATACCGCCAATATATTAGACAGCAATGTCACCAGTCCCAGCAAAACCACAGGAATAATTAACCTCTGCTGCAATGTGAGCCTGCTCTTCATTCAGTCTCCCTCCCAATACTCATGATTCACCAATCCCCTGCCCGCATCACCGGGCCGTTACCCCTTCTACAAGGCGGTCCAGCCGGGTCTGATACTGTATATCCGTAATTTTTCCTTCGGCTATGGCAAGGGCAAATTCCGCCACCGGATCCCAGAATTTTCCTCCCACCCGCTGAAGCTGGGAGTATTCCGACTGCGCCAGCAGCGCCGCGATGGCGGGCGATGCCTGAACTTCCGGAGAATTGGCGGCGTTGACATTGGACGGCCCCTGTCCCCGCATGGCAAAGCGCAGGGCCTGATTCTCCTGACTGGTAATCCATTCCGCCAGACGGGACGCCCATTCGGGATGCCGGGAGTAAGCGTTTACGCCGATGAGTTTGCACCCGGAAAAAGAAGCCATCTGCACTTCCCCGCCGGCGCAGGTAAATGCCGGCAGTTTGGCGGCCCCGGCATTTTTCCCCCAGACCTCCTGCAGGGCAACCGCGTTCCACACGCCGCTGACTCCGGCGATGACGGAACCGTCCCGCACGCCGGAGAGAAATTCCTCGTCCGTGCGGCTGTCGAATCCGGGACTGGAAGCGATAGCCCCCATGGCCCGCGCCACGTCTACGCCCCTGACAGGGCCCTCCGTACTGTTCCAGTTGCAGTAATTGGTGATTCCGTCCTCATTAAGCCCCAGTTCCAGCCCCGTATTGCCGAAGAAAGAATATACATACCATGCGGAGGACCAGTCCATGACCACATGCCGCCCGGCTTCAGCCGCCACATCCACCATGCGGTTCAGGCTCTGCACATCCTCCTCGGTAAAATAAGCCTTATTATAGTAGAGAAAATAGCCATTGTCCGCCGTGAGGGGATAGGCATACAACACGCCGTCCACACTGGCGGCCTCCACCGCCGCATTCAAGGCCAGGATATTGGTCTGAAATGCGATGTTTTCAATTGTATCTATGATCTTGCTGATTTCCGTGGA
>OFGF01001106.1_pt1 | contig 18480 bp, 8 predicted proteins | sample 1521711 | NCBI WGS metagenome assembly OFGF01 (sample SAMEA3504092, study PRJEB24116) | mouse gut metagenome | biome: mouse gut; feature: mouse-associated habitat; material: faeces | place: Denmark | collected 2011 | reverse complement strand
TTAGCCCTTCGTTGTGGCTCGCCTGAAAATACTGGTGTACCCGTTTGGTCAAAGACACGGCTTTTCCAATGTAAATAATGGCATCCTTTTTATCATGCATAATATAAACTCCCGGCTGATCCGGGAGTTTTTTCAATTCCTCTTCCAAGTTAAACATTACGACTGCCCATCCTTCACCGTTCCTTTTTCCTTTGGCTTAGTTTCCTCTTCCTCCGGCTCTGGCAGGCCCTTAAGCTTACGGAAAATTTTCATAAACTCTTTTCCGGTTATCGTTTCGTGCTTGTAAAGATATTCGGAAATATGATCCAGCACGTCGCGGTTGTCGTTTAACAGCTTAACTGCCTTTGCGTAACAGGAATTGATCAGTTTTAAAACCTCTTTATCGACCTGCGCCGCCGTCTTTTCGGCACAGTTCATGGATGCCCGGCCGTCCAGATACTGGCTTTCCACCGTTACCAGGCTCATCATGCCGAATTTGCCCGACATACCGAACCGGGTAATCATCGACCTTGCAATGTTGGTTGCCTGTTCGATGTCATTGGCTGCGCCGCTGGTTATGGAATTGAATACAATCTCCTCCGCCGCGCGCCCTGCCATAAAGGTAGTGATTTTTGCCAGAAGCTCTTCTTTCGTATCCAGAAACTTCTCTTCCTCCGGCGTCTGCAGGGTATAGCCGAGCGCGCCCATGGTACGCGGCACAATCGTAATCTTCTGCACCGGCTCGGTGTCCTTCTGCAAAGCAGTCACTATAGCATGCCCGACCTCGTGGTACGAGACAATCCGCTTTTCCTTGTCGCTCATTACGCGGTCCTTCTTCTCCTTGCCGCCAACTGCCACCAGCTCGAATGCTTCAAACAAATCGGCCTGGTTGACAAACTTGCGCCCGCCCTTAACGGCAATAATGGCCGCTTCGTTGATCATATTCGCCAAATCCGATCCCACCAGCCCTGCGGTTGCAAGCGCAAGCGCTTCCAGATCGACTGTTTCGTCCATCATAACGTCTTTGGCGTGAACCTTTAACGTCTCCAGACGCCCCTTTTGATCCGGGCGGTCTACGATAATCCGCCGGTCAAAACGCCCTGGACGAAGCAGCGCTTTGTCCAAAACCTCCGGACGGTTGGTCGCGGCAAGGATCAAAAGCCCCTTGGACGTGTCAAATCCGTCCATTTCCGCAAGGAGCTGGTTTAACGTCTGCTCACGCTCGTCGTTGCCGCCGCCGTACCTGGAATCACGGCTTTTACCGATGGCGTCAATTTCGTCAATAAAAATGATACAAGGCGCCTGCTTCTGCGCTTCCTTAAACAGATCGCGCACCCTCGATGCGCCGACCCCGACAAACATCTCTACGAAATCCGAACCCGCCAGGGAGAAAAACGGCACCTTCGCTTCCCCGGCGACTGCTTTTGCAAGCAGCGTCTTACCGGTTCCGGGAGGGCCGACCAGCAGCGCCCCTTTGGGCAGCTTTGCCCCGATATCCAGGTATTTCTTCGGGCTGTGCAGAAAATCCACAACCTCCTGTAAGGATTCCTTTGCTTCATCCTGCCCGGCAACGTCTTTGAAGGTTACGCCGGTAGATTTTTCCACATATACTTTTGCATTGCTTTTGCCGACGCCCATCATGCCGCCGCCACCGCCCATGCGGCGCATTAAGAAAGCAAGCAGCACCCAGACAAGCGCCAGAGGAACGACAAAGCTTAAGATATTGTAGATCCAGGTCGAGGTGTTGTCCGGGATATAACCGAATATTTCTACATTGTGCGCTTTTAACAGCGGAATCAGATCTGCGTCGTTTACCATGCCGGTATAGTAGGTCTGCTTGTACGATGAGCCCTTTTTAGGTTTTAGTACAATATTGATCTGTGTGCCCGTGTATTTGATATTGTCCACTGCACCAGCTTCTACTTTTTCTAAGAATTCCGTGTAGGAAATCTCCTGGTTGAACTGTTCTCCAACCTTATTGGATACGATGCTCATAATAAACAGCGCAAACAGCGATACCATGATAAAGGACATGATAACCTGGCCGTTTTTATTGTTGCGGTTATTATTATTCTGGTTATTTGGTTCGTGGTTGTCCATAATCTCCTCCGTGTGGCAGCAGGCAGGTATGGGAAAATGCCTTGCTGCGTTTTCAAAGCGGCTCTTATATCTGTCGGGACGGCCGCTACTGTATATTATATGTGTTAGATGGGGTAAAAGCAATATGGAGATCGTGAAATTTTCTTGTCTTTTTCTAAAGATTTTGTAAAAATAGCAATAGATTTTAGGCTTTCGGCATTGTTATGCGAAATTCTGTACAAAGTGCAGGGGCTGCCGCAAACCTGCGGCAGCCCCCGTAAAACCTTTAACGTACCTTTAACGATTTCTTCGCGCTGTACTTTGAATAAACCCTCTTTCCGTTTATTGTCCGGTACGCACGCATGCGGAAATAATACTTCTTCCCGCTCTTTAAGCCCTTGATGGTCTTCGCCTGCGAATCCCCACCCTTCACTTCAACCGTCTTTATTGAATCAAACTTCGCATTTGTACTGCACTGGATTACATATCCTTCTGCTTCTTTGATATACTTCCAGTTCAGCTTCACCTGTCTCTTTTTCGTACTCTTCTTTGACAAAATTACTGCCTTGCGGTTCTTAAACCTCTGTTTTGCCACCAGAGTTTCTGTCTTTTTAAGATTCCGATCCGCTGACGTAAGCTTTTGATCCGCCGCTGCCAGTTTCTCTTCTGCTTCCTTTTGTACCTGTTTTAACGCTTCCTCAGCTTCCCTTGCCGCCTGCTCTGCCTTTGCCTGTGCTTCCCTGGCAAGACGCTGTGCCTCCACTGCGCCGTCCCGGTAAGCCTTTGCCAGATCCTGTGCTGCCTGGGCGCCGTTTTGATAGGTTCCCGCCAGCTTTCTGGCTGCATCCGCCATTGTATAAGCATTCTGCGCCATATCGCTGGCATTAGAAGCTTTGATTGCACTTAACGCCGCATCGTTCTTCGCATCAAGCGCTTCGCGTTTTGCCTCTTGGGCATCGTCCCTTGCTTTTGTAACCGCTTCCTTCGCAGATACCGCTTCATCCTTTGCAGCAGCTGCCTGCTGTTTGGCAGACTGTGCCTGCTCTAAGGCTTCCGCTGCTGCCGCTGCCGCCGCCTGGGCATCATCCTTATACCCTTTTGCCGCATCTTTCGCCGCTGTTGCCGCTGCCTGGGCCGTCTGTGCCGCGCTTGCAGAAACGGAAGCATTTGTTTCACAGGCCTGTGCGTTGCGCATGGCGTCCTCTGCCGCTTCCTGTGCCGTTAAGGCATTCAGCTCAGCGGTTTTCGCATTTTCAGCCGCTGTATTCGCATTTTCGGCTGCCGTTTTCGCATTCTGGTAAGCCAGTTCTGCTGCGTCCTGCGCGTCTTCTGCCGCTCTTTGCGCCGCTTCGGCTTCTTCCTGGTTCGTCTGCGCCAGCTTCTGCGCGTCTTCTGCCGCTAACTTGGCCGCATCCGCCTTCTGCTGTGCGTCTGCCGCTGCCGCCTGTGCCGCTAACGCTTCGTTACGGGCTGTTTCGGCTTTCTGCTGTGCGTCTTCTGCTTTCTTTTGCGCTTCGCCTGCTTTCTGCTTTGCGTCTGCCGCATCGCTTGCTGCCGCCTGGGCATCAGACTGTGCCGTTACGGCGTCTTTCTTTGCATCCTCAGATGCCTTTGCCGCGTCTTTTGCTTCTTTTTCGGCATCCTCTGCTGCTTTCTGCGCCGCTTCGGCTTTTTCCAGGATATCCTTTAATGCGGTTTCTGGATTCTTTGCAGCCAGGTTATCCAACGCTTCCTGCAGGGCAGCCTTTGCCGTGTCTACTTCTTCCTGGGAAGCATCCTCTTTTGCCGCTGTTTCTTTTGCCGCGTCAAGCGCCGTCTTTAAGGCAGCAAAGCTTTCCTCTGTATAATCTGCTTCCTCTTTTGCTTCTGCCCTTGTAATAAGCGTATTTAACGCTTCTTTATCAACCTCCGCCGATATGTCTGCCACCGTTACCGTTACCGCTACGGTGTCGCTTGCCTCTGCGGCCCATTCAAATCCTGCCGGAAGCGCGACCTTCGCCGTGGCCTGGTAAGTACCAGCCGTCCCGTCGTAACCTTCAACTGTCCACAAGGATGCTTCGTTTACAGGGGCGGGCACGATGCCGCTTTCCACCTGTGCGGTAAACGTCAGCTTTGCCAGCTCTGCTTTCAGATCCTTTAGCGCCGTCCCGGAGGGTACCTGTACGCCTTCTTCCTTTACGCCTACCTGCGTTACCTGGATCTTTCCGGAGGTAAATACGCCTGTCACAGCAAAGTTGTCCAGCCAGATATTACAGTTTACTGTTCCGCCGTTGCGCGGGGCCGCCATCGTAATCCGGTTAAAAGCCGTTACAGTATCCGCAAAGCTAAGGGCTGCTTCCCCGGGCACTTCAGCGAGTACGGTGTCCCCGTTTTTGATGGTAAAAGATACCTTGCCCTGTGCAAAATCAGCTTTTACCGTGACATGCAGCCATTTTCCGTTGCCGTTTGAAACAGCCACCCAGTTTTTGGCATCATAATCATAATACTCAAGCGTATTGGCAGCCGTCATTCCATTTGCAAGCGCAAAGAAAGTCGAAGTAAGGGGATATCCTGATGTCCCCGCATTCGGCGGTGTTTCCGGATTGCCCTGCTCTAAGTAAAATACGTTCGGGCCGCTCGTTGGCGACGGATTTAAATATACGTCAAAATCATATGTCGCCTGCACCGGCGTACCGTATTCCGAGTACGCGATACGCGCTCCCCTGGCTCCGCCGCCGCTTCCTGTTGCGTGCACCGCATTTCCGGTTACACTTTCCGGATAACCTGCCGGTGCGCCAGAAGCTGCTTCTACCGCCAGGAACTGAGCCATATTGTTGTACGGCAAACCTCTCCAGCCTTCGGGCAATGCCGCCTGCGCGTTAAAATCCTGCAGATAAGTTCTTTCCTGCTGGATTTCCATGCCTCCTAATGCGGCAAGCAGCTCCGTTATAGCTGTTTCAAGCGTCTGCTGCGGTATGGTTTCCAGAGCCGCGGTTTCTTTGGCCAAGGTTAAGGCAGCTTGCAAATTCTCCCAGCTTGCCGCCGTAAAATTGATTTCTTGTTTTAATTCCGCAAGCGCAATTGCCGCGTGCAATTCCCCGGCTGTCATCGGATGTGTGCTGCCGGCTGCCTGTAATCCGCAAATAGCCTGCAGTACGGACAACGCCCCCTCGTCCAGTGCATTCTGCAGTGCGTTTGCGTCTGCCGCCGTAAGCTCTGCTGCTTCTATAGCGTCCTGCAAAGCGGCATAGCTTTCTGCCGTATAATCTGTCCCTTCCTTGCTTTGTGCCAGGCTGATAAGCTCTGCCAGTACGCTTCTGTCACTGTTATTGTTGACGGTCAGTACCGCGATGACCCGTGCTCCGGAGGCATGTGTATCCGTCGGTGCAGTCACTGCGCCAATCCGGATAGTCCCCGGAACACTAACGTTTAAGGTTTTGCCGTCTTTTTCCATAACAGCTTCTCCGGTACCGCCGCGCACTACGCTGTATCTGGGGCTGCATTTGGATCTAAATCGAACAGACCTTCTATTTGGGATACATCTATCATCTTGTCGTTATAAACCGCTGTCCCCGGCTTATTTACAACAGGCGCGCGATCTGGCGATGAAGCTGTCCTTGTTGTCGCTTTCACAGCAGCCGCAAGCCCTTGCCCGCCAATGGCCACGTCAATGTTAGATTTTTCATCCACGTCATAGTTGGATACATAGGTATAACGGAATTTACCAGAAGCATCCGCCTTAAGCTGCCCTATGTAATCCGGCAGTTCATAAGAGGCCGCACGCCCCGCCCTGCCCTGCTCATATAAAGCGGTAAAGGACAATGCGCTGTTTGGTTCAAATCCCGTCCCGGTTACGGTTACTTCGTCTTTGGCGGCATCTATGCTAACCGATGCCTTCGGGTTTTCGGCTATACCGTTGACATAGGAAAGCTTATCATAAACAAACCCGCCGTTTCCTGTCCTGGTAAATGCGCCAAATACTGGCGCTGCCGTCTCGTCACCATACCAGATCATAAATACCTGCCTGGAATCCCCTGCCGCTGCCGTGTCATAATTTACCGCAATCGTGCTGTCAATGTTGGAACCGGTATCCTTTGCATTATAGCGTTCTGTCGTATATCCTGCCAGACGCCCTTCCTCGTCGTAAGCCACCAGCATAATGTCAAAGATACGGTCTGCGCTGGTATCAATGCTGTTGAGCAGAACCGGCACACTGACGCCGTTTTCGTCCGCCACAATCTTCGTATTGTCCAGAATCGGAAGCTCCATAAGTGCCGTCTCTTCCTGTATAAAATCTACCCTGGCATCGCCCCAGATCCCCTGGTCGTCTGTCACGCTGCCGTCCACCGGGTTCATAACCAGGCGCAGCGCTTCATAGCTTTTCGTTTCCTTGCCGTCTAAATAAGTCAGATCAACGTTAAAGCGGTGCAGGTTTTCCTGCGTTTCCAATGTGCCGTTATAATCTCCGTTGGACATCACTGGAGATTCCGCCAGCTTCACCCAGCCTTGCTGCTCAAAGCCGTCCTGATCTGTCCCGTCTGGTGTCATCTTTGTATTGCCGTAGCTTATCTGAGCCACATTTTTATGTGCCCATACTTCAAACCGGACAGTCGGGCCCTCTGCACTCTGTATACCTGCCCCAGGCTTCATAACATAATCAATGCCCACATCTGCGCGGAAAATCCCTGCCTTCTGGCTCGAGATGTCAAAATCCAGCACCTGCTGCGCCCTGCCTGCAAACCCATGGCCATACATCTGGATCGCCGAATCGTCTTTCTTTAGCTGGAGCTTCGTCACATTTCCGCTCCCCTCACTTCTGTCCTTATAAATAGCGCCTGCACCCGTATAAGCGTACAATAGGTTCCCATTTCGGTAAGAGGCCGGCCCTTCAACCCCCGCAAGCTCTACGAGATCCGGCAGATACGCCGATGCCCCTTCGATTGCGCTGTCTTTTGTAAAATGAATGGTATAAGCTGTGGGGGCCCCATTGTCATAAGAAACAGTTACATCCCCCGGCAGCCCGCTGATTTGGGAAACCTTAACCGGAACGCTTCCGCCGTTTTCATAGACCTGGGCGGTTACCTGCGGCAATGCCGCGCCGTAATTTAAGGTTACGTTATACTCTTTAGTGCCGGGATCAAAGCCTTCTAAATCAACGCCGTTTACTTGAATCCTAACGCTGTCCTCTTTGGGCTCTTCAAAGCCGCTGCCCGGCCATTCATCCGCGATTGTCATGATACGCGGATTGCCCCAGACTCCCTGGTCATGCCCTTTGTCTCCGTTGGCATTCATAACCAGGCGGATGGCTTCATAGGCTTTCGTAGTTTCTCCTTGCGCATACGTCATCGGAAGCTCCGTAAAAATATACTTGGGATCCGCCGCATTTCCGGTAATCAGCGGAGATGCCGCAAGCTTCACCCAGCCGGACGCCGTCCAGTCTGCAGAACCATTATTGTCTATCTCCGGATCGATATGTTCCGGATTTCTATAATACTCCTCTGTTAAGACGCTGACATCCTTATGCGCCCAGACCTCAAAAATGATTGACGATTTGGACTGGTTCGGCTTTAACAGCCAGTCAATCCCGGCCGCCCCAGAGAAGGATACCGGGTTTAAGCCAGAGATATCAATGTCAAGAATCTGCGTCGTATTCCCTGCGAAACCAGTCTGGTAAGTCGTCTGCGCGTTGCCCGGCCCTAGCGTTAAGACACCCGTTCCATTGGAATAATTCTGGAAAATGCTTCCATATCCGGAGTATCCGTATAACAGCCTGCCGCCCGGACGGATAACCGGATGTTCCGCTGTCATGGACGGAATCGTCACAAGGCTGCTTAGCATCCGCTCTAAAGAGCTGCTGCCCGGATCGAAATGCACCTGGTATTCTACCTGCGAGGAAAGCCCGGTTTCCTCAGACTGATACACTACGGTAACGACCGCCGTCCCCGGGATCTGCTCCGCCTGCTTACAGGAAATATCCAGTATGGAAGGCCCTTTTGCCGATACGGTCGGAATCCCTTCGTAACCGGACGGCAGTTCGACGGTATATTCCAGTGTTTCCGGATCAAAGCCCGAAATGACCTTATCGTCAAACCCGATCGACGTAATCGTCGGAATTTCCGGCATCTGACCTAAAATTTCTTTGGATTTCTCCATCGGATCGGCATCCTTCGACAGCGGCATCAGGGTATAGGAATATTCCAGAAGCTCGGAACGATTCTTATTGACCCCAGCCGATACAGGCTCGCCCGACCAGTTCACGTTGCCAACCCCCTTCTGATGCAAAAGCAGGCGCAGGTTGACGTCTTCCGTCGCCTCTGCCTGGAACGGATACCAGTTGCCGGAACGGTGTGTGGAAATTTCACCCGCCGTGTAATGGAGTGCAACTGCCTCAAGCATATCGCCCGTATAGCCTTCGCCATACGTCATGCCTGCTAAAATGCCCTCCCCTTCCTCATTGCGCAGCGCAAGCCAGCGCACATCCGTCTTGTTGCCGTTTTCCTGGCTCCTTAAATACGGCACAAACTGCTCCGTTACCGTGCCGTTCCAGACGCCTGTCATATTTCCGGCCTTCCTGTTCCAGTAGGTTTCGCTTGGTCCTCTGCCATACCAGGACATATTTTCGTATTCCTTCGGAATCTGCATCCACATACCGAATTCGCCCAGCTGTGACGGCGCCGTATCCGACGGCGTCAGCTTTGCGGTTACGACTACCGTCGCATTACCGTAAACGGTATACGTCGTTGCGAAATCGCTCCCGTTCTGCAGTTTGGCATTGACCAAAAACTGCGTCACCTGCGGGATAACAGACGTAACCCGAACGGATACGTCTTTCATATTCTCCCCCTGGTCAAACCAGTTGTCATACGCTTCCCCTGCCTTCGTCCAGTTCGTCCCGTTTATTGCCGCGTTCTGGTCTGTTTCCGGGCGGAAGAAAGAGCCGACTGGGGCTTTGGAAATCAGATCCTTGCCGCCTACCTGGTAAGCCGTCATCAGCCCGGTTTCTTTATTAAATATTACAGTAAACGGCTTCTCATCCGCGGTTGTGCCAGAAACGGTAACTTCCGTTTCACCGTTATCTGTGGTAAGCGCCGCCATGGTATGTAATTCCACTACCTTGTCTTCTACCTCCACGTCAATGGCAAACTGCTCGCTTCCCTGTACATAACCCTTTTTTGCATAGAGATGATCTTCTTTTAAGCAATAGTCAATCTGAAGGATGTATTCCGCCCCTGCCTTCGGGTTTTCAATCTGATAAGGTACCGTCAGTTCCTTTTCGGACGCTCCAGCAATGCTGCCGGTTGGCGGGGCAAGGCTTGCCGCTTCATTGGTAAAAATACCAGAGAAAAGCTCCTTGCCGTCTTCTAGTACAGTCCATTTCAATTCATAATAATTTGCATTTTTAAAACGGTTAAAGTTCTTTAAGGTAAACTTATGTGCCGCTGCCTGCTCCTTCGTCTGTGCAAATTTCAGATCCTGGTGGCGGTATTTAATTTCATATGCCTGCGGCGACCAGGTACGATCTGGGAAAATAAACCCGTTGACACAGAAGTTGTAATCATCGCTGTTTTGCTTCCAGCTGTGGTCAAATCCAAAGAACAAATCGTCCTTTTCAAGCCCCGGGCCGCCCTTGCCGTCTTTGGGCGTATATGCGGACTGATCGACATAATCCCAGATAAAACCGCCCTGGTAACGCGCCGAGCTTTCAAAGCCGTCTGTATATTTTTCAAAATCACCACCCGTATTGCCCATGGAATGCTGGTATTCCATCATAATATACGGTTTATCCGTAATGGACGGGTTATAGGTCGGGTACATCGCCCCGTTGATATCGACCCTGCGGTTGCCGACCCAGCCCTGATAGTGGATCAGTTTCTCGGAATCAAGCGCCTTAATCACGTCAATCATACGGTTAAAATTCCCCTCCTGCGGATCTGGCGCCAGCTTGTCGGAAACGTCCGTGCCCGCTTCATTCCCAAGAGAATAAATAATAACGGACGCATTGTTCTTATCGCGCATAACCATGCTGGTCATACGGTCTACCATCGCATTCTGATAACGCCTGTCATTGCCTGGGAATACCCGCCCGGAACCGCTTTCGTACTGTGCTTCGGCAGGAATCCCCATAGTACGTGCATTGTGGGATTCCACATTGACCTCGTCCATAATATAAAGTCCATATTCATCCGCCAATTCAATCAAATTCGGATCTGGCGGAAAATGGCTGGTACGAATTGCATTTATATTTAACTGTTTAGCATTCACAACATCTTTTACAATGGTTTCATAGGGGATATGATGCCCGCCTGCCGGGTCTGCTTCGCCCCTGTTGACCCCGTAAAACTCTATATTCTGCCCGTTAATACGCATCTCAGATTTGGTGCCGCTGCCTTCTACATAAAACTCACGGAAGCCAACGCGTTTGCCGACTGCCTGGATCACGCTGCCGTCACTGTCGCACAGCGCCATAACAAGCGTATACAGGTTGGGGATTTCTGCAGACCACATCTTCGGGTTTGCAACTGCCGCTTTAAATGTAGCAGACGCTTCTTTTCCCGCTGCGGGGGTTATTTGCTGTTCTAACCCGTTCACCGAAGGCACAACCACGCCATTGCCATCATAAAGGGCAACACGTACCTTCCGCACTGCCTCCTGATCCGTAATATTGGCCACATCCACAGTAAGCTCCAAATTCGCTGTATCATAATTATGGCTGTCAAATTTGGTTTCCACATTATAATCAAAAATAGCTACTTTAGGCTGCTTTGTGATATAAACGTCACGGTGGATCCCTGCATAATAAATCATGTCCTGGTTTTCAATATAGCTGCCTGTTGTATAATGGTACACCTGGGCGGCAATCAGGTTTTCGCCTGCATGCAGATAATCTGTAATATCAAACTCCGCCGTAGTAAAGCTGTCTTCGTCGTAACCCACGGCCTGACCGTTAACATACAGGTAAAACCCAGCTTCCACGCCGTTAAATGTAATAATAAAACGGCTGCCAATATCTTTTTCGTCAATTGTAACCGTCCGCATATAAGTGCCGACCGGGTTATATGCCGCAGGCGCTGCCGAGCCGTTTCCCCTGGCCTGCTTGCCTGCTTCACTGCCGGAAGTTTCCCATGGATAATCCTGGTTATTGTATATGGGCCAGTCAATTTCGTCCCCCTTCCATCCGGCATACTGCATATTAGTCTGCCAGCTTGAAGGCACAGTAATATCAAAATAATTCTCTGGAATGCTGGTTACACCTGTAATATCAGGCTTGTCTGCAGGCTTAGATACCCAGTAAAATTTCCATGTCCCGTCCAAATCAATATAATTTGGTGAATTTTTACCTAACCGTAAGGTTGGGTTTTGTTTGGCTGATTCCATGTCGTCAAACGGGATAATGGCAGATCTTGCCTCTGTCTGGTTAACACGGACTGCCTCTGGTGTCGTCCATTCCTTGCCGGTAACAGGCTCAGCATGGACTGGTAATGCGTTGACGCTGGTGATACCAAGTGCGGTAATCGCAGTAAGGGCTGCCAGCGCAAGTCGTTTCATTGCTTCTTTCATTTCTGTCCTCCTTTTTGGCATGCATAATTGATGAGTTCCGGGAAGCATGCCTGTCCCGAAACAGATGTCCGTATGCTCTCCCCCTTTCTGTTATATGTATCTGCATTAGTACTACAGCGAACTTTCCGCATCCATGCGCTCCTGACTACGTTATTGGATACCTGTCCGGTAAAAATTACTTTATATAATAAAAACAAGAAATCCCCTGGAGCCCAGCCAAAACCGTAGCTAGGAAACAGGAAGGCGTCACAAAAGTCCAGCTTCTAACCAGCGCTTCAATTTCTGGCCGCATGAAGCAATAGATAACCCCCTGTACAATCAGCAGATAAAATTCCTCTATTTTAGTTTAACATGCATTATGGGATGGGCAAGAAAACATTTTATAGTTTTTGGGTTCATTTTATAGATATAGATAATAGAAAAGAAATGGCCATACCATATTTTCGGCATAGACATTTTACAGACTAAATAATTAGAGCGTGTTAACAAAAGCGCAATCCGGCGGAGACAATACAGCAAACATTGCCCCGCCGCAGATTGCGCCTTCCCCTGCAGCCCCCTTACACTTTTTATTCCCTTCTAAGCGCCTCAATAGGATTCAGATTCGCCGCCTTATAAGAAGGCAGCATCCCAAATACAATCCCAATCAGCATAGAAAAAATCACCGATCCAATCGCGGCTGGAACACTAATTGCCACTGGCATTTCACTGACCTTGGATATAATTTCCGCCAGCACAATTCCCGACACGACGCCTAAAATCCCGCCCATACTTGTAAGCACGGCTGCCTCTGTCAAAAACTGCCCTAAAATATTGGACTTCCTAGCCCCAATGGCTTTCTTTAGCCCAATTTCCTGCGTACGCTCCGTTACCGACACCAGCATAATATTCATAACGCCAATCCCGCCGACAATCAAAGAAATACCCGCAATCCAGATCAACATGCTGTTGGTAGACTTTCCAAGCTCCTGGATCTGCCTGGCCTGCTCCAGCAAATCCTCTGCTTTGTACTTAATCGTATCGTCACTAGTACTTAAATAACTGTTTAAAATACTTGCCCCTTCTTTTCCGGCATTTGTCATATCGTCTGTAGACGCCACTTTAATCACCAGGTTCTGTGGCTCATCAAACTGATAAATAATAGGCCACGCTGTATCTGGGACATACACCTTACCCGCTGAATCCTGTGAATAAGTATAATAATCCTCTATACTATTAATTACTGGCTCAAACTGCTTTGACTTTGCGACCACACCGACCACAACAAACGGCTCTTTGCGGATTTCCACCGTTTTGCCCAGCGGATCTTCCCCCTGGAACAGCGCGTCAGCAGATTCCTTATCCAATAACGCCACTTTACGGAACATAGTATAATCCTTCTCTGTAAAGCCGCGCCCTTTTTTAATAATATAATTACAGGTATCAAAATAGTTCTCATCCGCACCAATTACATAACCGCCCGACAGCGCCGTGTTTAAATGGTAAACGCCGCCATAGTCCTGCCTGGATAAATACAAAGATGCATTGTCTACATTTTTGATATCCTTTACCTGCTCTAAAACCTCAGGCGTAATAACCGGGACGCCTGCCGGAACACCCTCGTATCCCATTTCATAAGTCCAGTCGCCCTGATAAAGGGCAATTTCCACTGTATTGTCCCCGGAACCAATCAAATTTTCTTTAATCTGTTCATTCGTCCCCTGAATTGTAGAAACAATAGCAATAATCGCTGCAATACCAATGATAATGCCAAGCATCGTCAGGAAGGAACGCATTTTATGCGACCAGATGCCTTTAAATGATAAACGGATATTTTCAAACATGGTATTCTCCTTCCTAAAAGCCTTCTGCATCCACCGCTTTGATTCCTTCTTTTGCGGTTTTCCCGTACGGAAATGCAATCCGGTCCGTCTCCTGCAAACCGGATTTAATTTCGATGGAAGAGCCGTATAAAGTCCTCCCGGTCTGGACATATTGTTTTACTAGGCGGTTTTCCTCATCCGCCTTTAAAACATAATACCTGCCATCCTCCTCCCGCACATATGCCTTGTCGATAAATAACGCATTGGTATCCTTCTTTTCGGCAACTGGAGTGATGGAAAGCTCCAGATAATCTCCATTTGTAAGCCCTTCCGCATTTTCGATATATGCCATAAACGAATAATAAGATACATTGGGATTGCCTTCTCCATAATATCCGCCGTTATTTTCGGATGGATATTCGGAAATTTCCATAATGGTTGCTGCATACATCTGGCCATTATTCCAGGAATTGGCGGAAATCTCCTGGCCGACCTCAATCTGATCCAGCATCAGCTCACTAATACTGCCTTCTATATACATCCCTTCTGCACCAGTAATCTCTATAAATGCGGATCCGTCAACCGGGGGGTTTTCCGGATCCCCTGCGGTTTTTACAATACCGTCAATGGTTGCCAGCACAGAAGAAGCTTCCTGGTCTTTTTTTAATTTTTCCAGTTCCAGTTCTGATTTTTTCTTTTCAATCTGTAATTTCTTTAATTCGCTTTCTTTTTCGGCAATTTCTTTCCGAAGCTCGTCTGCCGTATATGTAGGCTGGTTAGATTCGCTTTCTGTAGACTGTGTATTCTTTTGCTCAGTTGAATTTTTTTCGGTGTCCTCTTCTATTTCAACTCCATCTTCAATCTCCTCCTGCGATGCGACAGACCATTTGGAATCGTCTGCCACCGAATGCCAATCAGCGCCGTTTACCGTCCAGCAGCTTAAAAGGGTACCTTCTTTGATACTGTTGCCGCTCCAGATTTCAAATGCGGCAACCTGCTCTTTTTTCATGAGGCGGTTTAAGTACGAGCCCGTTACATAGCTTTCCTGGGTACACAAAAACCGGTACGGCTGCTCAGGCGTCCCCTTCCCCTCGTAGGGCTTTGCTGTTTTGTCAATATAATTGTACGCATCCCCGTCTTTTTTTTGTACCTGAAGTATCACGACTGTGGAATTGTTTTTCTTAGTAGCCGTCGTTGTATCCGGCTTTTTGGTTCTGGTTGACGAATTGCCAGACGAAGTGTTAGATACGGGTGTGATTTTTTTAAGCTTTTCAATCTCACGCTCTGCCAGCTTAATATCATTATCTGTACCCTGCAGCTCAAGCTGCTCCATTTCAATCTGCAGCTGCACATCCGTGGTATCATATACCAGCAGCTGATCTCCCACGCTAACCGAATCCCCTTCAGCCACTTTTAGCTCTGCCACTGTCTTATCTTCAATATACACTGACTGTACATGGTCGTTTGCCACATACCCTACGCTTGTCATGTCATCGCCCATAAATCCCCAGCTTAAGTTGGAAACAGCCCTTACCTCCGCCTGCGTATTTTCACTCTGGTAATTTTGGTATGCATAAATGCCGCCTGTGCCTGCGCCTCCAAGAACCGCCAGTACAACAAGCCAAATAATTACTTTTTTAATCTTTTTCTTCTTCATGACGGGCCTCCTCTCCTACTTCCCTGGAAATCTCGCCATCAATAATATGATAAACCTGCTTTGCATGGTCTGCAATCTTTTTGTCGTGGGTAATCATCACGATTGTAACACCTTCTTCATTTAGTTTCTGAAATAATTCCATAATCTGCGCGCCAGATTTAGAATCTAACGCCCCAGTTGGCTCGTCCGCCAGCAAGATCTTGGGATTATTCACCATTGCCCTTGCAATGGCAACACGCTGCTTCTGCCCGCCGGAAAGCTGGGTCGGCATAAATGTTGCACGATCCTCCAGCCCAACCCGCCCCAACGCTTTTAATGCGCGTTCCTTCCGCTCTTTTTTCTTAACGCCCGCATAGCTTAAGGGCAGGGAGACGTTTTCTAAGGCGGATTCCCTGGGCATCAGATGGAAGCTCTGGAACACAAAACCAATACTGTTTAACCGCACATTAGACAGCTCCTTGTCCTTTAACGCCAGCACATCTGTCCCCGCCAGCAAAAATTCCCCTGAGGTCGGGCGGTCCAGGCAGCCGATAATATTCATAAGCGTCGTCTTGCCGGAACCGCTTGGCCCCATAATCGCCACATATTCGCCTTCCTCCACCTGCAATGAGATGTCTTTTAATACCGGGACGACAAGCTTATCCTGGTTATAATCTTTAAAAATATTCTTCAAATCCAGTATCATCCATACACCTCCGGCTACTCTTCGTCAAAGCTGCCATCCGGATCGGCTTCAGCATCCATGTCGGAATCCTCAAGATCCCAATCCTCCAAATCTGACTCCAGGTTAGAATCCATAACCCCATCCATTCCATCCATGTTAGCGTCTTCCATATCAAAATTATCCATATCTACTCCATCCATACCCGCTTCCGTACCGCCCTGGTTATACAAATCGGATGTATAATCAACGTCTTCCATATCCGTTACAGTCTGTACGCCTTCATAAAGCCCTTCCATTGGGAATGCAATGAGATCGTCCTCTGTCAGGCCAGACAAAATCTCATATTCGTCCAGCTCTTCATCATATTCGCCCAGCTCCACCCTACGTTTTTCCAGCTTGCCACTTCCATTGTCCGCCCACACATAAGCAGGCCCGCTTCCTGGTTCCATACCCATATCATCCTCAAAATCCGAGTACATTTCCGTATCGCCAAAAAGCTCTTCTGTACCAAATAAATCCTCCTGCGGTTCCATAAACATCTCTGTACCGCCCAAGACACTCTCACCGCCGTTTTCGGCATCTTCAAATACAATATACCCGCTGAAAAGCCAGATCCCTTCTTTTTCTTCCATCTGGCCGCCGTCCAGCTCAATTAACACATGCTGGCCTAACATCAGCCCGTCAGCATCATCCATTACAACGTAAAACGGATATTTGCTGGATGAAGTAGCAGAGTCAGATTCGCCCATAGACATATTGTCATCGTCACTGGAGCTTGGTTCGCCTGTATCAAGGCTGTCCACAGTTCCCGTCCATGTCAATTCTTCATCCACCCTCGAACGGATAATCACATCTACACCACTGGCAATCATACTGACATTCTGCTCGTTAGCCATCCCCTGTATACGGTATTCCCCCGCCGAAAGGATTGTCATAAATGCAGATGCCTCTTGATCCGGGGCTTTCCCATCATTGATAGTCTTGATTACGCCGGAGGCTGTACTTGTAACCTGGGAATTGTCTATTTTCTTTTGCACTTTATCCATTTCCAGTTTTTTGCTGGATTTTTCATACTCAGCCTGCTTGATTTGTGTCTGGATGGTTTGAATCTGTGTAGTGTATTCAAATTTGTCACCTTCCGCAGCGGCATTGCGCTCTTTTTCAAGCTCCTGGATCTGGTTTTTGTAATTGCTGATTTCGATATCCTGATTCTCAAGCTCCAATTTAGCCTGTTCCAGCTCCATTTTCAGATCTTCGGTGTCATAAGAAAACAAAGGGGTACCCTCTGATACTTCATCACCGACTTCTACAAGTATTTCCTTCACAGTACGCTCCGAGTCAGCATTGATTTCTACTGTTTTCTGAGGCTGTACCACTCCGGAATAACGGTTCTGCGCGCCTGATGCAGTGCCCATAATGGTTGATACTTTCTGCACATAAACCCTGTCGTTACTGTCCTTGCCGTTATTCCCCAGGAAATACCAAATCCCTCCTGCTGCCGCTGCTGCGAGTGCAATCGCCCCTAAGATAACAGCTACTTTTTTCTTACCCATTCTATCCTCCTATTTGCTATGAGGTATGCCCAGAAATACTTTGCGGAAGATATACTGCGTAATATCCGGGATACCTGATATAATTCAACTAATGCCGCAGGCATGCTATGCCCGTTTCTATCTTATCATTATCTTATTATAAATACAAATTTTTTTGATTAAATTTTCCTTAAAATTATAAAATAAAATATGGCCTATCATCAAGGGTTTTGGCATTCCTTGCCACTAATACAACACTAATAAACGCCTGTGCAGGTTAGCCAGGCAGCTCATTTATCCCCTCAGACGCTTTCATTGAGGAAGCATTGTACATTGTTTTATATTCCTTTTTTAGTCTCCTGCTGGCTAAGGGGCTCTAAAGCATACCATTTTCACGTTCTCAGCTGACGCAACCACCGTAACCGCGCCGTCCATGGCTCGATTACGGTTTGCCCTGCCCTCTGACTGACTACGGTTCTGGCTGGCCTACAGAGGAGCGTGATCTTAGTATTCTAAATTATACACATAGAAAATAGTCACCCTGCCCCGTAAAGACAGAATGACTATTTATGATTACTTATTATTTTCCCGGAGCAGATAGGCTTCATCTATCTTCCCCAGTTAGGCGTCTGTCCATAAGCCATAGGCCAATAGGAAGATCCAACCACAAACATATTCTGTAGCATAAAAAAATGATTCATTGCATCAAGTGCGGCAATTGCACCGCCCCTGCGGGCTGCCGTAACGGACGCACCTACTTTATATTTAAGCAGATCCGCATCGTTGTTCATATCTGCTACCACAGATGCACGTTCCAAAAACGCCTGCATATTTGCGGAAATATTTGCAGTATATACCGGTGAGCCAAGAATGATTCCCTCTGCCTGTTTCATTTTTTCAAAAATCTCCTGAAACTGGTCTTTTTTATGGACACAGTTTTTTCTCCCGCCGCAAGCCCAGCAAGCCTTGCAGGGTTCCATGATTTTTCCGGAAAGCTGCACTATCTCCGTTTCAATTCCTGCCTTATGCAGTTCCTCAAACACAGTATTGATTAGGACTGCTGTGTTTCCGTCCTTTCCTGCGCTGCCGTTAATCGCTAAAACATTCATATACTACCTCCACTTTACAAAATTTTTTAGTACCAATCATGTTTCTCGCCACGGTCAAGGGCATCTATACGCCCCATTTCCTCCTCCGTCAATTCAAAATCAAACAATTCCGTGTTTTCCT
>OFGF01001105.1_pt1 | contig 18483 bp, 17 predicted proteins | sample 1521711 | NCBI WGS metagenome assembly OFGF01 (sample SAMEA3504092, study PRJEB24116) | mouse gut metagenome | biome: mouse gut; feature: mouse-associated habitat; material: faeces | place: Denmark | collected 2011 | reverse complement strand
CGTCATTAGTTTGTTGCGATGCAAGCATCGGGGAATGTACCCTCCTGGGATTCAACAATGTCAAAGCTGTCCGGGTTATCCTTCAAAAATTTGATGACTGTCTTTACCGCAATGCTCGCTGCAAGCTTTACCGGAAATCGATATACTCCGGTTGATATGGACGGAAAGGCAATGCTTCTGATTCCATGTTCAAGCGCTACCTGCATGGAATGGAAATAGCAACTTGCCAGAAGTTCCTCTTCCCTATTTCCGCCGCCTCTCCAAACCGGCCCTACGGTATGTATTACATAGTCGCATGGCAGGTTATATGCCTTTGTAATCTTCGCCTGCCCTGTTTCACACCCGTGAAGTGTCCTGCACTCTGCTAAAAGTCCCGGGCCTGCAGCCCTGTGAATAGCACCGTCCACCCCGCCTCCTCCTAAAAGGGAATTGTTGGCGGCGTTTACGATTGCCTGGACATTGGTTATTTTTGTGATATCGGATTTTATTGTTTTGAGTTGATACATTGTTACTCCTTACCTACCAAAAAATCTTATTGCGTTTCATATAGAAAACAGCCTGTAGTGAGTAAAACCGTACATTCCTTATCGCAGGTAAGCTCGACGGCGCTGGCAGTTCCGTTTTCGTAATGTTCGCGTATCATGTCTACCAGCGCTGTTTTTCCAGTCGCGCTGTCTCCCCTGATCACAGTGATATTTCTCTTGATTTCAAAGTCATACCGAATACGTTTATTCTGCAGGCTGATTCTATGTGTACCTCTCATAGCAGCACCTCTCACACATACAGGCCGGCAATCGGGACAAGCTCCTTCATGCTGTGGACAATCTGATTTGTATTCAAAATACGGATATCAAATGTCCCTTCCCCAAAATCCATCAGATGTCGAAGATTGATTGTAAGGTCTTCTGTTTCCGCGAGCCGTAAAATCCACTTGGCACAGTTGTCCCCGCAGGTAGAGGCATTGAATATCTTTGTGCGCTCATTTTTCATAAGGATGAGCGTCTTCACTCCGCCGGAAAGCGCAAGCGGAGGGATTTTCCCCATAACCGGGCTGTCGATTACTGCGCTGTCCAGCACAATCGATTTATCGATATCAAGGATCATATCCCTGGCAACAGAATCCGTGATCCACTCATCCTCATAGGCATTTTTAAAATACACTGCTGTATTAAAAACCGCCTCCGGCATTTTCCCATAATAAACATTGAGCATTCTCGCTGGCACCTCCCTGACAGGCCTTCTCTATTTTCGAATAACATTTTATCATAACCTGGTTGAAATAGCCATAATCCATCCACTATTTTTCATGAGTCCCGCATATCCCTTCCAGCAGTTATATCCGTTTCAGGAAATCTTAAACGATCGCCTCTCCCTCCAGATATTTTTTCAACCCCTTAAGCTTCCCCTCCGTCATGACCTCCGAATAATGGAGTCCCTCATGCGTGGAATGCAGCACCGGGTACTTCCCCTTCGTCTTCAAAATCAAATGCTCCGCAATCATCCAGTCGATAACCGATTTTATCGTATCATAGGGCATGTCCCGCAGGGCCCCGAACTCCGGCAGCTTGTCCAGCTTGCTGTCGAATATCTTTTTGCTGTCCGTCCCTTTCAGGACTTCGGCAAGCACGGTCGCCCCATAGTACCTTACCCTGCTTATGTTCTGGAGCGCTTTGACTACGGTAAATATCAGGTGATTCAGCTCATAGTTTCCATGCATCACCGGCGGGATGTCCGCCAAGACGATTTCTATGGAATCGTCTTCCAGCCTTCTGTCAGCAGTTGATTGCGGAGCGGATTGGCTGGCGGAAAGCGTGGAAGCTGCCTGTCGGTTCGGGCTTTTCCAGACTACGGCAGCCTTCTCTGTGCATGCGGCTTCCGCTTCCTCCATCTCATATCCCATCTGGTCGTAGAAAAGCTTTTTATTGACCACATTATTGCAGCCGGTCCCATTCCGATTATAATTCGTGCATCCCAGCAAAAATCCGGAGTCCCTGGCCTGCTTCACAATCAGGTAGCCATCCCTGCATTTATCGCACTTCTGGATGGACAGCTTGCCGCCGCGCACATCGTTGGTCATGAAACTGCAGACCTCCGGCTCGTTGGTGCAGATATAGAGCCGCAGGCCGTATGCCTTTTTGTACTTGAGCTGCATGGGATATCCGCACAGGGGGCAGGCTTTCTTCGGCTTGCTGGCGGCTTCGTCTTCGTTCCAGTCGCCATGTAGAACGACGTTTTTATAATCCCGCTTCAGCTCCAGCAAAAACTCGGAGGGGTTCTGCTCCGGTGCGATAAAGAATACACGGTTTTTCGTCCTTGTCATAGCTACGTAGAATAGTCTTCTTTCCTCCGCGTAATCGATGGATTTGTCGCCCTTGATGACGAATGCCAGGACGGGGTCGTCCTCGATTTTGGAGGGAAATCCGTAGGTTTCGTTTTTGCCGTTTACGATGATGACATCGTCGTATCCCAGGCCCTTTGAGGAATGAGCCGTCATGAAGGTGATGTCCAGCTTCGGATACTTGACGCTTTTGATTTTGCTTCCGCGGCTGCTGTATTCGAACAGGCCTGACCGCTCCAGATGGTCGCCGTCAAATCCAAATCGGCCCAGGAACAGGATTGGCCCGGGCTCTTTGTTTTCCTTTTTCTTGTATTCCAGGAGCTGCCCGATGGCGGTCTCTACGGCGGCTGCCAGGGCATAATTTGCCCCGCTTCTGCGGTTGCCGTCCCTGCCCTTGAAGGTGCTGTCGTAGGTATAGATGACGACGGGGTCTTCTATCCGCTTGGGGGAGACGAGCTGCTTGGGAATCTGCTGCGAATTGCGCTGGATAAAGTTTCCGGCGATGTCGATGACCTCCTGGGAGTTCCGATAGGTTCTGACAATCTTCAGCATTTTGGCGTATCCCATTTTCTCCGCGAATTTGGTGAACAGGGTGATATCGGAGCCGCTGAATGCGTAGATGGACTGCCAGTCGTCCCCAACCGCGATTATTTTGGCATCTGTCACCTCGGACAGGGCTTTGGTGAGGTCGAACCTCTGTCTGGAGATATCCTGGTACTCGTCCACGATAATGTATTTGAAGTCCAGCTTCTGCTTCATCTCCTTTACTTCTGTGAGGATTCTGGCGGACTCGTTTATCATGTCCTCAAAGTCCACTGCTTTGTTTTCCCTGAGCCACCTTGCATACTCCAGATAGCAGTCGTTGCAGATGTCCAGGAACAGTCTGCTCCTGACATTCTGGGTGGAATGGTACATGCGGCCGAATTCGTCCTCTGTGTAGCCGTTGACCTTGAAATTGGAGATGAAGCGGCAGATGAGGTTGATCAGCTTGCGGACGTAGCGATTCTCCTCTCCCGCCACCAGCGATTCCATGACTTCTTTGTTGGAGCGCGGCCTTAGCTCGAAGCCTTTGGCCTCCAGCTCCTCCCGCAGATGGGCCAGCAATGGCTTTCTGTCGTTGTAGGAGGAAAAGGTGTATATCAGTGTGGTTCCGTGCTGTTTGTGCAGGCGGACTTTGTTGTTTACCGCTTTTTTGTAACAGTCTAATTCTTCGGGGCTGTATCTGTCGTTTTCACCGCTCTGGGAGATGCCGAAATGTTCTATGTATGCGGTCCTTCCATCCTGGCAGATGATGAAGTCCGGGGTGTATGGCTTCCTTGCGTATGCTATGTTGTAGGGGTAGGCGGGTTCATAGTCATAGTCTATGTTGTTCAGGTAGAGGAAATTGGCGATTTCCACCTCCTGGTGGGAGCGCAGCACTTCGTTCTGGATCGTGACGGACTTTTTCGTCCTTGCGTCTATTACCTGGCACTTGAAGTCCTCCAGGTCGCTTCTCATGGTGGAGTAGTTCGCTTTGGCGATATTGTTGAAGAACGCGTTGAAGTCGTCCCCTTCGTATGGCGCGTCGAAATAGGATGCGAAGAACATGATGAGCTTGTTCACTATGCTTTCGTTCTGCATCACGGAGCCGCGGAAGTAATCGCGGATGACAAAGTACAGCCTGGAATTGTCTACGATATTCAGCTTCTCCTCCGGGGCGTTCACATGGATTATGGCGTTTCCGGTGGAATGGAATGTGGCTATGGGGCATGGTATCCCCAGGGCGCTTTGAATTTTTTCCTTTAGTTCGTTTACTGCTTTGTTCGTGAAGGAGACTACCAGTATCTGGGAAGGTTTTATGCCCTGCCTGTCCACAAGGTATTTTACTTTGGCGGCTACCGTTGTGGTCTTTCCGGCGCCTGCTCCAGCGATTATAAGGCAGTAGTCCTCGTCGGTCAGGACGACTCTCCGCTGGTCGTCGTCCAGGGAGACCGCGGGGTCAACCGGCTTTAGGATGTTGTCCAGGTATTCCTTTTCGGTAGTCAGGGATTTGGTGATGAATTCTTCGTTGAGCTGGTCTACCCGTTTTTCTATTTCGGTATATGCTGCTGTTGTATTTTGGACTTCGGGCAGAGATATTCCGTTTCTTTGGCAGAAGTCGGCCAGCATGCCGCTGTTTTTCAGGATGTCAAAAAAATCTATGGTGGGCCTGTATTGTTTTATGGGGGCAAGGTAGTCGCTTTTTGCGATGTATTTGTCTGAGGCTAACAGGGAATCTATGTATTTTTTTAAATCCAGGAGTTTTAGGACATTTTCGTTTTGGGAGAATGCGGGACTCTTTTTCGGTATTTTCATTTGTTTAATATAGCTTGATATTCTGTTGAAGAATCCCATGGTTTGTTTTCCCTTTTTTATTTATAGCGTTATTTTCTTAGACATTTCTGCTGCTCTTCCAGCAAACGCATCTTTTTCCATGATGCTTAAGCAGTCCATTGATAAAATGGCCAGCCCATCTAAACCGTTACTCCAAGCCCAGTTCCTTTTTCCAATCCTCGCCCGTCAACATCCTGATACTTGAATCTTCCGCATACAAATCAAATAGATTCTGATCCGGATGGAGGAAAACCCGGCCTCTGTCATTTGTAATAATTATGTATTCCCCACAGGATGCTTTCGCAATTGCCAACAGTTCACATTCTCCCATGTCTTTGTTCCTGAAGCTCGGTCTCTTTATATCCTCCCGGGTAATGTCCCCTCTCTGTATCAACATATTCAAATAGCCTGGGTCTCTCATCCAGCTATAGTATCTTTTTCTGATTTTCTTTAATTCCTGTGTTGCTCCATCAATATCCTCCAGCTTAATCAGCCTTATGACTTTCATTCCCCGTGCTCCCGTTGCCAAATTATGTACAGCGGTATATATTTCCTTGCTGGATATATCTTCATTCTCTCTGTAATAGCCAGGATCCAATTCATTTAAAATGGTCTGTGTAATCGTTATATCATTGCCACTGCGCTTACACAAATCAGCGACTCCATATATATTTGAATCGATGACATGGAGAAACACATTTGTATCCACCAGATAATACATTATACTACACCTATTCCATTTCTATATTTAATGGCTTCAGCAGTGGCTTTACTGATTTTTCCGCTCTCGATTAATTTATTGACCCTTTTTTCCAATTCAATATAAGCATCCCGCAGAACCTGATACTCCGGCAATGCTTCGTTTGGAATGTAAAAATCCTTCTCGAAATATTCTGAAATTCTACATCCTATAGCCTTCTCTATCTGTCCTTTTATCTGTTTGTACTGTGCCGCCTGCCTGCTTCTGTATAATATCTTTCTAAAAACCGCATCGAAGCTAAGGCAATACTTATGACATAATTTGTCTATATATACTGCTAATTCTTCTCTCTTATCAGCCTGCAAAAAACCTTTTTCCACTGCTTCAAAATAATCCTGCACAAAAAGCTTTTCGGGGTAGAGCAGTTCACCCGCGAACATATTCGCCTCCTGCTCTTTCGTGTCTTTAGACCATGTATAATTTGTGACATTATCAGAAATGCTTTGGCCATTGTGCAAGAGCCAATGTCCCAGTTCATGGGCCAAAGTAAAATTCTGGTGGCCAATAGGGCGTTTATAATTGATGCATATCAAGGACAAACCATTTTCTCCATATCCTATAAAACCTGACAGTTTTGAGATGTCTTCCCTGAACAAAAGAAGGCTAAACCTCTCTATGTATCTCTGGCTTTCAAGCAAAGAAAACAAATTGCCAGGAAAGTCTTCGATTTGAAAGAGTTCCCTGGCGTTATTCACTGCCCCAATCACGCTTTGTGTCATAAGATTCCCCCTATTTTACTTCTGACAAAATATCTGTCACAAAAGCAAAATCATTCATAAAATCCTGAAGCTTTGCTTTTACGTTCATCGACTTTTTATCGTCTAATCCTCGGTTCATGGATGCTGACAACAAATCCCTCTCACGCGCTTCTGAATCTGTAAAGAAATCCTCCTGACAGTGCAGTACGCTGCAGAGCAATGAAAAATCAAATTCTTCTATATTTTCCAATGAAATTTCATTATTGATAATCGCCGCAACTACATCCTCTTCTAAAAAGGTCTTGTCGGCTACTTCTTTTACTGTCAAGCCTAATAAATCCATTCTATCCTGTACTTCTTTTCCGATGTATAGCATGGCAATACCTTCCTTTCTATTTTGATGCAGTAATGTATTTTTTTACATTATATCATATTATTTGTAAATTGATACTGTTTTTACGCATTTTCTCCGAAAAAGCAAGCGGTTGGGGGAACCTGCCCTTCTCCACTTGCCCGCGGTGCTGCTGGCCTACCAGGGAATCGCTTATCATAAAGGGAACCTACGCCAAGATGGCCAGCTGCGTTAAGATTTTATCATAATTTTATCCTGCTGTTTCCTCCAGTCCTCTTCCAGCAGTCCGTAGAAGTACAGGTCTGCCCAGTTGCCGTGGTTATCCCTGGTCTGGCTCCGCTGTATGCCCTCGGGCCGCATTCCCAGTTTCTCCATCAGGCTGGCGGATTTTACGGCATCGATGGCTTCCGCAAAAATCTTGTGGGCTTTGCGTTCACGGAAAGCATGGTCAATCACGGCCCTACAGGCCTCAAAAGCATAGCCCTGCCGCCAGAAGCTGCGGTTAAAAATCCAGCCTATTTCATAGATGTCCTCTTCGTACTCGTTGAACAGGATATAGCCTATCATTTTATTTGTTTTTCTGTGAACCGCTGCTACAGCGCCTTTTCGGGCGATGCAGAAGGAAGAGAGGAAGCTCAGGGTCTTCCCGAGGTCGTAGGCCGGTTCACAGTTCTCCATGGTTTCTTCATCGCCGAAGATTTCATACAGGTCGGGGGCATCCTCCGGGGTGAAGCTGCGGATTGTCATTCGCGGGGTTTCTATGTGCATTTTTGCTCCTCACTATTTATGTTTGGCTGTCTGCGGCGGATTAATGTTGCTGCTCTTTTTCATAAACTTCAATTTGATATTTCTTCTGCCAGCAATCTTTTGAAATACCTCTGTCGCATACAGGGATTGTTCCTTAAGTGGCAGTGAGGGCAATTCGTCATTGGACTGTATCTGCTTTATCGCTTCTTTTATCACTGCACAGGAAGTTATGGAAGCAGACCAATCACTGGGCCTGCTTTCCATAACTCAGCAATTGCCTAATAGTGGCGCCAATACATGACGCTTACCTAGATAGCGGCCCTGACTTAGGACTTACTGTTGGCAGGCTTATCATAGCATGTTCCATTATAGCTGTCAATTTTCCTGGGAATTTTGCTGTGCTCCATGTTGCATTGTAAGAAATTTGTCAAGGCGCTGTTTCTGCTGGGGGGCAAGCCACTTATCAGCAGGTCATATGCTTTGGTCTCTTCTTTTTTGCTTTATGGTATTCCTCAGTCTGGTGGACTTTATCGATTATCCTGTTTTCTGTCTATGTGTTCTTTATACCCACTTTTTCCCATGCCCGAATCGAGACCTGGAAGTCGGGCAGGCGTCATGCCAACGCCAAAACCTGTTCTCCGGCTTCCGGGACAAACGCCAAATCGTCCAAGGCATAGCACAGAACCATACACATTCGTTATGTCCATCCCTCTCATCTTCTTCCAAAAATCTTAGCCAGCATCCCCTTTTTCTTCCTGGGCTTTCCCGCAGTATCCTGGGTGACAGGCATGTTTCTTTTGTCCTGTCCCTTGACCGGGGTTTCGCTGGGCGGGATGAGGGCGTTATCATATTCGTTTCCCTCATGGCCTGGCTGCTTCCCTCTGTTCCCGCTTAAATCCGGTTCGGCGTAGCTTTCTATCATCCCTTTGGTGACCGTCCTTGTGACGGCGTTCAGAAATGCCTTTCTGTCCGGCACTTCTATCTCATAGGATGTATTGTCCCTGGTGTTCCACAGAATCCCTTTTTGCAGGTTCATTGCAACCAGATAGCTGGCGCACTGGAGGAAATGTTCGTGGGTCAATGCGGATACGAATTTTAATTCGTATACCACGTCGTCCTTGACCACATCGGCAAATCCCTTCGCCGAAAATCGGATATTTTCATTGCCCTGCTCATAAAAGTCAATCTGGCACGCCACCTGTGCCGCTTCCTCTCTGTTCAACCGCGTCTTCAGCCGGGCTTTTATGAGAGCGCTCTGTTCTTTATCGACAAAGGGGGTGGACACTTGTGTGCGGTATCTCTTCTGCTTCGTTTCAAGGGAAACCAGAAATAAGATTTTCCGATCCAGGGAACTGTTCTGTATCTCTTTTGTATACAGTGCGTGGTATTCCGGATTCAGCAGCATCTTTAGCTTTATGGCCGCATCTATTTCGTAGTTGTCAAAATAAACTGCCTCCTGGTATATTCCGATACAGGGCGATAAATCTATCAGATCATCTGCGCTCTTTATCTGGATGGGCGAAAGGTCTGTGGGTACAAGCTGTCTGGTCTTTAGCTGTGCGAAGCACTTCTCCACATCTTCTTTGTATTTGAAGTCGAACATTTCGCTTATGTCCACATCCTCGAATTTATGGTTGGTTTCCAGAAATGTTGAGAGCGTTTTTTCGGACAGCATTGCCTCATCGGATTTTACGAAAATGATATGGTTTTTCCCTCTGCTGGCGGCGACGCAGAAGATATTCCGCAGAACCAGATAGGATTGCTGTGGTTTTGATATCCTTACGCCCCAATAGCTTTCCGTAAAGTCAAAGACAACGCAGATTTTCCTTTCCAGACCTTTGCTGCTGTCGTAGGTGGTAAAGATTGCGGAATCTTCTTTCGGCTCTGTCTTTCCCACGGAATCGTTATCGGAAATAGTGGCGTACACTGTCTTTTTGTTGAATTTCTGCGGATATGTTTCTTCCAGGAGATTTAATGTGTCGGCCATGGCGCCTGTCCTTGCCCCCAGGCATAGGATATCCCCGGGAGCCTGGCCTGCCAAAAACGCCAGGATATCTTTTTGCGGCATTTCTTCCACTGTGCATTGTGGGTTCACTCCCCTTATTTCTTTTTTCCACACCCTTCCGAGCATTGCTGCCAGGGCATGGGACAGGCGGAAGCATTGGGTAAACCGCAGTTTCAGATGTTCTTCCAGGAATTCTTTCATGAAGGATTCCACATTTAGGGTGGTCTTATCGTATATCTTCTGTTCCATGTCGCCCACTGCGATGATCTGCATAGCGGGATTGCTCTCTTTTATCAGCTGCAGCAGCCCTGCCAGTTCCTGTTCTACGTCCTGATATTCATCCATTATCAGGATATCGTATTTTTCGATGGGCGGTTTCTGTCGGATGAAGGTCTGTATGAGGTCGGATATTCCTGCGGATATGTTGTTTCTTTTTAGCGTTATGTAGGCAAATCCGTGGTAGTTTGTCACTGTGACGTTTCTTTTCCTGATTTTGGATTTTGCGTCCAGTTTCAGGAGTTTATTGTAGGTCAGGTATAAGACCTTTTTCGTGTCCGGCAGCTTATTGCACAGGTTTTGGATTGCGGTGGTCTTTCCGCTGCCGATGCAGGCGTCCACGAGGATATTTCTTCCCTGTAGCGCATGTTCTATGAAGGTCTGCTGCTCGGGGGACAGGGGGATGTTGGGGGGCGTGGGCATGGGGGATTCGCTCTCTTTCGTATTTTTTTCGGCGCTCGGAATGTATGTTGTAGCTGTCTTTGGAGGGGATTCATTGGGGTTAGGTAGGTGATATTGCGGTTTTCGGGCTTGTATTTTTGTGATTGCGGTTTCTGCTTTTATGGTAGGGGATTTCTGCATATCGGAAGGCGGTGTATATTGTGTCGAAAAAGCTTATTGGGTTTCCTATAGAAAATAGACTGCGATGAGTAATGGGCTGTCGTCAAGTTCACCACAGACTATGTTCCGCTTATGCTGAGAGGTCTTATCTTCTTGCGGCCTCTTTTGTTATTATATTTATATGCCAATATTTATGTCACTTTATATGTCACTTTTATAAAATGTTACTCTAAAAGATATGGATGTCGTCATTTTTCTACTTCTACATCATAGCTTATTTTCTTGTTTGCGTCAACATATTTTGCCATTGCCTACCCTGTCCATTCTTCTTTGGGTGGTGCCATCTTGGGGGAATGGGCTGGGGTTGTCTTGGATGGTATTATGATAAGGATATTAGGAGAGAGAGGAAATCTTTCATGCCTTGCTGATAAGCCAATTTTTCCCATATTGCCGCGCTCCATGTCATGCTGTCTATATAGTCATCAAGCCGCTGTTTCTGGTCTTCTGTCAGGTCTTTTGTCAACAGGTCATATGTTCTGGTCTCTTCTTCTTTTGCTTTATTATATTCCTCGTTCTGATGGACTTTTTCGGTTATCCTGCCTTCTGTAAGCGCCTGTGTTATGAGTTCTAGGACATCTTTTTCCACGTAATCATTCCTTTCGTTTTATCTTGCTTTAGACCATATAGTCTTTCAAGCCATGGTGGCAGGTCGATTTATACTCTAATTTGGCGACCTCATTTTTTGCTGCTGATGCATGATGTTCTTTATCTGCCTATGATCTGGGATAGTCTCTTGTTTGGCGGATATTCTGTCATGATGCAAGGGCTTCTATTGCCAGGAGTGACCATTCCTCTATATGTAACCTGGCACTATATAAGTATAGATACATTTGTAAGTATATGCAAGCAAAACTTTGCATCTCATAATATTTTTTGAAGAGGTGAGGGAATGGTCAGTTATAAGCCGCTATGGATGACTATGGAGAAGCAGGGGATTTCTACTTATACGCTTATAGAGCAGCATGGGATTAATCCCAGAACGATAAACAATCTGAAACACAATAGGGGAATTACTGTCTATACGTTGGAACGGCTTTGCAATATCCTTGGGTGTAAGCCGAATGATGTTTTAGAGTTTATTCCGGATAAAGAGGGCTGAAAGAAGACTGGTGGTGTTGAATGGTGTGGCTGTGGGGAATCTCCTTTCTTTCGTACTTTTATCTGCTCCCGGAATCTCCATGCCGTAGCTGTCTGAAAGTTGCCAGTTCTGAATCAAGCTCATCTATTGTTTTGTCTAAATAGGAATATCCTAATTCGTCGTAAATGTCGATTCATTCAGATTTTCTGATTCCTAAAATCTCTGCTGCCCGGCCGTGGGAGATGGTCTGGTTTCCGTCCCAGGGAATTTTCAAAGTGCCTGGCCTCTTTGACATCGCCGAATTCGCCTCCCAAAAAGGCCAGCATGAGCACTTTTATCACTCCTTTAGAACGGCCCGCAGCTCCGGTAGATAGAGCTTCCCCTCCCGGTAGCTCTTTTCCAGTTCCGCCTGGAACCTGTCCGGCTGCTCTTTCCTCAGTTTCCTGAGCCTGTCTACCTCTTCCTGATGGTGCCATCGGCTGTGGAAGTCCGAAGACCGAAAAGCATCATCCCTTGACCACGGGGATTCGCATTGAATCAGCTCTTGATTCTTCTCCACGAACCGGACAAGGTCTTCATACTCCTCTTTTACATATGCCAGCTCCTGCTCATCCCGCAGTCTCTCCAGCTCTGCTTTCAACTGCTCCATCAGGCTCTCTGCCATTTCCAAGTTCTGTTCAATCTTCCCCGGCAGCTCAAACATCCAATATTCCATCCGCCAACAATACCCCAACATGGGAATGGCTCCCATATAGTTTTTGAAAAACAGCTGATAGCTCTTCGTCCCGTTCAGGTTCCCTGAAACCTCAAGGCCATTCACGAAACGGATGACCCGGAAAAAGACAAGTCTATCGTACAAGTCACAGTAATTGCATCCGGCAATCAAATCCCGGGAGATTGCCGGATGCTCCGTTTCCTTCTGATACCGGGAAAAGTAGAAATCAAGGAACGCTTCCCACTGCTCCCCGCTGGCTCCGACAATTCCCATGGCTTGAAAGAGCGCCAGAAATCCGTTTATTCCAACTCGAAAAACCGTTTTATTGCCCTTCCCAAATCTCCCATGGTTCATATCATCCAAGTATTTCTTCCACGCCTGCTCCCTGGCTGCCCCCGTCTTCTGCAGGACATTCTGCCACAGTTCCCTGACGGCATTCTCCATATTCGTCAGCTCGGAGGTGCCGTTGGCCAAGACGTTCCAGACAATTCGGTCTATTTTCTCATTCTTTTCCTTCCTTTTCAGACTATGTATGGGCTCTGTAACAATCTCCTCCCACTGCCGCTCTACCTGTCCCACTTGCAGCTCATAATCCAACAGCAACAGAAGCGTCCATACCTCACGGTTCTCTGTCCTTTCCAGCAGCTCGCGGAAATGCAGGATTCTCTGTTCCCTTTCCTCCTGGCTCTCCTGCTGGGGCTTTCGGAATTTGGCCAAAATCTCTGACAGGGTATATTCCTGTTCATTCAGCACAAGCTTCAGGCTCTCCAGAGGGCTCTCGCCTATGCACAGCATCTCATAATAAGAATGGAAAAAGTGCTTCATCATGACCACATACATGACTGTCTTCACATTTTCCTTTCTGGACAATTCCTCGTTGGAAAGCAGGATCTCCTTCAGCTCCGACAGGAAAATTCGGACTTTGCGAATGGAAGCGGTTCCCCGGAAGTCCATCCGGAAATCCATATCGATTCCCAAAATACGTGCCGCTTTGAACTGTCCCGGTAATACAACACCTATCCCGGACACTTCATCCCGCTCCAGGGGCGTCTCTGCCATCTTCAAGTCTTCCCATTGATATTCCACTATCTTTTCATAGGAAATCTCCGTCAGGTTCACCGTATAGGGAATATATTTTTCCAGATAGTCCCGTTCAAAGCCCTTTTCTGTCAGCACTCGGCTGTCGTATTGAAACACCACATGGAGGTTTTCACAGGATATCTTCTCAGAGATGGCGAATATCTTCTGTATGGTGTCCTGCTGGAAAATCCGGTCAATATCTTCAAAATAAGCAAAACCTTCCGATTCAGCTTATCCAGTTCCCGGCGGAAGCCTTCATAGGAAGCTGAAAGGCCTGTGTCGCTGCCCACCACCAGCTCCCCCAGCAGACTGATCCACTCATTCTTCCCCAGCAGATTCTTCAGCTGGCGGGAATGCTCCGGATAGACGCGTTCCTGACGGAACAGCTTCTCCAGCTCTTCCACGAGAATCAGCTCCACTGCATCCAAGTCACAGGAAAGCAGGTCAATCTGGATGACTGCAAATCGCTCCCGCAACAGGGAATCCTCTTTCAGATGCTCCATCAGGAAAGATTTCCCCATTCCCCACCCAGCGTTGATGCCCAGGATTTCGAACTCCTGTATGTACTGCCGGATTCTCTCCATGTCATGCTTACGTTCTTCGTATAATCGGGGCTGTCCGGTGAGACGGCAGGGTTCCTTGGCCTTCTTACTACATAGTCCGGCGGCAATCAGGACTTCCAGGGCTCCCAGGGACAATAACGATATTTCCGGGAGGGTCATAGACCTGATGTGACTGCCTGTGAGGAGCTTGATCAGGACGAAGGCAATGGCGCTTCCCAGCGCAATCGTCAGGCTGTTCATGAGCCAGAACCTGTTCTTACGGTTCCCGTAGGACAGGAAGAGGGCAAGCCAGATGGCATCGAAAAAGAACAGGTATAGAAGGACGGATGGATCGAGGATGAGGGTCAGGATAGAGATAATCAGGATTGTGTAGGTGAGATTTTTCAGGGTTTTTATGGGGGAGTGGATAATTTGGTTCATGGGGATTCTCCTGTGTACTATCACTATCTATTTATACTTTTGTCTTTATCATTGATTCATGGCATCCTCTGGCAGCGACTCTAGCCGGATCTTACTTTCTTAGCCGATAAGGGGCTATACCGTCCATGAGCCTTAGCATGCCATAGAATGCAGACAATATCCGCAGATGCTCCTGCACATATTCATATAGTGACTTTTCAAATACCGCAGGGTTCCAGCGTATCGGGGTCTGTTTTCATTTTTGGGGCTGGTGAGAGGATAACTTTCATTTTGTTTCACTTGGTTTATTTGGGAGCATCTTTCCTTTCCCAATCTGCTATATGGTATTTTTTCAACAATGCCTTAGCATATTCCAGTCCATCCGGGGTAATGTAAACAGATTTACTTCTGGACGGATGATTTCCTGGCGTATGTAGTCCTTGTTGATGCCGCCATGGCCATAGCCCTTTACAATGCTTGCGGCCAGCAGACAACGTTGGCGCTCATCCAATAGTTGGGGCATTGTCTTGAAAACCTGCTCAATGATGCTCAATGTTTTATCGTTATTATGTGCCATGAAAATGTCCTCCTGAATCACTAAACTCGTTCATGACATATATTAACCTTGAGAGTTAAAAGTTTTCAACAAAAGAATAGCGCTTATGGTATGGATTATGGTATTCTTTAATCACCACAAAGAAAGAGATACCATCCGACCAGAAGTGCTATTCACTGTATGAGTTTACCATACTTTCTGGTGGATGACCATACATTATGCTAAATTTTATTGAAAACATTCTATGCCACTTTGAAACCTGTTTTTCCCGCAAATCCGCTTTCCGCTGGTTTGTCGTCATAACTGTAGGGCTTATGCTCCGCTCCGATAAGCTTGGGGTCACCTCCATAATCCGTGACCTTGCGCTCCATCCTGGCTGTTACGATTCCATGCTGCATTTCTTCAGGGCATCCTCCTGGTCGCTGGAGGAGATCCGGAAACGCTGGTTCTGTGCCGTAAAGCAGTATGCGCCCCTTTATAAAGAAGGGAACCTCCATGTCCTTGTGGGCGATGGCGTCAAGCAGTCCAAGGAAGGGCGGCGCATGCCGGGGGTAAAGAAGCTTTTCCAGGAATCGGAGAATTCCGCGAAGCCGGAATTCATCCACGGCCATATGTTCGGCGGCCTTGGCATCCTGGCCGGCAGTGTCCGCAGATGGGCCTGCATCCCTTTAAGCATCCGGCTCCATGACGGGCTCCAGGCTGCCAGGGAATGGAAAGGGGCATCTGTTTCGGCTGCTTCCCATGTAGTCCAGATGGTGGAGGACGCCTGGCACGCTGCCCATACCTTTGGGGACTCCCTGCTCCTGCTGGACAGGTATTTCCTTACAGTGCCGGCCCTTGAGAAGCTGAAGGAGCTCAATGGCAGCGGGAGCGTGCATATGGAGATCGTCACAAAAGCGAAAAAGTCCTGCACCGCATACCAGAAGCCCGGCCCCCGCAGACCCGGGAGGGGACGGCCGCCTAAGAAGGGGGCCGCTGTCCGCCTCAAAGAGCTGTTCGGCTCCCATAAAGGACAGTTCCAGGAAGCAGAGATAGAGCTCTATGGCAAAAAGGAGGCCATACGCTATTACTGCATCGACCTGCTGTGGGGCCAGAAGCTGTACCAGGAGCTGCGGTTCGTGCTGGTGGAGATGGATGGCGTCCAGGGCATCCTGGCAAGCACCAGCCTGGCGCTGGAGCCGCTGTCCATCATCCGGCTCTACAGCTACCGGTTCCGGATTGAATGCACGTTCCGTGAACTGAAGCAGCAGATTGGGGCGTTCTGCTACCACTTCTGGTCAAAGTACATGCCGAAGCTGAACTACTACCAGAAGAAAGGGGAGCCTACGCCCATGGAGCAGGTGGAGGGTGAAAGGCCCCGCCGGAAAGTGCTGGAGGCCGTCCGTGCCATTGAGATGCATATGGCCCTGTCCTGTATTGCGATGGGGATTCTGCAGAGCATTTCCATCCACTTTATTGGGAAGGTAAGTTCCGGCCAGATCCGCTACCAGAGGACGCCATCCAGGGGAAGGGTCTCTGAGGCAGCACTCATGCATTATTTCCGGAAACATTTTTTCCGCCTTTTAGGCCAAAAGCCCGAATTATGCATAACGCAGATAATTCAGGGACTGCCGGAAGCACCAGAAGAACCGTGGGATTGTCTGGCTTCATAGTGCTACAAACTTTCAACTCACAAGATAATACGAATTAGGTGTTAAAGAATTGTAGGTATCAAAATTTCAATTTGTTGGAACAATTCATTATCTACAGATACGGTATATCGTGGTCTATCAGTAGCCATGTTCATCACCTCAGTCGTGATTATACACCAGTGAACCAGAGATGTAAAGAACTAATCTTAAAAAACACTTGACAGTGAATTGGTGAATCACTGAACCAGGTTGAGGAAAAAATATATAAAAGAAAGGAAATGGTGAAAATGGAATTTTCAAGAAAGTTCGTCAGCGAGTGCAGAGAGCATTCCACCTACCTGAAGCATGTGGCGGCCCCGCTCTTCCGGAAGAGCTTCACGCTGTCCGGGGCAAAGGCGCAGGGGGAGATTGTCCTCTGCGGCCTGGGCTTCTACGACCTGTTCGTGAACGGCCGCCACGCGGGCGAACATCGGGGCGGCGGCACGGCTTTCGTCTTCGAGATCACGCGCCTGGTGCGCTGCGGCGGGACGAACGCCCTGCGCATGGAGGTGAGCAACGGCTGGCAGAGCGACGTGCTGCCCACCTCGTCGGAGGCGGACCTCCACGGCGGCATCTACCGCCCCGCAGAGCTCATCGTCACGGACCGCACGGCCATTTCGCCGCTCTACCTCGGTTCGGACGGCGTGCTGATCCACCCCCGCAGCGTCAGCGCGGAGCACGTGGAGGGCGAGGCCGAAATCCACCTCACGACGCCCTTCACGGGCGGCACCTGCACCCTCGCGCTCGAAATCGCCGCGCCCGACGGAACGCCCGTATATGCGCGCACGCAGCGGGCGCGCCTCGACGGCAAACCCGTGCGCATGCCTTTCGCTTTCGGGCGGCCCGAGCTCTGGAGCCCCGAATCGCCCGTGCGCTACACCGTCACGGCCTCCGTCGCCCACGAGAACGCCCGCGACACGGTGCGCGTGCGCACGGGTTTCCGCGACATCCGCGTATCCTCCGACGAGGGCTTCCTGCTCAACGGACGACGCATCGCCGTGCGGGGCGTGGCGCTCGGCCACGACCACCCGGCGACGGGGGGCGCCTGCTTCGCGGAGCAGTACGACGACGACCTGCGCTTCGTGCGCGAGCTGGGCGCCAACGCCGTACGGTCGTCCGTCATGCCGCACGAAGGGCGCTTCTACGACCTGTGCGACAGCACCGGCATGCTGGCATGGGTCGAGCTGCCCCTCTGCCGGGCGCCCTTCCTGAGCGACATCGCCTACTTCGCCACGCAGCGCTTCGAGGAGAACGGCCGCAGCCAGCTGCGCGAAATGATCGCCCAGTTGCAGAACCACCCCTCGGTGGTCGTGTGGGGCATCTTCTCGGGACTGCTCGCCCGCGGTGACGACGTGCTGCCCTACGTCCGCTCGCTCGACGCCGCGGCCCGCACGATGGATCCGTCGCGTCCCACGGCGGCATGCAGCGACCAGGACGGAGCGATCAACTTCGTGACCGACCTGATCGTGTGGCGCCAGAACGTGGGCTGGGAGCGCGGCACAACCGACGACGTGAAGGTGTGGAGCGACCTGCTCCGCCGCAACTGGAGCCACCTGCGCTCGGCCGTGTGCTACGGCGCGCAGGGCATGCCCGGACACCGGGCGGACGACGCAGCGCAGACCCCGCGCGCCAACTGGCTGCCCGAGAGTCGCCAGACGCGCTTTCACGAAGCCTATGCCCGCACGCTGGAGCGCGACACCCTCTTCTGGGGCATATGGATCGACCAGCTGTTCGCCTACGGCGCGGCACGGCGCCCCTACGGCATGAACGCCTCGGGGCTGGTGACTTTCGACCGGAAAGTGAAAAAGGATGCGTTCTATCTTTACAAGGCGCTCTGGAACCGGAGCGAACCCACGCTCCATCTGACCGACAAACGGCGCACCCTGCGGCGCGAGGCGCAGCAGCACTTCGGAATCTACGCCACCGAGCAGCCCCTGCTGCTGATCGACGGCGACACGGTGCGCGTGCACGAGTGGGCGCCCTGCCACTATCTTTCGGACCGCGACGGCCGGCGCCGCATCGAGGTGCGGGCCGGGGCGCTCGCCGACGGCATGGTGCTCACCGTAGCGAGCGGCGAAGCACCTCCGAAGCCGTCCGGCCTTCCGCGAACAGGAGATCCGCGACCGACAAATTAGCCGCGAAAGGCATCCGGTCGGCGAAGACCTGCACGTAGGGCTCGGGCGAGAAGTCGTCCGGGCCCTCCGTTTGCACGCGCCGACCCTCGCAGTGGCGCGCCCGGAGGTCCAGATCGCCCGGCGCCGCCTCGACATAGC
>OFGF01001090.1_pt1 | contig 18686 bp, 12 predicted proteins | sample 1521711 | NCBI WGS metagenome assembly OFGF01 (sample SAMEA3504092, study PRJEB24116) | mouse gut metagenome | biome: mouse gut; feature: mouse-associated habitat; material: faeces | place: Denmark | collected 2011 | reverse complement strand
AAGTGGACAGGACGGCCATGGCGGTCTCTCTGGAGACGAGGGTGCCGATGCTGGATAAGGATGTGGTGGAGTTTGCCTGGAGACTGCCGCTGTCTTACAGACGGCAGGACGGCGTTACGAAAAAGGTTCTGCGTGATATTTTATACAGGTACGTGCCGGCAGAGTTGATGGAACGGCCCAAAAAGGGATTCAGCATCCCGCTGCAGAAGTGGCTGCAGGAGCCGGCGCTGCAGGCATGGGCGGAGAGTCTGCTCGAGCGGGCAGTGCTGGAGCGGCAGGGGATTCTGAATGCGGATGCGGTCCGCAGGATGTGGGAAGACTATGTGGAGCGGGGAATCTGGCGGGTACAGATCTGGTATGTGCTGATGTTCCAGGAGTGGATGCGTCTGCATCTGACACAGGAAGTGCTTTAGAATGCTTTAGAACGTACAGCCAGCGCACAGGCAGGTACGGGAAGTAATGTCGTTTGGTATCAGAGAAAGCGTAAAGGGAAAAGAAACAGATGAAAATATTGGAACACTACCGGCCGGCCGGAATAAGGGAAGAGTCGCAGAAGGATCTGATCTCGGTGATCGTGACGGCTTACAATATCGCCGCTTATATTGAGCGGGGCGTGGGATCTGTCTGTGCCCAGACTTACCGCAATCTGGAAATCATCGTGGTGGACGACGGCTCTACCGATGATACAGGTGTTATCTGTGACCGTCTGGCCGCAAAAGACAGCCGGGTGCAGGTCATTCATAAGGAAAACGGCGGCCCGGCGGAGGCCAGAAACAGAGGGATCGCCATTGCGAAGGGCAGCTATATCGGCTTCGTGGACGGGGACGACTGGATCGACCCGGATATGTATGAGAAAATGCTTGGAGCGCTGCAGGAGCAGGGGGCGGATCTGGCCATCTGCAGATACCGGCAGGTGTATAAGACGCATACGGAGGATGCCTCGGTAGACCGGGCGGTGCTGTTTCAGGGGCAGGAAGCACTGCAGTATTATGTGCAGGAGACGAAGGAGTATGCGATCCAGAATGCGGCGTGGAATAAACTATATAAGAAGGAGATCCTTACGGGTATCGCTTTTCCGGTGGGGAAATGGTATGAAGATATCATGTTTGCCACGATGGCCCTTGCCCGGGCGGAATGCTGTATTTACCTTGACACGGCCTGTTATAACTATATAATAGACAGAGAGGGAAGCATCATGAATACACAGATCAATCCGCGCACCTTTACGGACCAGATTCCGGCTTATTATGAGAAGACGGCGTTTCTCAAGGGACTGGGAAGGCAGGATCTCGCAGATATTCATGATTATTTTTTTTATAAAAGGCTGCTGCTCTTCTATGACCAGATGGAGAAGTCGGGGAGGGCTGACAGAGAAACGTATTTAAATAAAATAACAGAAATTATTATCGAGAATCAGGAACACTACGATGCGGCCTTTGGCTGTCCGGTGGCGGATCCGAGAGACGGCAGGAAGATGCGCCTGTTTCTGAAATCTCCGAAGCGCTACAGCCGCAGGATCCATATAGAAGAACAGCTGATCATTCCCTTGAAGGTGAAGGTCAGGAAGATGCTGCATATCGGGCGGTGACAGGGCAGTGCGGATGCTGAATAGCAGATGTTTTTATAACAAATGTTTTTATAATAAATGTTTTTTGAATTGGGATCAGAGGAATGGTCATAATACAGCTTGCGGGCGGGCTGGGCAATCAGATGTTCCAGTATGCCTTATATTTACAACTTAAAAGTCAGGGGCGGACAGTGAAGATCGACGACGTGTCGGGATTCGTGGAGGACAGGCAGAGAGAGCCTGCGCTCGGCGCTTTTGGCATCACATATGAGCGGGCCTCCAGACCGGAGCTGGAAGCGATGTTGGACAGTTCGCCGCAGCTTCGGCATAAAATACGGCGGAAGCTGTGCGGTAGGAAGAAGAAGGCTTATTTCGAGGAAGATAAAAGATATAAGCCTGCGGTTTTGACCTGGGATGATATTTATCTGGAAGGGTACTGGCAGACGGAGAAGTATTTTCAGACAGTGACCGGGCAGGTGAAGGATACGCTGGATCCGGACAGACTTCTTGCGGCTGAGGCGAAAGCCTGCGGCATTGGTGGAAGCCGGAGCACGTCTACGCCTTACAAAGCAGCCCATGATGCGGGCGGCAGGACGCTGGCTCAGTGGCTTGCGCAGACATCGGCTACGGAGTCGGTGAGCGTGCATATCCGCAGGGGCGATTATCTCTTGCCGGAGAATCAGGCGCTTTTTGGCGGCATCTGCACGGAAGACTATTACCGGGCGGCTATGGCGCGGATGCAAAAGATGCACCCGGGCTGCGTCTTTTATCTTTTTACCAACGATAAACAGTGGGCCGGAGAATGGGCTGACAGAGGACAGATAGAGCCTGTGGCGCTGACGGATGTTCCGGACAGCGGTATGGGAAGGGACTACGCGGAATTCCTGCTGATGAGCAGATGCAGGCATAACATACTGGCCAACAGCAGTTTCAGCTGGTGGGCTTCCTATCTGAATAAAAATCCGCACAAGACAGTGCTGGCGCCGGACCGGTGGCTGAACGGCTGGGACTGTGAGGATTTCTACCGGGCGGATATGCAGAAAGTCACTGCAGGGTGACGACGCGCACGGACAGGATGCGCAGGGGAGATACCCTGCATTATGAAAGGGACTCGATTTCATGAAGAAACATACATCAGAAGAAAATCAGGAAAAGAAAGTTACCCTGCTGCAAAAGGTAAGCTATCTTTTCGACAGAAAACAGAAAAGACAGATCGCGGGTCTGGCGCTGCTGATCCTGATCGGCGGACTGCTGGAGACCGTCGGGGTGTCTATGCTCCTGCCAGTGGTGCAGGCGATCATGGATCCGGAACAGCTTATGGAGAATGAACTGGTGGGTAAGGTGACGAAGGCGCTGCATATTGAGACGAGCAGACAGCTTATCATCCTTATGCTGGGCGCACTGATCGCATTGTATGTGGTCAAGAATGCGTACCTGCTGTTTCAGACCTATGTGCAGAATACCTTCGTTACGCGCAACCGCAACCGCATGATCAGCCGCGTGATGCGGGAATTTCTGAACAGGCCATACGAGGAATATCTGGGGGCGGACATCCCTACGGTATTCCGGCTGACGGACAGCGATATCCCCAACGCATTTCAGCTGATCCTGGTGATGATCCAGATGGTGACGGAGATCGTGGTGGCGGGTTTCCTCTGTATCGTGCTGGTGGTGGTGAGTCCGGTCATGTCGCTTTTTATCTTCTGTATTTTCCTGGGGATGACACTGATGATCACGAAGGTGTTAAAGCCCAGGCTCAACGCTATAGGGCATAAGAATCAGCAGATCCAGTCCCGGATCGCCAAGTGGAGGATTCAGTCTATCTACGGGTTAAAAGATGTCAAGGTGCTGCACAGGGAAGAATTTTTCGTGCGCAATTATTATGAGAGCGGCGCCATCGGCGCGGATGTGGCCAGAAATTACGCGGTGTTCAACAATCTGCCGCGGCTTCTGATCGAGACGATCTTTATGGCGTCGATGCTTCTGTTTATCATGCTGTATATGCTGCGGGGCGGCAATATCACGGTGCTGATTCCTCAGCTGTCGGCCTTTGCGGTGGCAGGAATCCGGGTGATGCCGGGGACGAACCGGATCAATACGTATCTGTCGGAGATCGCCTATTCCCAGCCCTGTCTGGATTATCTGTATGAAAATCTGACGGCAAATATGAAGATGGACGTAAACGGCAGCGTGACCGGGCTGGCCAGAGGAGGCGGGGCGCAGACGCAGGAGTCCAGGACGCATCTGCAGGATAAGATCGTGCTGGATCATATCACCTACGCCTATCCGAATACGGAGAAGAATATTTTTACCGACGCTCATATGGAAGTAAAAAAAGGCCAGTCGGTGGGCATCATGGGCCCTTCCGGCGCCGGGAAATCCACAGTTGTGGATATTCTGCTGGGGCTTTTGCGGGTGCAGGCGGGGACGATCACCTGCGACGGGGCGAATATTTTCGACAATTATGCGGACTGGCTATCAAAGATCGGCTATATTCCGCAGTCCATCTATCTGATCGACGAGTCCATCCGGGACAATATCGCCTTCGGTATAGATGCGGACAAGATAGACGACAGGCGGATCTGGGAGGTGCTGGAGGAGGCGCAGCTGAAGGAATTCGTGGAGGAGCTGCCGGAAGGGCTGGATACGACCATAGGTGACAGGGGTGTCAGAATATCCGGCGGACAGCGGCAGCGTCTGGGCATCGCCAGGGCGCTTTATCACAATCCGGAGATCCTGGTGTTTGACGAGGCCACCTCGGCACTGGACAACGATACGGAGAAGGCGGTCATGGATGCGATCAACAACTTCCACGGCAGGAAGACGATGGTGATCATCGCCCACCGCCTCAATACCATCGCCAAGTGCGATGTGATCTACAAGGTGGACGGCGAGAAGATCGTGGAGACAAAATTACAGTGACGCAGGCGCAGGCGGGTGCTGCTGCCAGGAACAGGTTAGTGCATCCGGGATGCGGATGAATGGAGAAACAGGATGTTGGGAATTGAGACACAGGAAGGCTTCGGGCTGGGCAATCAGCTGTTCTTCTATATTACGACCAGATGCATTGCGCTGGATAAAGGGTATGCATTCAGCGTGCTGGATCCGGAGCATTTTGCCAATAACATGCACAGTGACTGCGGGCTGTATTTTATGGATCTGGATATGGGCGTCCCTTCGAAGAAGGAAGATTATCAGAAAGTCTTTCAGGAGAAGGAGACGAGACTTTTTGCGGGCAATTCCAGACACGACCTGACGCATGGCGTCTATGTCACGGATACCGATCAGGCGCTGTTTGCGGTGGAGGACGATACGCTGCTCTACGGGAACCTGCAGGCCGAGGATTATTTTATTGCCCATAAAGAAGAGATCAAAAAGTGGCTGGCAGTCAGGCCGGAGTACGACTGTAAGGAATACAGCAGGGACAATCTGTGCATCCTGCATCTGCGGTGCAGTGACTATATGGGTTCGCCGGAGCTTTTTCTGCGGAAAAAATACTGGCTTATGGGTATGAAGCAGATGCGCAGGATCAACCCGGCGATGGAGTTTATGATCATCACCAATGATGTGAAGGAAGCAGGGAAGCTGCTGCCCGGCATTCCGGCGTACAATTTTGATCTGGCAAAAGACTACAGTGTGTTGAAAAATGCGAAATATCTGCTGCTGGCGAATTCTTCGTTTGCTTATTTTCCGGCTTTTACGAGCGATACGGTGGAGTATATCCTGGCGCCCAAGTACTGGGCCAGACATAATGTGTCTGACGGTTACTGGGCATCGGAACAGAATATCTACGAGGGCTGGCATTATATGGACCGGAAAGGCAGGGTATTTACGGCCGAAGCGTGCAGGCAGGAGCTTGCCGCCTATAAGAAGACGTCGAAGAAGTATGCGGCCGTGAATGTGCGGCCGGCGGGGCTGCGGCTCAAGTTGATGGAACTGCACGGGCAGTATATCTATAAGAAGGCATACGCAGGCAAGATCGCGCGGGGCGTGATGCGGCGGATGCGTAAGCTCCTCCCGGCGCGGGGGTGAGATGAGGAAATATGAGAAAGGAGCCGCTATGTGTACAAAAATGCAGCTTGATAATATAGCAAGACAGATGGCGCAATCTTATCGCTCCGTGTATGGAAATGATGTTGTTGCGATTTATTTGTATGGCTCTTACGCGAGAGAAGATTTTGATCATGAATCGGATATAGATATTACAGCAATAGTCAAAGGAAACAGAATGGATCTGCAAAATAAATTGAAACAGGTGTGGAATATATCCGCCGATATCGGTTTGGAGAATGATGTCGTCGTCTCACCGACAGTGATACCCTTTGATGAATTTGAGGAGTATAAGCAGACACTTCCGTTTTATATGAATATCCGGAAAGAAGGAAAACAAATTGGATAATCTGATGAAGTATAGACTTGCCGGCAGGGCGCTGACAGAGCATATAGAACGGATACCGATGAAAAGAATGGCGATATATGCCGGGATCCTGCTGGCGGTATCTTTGCTGCCGCTGCTTTTGCTGGGCAGATATAACGTGATGTGTGCGGATGATTATGATTACGGCAGGGCGGTACATGATACCTGGCTGGCGACCGGTTCTGTGTGGCAGTCGATCCGGACAGCGTGGCAGCAGAATATGACTTTTTACCGGGACTGGCAGGGGACTTATGTATCCTGTTTTCTGATGGCGCTTTCGCCCATGAATTTTCGTTATGAGACGGCCTGGGTCGTGCCGGTGGTGATGGTCGGTATGTTTGCAGGCTCTACGTTTGTTCTGGGAAAACATATTTTGTGCAGCTGGCTGGGTGCAGAGGGGGCAGGCGGCAGTTTTGTGATGTTTCTTCTGCTTTTTCTGTTCTATCAGGTCCTGGAGGCTCCCTATGAGGGAATCTACTGGTACAATGGGGCCACACATTATGTGCTGATGCAGTCGGTGTGGTTTTTTACGCTGGCGGCGATCTCGGCCGCCCTGTGGACGCCGAAAAAGTCCCGGGAAGTGCTTTTGTGTGTGATCGCGGCGCTGCTGGCGGTGATCGTGGGCGGCGGTAATCTGGTGACCGGACTGCAGGCGGAGATTCTGATGGTTTTTCTGCTGCTCTATGCGGTGGTCGTCAACCGCAGGAAGATCGTAGCGGTGGCGATTCCTTTCTGTACGGGTACGGTCGGGTTTCTGTTCAATATACTGGCGCCGGGGAATATCCAGCGCAGCAGTCTGGATACGGATGAAGGATATTCGGCGCTTGTGTCGGTGGTGCTGTCCTTTTACAATGCGGTGGTCTATATGATCCGCTGGACACCGGTGTTTGTGCTCCTGATCTGGCTGCTGCTGCTCCCGGTGCTCTGGAAAATGATGAAACAGTCCAGACGGACGTTTGCGCATCCGGTGCTGGTGACGTTTGGGGCTTTCTGCGTGCTTGCCGCCATGTTTACCCCGACTCTGTTTGCGCTGGGGATGGTGGGGCTGGCCAGAGTGGACAATATCATCCAGATGGTATATTATCTGTGCCTGTTTCTGGTGACAGCCTACTGGCTGGGGTATTTTGCCCACAGAGGGCGAAGCGGCGCGGGCGAGACGCTGGGTACTTTTCTGGAAAAGACGCGAGGCAGGATGACGGCGGCATTCCTGCTGCTGGTTCTTGTGGTGTGGTGTTTTACGGGGGATAAAAATACGTATGCCGGCATATCGGCACTGCGTTCGTTATATAACGGCGAGGCACAGACTTTCTATGAGGAAGCCATGGAACGGCACAGGATTTATGTGGATGAGACGGTGGTGGATGTGGAGATCAGGCCCTATTCCGCAAGGCCCGCCCTTTTTGACTTTAACGATCTGACGGAGGATGCCGGCAACTGGCTGAATCTGGCGGTGATGCAGTACTACCATAAGGCTTATGTGAAACTGGTGGAGGAGTAAGGAACGGTTGTTCCAGAGAAGGGAGGACATGATGGCCGGTAAATTGAAACTGCCCAATGTCACGCTGGCGGCAATGACCAGCGTGGATCTGTATGAGACGATCAAAGCGATGCAGTACAGTATGCGGCAGATCGAGTTCGGGGATGTGGTGCTGATCACCCACAGAAAACCGCTTACCCTGCCGCGCAGCATACGGTATTCCCATACATCGAAGCTGGACAATATTGATAAATTTAATTACAAAATGGTCTATGAGCTGGGTGAGCATATTCATACGGACTATATGCTGCTGGTACATGCGGACGGTTTTGTGGTGCATCCGGAGAGCTGGCGGGAGGAATTTCTGCAGTATGATTATATCGGTTCGCCCTGGCCGCTGCCTGCAAATGACTATGCCTACCGCGACGCGAAGGGGCAGATCTGCCGGGTGGGCAACAGCGTTTCCATCCGCAGCAAACGGCTGCTGGACTTTCCGAAACAGGCGGCTCTCAAGTGGGAAAAAATGGAAGACGACAACTACAACGAGGATACGTTTCTGTGCTGCAAATATAAAAATGTGATCGAGGACGCGGGTATGCGGTTTGCGCCGATCGAGGTAGCGAAATATTTCGGGCACGAGCATATGATCCCGGAAGTGATGGACGTGGAGGCACCCTTTCTTTTTCATAAATGGCGGGGCCGAAACGCGCAGTATCCGAAGTTTGAGAACCCCTGGAAGGTCAGGTGGCAGAAGGTGAAGGATACGGTCAGGCCGTTTCTGTTCTGGCGCAGATGGAGGTAAAAATGATTTACGATTGCATCCCTTTTTTTAATGAACTGGATATTTTGAAGCTGAGAATGCAGATCATGGCGCCTTATGTGGATAAGTTTGTGCTGGAGGAGTCTACGGTGACTTTTTCCGGGGAGCCGAAGGAGATGATCTTTGCGAAGAACCGGGAGATGTTCCGGGAATTTGCGGATAAGATCGTCTATGTGGCGGTGGACAATTCGCCCATGAGCGGCGTGACGACTCATGAGCGGGACAAGTTTCAGAAGAATCAGCTGATCCGCGGCATGCGAGGATGCAAACCTGACGATATTGTCATTTTCAGTGATGTGGATGAGATTCCGGATCCGCGGACGCTGCAGAAGGTTTTGGCGCATTTTGACGTTTCGAAAATATATCATCTGGCGCAGCGGATGTTCTACTGTTTCTTAAACATGGAGGAGATATCGGGCAATCTGCTGTCGATCACGGGAGAATTTCCGGGTGTGGAGAAGAAACAGTGGCTTGGCACGAAGGTCTGCAGCTTCGGCAGCCTGCCGGAGGAGGGGATCGTTTATCTGCGGGAGGTGGCTCCGGAAGATCCGCGGAGCGTGCGGGTTGCGGACGGCGGCTGGCACTTCGGTTATATGGGAGGCGACGGCGAGCGGGATGTGGCGAAACGGATCGGCGTCAAGGTACAGGCGGCGGCCCATCAGGAATATAACAAAGCCAGATATTTGAAGGAAGCGGTGGACAGACTGCTGTGCGGGGAGGATATCTTCGGGCGGAATGCCAGATTCGTGCGGGTGCCCATCGACGAAAGTTATCCGGCATATCTGCGGGAGCATCAGGAGGAGTACGCCTTTTTGATGGCGCCGCAGATCGGAAGGATGGGGATCTTTTGTAAAAAGACGAAACTTCTCTGTATGCAGGGGATGCGCAGAGTGCATGGTGCGGCGGCGCGTTGTCTGGGCAGGTAGGCCCTGCCTTTGACAAAGTGCTGCTGAGAGCCGGATTGTGACGGACAGATCAAAGAGACAGGAAATGCGTAAGGAGGCGGAACAGGAATGGAATTCTACCGAAAGCTGAAAAAAAGCAGGCTGCCGTGGTATCTTTTTTACGGCGGATTGACGATAGAGCTGCTCATTGTCATCGTGGACAAGAGCAATTTGATCAATCCGTTCGAGGGGCGGCTGTTCCAGATCACCTTTCTGATCTTTCTCCTGAAACTGCTGCTGACAGATTACAGCAAAAAAGAGTGGCATTGGATCGTGGGACTGGAGCTGCTGGCTTTTTTCTCATATTGGGTGACGGGGGCCAATGAACTGATCCGGATCGTCACTTTCGTGGTCGCGTGCAAAAATATTCCGCTTAAACAGATGATGCGCTATGCCTTTTATGTGACGCTGGCTGGCTGCGCGGTGATCGTGCTGCTCTCGGTGACGGGAATCTATGGGGATATCAGCCTGACGCAGGCTTACGGGCGGGAGTCCGCGGAGACGACCATCTACATCGGTGTGGAGCCGGCGAAAGAAACCCGGTATACGCTGGGCATGGGACATCCCAATGCATTATCCTGCATGTTCCTGATGCTGTTGGTGATGGCGGTCTATGTCTATTTCGAGAGGATGAAGTGGTATCTGTATCTGTTTCTGATGCTGCTTAATGTGGGCGTTTATGCGCTGTCCGGGTCCAAGACGAGTATGCTGATCACGACGGCTTTTCTGGCTGGAGCCTGCGCGCTGACATACTGTAGATTTCTGCGGGAGGATCGGTTCGGCTATCTGTGCGGCCTGCTGGTGTTCGCAGTCTGCATCGCCTTTTCCGTGGATGCGGCAGTCTGCGCCCAGAGAGTGCGGGATGTGCAGTGGAATGAATTCTATTACGGGGAACCGCTGGACGACCGGCATATCGTGACGCTGGCAAAGATCGACCGCAGGATCAGCGGCAGGATCATTTCCCTGACCGATACGGAGGCCAACGACGGGATGATCCAGACCTGGTCGCTGTTTTCCAGGCCGGAAAATATGGAACATTATTTCGATATGGGCTGGGTGAAGGTGTTCTACCGCTACGGCATCGTGCCCGGCATCGTGTATCTGCTGGCGCATCTGGCGCTCCTGTGGCGGATCTACAGGAGAAAAGACGCCTGCGGCCTGGCGGTGTTTACGGTGCTGGCGGTCTATACCGTGGTGGAGGCACATCTGGTGTCATTTTATATCGGCAGGAATTTCCTGCTTATGATGATGGGCTGGCACTTCTTTCCTGTGGAAAGCGGGAAAGTGGAACAGCCTTGAAAACCAATCGGAAAAATGCTATTCTTAGATAATATATCCTGATTTTTACAGTGCTGGAAGGGTCAGGAAAATGGTTTGCGGATTGCGGAAGGAAAGATGGATTCCTTATGGAAAGAACTGCGAAGAGAAGAAAAACGAAGATCTGCATGGTCGTTCCCAATGCCGCCGTCAAGGGCGGGATCGCGTCGGTGGTGAACGGCTACAGAGGATCGGCGCTGGAGAAGCGTTTTCAGATCTGCTATGTGGAGTCTTACTGTGACGGGAGCAGATGGCAGAAGTTTGGCAAGGCGGTTGCGGGGTACGGCGCTTTTATCCGGCATCTTCTTTTACAGAGGCCTGATGTGGTGCATATTCATTCCTCCTTCGGTCCCAGCTTTTACCGGAAGATGCCTTTTATCTATCTGAGCCGCCTGTTTCGTATCCCGGTGGTCAATCACATCCACGGGGCGGAGTTTGACGCTTTCTATACGCAGGCGTCCGGCAGTAAGCGAAAGCTGGTGGACATGGTCTACCGGCAATGCGACAGACTGCTTGTCCTGTCGGAGGAGTGGAAGAAACGGATGGCCCGGATCGTGCCGGCAGATAAGATCACGGTGCTGGAGAACTACTGTCTGATCCCTGCGGTCCCTTTTGACAGGGGAAGAGACGGCAGTCATTGGGGCAAGCCGTACGGATTCGGGAGTACATGCCCTGGGAAATGTGGCAGTATTCGATACTGAAAGTACGATTCCACCGGAAAGAATGTCCTATGCATTAAATCAAAGACTCCCGGAGGATATTGCGATCGTAAAATCAGAAGAAGTGCCGTTAGACTGGCATCCAAGGTATTGTAACTGTCGGAAAACATACGAATATCATATTTTGAATACCAAGATTCCGGTGCCGATGAAGCGGTATACCAACTATTTTGTCTCCTACGATTTGAATCTGGAGCACATGAAAGAAGCGGCATCTTATCTTGTGGGTACCCATGATTTTGTCAGTTTCTGCAATGTGCGTACGGATGTAGAAGATACGGTGCGCACCATCTATAGTCTGGATATAGAAAAGCAGGGGGATGAAATCACCATCCGGATCAGTGGGAATGGTTTCTTATATAATATGGTAAGGATTATTGTCGGAACGCTGATTCGTGTCGGGCGCGGGTTCTATGAGCCAAAGAAAATCAAAGAAATATTGGAAGCAAAGAATCGCACCGCCGCAGGGGTAACGGCTCCGCCGCAAGGACTCATGCTTGTAGAAATTGAATATAAATAAAATCTTAGCAGCAGTTCAGCCATATGTGTGGGTGAACTGTTACTAATTTATAAGTCTTTTTATATGGCTGTTTGTATTTGGATGTGGTATAATATGCTAATAGATTTTAGTAACAATGGAATCTAAGGTTTTTGATTCTATCGGACCGAAGATTTCGAGAAAACTATTTAAAAAGGAGGAGTAGTTTCATGAAAATGAAAACAAGAGCCCGCTGGCTGGCGTCACTTATGGCAGCGTCTATGGTAGTCGGAAGTTTTAGTGTTCCGGCAGCCGCCAAAGACGTAAAAGAAGAGCCGGCAAAGGCAGCATCCTTTGTTCCGGAGACAAAGGCAGAAAAAGGCAACTTTAACAAGGAATGGAAATTCTACCTGGGCGATGATTCCAATGCTTCTGCAAAAGAATTTGACGATTCTAACTGGGAAGACATTCAAATTCCGCATGATTTCAGTATGGATCAGGAATTCTCTGCACAGTACGAGGCAGAATCCGGTTTCCTTCCGGGAGGAACAGGATGGTACCGCAAAAATGTCGTATTTCCAAGAGATTATGAAGGAAAGACATTAATACTGAACTTTGATGGTGTTTACAACCATGCATATGTGTATGTAAACGGAACAAAGATTGGTGAAAACTTCTACGGATATAATGATTTCTCGTTTAATATTACAGACTATGTAACATGTGACGGCGAGACTGAGAACGTAATTTCCGTGAAAACAGTCAATGAATTCCCGTCAAGCCGTTGGTATTCCGGTTCCGGAATCTACAGAGATGTGACACTCATGGTAGCAGGCGACATCCATGTGGCAGACGAAGGAACCTATGTGACAACACCGAACCTGGAAGAAGAGCAGAACGGTGATGTGACAGTCCACGTAGAGACAGAAGTAAAAAATGAAAGAGATGCAGAAGGTACCGTTACGGTACGTACAACCCTTCTTGATGAAAACGGGGAGGCGGTATCAGAAGCAGCAGAAGCAGAAATGACACTGGAAGCTGATGCACAGGCAATGACAGAGCAGGAGATTTTGGTAAATCAGCCGAAACTTTGGGATTGTGACGAGCCAAATCTTTACTACGTTCAGACAGAAATTCTCGATGGAGATGAAGTTATCGACTCTTATGAGACAGAATTTGGTTTCCGTTATATCGAATTCGATGCGAACGAAGGCTTCCTCTTAAACGGCGAAAATGTCAAAATGAAAGGTGTTTGTATGCACCATGACCAGGGCGCTTTAGGTGCAGCATCTTACTATGATGCAGTAAAACGTCAGGTTGAGATTTTAAAAGGCATGGGATGTAATGCAATCCGTTCCAGCCATAATGTTCCGTCTGATATGCTGATTTCTATCTGTAACGAAGAAGGTATGCTCGTTATGGATGAGCTCTTTGATGGATGGACAAACTATAAAAACGGAAACTATAATGACTTTGGTAAAGAATTTAATACAAAACTTGCAGCAGACAATCAGGTGATTGGCGGAAATGCAGATATGACATGGTCACAGTTTACACTGGAAACAACCATAAACCGTGACAAAAACGATCCGTCGGTTGTTATGTGGTCTATCGGTAACGAACTTCCGACAGGTTGTGTCGGCGGAAATAACTGCCAGACGACTTACCCGGGAATCGCAACGAACCTGATCAAATGGATCAAGGATATTGATGATACAAAACCGATTACAATGGGAGATAATCAGTCCTCATGGAGTTCAAGTGATTTCCGTACCAATATTGACAGGCAGCTGGCTGCAGCAAACGGTGTGGTAGGACTTAACTACTATCCGACACAGTATGCAAATAAGCACAATCAGCAGCCTACATGGCCGCTGGTAGGTACTGAGACAGCTTCTCCGGCAAACAGCCGTGGTATCTACAACACATTGTCTTCTTCCTCTTCATTTGGAGACTATCAGTGTACTGCATATGATACCGCAAGCGTAGGTTGGGGAAATACCGCAAGAGAATCATGGTATTACACAATCAAAAATGATTTCATCATGGGTGAATTCATCTGGACAGGCTTTGATTACATTGGCGAGCCTACCGGAACAGGTCCATGGAATGGAACGGGTACAGGAAGCGTTGTCGGAGGTAATCAGGCAGTACCAAACTCTTGTTACTTCGGTGTAATTGATACGGCAGGTTTCCCAAAAGATTCTTATTACTATTACTCCAGTCAGTGGGTAGAAGATAAGACAACTTTGCATGTAGTACCGCAGAGCTGGAATGAAGAAGACCTTGTTATCAACAATGGCAAAGTTCCGGTTTATCTGTATTCGAATGCAGCAAAAGTAGAATTATTCTTAAACGATGTAAAAATCGGAACCGCAACAAGAAATGATTTTACAACAAGCGCAGGATATAAATATGCAACTTACACAAATGTATCCGATAATGCAGATCTTTGCACAGCAGTGAATGAGAGTGCAGAGTGGAAACGTATGGCGGCACAGTTTAACGTACAGTATGAAGCAGGTACATTAAGTGCAAAAGCATATGATGAAGCAGGAAATCTTATCGAAGATACATACGGTCTTGACTATGTAACTACAAACAGCGATAAGGGAACTTACCTGAAAGCAGAAGCTGAAAAGAGTGAGATCCAGGCAGATGGAAGCAGCCTTTCCTACATTGCGGTAGACGTGATGGATGCGAATGATGAATTCGTAAGTGCTGCAAGAAACAATATCCGTCTTAGTCTGACAGGTAACGGAACGATCGTCGGTGTAGATAACGGTAATCCGTCTACAACAGATAAGTTCCAACAGCCAACTGTACTTACAAGCGACAAGACAGCAAATATTGATGCATTCCAGGGAAAAGCGCTCGTAATCGTACGCAGCACAGAAAAAGCAGGCGGATTTACTTTAAAAGCAGAATCAGCAGGTCTTACTGGTGCAGCTGTGACAGTCAATACAGCAGGCGAGAACCAGGGAGAAGCATACGTAAAAGATTATAAGATTAAAAAAGAATACACAGTAACCATGGGAACAGCTCCAGAGCTTGAGACGGAAGTAGACGTGACTATGAGTGACGGCGAAACAGCAAAGGGAGCGCTTACATGGGAAGAAGTTACGGAAGATATCTACAATGCACCTGGCGAGTACACGATCAACGGTGTGCTTAGCGTAGGAGAAGAAGAGATTGCAGTAGAAGCATTCCTTACGGTATTACCAGTATTCTGTGGATTTAAAAATTATTCCAGAGCAACAAGCAAAGAGGTTGTTCCGGCATTACCGAAGACGGTAGCAGGAATTCTGGAAAATGGCGAGGTATACGGCGAATATCCAGTGGTATGGGATGAAATCGCAAAAGAAGATATTGCAAATGTGGATGATGTGATTACGGTGGCAGGAACAATTAAGCTTTCAGAAGAAATTTCCTATAAAACTTATGCAACCGTACGTGTAGCAGAAGGCGAGACTATGGAACCAGTCAACGTAGCACCGATGTATGCAACACTTACAGAAAGCTGCGGACAGAAAGCAGACAACCTTCTTTCTATCGTAAACGGCGTGAAGAATAATACCAGCAGCGCACAGGAACGTTGGACGAACTGGAATGACCATCTTCAGAGCTCATCACCATTCATCACATTTACATGGGATGAGGCGAAAGAAGTAGATGTAGTGAAATTATGGTTCTACACAGATAACAGCGTAAGTGTTCCGGAAAAAGTAACGATCGAAGTTGCAGAGGACGGACTTGATTTCCGTGAGGTAGGATACAGCGCAACTGCATTTTCACCATCCGGCGAGACTACATTCACACTGGATGGACCTCATAGTGTAAAAGGCGTGCGTATCACGATGAAACAGCAGGGCAATGGTTATGTAGGTCTGAAAGAGGCAGAAATCTGGACGACTGCATTTGGCTATACCATGAACAGTACGGCTACGTTAGACAGCCTTACGGTAGACGGCGTTGAAGTAGGCGGTTTCGTGGCAGGAGAAGTAAATGAAGACGGATATACAGCAGCCGTAGAAGATGCAGAAAATGCAGTTATCCTGGCAAAAGCGAAGGATAACGCAGCAGTAACGGTAGTTCCGGTCAATGAATCCGGCGTGGCAAAAGTAATCGTACAGTCTGAAAATCAGCTTGTGACCAACGAATATGTAATCAGATTCAACGAAGAAGCAGTGCAGCATGAAGGAAAGAGAATCCAGGCGAAGGCATCTGTGGCAGAGATTACTTATGAAGAAATTCCTCAGAGTATCATGAAAGCAGACTGCAGCGCAACATCCTTTAAGTCTCCGGTACAGTATAATGACGGCGGAGCAGACTTTGCATTTGACGGAAGCTTAGGAACTGCATGGCATACAAGTTATACAGAGCCAAGTACATATGAAGTGCTTCCACAGTCTATCGAATTCGGTCTTGGGGAAGAACAGCTCGTTGGAAAGCTTAAGTTCCAGGGTAAGACACCAGAGGGAAATAACGGATTAATAAAAGAAGCAGTAATCTATGCAAAATCCGGTGATGGAGATTGGAAAGAAGTAAAAACATTTACATTTACGGAAGGTGCGAAAGGTAATGGAGAGGTTATCTTCGATGAGCCGGTAACTGCTGACAGAATGAAAGTGGAAGTGAGAGATAGCTATAATCAGATTGCTTATAAGCTTGCTTGTATCGGAGAAATCCATGTATACAAAGCAATTCTTCCTGAGCCATTTGAAGTAAATGTAGCTATGGATTGGCAGGATGGCGATAATGCAGATAGTGACCGTCCGGAAAGTGTTGAAGTCGGACTTATGGTTGATGGCAGCAAAGTAGAAGGCAGCACACTGACATTATCAGCAGAAAACAACTGGGCAGGAACATTCGAAAATGTGGATCCGGAGATGGGCAATACCTTTGCAATCTACAGCATAACCGAAGACTTTAACGGTGATGCACAGGAAGGTTATGTTTATAAATGCGGCGGAACCATAGAAGAAGGTTTTGTAGTAAGCGCAGTAAAATCTGCTGCAGTAGATACGGAAGTAAACTGGAATGATAATAACAATGAAGCCGGCAAACGTGCCAATACAGTAACGTTGATTTATAAAGGTGCAGGACAGACTGAGTTTGCTTCCATTGCATCGAATGACGTATTGCCAAATATCGTAACAGACAAGATGATCGTTCCAAAATATCAGGCAGACGGAACACCTTGTGAATACACCGTATCCGGTGGAAAATATACGAATGCCGACTATAACATGGAAGAAATCGTAAAAGAAGATGGCACTTATGTTATCACATATAGTTTAGAAGGCGGCGAAGAGCCAGGACCGGTAGGAACAGATAAGTCAGACTTGGAAGCACTCCTTACCTACGCAGGAGAGCAGATGGCGAAAGATGCGTATGCAAGTGTGATCCCGGCAGTAAGAACTGCATTGGAAGCAAAATACCGGGAAGCAGAAGCAATCTTAGCCGACAATACCGTAAGTCAGGAGGAAGTTAATCAGGTATATAAAGAACTGCTTGCACTGGTACATATGCTTGATTTCATCGGCGGAGACAATAAGCCGCTGCAAATTCTTGTAAAAGAGGTGGAAGATATCTACCTTCCAAACATTGACAATTATACGGAAGAAACCGCAGCAGCACTTCAGAATGCATATAATGAGGCATTGAAAGTATTGGAAGACGGCGAAAATGCATTGGCAGGAGATATTGAGGCTGCAAGAACAGCACTTCAGAAAGCAAAAGATGAACTGGTTGAAAAAGAAGTGATCACAGACAAGAGCAGACTGGAGCAGCTCGTAGCACAGGCAGAAGGCATCCTTGCAGGGGATACAGGTAAGTATACCGAAGAAAGTGTTGCCACACTTACAAGTACGTTGGCGGTAGGACAGGCAGTGCTTGAGAATAAAGACGCAAGTCAGGGTCTGATTGATGCAGCAGCGGATACGCTGGAAGCAGCCATCAATGGATTGAGCGAAAAAGCACCTGAGAAACAGCCGGCAGACAAGAGTGCGTTGATCGCATTGTATGAAGAAGTGAAGGATACCGACGTTACGAATTATACGGATGGAAGCGTGAATCTGTTCCAAGCAGCGCTTAATGCAGCGGCAGAAGTCATTGCGAATGATACGTTGACTGAAGAAGATCAGGATGTGGTAGACAGAGTAAAAGATACTTTGCAGGCAGCATTTGACGGACTGACATTGAAAGAGACACCGGGCGTAGAAAAAGACGCGCTTAAGAAACTGATTGATAAATCCGTTCAGTATGTAAATAACGAAGCAATCTACACAGAGGAAAGCTTTGCGATCTTTAAAGCAGCATATGATGCAGCGCTTATGGTATACAATGATGAAGCAGCAACCCAGGAAGAAGTGGATGCAGCAAGAGCAACATTGGAAGCAGCAAGACGTACGCTTCGTGAGATTCCGAATAAGGATAAACTGGAAGAACTCATAGGAAAGATCAAAGAAGTAGACTTAAGCCTCTATACAGCCAAGACTGCAAAAGCAGTGAAGGCAGCGTATGCGAAAGCCATGGCAGTGTTCGAAGATGAGAATGCGACACAGGTTGAGATTGATGAAGCAGTGAAAGCGTTAGAAAAAGTAACAAAAGAGATGAAAGCGGATAAGAAGGCAGCAGCAGGCGACCAGAACTCAGATAATAATAAGAAGGTTGCGTCTGACGGCAGCAAGACAAGCAGCGCTGGTACTTCCGGAAAAACAACTGTGAAGACAGGCGATGCAGCGAATGCAGCGATTCCGGCAGCGGCAGGACTCGTGGCAATCTTAGCAGCGATCATTGCATGGAAGAAAAGAACAAATGCATAAAAATGTGTGAGTGAATAAGCATAAGAAAAAGGAGTGGGACTTAAAAAGTCCTGCTCCTTTTCTTGTGATATAGGAAAGTTCGTACTTTCCTATATCATAAAACCCTCCGGGAGGATACGC
>OFGF01001088.1_pt1 | contig 18694 bp, 28 predicted proteins | sample 1521711 | NCBI WGS metagenome assembly OFGF01 (sample SAMEA3504092, study PRJEB24116) | mouse gut metagenome | biome: mouse gut; feature: mouse-associated habitat; material: faeces | place: Denmark | collected 2011 | reverse complement strand
GAGCCATACCGCCCCGGAGGCCAACCCCTTTGCTATTGCGGTCATGAACCGCCTCAATGACGCCTGTAAGGCATGGAAAGCAGCCAGCAACGTCGATTTCAGCCTGTATGGCACTCCTTTGGAGTCCACTACCTACAAGTTTGCTAAGGCCCTTCAGCGGCGTTTTGGTGTCATTCCTGGCGTGACAGACAGGAATTATATTACCAACAGCTACCACGTCCATGTGACAGAGGAAATCGACGCCTTCGAGAAGCTGCGGTTTGAGTCCGAGTTCCAAGCCCTATCCCCCGGCGGAGCCATCAGCTATGTTGAAGTTCCCAATATGCAGAACAACTTGACGGCTGTGCTGCGCGTCATCCAGTTCATCTACGACAACATCATCTATGCCGAGCTGAACACCAAGAGCGACTACTGCCAGTGCTGCGGGTGGGATGGTGAGATTCAGATCGTCGAGGAGGACGGCAAGCTCTTGTGGAAATGTCCTCAGTGTGGCAACATGGATCAGACGAAGATGAACGTGGCCCGGCGCACCTGTGGATATATCGGAAGCCAGTTCTGGAACCAGGGACGGACGCAGGAGATCCGGGATCGGGTGTTGCATCTGTAAAAGGAGAGTTGTTGATGGTTGGAAAATACAAAGTCGTAACCTTATGCGGTAGCACCAAATTCAAAGATGACTTTCTTTACGCACAGGAGGAACTTTCATTAAAGGGATGCATCGTAATCTCCGTCGGTTTGTTTGGTCATGCTGATGGAAAATTTCAGACCGTAATTACTCCAGAAGTAAAAAGTATGTTAGACGACATGCACAAACGAAAAATCGATATGGCAGATTACATCTATGTCATTAACCGAAATGATTATATCGAGAAAAGCACACAATCTGAAATACAGTATGCCAAAGCAACCGGTAAAGACGTAGTCTATATGTTTGAGCATTCGGATAAGGACGGTGTTGCACAAGTATGAACTATTCACTCATACGGCCCTGCGACATCGCCAACGGTCCCGGTGTTCGCGTCTCATTATTCGTCTCAGGCTGTACCCATCACTGCCCCGGGTGTTTTCAGCCCGAAACCTGGAACTTCGACTACGGGCAGCCGTTTATCTGGAAAACACAGCAACAGATAGTTTCCCTGCTCCGTCCTAATCACATCGAAGGCTTGACTATCCTCGGCGGGGAGCCGCTTGAACCTGGAAACCAGCGTGAGCTTCTTCCCTTTGTTGAGACAGTGCGGAGAGAGTTCCCGGATAAGACTATCTGGGTCTACAGCGGATTCACCCTTGAAGAACTGCTGAACAGAACCGGGGAACATGGGGCCGCTACGGAATCGTTGCTTTCTCAGCTGGATATTTTAGTGGACGGACGGTTCATCGAGGCCAAGAAGGATCTCCGGCTGAAGTTCTGTGGTTCCTCAAATCAGCGGATCATCGACCTGAAAAAAACGAAGGCCGCTGAGAAAATTGTACTGTGGGAGGATCATGATGCTGGATAAGTTCGGAAAACTTGTGCGGGATATTCGCATTACCAGGAGCCTGCTGCTCTACGATATGGCGAAGGAGCTGGATATTTCGCCGGCAGAACTCTCGGCTATTGAGTGTGGGAAGAAATCTGTTCCGGATTGGTTTATCCCGGCGCTGGAGAAGTCCTATGGCATCGGTGACACCTGCGCTCATACGCTGTCTGTTTTGGCAAAGAATCGAGGTGTTTGATATTTGGCCGCGAAAGATAGAAAGAACTCGGAGGGCTATTCTGCCCCGTCTGCTTACGCAGCCATGAAAAAGATTGCCCAGGAAGAGGATCGTTTCCGGAAATTGCGTAAGGCCATCTTGAATATTTGTGATGTAGCGGGCTTCGAGATTCGGGGCCCGCTCGTCCTTATCGACAAGAAGACCGGAAAGGCTTGGAGGTAACTATGCCTGAAAATGAAAAAAGGTGTCAGGAAATTCAGAGTCACGCATGATAAGGCTTGGGCGTGGCACATCGGCATCTGTTTCTGCGTCGAGCCGAAATCTATCGTCACTGGTAAGCGGGATATTTACTTATTTCTCTGCCTCGGTATGCATGATTTCAGCATCGGCATGATAACGGAGTATAATGAACCGGAATTCTATTTCGGAAAGGTGGACGGAAGTGGACATTGAATCAGTAGCCATAGCGGCAAACCGACTGTCGGAGGTGTTTGCCGAGCTTGGTGCAGAAATACGCGAAGTCACCGAAGCCTTTGAGGAAGTGATCCGTATTGCGTTTAATCTGCCCCGGAAAGAAAACGAGAAAAATGAGCAGCCATTGCAGAAACGGGCTCAAGTTCAATGTCTGACGATCCGTAGGTGCTCTCGCAAAATGCCGATACGTTACAATTATATTCCGAGACCGCTTAGGAATCAGCCTTATCAGCGGCGAGCGTACTGAGGAGGAACAACATGATTACAGATTTTCGCATCTGGTGTGATAACCAAACCGTGGACATGAACGGCAAAGTAAGATGTCTCGCGCATTTCGTCGAAGGACGAGTTCTGTTCTGTCCGTACTCCGACAATGCAGACAGGTTACGCTCTAAGTATTCATGTTCTGATTATCGGCCGGACAGTAGGAAAGAGGTGGGGCTGGAATGAACATCATTAACCGGCTAATTATATTCCTGATCCGCCTGAATTGGCTTCTGAACAAGGACTGCAAAATCAGGCCGCCTTTTAAGTTCCTGGATATTCACGCAGGAGGTAGGCAATGAAAAAAATATTTTCTTGTCTTTTGATTGTGCTTCTCTGTTTAAGCCTTTGCGCCTGTGACGTAACGATCCCCGCGGAGTTAAGTGAAAACAGCGAAGACTTTATCGGTTTCTCCACTATTCCCAACAAAAACAATCTTTACTATGATGTAGACACAAAAATTGTTTACATTATCTTCAAAGAGCGTAAAGGATATGGCGGATACGGATTCATGTCTCCCTATTATGCTCCCAACGGATTTCCGTATCAGTATGATGCAAACGATCGTGTTCTAATCGAAACCATTCCTTAAATATAGGGGAGGGCTATGATGGGTTTATCAAAGTTAACCGCCAAATGTCAGGCTTGCCCATTCATAGACACCTGCGACAATAAGGAAATGGAGGCCCTTGGATATTTGCCTCTTCCGGAACCGAGTGCTCGGCCTACTGAGAAAGAATACCGGAGTGTCGAGAACCTGTGGGACAATCCCAAAATGCTGATTGGTTCTGACCTGGCCTCAGGAGGTATGGTTAGAACGAGCGGTGAAATCGACATCGACGTTGAAGGACTGGTACGGACGATTGCCCGGGATATTCAGTTTCCCGAGCGGGTGTTGAGAGGAGAACTTACATCTCCTAAAATGGAGGAGCAGTGGCAAAAATTCTTGGAAATCAATGGATTGAGGTGATGGTTTATATCAGAGCCCTTAACGTCCTTCCCCACAAGCATCATATACGACCTGTTACTACCAAAAATAGTGGCAGGTCATTTTTATTGAATTGTCATAGAGAGGAGGTAAATAAATTTGGATGAGCAATTCTCAATCGGTTCAGTTCCAGTATCTGTAGCTGCTAAAGTGTACGGAAGAGATGCATCTTGGATTAGGGCCGGTATTGTGGTAGGATGGTTACCTATTGGACGAGCTACCCGAGACGGTAAGCTTGTAACCACTATTGAAGAGATGGACTCGAAGTACGGACGTATCAACTATTATATTTCTCCCAAGCGGCTCTATGAAGATACCGGCTATGTGTGGAAGGGGGAGAAAACAGTGAATGAGCTCGATCAGTGCAGTGCTTCAGCGTGAAGCCGACTGAGTCTAACTTAGAATAGAAAATCTATCTAACCTAAGATAGAATTCTGCCCGTTTGCCCACTTTTATTTTCAGAATGGGTGGCTTTGAGCGGTTGGGGGAGGACTGATACGGTCATTTTGCCCGAAAAAAGCGGGTTTTTGCCCACTTTTCAAAGCAAAAGTGTCCATGTACTTAGACGTAGTTAGCAGTAGTTAGCGGTTTTTGAGTATCAGAACGAGAGTTTTGGCCAAAAGCCCACTTTTACTTTACACTTAAGCACGAAAGAAAAAAGTAAGAAATATATATAAGTGGCCGGAAAAAGTGGGCAAGTGGGTAAAAGGCGATTCTTCAGTAAAATCTTTGCCTGCGTGATGATATTGCCTCTTTTCTTTCTTTAGAAGGTGTGGTATACTGTCCTTGCGACACAATCAGATAATCGCCCGATTAAGTAGGGGATAACACGGCAAATAGTGTTATCTCTCTTTACTCGTACCCTACATAATTGGGCAATGAGATTGTGTCGCAACAATGGTGAGAACACTTTTGCAGGTGCGTCTCTCCATTGAGGCGCACCTTTTTTTTATTGATCTGAGGTGAGGAGGGCTGAATATGGCTGAGCAGAACTGGGGGATTGTTCCATGCGATGTAGCGATGGATGTTTCCCCTGCAAATGGTTTCACCAAGTTGGAACTTAATTCCACACAGAAGATTCAGGTCGGGGCTCTTTTGCAGCAACTGCCGTCTGTAGCAGTTACTAATAAAATGTCACAACTATACACCGTTACGTTCCCAGAAGGAATATCTGGGAAACTGATGGAATTAAAACAGCGTGAAGGATTTACCACCTCAATTATTGGTGAAGATGGAAAAATCGCCGCATCGGCTGCGCTAAACCCGGTGGACCATGTCCAAGTTTTGGCCATGGGATGCTTTACCGCCATGTCAATCGCATCCAGCCAATACTTTCTCAAGAAGATCAATGACGAATTGAAAGTGATGCGGATGACCATCGATAAGATCCTTGAATTTCTTTATGGAGATAAGAAGGCAGAGTTGATGGCCGAGATCAACTTTGTCAGATATGCCTATGAAAATTATATTTTCATTATGAGGTCTGATGCGCAGCGGGCTGCAACAATCGCAAGTTTGCAGAGTGCTCGTAAGGTTGCGATCAAAGACATTGAATTTTACATAGCCGATTTGGAGTCCACCGTTAAAGGAAAAGAGGGAAAAGATATTTCGAGCCTTGTAGAAAAAGAATTCCAGCTGAAAGAAAGTCTTGAGGTCGCCATGCAACTTTATGGCGTAAGTAGTTTACTGGAAGTTTACTACGCCCAGAATTATGACCGAGGTTATCTTGAATATGTAGAAAGGGACATTTCGGTTTACATCGATAAATGTGAAAAACGGATGTTGGGTAGTTTTTCGTCCCTTCGTACCCTTGTTGACAATGCTAAGGAAATGCCGTTTAAGAAAATAGCGAAGGCTGATATTTTAGATCGCATCGATGGGCTTGTTGAATCGCTTGGTCGAGGTGAAGAATCTGACATGAGAAAATCGTTGCGGGCTGGTCTAAATGCAGCAACTCAAAAGGCTGATTATTATATGACCGTTGATGGAGTTATTTATTTGAAGACAGCGTGATTGGAGTAGATGATAATGAGCTCTAAGAAAACGAATGGTGGAAACAATAAAAAATCTATCGCTCCTACTGTGTTGTCTGCCTTAACAATAGCCCCAGCCATAATTACAGCTGTTGAAGAATTGATAGATAAGCTTCCAGATATTCCGAGTAAAGTTGGTGTTCCACAATTATATGGCCTCGGTTTTCCGTTGAAACTGGATCAGGCTATTACAAGATTGACCAAGGTAGGCCTGACAGTTATGCCAAGTGAACTGAGTATTGGAGAAGCCGATCCAAAATATAGAAACTGCGTTGACTCCGAGGTGGTTGATTCAGATCCAAAGCCAAAACAGAAGGTTGCTGCTGGATATCCCGTAATAATTAGGTATGTTACTCAGGAAGTGATTGACGAAAGTAAGCGGCTGTTTGAGGAATTGGAGAGACAGAAAGCAGAGGCAAACCGCATAAAAAATGAGAAACGTGAACATCAGAAAGCGCAGGCACAAAGGACTATCGCAGATGCTGCTATCCAAGTTAAGGGTTTACCTGAAAAAATATTACACTATAATAAGAAAGGAACCAAATCTAAAGCTCCTTAACAAAATTATATTTTTGGAAAAGAGACGCCTTAATCAGCGTCTCTTTTCTTTTCGCCGAAAAAACAGACTCTTTTATGGAGAGAAGAGATGTGCTCTAAAAATATTCCCCGTGGTTACGGAATACGGAGTTGTGTGGCAGCAATAAATATCACTTCTCTCTTTTATTTTTCAATAAGGAGGGTCTATCCGATGGATATTCACAACAAACCATCATCGCAGAATTACCTTGCTCATCATGGAGTGAAGGGTATGCGCTGGGGAGTTCGACGTTACCAGAATTATGACGGTTCCTATACCCAGAAAGGCTTGGAGCGTTATCGCAAAGCAGACCAAGCGCATGAAGATGCTAAGCAGAAAGCAAAAGAAACGAAACAAGCATATAAGAATGGGACAGCGACAAAAGATCAGTACAAGGCCGCTAAGGGTGAAGTAAAAGTAACAAAGAGAGCTCTCGATAAGAGTTACGACAAGTTGAAAACTGATAAGCTCGCCGATGAGGGAAAGAAGCTTTATCAGCGAGGAAAAACGATTACGAGCAATACTCAGACTACTCAGCTTGCTGAGACTGGCATTATTGTTGGGTCAGGTATAGTCACTACGCTTCTGTCTAATACAATGAAAGACACCCGCGTGGCCTATTTGGCTGGTACATCTATCGCAATCGGCGGCACCATTGTTAATGCCATACTTACAGGAAAGGCAAATTCTGAGAACAAAAAGCTCCGTGCGTACTATGCTCACTAAAAGGAGCGTCATATGGATATTTACCACAAACCATCTTTAAGCGTTTATCTCCAGCATTACAGTAAACCATCCTTAGACGAGTGCCTTGCTCATCATGGCATTCGAGGTCAAAAATGGGGAGTTCGTAATGGCCCGCCATATCCTTTAGGAGAAAAAGACCATTCGGCATCAGAAAAGAAGGCTGGATGGCAGAAATCTCTTGATAAACATCAAGTGGATCAGCAAAGATCCTCCGACAAGAGCTTGACCATAACTAAAGGTGGAGCTAAAATGAACATGTCTGGAGAAACCCGCAATAATCATCAGAGCCATATTTCAAATGGGGCATTAAACATTTCAAACGAGATTCGTCAAGTGGCAAATAAAACGGGTCTTAAACTTAAAACGGGTAATATGTCAATAGACGAAGACTGCAAAGCTGTTGACCCGGATTACAACCCCAATAGCCCTTTAGCGCGAAATAACTGTGGAAAATGTAGTGCAGCTTATGTCCTTCGTAGAATGGGGCTTGATGTTGAAGCAGAAGACATGCGAAAGGAAGAAGCTGATGTTGGACTCGATTATAATGATTTTGGGAAGTATTTTAAGGGATACAAACCTGAAGGGATCATTACGGGAAACCATTTTACCAAAAATGGATATCGAGATGCGTTATCCAAAAAGCTTCTAAAGCTCTGTAACAACGAAAATGGAGCGATGGGAATTATGCTAATTGGAGATGGATATTCTATTGGGCATTTTGTTTCATGGGAGAATGTGAATGGACAGATCCATTACGTTGACTCACAAGGAAAAATGTCAAACGCTGATTACATATTCCAAGGAATGGCATCTGGGATACTTTTGCGTGGATGTTGGGTCGGTCGCCTCGACAATCTGGAAATCAATACCGACACGATTGGCGAATTAGTCAAAAACAAATGAATAGGAGAATGACGATGGTATCTTTGAAAACGGCGTGTCATGTGGTTGAAACAAATCATCCCAATCGATGCATTGTGAGATGCTTCGATTATGATTCTTTCTATGGTTTTATGACTGTGCTCCGTAATTGGAGTGAAAAAAGTATGGAACTTCCATCCGTACCTGCCAACAACAGTATGAATTATATTCGGAAGGAAGATGGTACAGAATTTTTTCTTTCCTTCCATGATTGTCTAAACCTATTAAAAGATGGAACAGAAGTAGATATCAAAGATTATCTTTCTTCTGAAGACGTTGCATTTGCAACGAAGGTAAAAGAATCGATCAACCGACATTAACACTTCCGCAACTATATTTTTTAGAACAGAGACGCCGATTATGACGTCTCTGTTTTTCTTTTGCGCCAAAAAAACAGACTCTTTTATGGAGAGAAGAGGGAATGTGTCAAACTTTTTCTGTTTTTTCTATTATTTCTGTTGAAAGGAGGCCTTTTTATGGCCAGGAGTTCCCGCCTGGAGAGCGGTTTTCAGGATAGGCTCATTGACAAAATCGAAAATCTCTTTCCTGGGTGCATGGTCTTCAAGATGGACCAGATTCAGGGCATTCCTGACCTGCTTGTTCTCTATAAGAACAAATGGGCCTCCCTGGAATGCAAGAGGTCTGCGAGGGCGAAGAGACAGCCGAACCAGGAATACTACGTCGGGAAGATGAACGAGATGTCTTTCTCTCGTTTTGTCTCTCCTGAGAACAAGGAGGAAGTGCTCAATGAGCTCCAGCAGATTTTTGAAAGTCATCAATGATTTTCCGGATTACACGGTTGATATTTATGGCCGAGTTTTTAATCGTTCCGGAAAAGAACTGAAACAGTGGGTAACCCGTGATGGATATTGCATGGTTAGACTTTGCAGAAATGGTTACGAAAAAAGTTGCTCTGTCCATAGATTGGTTGCGGATGCCTTCTTTGATGGAGATCATAATGGCTATGAAGTTAATCACATTGATGGCAATAAGCAGAACAATTTTGTAGGTAATTTAGAGTGGGTTACCAGAAGTGAAAATCTTCAGCACTCATATAAGGCTAACTTGCGAAAATCTCCTCTGACCAAAGAACTTAGGATGAAAGGAGCTAAAGTCTTTGCTGAGCAAAATAAGCGTCCTGTGCGGGTTTTAGAAACAGGCGAGATATTTACAAGCATAAAAGACTGTGCGCAAGCCTTAGGATGCGCCTCTTCTGCAATTAGCTGTTGCTGTCGCGGTTATGCAAAACAGCATCACGGTTACCATTTTGCCTTTGCGGATCAGGAGGACTGACTATGGTATTTAATAGGCACGATAAATTGGAAGGACTTCATGCTTTCCTCGGCGCAAGTAATTATCATTGGATCAATTATAGTGAGGAGAAGGTTGAAGAAACCTATTCTAAATGGAGAGCCGCCCAAAAGGGTACAAAGCTCCATGCTTTTGCTGCTGAATGTATCCGCCTCGGACAGAAGCTGCCCAGATCGAAGCAGACGTTGAATATGTACGTCAACGACGCCATTGGATTTAAGATGACGCCGGAACAGATCCTGTACTATTCTCCTAACTGCTTTGGGACAGCAGATGCAATTATATTCCGGAATGACTTTCTCCGCATTCACGATTTGAAGACCGGAGAGACGCCGGCCAAAATGGAGCAGCTGATGATCTATGCGGCGCTCTTCTGCCTGGAATACGGCATCAAACCCAGCGAGATCGGGATGGAACTTCGCATTTATCAGAATGACGAAGTTCTCTGCCACAATGCTACTGTGGAAGACATCTTCCCGATCATGGACCGCATCATCACATTTGACAAAATCATCAACAGAATGAGGGAACAGGAGGGGTAAAACATGAACCCGATTCAGGACGATGACATCCTGATGCACTATGGCGTCAAAAGACGTTCTGGGCGCTATCCGTGGGGTTCCGGCGATAACCCCTTCCAGCATGGCGGCGACTTCCTCAGCAGAGTTGAGGAACTTCAGTCTCAGGGCAAGAGTGAAAAAGAGATTGCCGAGGAACTGAAGATGTCTACAACGGATCTGCGGATGCAGGTTCGGGTGGCGAAGCATGAGCGGCGAATGGTTTTGGCCGACAGGGCGAAATCTCTGAGAGAAGAGGGCAAGACCTTGGATGAGATTGCTAAGATCATGGGCTACAACAATGACTCATCGGTTCGAGCCCTTCTCAATGAGAACACTGCAACCAACAAAAATAAAGCGCGGCAGACTGCGGAACGGTTGAAGCAGGAGCTTGCGGAAAAAGGCGCCCTTGATGTTGGCACCGGAGCCGAGCGTGAGCTTGGTGTTTCCAGTGGTGTTCTTCAGGAGGCGCTTTTCATTTTGGAGACTGAGGGGTACAACCGCTTTGGTGTCGGTGTTCCTCAGGTCAACAATCCGAAGAACCGTACCATCACACCAATTATATCCGTACCGGACATCGACCAGCGTCAGGTTTATCAAGACCTTTCCCTGGTAAAGTCGGTCGGAGAATATCACAGCACCGACGGTGGCGAATCCTGGGACAAGCGGGAATATCCGGCCAGCATCAGCTCTGAACGGGTAAAAATCCGCTATGCCGAGGAAGGCGGCCTGGCTAAAGATGGTGTCATTGAGCTCCGAAGAGGCGTTCCTGACCTGGATTTGGGCGCTTCCCACTATGCTCAGGTCCGGATCATGGTTGACGGAACCCATTATCTCAAGGGTATGGCCATGTACTCTGAAGACATGCCTGATGGTGTAGACATTATATTTAACACCAACAAGCGGTCTGGCACTCCAAAGCTGGACGTATTGAAGAAAATCCAGAACGACCCGGACAATCCTTTCGGTGCGTTTATCAAGGCTGGTGGCCAGAGTCATTATATTGACGAGGATGGCACCGAGAAGCTGTCGGCCATCAATAAGCTGAAGGAAGAGGGTGACTGGGATAAGATGAGCAAAAACTTGTCTTCCCAGTTCCTTTCTAAGCAGCCCATCAAGCTGATTCAGACTCAGTTGGATTTGACCTATGCAGATGCAGAGGATGAGTTTTCCGAGATCTGCTCCCTGACCAACCCCACTGTGAAGAAGAAGCTGCTGATGGACTTCGCCGATGAATGCGACTCCGCTGTTGTCCACCTGAAGGCCGCTGCTCTTCCCCGCCAGAGCACCCAAGTTATATTGCCGCTCACGGCGATGAAGGAAACCGAGATCTACGCCCCTAACTACAGGGATGGAGAGAAGGTTGCCCTCGTTCGGTATCCTCATGGCGGAACATTTGAGATCCCCATCCTGACTGTCAACAATAAAAACAAGTCAGCTATTTCTATTCTGGGTCCCCGGACCAGGGACGCCGTCGGTATCAACGCCAAGGTTGCGGAGCGGCTCTCCGGAGCGGACTTCGATGGCGACCAGGTCGTTGTTATTCCTACCGGTGGGAGGGTGAACATAAAATCGACCCCCGCCCTTGCTGGATTGAAAGACTTCGACGCCAAAGTTGAATACTCCACTGAAGGCAAGACCGGTATCCGGCTCCTCTCTAAAGAGGCCACCCAGATAGAGATGGGTAAGATCTCCAATCTCATCACCGATATGACCCTGAAAGGGGCCCCCGAGAGTGACATCGTGAAGGCTGTCAAGCACAGCATGGTGGTCATCGACGCTGCCAAGCACAAGCTGGACTATAAGCGGTCTGAGCAGGAGAACGACATCGCCACCCTTCGGAAAAAGTGGCAAGGTTACACTGATGAAAATGGCAAGGAAAGAGGCGGTGCCTCCACTCTGCTGTCCCGTCGCAAGCAGGACGTTGAGGTTCCTGAGCGTCAGGGCAGCGGTCGTATCGACAAGCAGACGGGTAAGGTCATCTATAAGGAGTCCGGCCGTACTTACTTTGACGCAAAGGGTCGTGAAGTTCAGGCTACAACCAAGATTAAGCTGCTGGACAAGACCGATGACATTCGGACACTGTCTTCCGGAACGCTTGTCGAGGATGCCTATGCCGACTACGCTAACAAGATGAAGGCTCTGGCCAACCGGGCAAGGCTTGAGTACGTTGCGACGCCGACTTTGGCTCGCTCTGCCAGTGCTGCCAGAACTTATCAGCCGGAAGTGGATCGTCTTACTTCGGCGCTTCGTCTTGCTCAGCTCAACGCTCCTCGTGAGCGTGAAGCTCAGCGTATTGCCAACGCTCGTGTTAAGGCGAAGGTCGAAGCCAACAACATCACCGACAAAGACGAAATCTCTAAGATTCGCAGAGCTGCAATCAGCGATGCTCGCGTCGAGACTGGAGCAAGCGGTAAAGGAACTCGAATCACTATCAGCGATGGTGAATGGGAAGCGATTCAGGCTGGAGCAATCTCTGACACAACATTGAAAGAGATCCTGCGCTATGCTGACCCTGACGTTGTACGTGAACGCGCCACACCAAGAACGAGAACAGAAGTCTCCGAAGCTCGGGCAAACAGGATCAGAGCAATGGCGAATTCTGGTCATACAAATGCCGAAATCGCTGATGCTTTGAACCTTTCGCCTTCTGCTGTGTCAAGGATTCTCAATGAATGAAAGGAAGTGAGAGCGAATGGCTAAGTGTGCTTTGACTACAACCGACAATCCCTATGACCCTTTTACCCAATTCGATGCCTGGTTCCGGTTCGATGAGGACAAAGGTTATCATTCCTGCGCCTATTTGGCGCGTATCGCTCGTACTTCTGATCAGCTCTCTGCTGTTGAGAATGAGCAGGAGATTGAGCGTGCCATTGACGACATCGTCAAGTACAATCCCCTCGGCATCTACAAAAAGGTTAAGGAAACTGTTGAGCCTGAACCTGCGGTAACGGCCTGAGCGGGATACCTCAGCCCTTAAAAATGAGATGACTTCGCTTTAGATAGTCGTTTTAACTCGTCTTTTGTCAAAATTATCAACAAAAATGGCGTTTAGGCGGGTAGACTCAAAGATTTTTAAGGGTATAGGGGGTATCCGTGAAATACACACCCCCTGTGCATCGCGGCGGTCTTTTAAAATTCTCCGGGGGATATTTTTGGGAATTGGTTTTGGTTCAGGGCGGCATTTGAACGAGCCCACAAAGCAGATATTAGTTGGCGAGTCCCTTTTTCATCGTACATCACACGCTCATTGGGAGACACCTCCTCTCCATCCACCAAACAGTGACCGGTGTGTAAGCGATTTTTCTCCCTCGCTGGCAGGTCTGTTTGTGCGGGCTCCTTCAAATGTCGCCCTGAACCATTTCCAAACCCATAACATTCTTGCAGCATCTACCACAAAATTAACCGAGAGGAGGTGGCAAGGTGGCAAAAACTGCAAAACCTTCTGGTACTCCGAAAACTCGAACCCCTTTGACCCCAGAGGGTAGAGAGAACCAGATGATTTCTCTGGCTATGGACCTTGCCGAACAGCAGTTGCGAGACGGGACTGCCTCTTCTCAGCTCATTACCGAGTTTGTCAAGCGAGGTTCTACAAAAGCTCGAATCGAAAAAGAACTTTTGGAAAAGCAGCGCGATCTCGCAGCAGCTAAAGCAGAATCCATCAAGGCCGCTGACAGGCTTGAGGAACTTCTGCCCAAAGTCATGAAAGCCATGGGCAGGTATCGAGGAGAAGATGACGAAGAGGAAGAGTTCGATGACGAATATTAAATGCTATTCGGAGTTGATACTCCTTCCGACTTTCCAAGCCCGGTATCAGTATCTTCATCTTAATGGTGAAGTTGGAAAAGAGACGTTCGGATTCGACAGGTACATGAATCAGTTCTTTTATCGCTCGCCCGAATGGCGGCGTGTGAGAGACTTTGTCATTACCAGAGATGAAGGTTGCGATCTCGGTATCCGAGGCAGGGAGATATTTGGTCGAATCATCATTCATCACATGAACCCGATCAGGCCAGAGGACATTCGTAATAGGAGCGAACTTCTTCTCGACCCGGAGTACCTAATCACTACGATCCATGATACTCACCTTGCAATTCATTACGGAGATGAACACCTGCTGCTTCAAGAGCCGATTGAGCGTCGCCCGAATGACACTTGTCCATGGAAGAGGTAGAGAAAGGTTCGCGCCCTAAACTGAATTTTTCTCTTTTTGTCCATTTGGCTTTTCTACCAACTACATTAGAAGGAGGAGACCTAAAAATGCAAACCAATTCTCAGAGCCGTCGTGACTGTGTTGAATCCAAAGCCGTATCGGTTCATGACAATCCTAACGCTAAGCCCGACTGTCGGGGCCTTCGTGCTGAGGCACATCCCGTTGACGAGGCTGCGCCTGCCGAGGTGATGAAGAGCTTTACTGCTGGGGTGGTTACTGAGTGCCTGAAGCTCAATGTCCGCAAGGAACCGTCCACTGATGCGGAAGTCCTGACTACCATTGACGCGCTGTCCAGCGTTATGGTCGACATTGACGCTTCTTCCGATGCGTTCTACAAAGTTCACACTGAGGCTGGCGTTGAGGGCTTCTGCATGAAGAAGTACATTGCGCTCAAGAGATGAGGAGGTCGTCATGGAGATTACCGAAAGCATCCTGACCTCCATCAAGAAGCTGTTGGGCATCGACGCAGGTTATGAGCACTTTGACTCTGATCTCATCATGCACATCAACAGCGTGTTCACGATTCTGGCGCAACTTGGTGTCGGGCCAGCCAACGGTTTCTCCATCTCCGGTAAGGATGAGACATGGAATGACTTCATCGCCAAGGAGCCTAATAACTTCGCTCTCGTAAAATCCTATATGCATCTTAAGGTTAAGCTGCTATTCGATCCGCCGCTTAGCTCTGCTGTCATTGAGTCCATCAACAAACAAATCAGTGAGTTTGAGTGGCGTCTCAATGTTGCGGCCGAATCTGTTTGACGAATTAAGCAGAGAGGAGGAACTCCGAAATGGAACTTTATCATCACGGTATTCTTGGCATGAAATGGGGTATTCGTCGTTATCAAAATAAAGACGGGTCTCTCACTGCTGCCGGAAAAAAACGGTATAAAACCCAGTTGCAAGCCGAAATAGCTTCCGCTGCGAACAATAAAAATCGAAGCTTTGCATCAACAACCTATACAAATCCAGGGGTCAGCAGTATTGCTGCAAATGTAAAAACAAAAGATTCAGGAATTGCAGAGGCTGCTAAAACTTTAGGAACCATCGGGGACACAATCAACGAACAATACAATGAAGCTTGCAATACAGCCAAAGCTGAAGCATTGAGCGCTTTGAAAAGCCCGAGCTTCAAGAATGATTTGGATAAGCGGCTCTATGATATGTTTGGCGATGGCTGCGATGATGAAGATTTCTTCAATTTTGAGCGCAGCACGGCCGTTGAAGATCTGCTGAATTCTTCTAAGTATTCTCCCGAAACTACTAAAAAAGTTGCGGAGGTAAAAGAAAGCATAGCTGAATATTACAAAACTTGTGAAGAAATGGCGAAAAAGATCACCGATGGTTATGGCAGTGAAACGGTTGCAAGTGTCGGAGACATGGCCGTTAAATACGAAGATGTCGTAACTGATATGATTCATAGAGCTGCCGGTTCATCTTGGATTTCTTACCTCTATCGGCATGGCGAAGATTACCTATTGGAAGACATTGATGAAATACATGATTCGTCAATCTATTCGATGAAAGAGTATAACAAAAAGCATTCCGGATAGAGGAAAAAATAAGATTTGAAAGCCTGCGAATAAAAAGTCAAGCCCCAAAATGGAGTTGATGGCAGATTATTTGCAGGCAGAGGAAGGGCGGTGAGGGGAACTACAAATAGACCGCCGCGCCAGCGCCGGTCTGGTAATTTTATGCAGAGTATTAGGGTTGAGCACACCGCGCCAGTGGCATTCTTAACAAGTCGTGCTGACAGCGCCTTGCGACAGTCGGGAGGCCGTAAAGCGGCCTGCATCAGTCAGCCATGCCAGGCGCGTCGGAGGTCTGCTCCCAGAGACCTTGTTCTTTGAGACAGTCACGGACTTTTCCGTAGTAAATGCGGAGGAATTTGGTCATTCCGGCGGTCATGTAAACATAGTACGGCTTTCCCTCGGAACGTTTCTTGTCGAGGAACTGATACACCGGGTCGTCTTGGGGGTGCAGCTGGAGCAGAATACTCATGATGACAAAAAGCGTCTTGCGAAGGTACGGGGAGCCCCGCTTGCTGCTGGGCTTGCTGTCTGACACCTTGTCCCCGGAGTCATCCTTGATGGGGTCGGTGCCAGCAAAGCCTACTATGGACTTCTGGTGGGGAAAGCGGCGGATATCCCCGATCTCAGCCATCAGCTGGGGTCCCATGGATTTGCCGACGCCGGTCATGGCCATGACAGTCTCATACTCCGGGAGCTGGGAGGCCAGCCGGTCCATCTCGGTGCGGTAGGTCTCCACCGTGCGGGAGACGGCGTTGAGTTGGGAAACCGCTTCCCTGACCAGCAATTTGCAGGTGTCAGACTTGGGCACCAGCGCAAACTTTTGCCGGGCATCTGTGTGCAGGTCGATGGCCGTCTGCTGGGAGAAGTTATAGCCGTGACGCTTGCACCACTTCCGGTATCGCTCCACAAAGGCGTTCTGACTGACCCTGGCGACACAGTCCACATGCCAGAAGGTGTCCACATAGTCCACCCATTTCTGGCTGCCGTCAGGCCGCGCAGGGCTGTCAAAGTATCTGTTGGCACCGGGGTAGCTCTGCTCCAAAAGCGCGACCAGATTGTTGCTCAGTGCGGTCTTGGTCTTGCTCGACAGCTGGAACTGGCGGTGCATGGTCTTGAGGTCGTAACGAATCGTATCCATAGGGGTATATTGCGGCAGGATTTCCCATTTGTCAAGGGCAAATCGTGCGATCTTCATCGCGTCCGCCTTGTCCGTCTTCACCTTGCGGATGTTGATCCCGTCCTGGTAATTCTTGATGGCAAGCGGATTGATGGCGGACACGAAGAAGCCCGCGCTGTGCATGGCTCTCGCGAACGATTCGTAGTACCTTCCCGTGTGTTCCATGACGATTCGAACCTCGCCGTCTAAGCCGGCCAGCTTCCCGGCCAGACTCGCAAATCCCTCGGCGGTGTGCGGAATCTCAAAAGGTTTCATCAGGGCGCTTGTCTTGGTCTGGAGCACGGCAACTGTGCTCCTCCCATTGGATACATCGACACCTACAGCGAACATATGGTCTCCTCCTGGTGTGTTACTGCAATGGCAGGCCGTCCTTTTCCCATTGCCGATTCTATCTGTTCGCTGACACGAGAGACCCTTACGGCTGCTCAACCTGCGCAAATCGAACGTTGCGCAATGGAAGGCCGGCTGGCTGACTTTCATTCGAGCGCGAAACTCTTGGAGGAATACGTCAGGCCATAGCGCTTCCATTATACAACTTAGGCAATGAGATGTCCCTCGCCTGTGGCTGGCTGCCACGAACATGGGGCAAATATATAGTAACAGGGAGAAAACAAGGGGAATGGATTGGGAAAGCGCGGTTGCGACAGGATAGCCCTAAAAGAGCAGATAATGGAGGAAATTATAGGGGATTTGAGTGGAATTTCGTGTGCGAAGGATGCCGCTTCGGAGGGGAAAGTTCGGGTTTTCGCCAAGGCGGACAAGCAGGGAAATGGGCGGAAAAAGTTGCAGAAATTGAGTTTTTTCAAGACGGAAATCATGCTGAAAATGGACATCTTTCGACAGACAAAGTGACAAAATGCTCAGGCAAAGTGTTCGCCTTAAAAAAGACAGCAACAGAGTAATTGAGCATAATTCGATTTTTTCTCAATTTTTGCGGGCCTAGAGAGTCAAATTTTAAGAATAATTCCCCTGAACAGAAAAAATTAAGATTAAATACCGCAAGGAGGGATGGCACATAATCGCCCCAACCAATAAACAACGCCAAAACGAGGAGGAACATTGAATGAATATTCACAAATTAGCAGAAGAGGGCCGCACAGAAGAAATCGAGCGGCAAGTTGATGGACCTGGACGGCGAGTTCCGGTTCAAATGTCGGAAGTGCGGCAAACACTAAAACACGATCCTGTTCAACGGCAGAGATATTTTTAACATCGCCTGAAAACTTCAGATAACACCGGTCATCAATGAGTATGCCGGGACGTACATCGGCAACGCATCCAGAATCCCGGTTGTTCACATGGTTCCTCGCGGCAAAAACGAGGTTTGTCCCTTCCTGGAAAACGGCCTCTACGGCTCCAGAAAGCAAGTCCATACCGTGCGGGAACAGCCCGTACGGTTCGGGATCCCAGAGGGGGATGAATTCTTCCTACAATGGAGCAGAATGACTGCCATGCTTCACAGGATGATTCGATAGCCGGAGGGGCATCATGTGTCCAACGAGACCTTGAATCTGTTTGGGAGCGCGATCTTCTCCACGTTATACCTGGATTACAACACCTCCACAGAATTCCTTCCTCAATTTCAGCAGGCTGCGGAAAAGTTAACCTCACTGAGTCAGGGAGTTGCAGAGGTTGGAACGTTTTTCCCGAGCAGTGGGACCACCTGAAGGAGTGGCTGAATGGAAAAATGCGTTTAAATGGAACGGCATAAATGCAAAGATTCAAAATGACGGCGGGGGTCATTGCGTTCGATTAGCATTTGAAACAGCGCAGCTCAACAAATTTTTTTCTGAAATAAAATTAGTGCAATTCGTTGGTTTTTAAAGAACAGTCTCAAAATAGAACCATTTTGGAAAGCTGTACAGATGGATTCGGCAGAGGTTTTTGCTTCATTAAATAATAAAGAGGATGCTTCAACCAGAGAATTTTCATGAACTACCTTCATCGGAAGAATTTTCCCGCCGGAAGGGAAGTTGTATCAGCGTAGGAGTGCCAATCTTTCCTGCCGGCCAAAGGCGCTCTGCGCCGCAAAACAAAATTGCGCACACATATGCTAGGAAATCCATAGGAAAATTTCATAACTTCTAACAGCCAATCTCTCCGGATTTGCTTCTAAAACGGGTGTTTCTAAAAGAAATTTCATCTAAATTTTGACGGTCTTGCAGTTATGCTATGGTTTTCCAAGTATGTTTTTGACTACAAAATGGAAGG
>OFGF01001084.1_pt1 | contig 18724 bp, 23 predicted proteins | sample 1521711 | NCBI WGS metagenome assembly OFGF01 (sample SAMEA3504092, study PRJEB24116) | mouse gut metagenome | biome: mouse gut; feature: mouse-associated habitat; material: faeces | place: Denmark | collected 2011 | reverse complement strand
CGCCTGCTTCTGGCGCAGCAGCTCCAGCTGTCTGGCGTACTTCTCTGATTCCGAAGCGTTTTTCCCCTCCGTGCGCTCCCACAGCTGGTACTCCAGCTCCCGCACGTTGGCCTGCAATTCGTAAAAGCTGTCCAGATCCTTCGCGGCGGCGTCAAACTGGGCCATGGCCTCCGCCACCGCCTCCAGATTGCTCCGCACCCCTCCGGCGTAGCTCTCCATAGCGAGTTTGGCCAGGTCCTCATAGGCGGCGGCGAGGCTGGCCCGCTTGGCCTCCACCCCCTCAATGAGGCCCTGGACATCGTACTGGGCCGTCTGGTTAAACTTACGGGACGGGGAATGCTGGTCTACCTCCCGCCTGTAGGCCGCCAGGGCGTCCTTGGCCATCTGCTGGTACTCCCGGATCAGGGCCTGCCGCGCCTCCGGGTTGGCGGTGCCGTTTACCAGCCCCAGGACATTGTTCCTGCCGATTTGATAGGCGGCGTCCTCCTGGTTCATCTCCTCAATGGCCGCGTTCAGATCGTCCACGATCTGGCCCATCTTCTCGTTAAACTCTGTCTCCATCTGGGCCACGGTGTCGGAGAAGGCCTCTTTGCCCTCCTCCACCTTGGCAAACTGCTCGTTCAGGGCCGCGATATCCTCCTTGCCGCCGTTCACAATGGCGTCCAGAATCTGGGCGGACTTCTCCGAGCCATCGGACAGCTTCTTCACCAGCCCCTCGTCCACCCCCAGCTCCATGGCCCGCTTGATGTTGGCGGCGTACTGGTCCATGTAGGCCACCTGGCCCTCAAGCGTTCCGATCAGGCTGTCAATGGAGGTCTTGGCCGTCCCGTCCAGCTCGTTGAACAGGCCAAGCTGGGCCTCGATGCTCTCCATGGCCTTGTCATAGCTTTTCTGGTACTCCTCCTCCAGCGACTGCATCCGGGCGGTCAGATCGTCCACCCGGGCGGTCATGGTCTCGGTAGCCAGCGCCTCCGCGTCCTGCTGCTGGGTGTAGGCGTTGACAGCCGCCTCCAGTTCCGCGATCTCCGCCGCGTTCTCGTCATAGGCGGAGGTGAGGGTGCGCACAGCGGCCTCCGCGCTCCGCACGGCGGCCCCCGCCCCGCCGGACGCCCTGCTGTAGGCGTCCGCGTGGGTGACCCCGGACTCATAGGCGGCGGCCAGATCCCCTTCCGCATCCGTCAGCCGGTCGGAAAGCTCCGCCTGCTGGGCGTACAGCTCGGACAGACGCTCCACCCGGGCCTCGTTCTTCTCCTGCGCCTCCGCCCGGGCAATGGCGGACTTCACCTCCTCCTCGGTGAGCCCCACCAGCGCGTCCTTCTCGCTGTCATAGGCCAGGTTCAGCCCCGGCACCGCCTCATTCAGCTGTTCAATGAGATCCAGAATGACGGCCTTCTGTGCGGCGGACTTATCCTCCACCGCCAGCAGCTCCATCAGCGCGTCCATGGCCGACTTGGTGGAGCCCTGCTCCTTGTCCATGGCGTCCTGAAGCTCCTCATAGGCCTGCTTGCTCTCCTGGAGGGACTTGGTGAACTCTTTGGTGCCACCCCCCGCGTCGTCCACCGACGCAGAATAAATGCCAATCGCCGTTACAAGCCCTATCAGGGCGGAGGCCACGAAAACGGCGGGATTCGCGTCCATCACAGCGTTCAGAATCGCGGTTTTCGCCGTTGCCAATTCCGTCCGCTTTTCGTAAATGATGACCCCTGCCGTCAGAGCCCCAAATGCGGCAGTGAGGCCCACCACAGCCCCCACCACCCACTCATTCTCGCTGACAAACTCCGCCGCCCAGGCAAAGGCCTCCGTCCCCGCCTGCGCCAAATCCGTCAGTACCGGGGTCAGCTGTTCCCCCACAGCCAGCTTCAGCCCGTCCGCCGCGGAGCTGAGCAGCGTCATCTGCCCCTGGAGGTTGTCCAGCCGGATCTCGGACATCTCCCTGGCCGCGCCGCTGCTGGCTGTGATGGCCTCCGTCAGCTTCTGGTAGTCCGCCTCGGAGGCGTTCACGATGGCCAGCAGGCCGCTCATGGCCTCCTTTCCGGCGATGCCCGCGGCATACTCCGCCTGCTGGGCCTCCGTCAGCGCGGAGAAACGGTCCCGGAGCACGTCCATCAGCTCGGACAGGGAGCGCGTCTGTCCCGCGCTGTCCGTCATGGAAACGCCCAGCTCCTCCATATACCAAAGCACATCGTCGCTGGGCTTTGCCAGGTTGGTCAGCGTCCCCCGCAGGGCGGTGCCCGCCTGGCTGCCCTTGATGCCCGCGTTGGCCATCAGGCCGATGGCCAGGGCCACGTCCTCAATGGAGTACCCCAAGGCCCCCGCCACCGGGGCGGCGTACTTGAAGGTCTCCCCCATCATGGCCACGTTGGTGTTGGAGTTGGAGCTGGCCGCCGCCAGCACGTCGGCAAACCGCGCGCTGTCCGCCGCCGCCAGTCCGAAGGCGGTGAGGGCGTCGGTGACGATATCGGAGGTGGTGCCCAGGCTCTCCCCGGAGGCCGCCGCCAGATTCATCACGCCCTCCAGCCCGCCCAGCATATCCCCGGTTTTCCAGCCCGCCATCGCCATGTACTCCAGGGCCTGCCCCGCCTCCGCTGCGGTGAAGGCGGTGGTGGCCCCCATGTACCTGGCCTTCTCCGCCAGCGCGTCCATCTCCTGTCCGGAAGCCCCGGAGGTGGCCTGCACCGTGGACATCTGGGACTGAAACTCCGCGAAGGAGTCCACGCAGTCCATCAGCGCGTCCGCGATCTCCTTCACCGATTTGGCGACCCCCGCCGCCGCCAAAGCCACCGCCAGCTGGTTCACCGCCTCCTTGGAGGTATTCCCAAACTGCTCCGAGCTGTCCCCGGCCCGCTTGACCTCCTTGCCGTATTGGTCGATGGAGCGGGCGCAGCCGTCCGCGCTGGACTTCGCCTCATCCAGATACCGCCCCGTCCGCTCCAGCTCCTCCCCCAGCTTGGCCTGATCCCGCTCGGTGTTGTTGAGCTGCTTCTGATAGAAGGTGACGGAGTTGGCCGCCTTCTGCATGGCCTCCTCGGCGGCATCGATCTCACTCTGGAGCTTTTTCTGTTCCTCAGACGTGTCCTCCGCGGAGCCCGCCAGTTCCTCCAGCTTTCCCTTCAGCTCCTCCGCCTGGGCGGCGTACTTCTGCTGGGCCTCCCGGGCCTTGTCCAGCATGGCGGACTGCTCCCGGTGCTTCTCATTCAACGCCGCCATCCGCCCCGCCAGGGCGGACTGCTTGGCAGTCAGGGCCTCTATGCCGTTGGCGTTGTTTTTATACTGCGCCTGGATTTTTTCCAGCTCCGACTTTTGCAGGGCCAGCTCCGCGTTGATGTTTTTCAGCTTGGCCCGGTATTCCGCCTCCCCGTCCAGCACAAGCCGGGTGGCAATGGTCTTGACCGCCATGGAGACACCCCTTTCCGCTCTAAAAATTTCACGTATTTTTACGTATTTTTTGCGTCTGCCTCTTGACATACGTATTATTACGTGCTATAATAATATCAAGAGGTGAGGGAAATGAAACGGCGAGATATCGACAAAGCCCTAAAAAAGGCCGGCTGGGTGATCACCTCTGGCGGGAACCACGACATAGCAAAGCACCCGCAAAAACCCGGTGTCCGCATTCCAATTCCGCGGCACCGTGAAATCAAAGAGCAGACGGCCAAGGGAATCCTGGAGGACGCGGGGCTTCAATAGCCCCGCTCCCTCATGCTTAAAAAGGAGGTCTTTATGATGAAGTACGCATATCCGGCTGTCTTTACCCCCGCCGCAGAGGGCGGTTTTGACGTAAAAGTCCCCGACCTGCCCGGGTGCCGAACCTGTGGAGACGATTTGGCGGACGCCCTGTTTATGGCGGAGGACGCCGTCTCCATGTGGCTGTGGGACGCGGAGAACCAGCGGGAGGCGATCCCGCCCGCAAGCGTGCTCCAGCCTGTGGAAGCCCCGCAGTTTGTCAGCTACGTTTACGCCGACACCGATGAGTACCGGAAAAAGAACGATGCCCGGTCCGTCAAAAAAACGCTGTCCATCCCCAACTGGCTGAACACTTTGGCGGAGCAGGCCGGGGTAAACTTTTCCCAGGTTTTGCAGGAAGCCCTAAAGGAACGCCTCAACGTTCATTGACCCCCCGCCCCGGATTCTGCGATCCGGGGCGGTTTTATTCGTCACGCTCCTGCCGCCCCGCCCCGCGTGCCCGCAGGTAAAGCTCCCACAGATCCCCCACCTCCCCCGGCGCAGACAGCAAAACCTCACGCTTCCCCATCCCTGCCGCCATCCCACGGTGCAGGTACTGGGCCCGGGTCACGGTGTTTTTTTTTGCGCGTTCAGCTCCGCCAGGCCAAGATCCACCTCATTGCCCTCCGGCTCCACCTCCCGGCCAAAGCCCAGGGTGATGGCGGCGGGAATCGCCAGGCTCAGCTCCACGACCTCCTTGGGGGACAGGGTGGCCCGGATGGCCGCCTCGTCTGCCATGGGAACCGGGTCATAGCCCAGGGCGCGGCGGGCCAGCTCCCCCTGCTCCGCCAGAATGGCCGCCGCCCCGCACACAGCGGCCACCCCCTCCCGGCCCCGGTCCGGCAGCAGCCCGATCAGCGCGTCGAGGGAGCCAAACCGCTCCTCAATGCAGGCCAGGGCCTCCACGGTAAGGGACAAATACCGCTCCCGCCCCGCCAGCATGATTTTTACCGCCCGCATGGTCAGGCGTCCCCAGAATCTTCACCGGGGCCGCCGGGGCTGCTGCCTCCAGTGCCCGCCCCAAACTGCCCCTTCAGCCAAGCCAGGGTCTCCGCCTCCGTAGCCGCCTCATGGGTATCCCGCCAGGTTCCGTCCTCGCAGGCAAAAATGGTAAGGGTGGTGGTAGTGGTGCCGAAGGTAATGCTGTTGCTCTTGGTGGCGGCGGAATCGTTGCCCAGCACCGCCTTGACCAGGGGATAGAAATAGCCCTTATACAGCACCTTCTTGTTCCGCATCAGCTTCTTGATGTAGCCATAGCCGCCCTTGGGGGGATCGTCCGCCACGTTGTAGTGCACCGTGCCCTCCTCCACCGTGGCACCGTACACCACGGCAGCGGTATCATCCGTCATGTCGTCGGTCTCCATGGCCACGGAGCCGCTGACGAACTCATCCACGGATTCGGCCAGCTGATCGTCGGCGTACAGCTGGCCGGAGGCCAGCGTGATGGAAAGATCCGCCTTCACCAGGCGGCCAATCCGGACGGGCTCGCCGTCATAGATGGGCCGTGCGTCCTCCGGCTCCGCCTTCACCGGGCAGAAATAGGGATATTTCGCTCCAAAACTTGCCATAGGTCATCCTCCTCAAAGAATTAAAGATTTTTGCTCTCTAAATAGGCGTTGAACACCCGCTCCCCGGCCTCCACCGCCGCCTCCTCCGCCTTTGCGTTGGCGGCGGCGATGGCGGGCCGGGCGGCAATCCCCCGCCCCGGCGCGCCGTACTCGTTGATAAACGCGATCTCCGCGTTGCGGACGGACTTCCCGCCCCGCTTCCGCTCCCCCTGGGGATAAATGTAGATTGAATGCCCTACACGAGTCCGCTTGACCTCTCCCTTTTTCACCGACTGGGCGGAAATGCCCAAGGAATACGGGCCCTTCCATCGCCGCTCGATCTCATCCCGTTGGGCTGGTACGATTACATCCGCTTCCGCGTTCAGGATATCCTCTCCCACGCTGTCCGGCAGTCCCGCCAGGGCCTCCAGATCCTCCAGCAGCCCGTCCAGGCCGTCTACTTCCAGCTGGGCCATCACTCCGCCTCCCCATCCGGCACCCACGCCGCCGTCTCACACTCAAACACATAATGCTGGCCGTCCTCATCGCTGGCGTCCACCATGGACGGCCAGGTGAAGCCCGCCGCAAACAAGGCCCGCTTGGTCTGCGCCGCCCGCCGGATGCAGTTGTCCGCCGGCGGCGCAAAGAGATGAACCTGCGCCAGCCACCGCTCCCACCCCGGCTCGTCGTCCCCATAGGCGTCCCCGAAGGACTGGCACGCAAAGGTGTAATACCGCCGGGGCCGTTTCCCCGCCGCGGCGTAAAGGATGGACTTCTCCACCGGGTCTCCGAATCCGCCCAGCGCGGCCACAATCCGGGCCTCTACGCTCACCGGGCCGCCTGCCTCCGGCATACCCTCACCTCCAGCCATGTGTGCCGCTCCTCCACGTCGTTGACGCTGATGATCTCGTAGGGATCCGGGTCGCCCAGGCGGTAGATCAGGCAGTCCGCCCGGATTTGGGGGGAGTACCGCAGGGTCAGCGTGGCGGCCTCCCGGATCTGGAGCTGCATGGCCGTCACCGCCTCCGTGCCGTAGGCGTTCACCCATTTGCAGTGATACACCCGCTCCGGCCCGCCGGGGGGATGGGGAAAGACGCTTTTTTCCGTCTCAGCGGCCACCCCCTCCCCGTCCGCCTCCTTCTCCAGACGGCGGATGTAGATCCGGGTGCGCAGCTCCCCGGCATTGGCCCGCTTTGCCATGGGTCAGCCTCCTTTCAGCCGGGCTTCCCGGCGTCCGGCGTCAGCTTGAGCTGGTTCAGCATCCGCCGGAAGGCGGGATTCTCCACCACGGACACGCCGGTGATGGACACCTCCCGCCGCTCCCACCCCTCCAGCACCAGGGCGTTGACGCACAGGTCATACTGCGCCGCCCGGGCGGTGCCCGGTTCGGGCACATTGATTCCCGCGCCCTCCAGGTATCCCGCCGCCGCCTCATACAGCGCGGGGATCAGGGCCTCCACCTCCGGGTCGTCCGCCAGCTCCGTCAGCTTGCAGTAGGCCAGCAGGGCCGCTCTGCGCGCCTCAGTCAAGGCCATATGCACTCAACTCCGGCAGGGGCAGCTCCTCCAGATGCTTGGCCAGCATCCAGCCCTCCAGCCGCCCGGTGCGCACCCGCAGCCAGCCGTCCTGGGCCTCTCCATAGGAATACACCCCCGCGCCCCGGGGCAGCTCCGCCAGGACGGCCCCGTCCATACCGGGCGCGTCCCGCAGGTTCAGCCCGCTCTCCGACGTCACCGCGTACTCCGCCAGCAGCCCCTCCAGCCCCGCCTGGGGGCCCTCCATACGTCCGCCCCGCGCCTCCCTGGCCGTCCCGGGGGCCGCGGCGGGCTTTCTTGTCCGCTCCATGCCCAGCCCCCCTTAACCGGCGGCCTGCTTGGGCCGGCTGGCCACCACGAAGCCCTTGTCCACCACCAGGTTGCCGCCGACGAACGCATCGCCCAGGATGGCCACCATCCGCTCCAAGGCCTTGACGCTCTCATCCACCCGGATGGAGTAGTCCCCAAACAGGCCCAGCTCATAGTTGAGGGGATCGCCGTACACCATGGTCTGAACGGCGGACGCTCCGGCGGCGGTGCCGGACAGCGGGGTGAGGTCGGGCACGATGGTATAGGGCACGATCACGCCGCCGTCCTCGATGGTGCCGGTGTTGGCGTTGGCGGAGTCGGGCCGGATCTTGAACACCCGCTCCTTGTCGCTGTTGCGCAGCCTGCCGATGGCGGCCAGGTCCTGCTTGTTCAGGTACAGCCGGGCGGCGGGCCCGGTGGCGGCGTCGCTGCCGTAGGCAAAATACAGGGTATCCAACAGGCTCTCATCCACCCTGGGCACGTCCACCCCGGCGTAGATGGCCCCGCCCGCCTTGTTGGTAGCGTTTTTGATCCCGTACATATCCGGGGAGGCCTGACCATCGCCGTTGACAATCAGCCCCGCCAGCTTCCGGCGCAGGGCGCGCATGGCCATATTGTAGATCTTGGCGTAGTAGTTCGCCGGGGTCAGGCTGGAGATGTTCCGATCCACAAAGGTGGTCACCGTCAGCTCATAGGGCTTGATCACCGCCACGCCGAAGGTGGGGTCGGCGGACTCCGTCCGGGCCGTCCCGGCGGTGTCGGACACCCTGCCGCCCTGGGCGTCCAGCTCCGAGATCACATAGGGCTCCATGTACACGCCCATGCCGGTGAGATCCTGTACATATACCTGATCCACGATGGAGCTGGCCATGTTGCCCAGGGGATCCCGGATGGTGCTCCCCGCCCCGGTGGGCTCCACCAGGGTGCCGGCGGCCACGGTGACGGAGTTCATCACCGCCCGGCGCACCTCCTGGGCGGTGAACTTCACCTCATTTCCCCGGCGCAGGGCCTCGCCCCGGTCCCCCGCCATGTCCGCCAGTTCCGCCTGGGAGGGCTGCTGGCGATCCAGCTGCTTCTGCTGCTCCGCCAGCAGGTCCTGTACCCGCTGAATCTCCGTGTTCAAGTTGGACACCCGCTCCATGGCGGCGTCATAGTCCGCCTGATTTCCGGCGTCCAGGCCCTGCTCCGCGGCGGACAGGGCGTTGGCCCGCTCGTCCGCCAGATTGATCAGCTGCTTTTTCCAATCCATACCGTCATACCTCCGTTACTGTTGGACAGGCCCTCCGCCCCAGCGGGGCGGGAGCCTATCGCTTCTGGACCTTTCGATGGCAAGCCGCGCCCTGCGCGTCCAGCCATCCGCTATCGTCTCCGGCCCCCTGCCGGATGGGTCTCTGTGCTCCCGGCCTGCCGGGGCTCCAACCGGATGCCCCTCCGCCGGAGGTGCGCCCTCCCGTACCAGCTGTTCGTACCGGGCCAGCAGCTCGGAGGGGGAGGCACCCGGCCCCACGATGTTGACCAGCGTCCGGATGCCGCCGCCGATGGCGTTCACAAGCTCCGCCGCCCCCGCCGGGGCGTCCTCCCAGCCCAGGATCTCGTCGGCCAGCCCCAGCTCCACCGCCTCCTGGGCGGTGAGCCAGCTCTCCGCCCGGATGAGCCTGTCCAGCCGGGCCCGGTCCGCCTTGCCCCGGCACTTGGCCTCGTAGCCGTTCAAAATGCTTTGTGTAATCTGCTCCAGCACTCTGGCCTCATGCTTCATGTCGTTCTGGTTCCCGGCGGCCCAGGAGCTGGGCAAGTGGATCATCACCTGGGCCACCGGGGACATCACCACGTGGCCGCAGGCCGCCATCACCGTGGAGGCCGCGCTCCCGGCCAGGGACTGGACGATGGCCACCGTCCGGCACCTGGCCTCCCGGAGCAGGCTGTACAGCTCAAAGCCCGCGAACACCGACCCGCCCGGGCTGTTCAGCTCCACCTCCAACGCCTCCCCCTCCGGGTTGTCCGCCAGGGCCTGCCGCACCACAGCCGGGGAAAAGGCCTCCACGCCGAACCAGTCATAGAGCCACTGATCCCCGCTGGCCACCACCAGTCCGTTAAGTGTGATCCGCATTGTTGTTTCCTCCTTGGTTTCGTTTGAGGCTGAGTTCCAACCACCGAGACAGGGGGCCATAGTTAAAGCTGGCATACCGCTCGTCTCCGCCCTCCACATCCGGCAGATCCTCCAGTGCCCGGATATCGTTGGGAGAATAGACACTGATATTCCGCATTTTTTCATACCAGGTGCCCCGGCTATTAAAGTCCCCCCGCAGCTCCGCCATCATGTTCATGCGGATCTCCAGCCCCCTGGCGATCTCGGAGGAGGTGAGCAGCTTCCACGTCAGCTCCTCCTCGTACTGGGTCACGATGGGATGGAGGGTGGATACCACGTATTCAATGGCGTTTTGCTCGTTGCTCTCATAGGACTGCTTGCCCGCCTGGAGCTTATAAAGCGGAACCCCGAAAAACCGGGCCAGATCCTGGACGGACAGCTCGCTCTGCTCCACAAACTGGGCGTCCTTGTTGCTGATACTGATCGGGGTGTACTTGAGCCCATAGTCCAGCACCGCGATGCGGTGGGCGTTGGCCGGCCCGGCGTGCCGTTTCTCCCACTCCACCCGGATAAGGTCCTTTTTCGACACCCGCTCTGTCCTGCCGTCCCCCATCGGGATATCCAGATACCCGGACAGGTCGGTGTCCGTCTGGAGCACCCCGGCGGGCTGTCCACCGTTTTCGTAGTAGTTCAGGTTGTAGAGCTGGGCCGCCCGGCCCGCGCCGATCACATCGCTGGCCCGCTGAAGGACGCTCACCCCCTGCCAGCCGTTGTAGGTATAGGCCATCAGGTGGATCATGTCCGCCCGGTGGACGGTCAGCGGCTCTCCGGTAAAGGGGTGGATCACCGAATACCACAGCTGCCCCCCGCTGTCCAGCCACGGGGTCACCAGCTCGTGGGGCACCGGGAGCAGCTGCTGGGGGCGCAGCGTGTCAGGCGCGCGGAGAATCCACAGGTAGCCGTTGCCGCCGCACAGCCGGTTCCCCTCCGCCATCTTTTTGCACACCAGGGGGCTTTGGGCCTCATTGGCGCGGACGGACAGCAGCACGTTCAGCGGGTGCTCCTCCACCCTCCTCCGGGTGCTCCGGTCCATGACATAGACTGGCAGCTTTCCCATGGAGTCGGACAGGGCCTCCACGCACCGGCTCACTGTGGACAGCTTCATGGCGGCCCTCGCCCCGGCCTCCCGGAAGCCGGAGGCCGGCACGCCCGTGCCAATGACCGCTGCGGAGGTGACGGCGTTTTGAGGTCCCCCGCCCCGCCTGCGCAGCGCGCGGTCAAAGATCACGGCCCACCGCCTCCCCTCGCCACCAGCACCCCTCCGGCAATCAGCAGCACCCCCGCCGCCACCAGCCCCGCGGGCGGATAAACCCACCCCACCCCGACGCTGATCAGCACGGCCCCCAGCCCCAGCAGGAGATCCGCCCCCCACCGGCCCAGCCACCCCGCCAGCCGCGCCCCGGGACCGTCCCGGGGCCTTGTCTCCCGATCCATTCCAATCCTCCTCACATCGAATAATCCCCGCGCTCCAGCGCGTCATTGAGATCCGGCGGATTCTCCCGCTTCACCAGCACTCGCGCCAGCGCATTCATCACCGCCGCCACCGGGTCAATCCGCTCTGTATCGTCCTTGTGCTTCTTGGACAGCTTGATATCCCCGTAGTTGTTCTGCACCTCGATGGCGTTGGCCAGGCACCACATCAGAAGCGGCGATTCCTCAATCACAATTTTCCCCTGGAGCAGCAGCTCCCGGAAGCCCTTTACCGCCAGGTTCTGCCCCGCGCAGGTCTGGGCCACCTCCACGCAGAAGTCCTCATTATTCCGTTCCTGACACATTTTGATAGCCAAATCGGTGGCGTTGTGCCCGTCATAGTCCACCTCGTCCACCTGCCAGCCGTGGTCCCGCCCGCCGGCGGAAATCCAGTTGTCCACGTAGCTGTTGTCCGTCACATCGCCGGGGGTGAGTGTGCAGTACCCGTCCCGCGCCCAGGCGGTATAGGGCACCCGGTCGGTGTGCTCGTGCCTCTGGGCCCCGCCCTCCGGCATGAAGCCGTGGGCCTTGATCCCATAACGTCCGTCCGGCAGGGGGAACACCGCCCCCGCGCCGCTCAGGTCGATGCGCTTGCCCAGGTCGAAGCCGCAGTGGCAGTGGAGCCCGTCCGTCAGGGCGGCAAAGGCATCCCGGCTCACCTGGGCCGCCTTCGCCAGCTTCATGCAGTGCTCGTCCAGGTAGCGGTTGACGCTGCCCGTCTGCCACAGGCACAGCCGCCGGGTGAGAAACGCCCGGATCTTGTGGGGGTCCCGGGAACCGTAGGCCGCCCGGTGCTCGTCCCGGATCTCCTTCAGCAGATACCGGCTGTAGTCGTTGGGATAGCGCAGGCAGGGGTTGGCCTTCAGCCACGCCCCCTCATCGTGGGGGTTGTCCTCCCCGTCCAGCTCCCGGATCATGACAAAGTAGCTCTCGTCCCGCTCCACGCCCTCCAGGATGTGCTTGGCGTAGCTCTCCTCGGTGTAGCAGGGCTTGGACTGGGCGTCGTCCCCGGCGGTGGTGATCACGTCCAGCAGGGCCTGGGGCCGCTTGCCGAAGCTGTTCATGCCCAGGTCGTAGATCATGGAGGTGGGGTGGGCATGGTATTCGTCCACCACAAAATAAGAGGGCGCGCCGGAATCCTTGTTTTTGGTGTCCTTGGACAACGCCCGCATGAAGCCGCCCCGTTTGCGGTGGGTCACCGGGTTGGAACGGGGCACGATGAGCCGCTTGGCGATGTCCGGGCTGGCCAGGGCGATCTTCTTGGCGTCCCCGAACACCCGCATGGCCTGGCCCCGGTCTACTGCGGCGCACTCCACCTCCGGCTCCGCCTCAAACACCGCCAGCTCCGGGCGGTAGGGCGGATACATGGCGTCGGCGCACATATGATAGAGGGCCTGGCCCGACTTTTCCGTGGACTTGAAGTTCCCCCGGGCCCGCTTGTTGTAGGTTTTGGAGAACCGCCGGGCCCCTGTTTCCCGGTCCACCCAGCCATAGGTGCAGCCCAGATCAAAGACCTGCCAGGGCTGGAGCTGGATGGGCTGGCCCGCCTCCACCCCCCGGCTCTGAATACAGTGGGCGAAGAAGCGGATCACCCGGTCGGCGCGGGTGGTGTCGAAGATGTAGGGGAAATCATCCGTTCCCTGCCGGCGCAGATCGTCCAGGTGCCGCCGGCAGGCCAGGATCTCGTATTGACAGCACTGGGCCCGCAGCTTCCCCTGGGTTACCTGCTTGGCATAGACGCTCACCGGGTGGTGCAGCCCGGATTTCCACCGCTCTCCCAGATCCATCACCTCACCGTTGTCATGCTCCGGCGCACCTGCCGGCGCAGTTCAAGGCCGTTGCCTCCGCCCCGCCTCATCCCGCAGCTGACGGCCTGCGCGCTCAATCCCCAAAGAGGTCGCCGTCCGGTTCCTCAGCCGAGGTCTGGGCCCGCTTCTGGGCCAGCCGCACCCGGCCGGAGGGCGTCAGCCCCAGCTTTTCGGCGTACTGAAGGATGTTCCGCTCCAGTGCCTGGAGCTTCCCGGTGAGGGCGTCCAGCTTGGCCGCCGCCTCCACCAGCGCGTCCGGTGTCAGGACGGGCGTGGCCTTGGCGGAGTCCTCCCACTCCTGGTCGGACAGGGCGGCGTCCTTCCTGCGCCGCCTTGTCCCGTCCTCCACCGCCCCCTGGACGCCCAGCCGGTCCATGAGCTGGCCGATGAGGAGGGTGGTTTGATCCCGCCGCGCCAGCATGGAGCAGTACCCCGCCAGTACGGTGGCGTCCAGATCGTCCAGCAGGGCCAGCCCCTCCATCTGCTTCAGAATCTGGTTCCAGTAGGCGTTGGCCCGCTTGCTGGAGCTGACGATGGCGGGCTTTTTCAGCTTGGCCGCCCTGCCCCGGTCCGGCAGGACCGCCGCCTCCGCCTGCTCCCGGACCTCCCGCTCCGCTTTGGTCAGGTGCTTGCTCATATTTTCGCTCGCCTTCACCGCCGCCGGCATGGCCTCACCTCCCAGGCCCCCAAAACCCTGATGGGGGAATTTTTCTCACACACTCTGGATGCCGGGGTCTTTCGCCCCCGCCGCCGAAACTTTTTCGGGGTGGGGGGAGGGCCGAGCCCGTAGGGCTCCCTGGGCCCGGGGGAGCGCGCGCAGGCCCGCACACCCCCGGACGCGCCGGGGCGCGGACGTAGGCTCCGGGAAAAATCAGCCCTGCTTTTCCCGCCGTTTCCGCCACTGCTCCCGCATGGTCTTGCGGGCGTGGCAGGAGTGGCACAGGCTTTGCAGGTTGTCCCGTGCTGTGAACAGTGCCCAGTCGCCCTTGTGGTCCCGGATGTGGTCCACGTCGGTGGCCCAAGTGCGCAGCCCCCGGCGGTCACACTCCCGGCAGAACGGCTCCCGCAGGAGCTGGGCCTTCCGCAGGTCATCCGTCCACACCGGAAGGCTGTACCAGCCGTGCCAGGGGGCGGACTCCCGCCGGGGTGCCTGCTTGGGCTTGTGGGCGGGGCACCAGCCGTCCCGGGTCAGGGCGGAGCAGCCCGGGCGGCGGCAGGGGCGCAGGGGCTTTTGTGCCATCGGGCTGTCACCTCCGGGCAAAACAAAAACGCCGGTCCCATGATCCAACCTCCCGGCTGGCTTCACGGGCTCCGGCGTTCAACGCTCTGGCCTCTCTCGATGTTCAGGATGATTTCGGTCTTGCAGTCCCGGCAGAAAACCGGGAGTGCCGTTGCCGCAGTGTCCGGCTCAACCCGGAGCAGGCGGCGGTTTCGCTTGCAGACAGGACAGGTCACCCACCCATCCGTCACTGTCAGTTTACCACAACTTTCTTTCCCTTGCAATGGCTTTTCCTCCTTTTCTGCATCCCCTTACCAATTATTAAGAGTGGTTTCAAGACTGAAAATTATTAGGCCTGTTCGATTTCCGCCGCCCCTGGGTATAGCTGTACTCCGGCGGCGCGTCCTCCTCAAAGAGCAGGTACCGCGCGCCCACGCAGTCCGCGAAGCCGTAGGGGTTGCGCTCGGTGAACTGCACGTAATCCACCGCCCCGGGCGGAGCCGAAAGCGTCACGCTGTCGCTGGGAATCTCGATGTACTCCACCTCGTACGGGGCAAGGTTCCGGCTGGCCCGCCAGCTCCGCTCCCCCGGCCTGGCCCGCCCGAACTCCCGGGCCTCCTTGGTCAGGTACTTGGCCAGCTCCCGGTAGTAGTGTATGTCCACCGGCTCCGCCCGGACGTAGCCCCCGCCGTCCCAAAGGCTTCTGATCTCCTCCAGCTCTCCCGGCCCTGTGCCGTTGAGCACCACGTGGTGGTGGAGGCGGCGGTCCTCCAGCCTGCCGCCGCCCCCGAACCAGGCGTCCTCCGCTTTGCCGTGCCAGCCCTCGGTGGCGTAGATATACCGCAGCTCCTCCTTCCGCCGCCTCCGGGCGGTGCGCAGCTTTCGGAAAAACTTCTGAAGGAATTTGTCCGCGCTCCGCTTATCCGGCGGCAGGTGCCCGTCGTCATAGGTGAGGGTGAGCACCCAGTCCCGCCCGCCGAAATTGGCCGCCAGCCTCAGCTCCAGCTCCTGCCAGGAGCATTTGTTGTTGTAGAACTGCTGGGCGGCGCAGGTGGGACGGCAGCGGCCCGCCCGCCGCCGCCCCGGCTCCCGCTCCGGGATGGTGCCGATCACCTCCACGTGGAGCAGGCCCGCCTTGATGTGCTTGATTGCGCGGGCCATCTACCACGCCTCCTTCATGATCATTTGCTCCGGTTCCTGGGCTTCTACCTGGAGCACGGTTACGTCCCCGTATTTCTCCAAATCCATGGCGATAGCCTCCTTGATGCCCAGGGCTTTGCCTGTTGGGGCGTTGTCCACCGCGATGGACAGCACCAGGCGGCTCATGGGGCCGCCTCCTCTCGGCTGATTCGCTCAAAGGAAATTATCCAGACCCAGGGATTTGCCGCCCAGCCATAGAGGGTGCGGTCGGCAGGCTTGATGGTGCTGTCCCACAGTTCAGCGAAAGCGTCTGGCAAATCAACGTTCCACGGACAGGCCACGCCCTCTGCCATACACTGCGTGTCTGATATTGACCGCAACCTCTCCACTTGCACATCCGTCACCCGCAGGAAAATACGTGCGGCCTCCCGAGGCATATGGATGGAAGGACGCCACTTGTACCCAAAATCTTTACGAGCACGCTCACTCTCTGGCGTCGCATCCGCTTTATAGGCGTATTTCACACCATTGTTTACATGATCTGCATCAAACAGGCAAAACGCCTCCCGCACATACAGGATGTCGCCGGGTCGGTAGGGCGGCGTTTTCTCAATGTAAGCCAACAGCGTATGCGTTGTTGTCCTATCCGGATTTTTGATGGTAGTTACACCCGGTTCCTCGTTTTGCTTTTCAATCAGTCGTGTACCACATTTGTTTGTAAATTTCTCTAAATGGGTATTGCTATATTTGAGCTTCACCGCCCGCCGCGTCATCGTCTTGCGGTCCTCCAGAATGGCGCGGACCATGTCGGGGTTGAATAGGATTGGTTTCATGCCGTTTCCTCCTCCGGCCTGCGGCGGCAGGCTTTTCCGCCACACTCAAGCAGGATATTCGCCGGAGTGCAAATTGCATTTTTGTGGGTAATAAAAACCTTGCCCTGTTGCACTCTCACAAGAGCCCATTCGCCTCCACTGCCGAAGTCTAAATACACTGGCTCCCCGTCCATCACCCGCAGTTGCTCCAGGGATAACGGGCCGTCGAGTACCGGCGGGGGCAACCCCTCCAGCCGATCCACCGCCAATCTAATAATGGCACAACCTTTTAAACTGCACTTATGCTCGTACCCACAGCCAAGACAATGAAGTGAGCCCGTCTCCGGGGCCATGCGTCGTAGTGCGCGGGCCAAATCCACATCGTTCATTTTTCCTGGCATTTCTTTCATCGGCTGCTCCCTCCACATTCCGGGCAAACTGTCCCGGAGGTGATTTTTATGGCAAAGAAAGGCATGGCCCGTCCGGACTGGACCCACACCCAGCCCCGGAACGACGTTCCGCCGGTGCCCGAGCTTCAGGGCAAGGCCAAGCGCACGAAGGACAAGGCCAACCCCGTCATCGCCGGAACCTCCGGCCCGGAGCTGAAGGTGTACCACAGCCAGCCCCACGCCGGGGACACGGAGCATCAGGACTGATCCGCCGCCCCGGATTCGGGGCGGCTTTTTCTGCCCGCGTCCAGCAGCCGCCCAAATCACGCTTTTTCCTTTGCCCTGAATACAACCACCATCGATGGAAACGGTGCGCTGTTCCTGCTCCCGCCAAATTTCAGGCGTCCGCGAATAAAGCGGATTTCGGCACCATCCGGCCCGTATATGTAATCATGAAACCACCGCGTATCAGTTCTCGCCGGGAGGAGCATCACAACTGTGTGTCCGGCGTCGGACGCACTCCGCGCCTTGCGGACCCAGGCCCCAATCCCCCGGCCATAGGGCGGATTGCACCAGCACGTCCCGTCCCACGGCTGGGAAAGCCCGTCCAGCTCCGGCGTGTAGTACCGCTTGCATTTCGCGTTTTCCGGGAGCGCGCACACGTCGAGATCAAAATGAAATTCTGCGTTCAGCTGGTCAAAAAAGCCCTGCGGCGTCTCCCACAAATCTGTCTTGCTGGAAAACATGGCGTCCATGTTCAACCGTGCGCCTCCTCCTGTTCAACGCAACCCGCGCCGGTGCCCAATTCGGGCACAGGTTTCGGCGCGTCCTCTACCGGCGGCAGGACCATCCAGCGCACCACAGGCAGCTCTATGGCAGCGCGGCTTGACGCGAAATGGAACCTGCCGTTAAAGAACCGGCAAACCTCTCGAACCGTTTTTCCTGTACCCAAGTCGAAGTCCGCCACTGCATCGCAGCCTGCGGAAGGCAGCGTCCCGCCGGGCATCCAGCCGTTCAGCACCAGCTGGCCCTCCGGCTGGGGAGCAGAACCGGCGGGATCATCCGTCCGGCACAGCAGATAGTCCAGCGACACGCCCAGCAGGTCGGCAGCCTTCACATACCGCTGCACTTCACTGAGGCCGCAGCTGAGGCCGAACGGTAAGCGGGTGTCCTGGGTGATCCGGGCTTTCCCCTGCTCCAACTGTTCCATTTCCTCAATGAATGATACAGGACAGTAAATTCCCACCCCATGGCAGAATTCTTCCGCCGTCTTTCCTGACGCGGCCCGAGCCTGGGCGAACCGCGCCCACAACGCTTTGATCTGCTCCACCTTCGGGAGGGACTTTGTCTCCGCCGCCTTCTTCTCCTGCTGTCTCCTTGCTTTGGCGTCCTCCTTCAGGACCTTGACCCGCTCCGCCAGCATAGGACAGGCATATTTGCATCTGATCAGCTCCGGACAGTCTCCGCAGCACTGGCGGCAGTAGCTGTAGGAATAGCTGTCCTGCCCCATGATCCGTTTCCGCATTGCCTCCCGGTTTACGCAGGGTCCGCTTCCGTAGGTCTGACAGTTGATCTCATCCACTTTGGCGAGACTGTCTCCATAGTTTTTAACGGTATATTCGCTTTTTGTGCTGGGGCATTTACCCTGTGCCGCCAGCCCGTCATAGATCACCCGCTGGCGGGCCTGGGGCATCTGGGCCAAGGCATAGGCCGCGGACTCCGCCAGGTCCCCCTTCTCATACCCCGGCCGCCAGGATTCCTCCAGATTCTCCCGGATGATCTTCAGCCGGGACAGCTTGGACTTGGAAACCTTGCAGGCCTCCGCAACATGATCCCGCATCCGGCCCGGGAACTCGTACCCCTCCTCTTTGAGCTGGTACAGCAGCTCCTCCACCCGCTCCAGCCCGAAGCCCTCCGCGGTGGTCAGGTTCATCTCCCGGGCGGTGTCCTCCAGCTCCCCCGCCATGTGGTCCAGCCGGACGCCGTAGGCCTCCAGCTCCCCCCGGTTGACGGTGCCCTCCCGCAGGTCGTACACACCCAGGGGCCGCAGCAGCGACGCCAGATAGTCCTGGTGGATCACGCTTCCACCCCGCTCTCAGGGGACGGCTCCGGCTCTGGCTCCGGCGCGGTCCCGTCGGCAATGGCCAGCTCCCCCAGCACCGGCAGCGTCACATTGTCCAGCGGCAGATCCGCCGCCGGGGACAGGATCTCGCAGTTCGCCACCCCGTCCACCCCAAACACCAGGCTGGTGATCTGGGCCCTGGGCAGGGGCCTGCCCAGCCGCTCCCCGTTGAACCACGCCCGGAGCGCGTCCTCCACCGCCCCGGCCACCGCCGCGAAGTCCCGGCCCTCCGCCGCCCACAGCTTCAGCGACAGGTCCACCGTCTCCACCGCGGGGGCCTCCACCCTCACGTCCACGGCGATCTCCCGCACCTGATCAAAATAGTCCTGCAATTCCCCCAGCAGGGCCTGGGAGGGCACGCCCCCCTGGGCGGCGGGCACGATGTCCACCGTCCCCACCCCCCGGCTCTTGGGCAGCACCGTCACCGCCGCCACCTCGGGGAAGGACATGGCCGCCTGCCGGTAAAACGCGCTGTTGGCCCCGTTGGCCAAGCGGCGGTAGGTA
>OFGF01001081.1_pt1 | contig 18731 bp, 16 predicted proteins | sample 1521711 | NCBI WGS metagenome assembly OFGF01 (sample SAMEA3504092, study PRJEB24116) | mouse gut metagenome | biome: mouse gut; feature: mouse-associated habitat; material: faeces | place: Denmark | collected 2011 | reverse complement strand
AGCCTAAAAAACCTTGATTTTAAGCCATTCTTCAATACTTTCGCCTGCGAGTACCCAAAATCCTATGGCATCAATTTAAGATTGCCGCCTGGGCGGCTGTTAGATATTGTTCAGTGGAAAATGCCCTTATTTCAGCCTTCCAAATCCTATCGTTGAAATTTGCACCCAAACTCATGCTTGGGTGCATTGTATCAAATTATGGTACGCAAGCCATATGGAATTTTCAAACACGCTCTAGACCTTTGTATTGTTCATAATATAATACAAATACATACGGGAAAATTATACGTGGAAGATATACCGGATGGCAGGACTGCATTTTTAGTTATGCTGTACCTTTAATAAAGCATCAGATTTGTCATACAACAATGTTTATATTTCTTCCCTGAACCGCAGGGGCAGGGGGCATTCCTGCTTATTTTCTTTTCACTGCGCGTATACACATGCCTAGTAACCCCTTTACTAATAGGCTTTCCCTCCAGCCGTACCTTCTCCTGCGGATACCACGCAAAATAATACCCGCCGCTTATATAAGGCTCCAGCTGGCAATAAATTTTTAACAGTCTTTCTTTTAGATATATTAAATTTTTTTTGAATTGCAGCTTTTCAATAAAATCGTGCAGTTTATCATAAAAATGGGGGTATTCCTGCCGGACAATCCCAATCTGATCCAATACAGTCTCCTGCCGCTCGATCATACAAAGCTGTACATCTGCCAAAGAAAACCTGACAATTTCCTCGTCCTCTTCTTGGTTGTCAAAATATGCCTCATATGCATACTGGAAAACCTCATCTAGCCTGTGATCATTTAAAATATGCTGATAACCCAGCTCCACAATAGCAAAATCCACAAGTTCGCTTTCTTCCCGTGTAGTGCATATATGCTGCATTGCCAACAGGCTCTCCCGAAACAACAAATAGCCTTCATGGGTATAACTGCGTTTTTTGCTCATACTAATTAGCATCGCAACAAGCTGCAGGAGATATTCTTGCAAATATATTTTATAATTTTTTATAGTTTTTTGCAGATGCCCTAATATCTCTGCAGTATATGGCTCTGCCGTATATACAGCCATACTCATAAGTCCCACATAAGCTTCCACAAGGCTGCGTATCTCTTCCCTTCTCCATCTTTTTTCCTGGCAAATAAACTCCAACAAAATTTTTACACCGTCGTCATATCTGCGATTTACGTTACATTCCAGGGAATAGCCCAAAATAAACCCTGTTTCCCTGCATCCAAGCGCATATGCTTTGTCACAGGCATGTATTGCTTTTTTTGCAAATCCACGTTCTATATAAGAAAGTGCCAATTCTTTTTGAAACCATTTATTATTAGGCTGCATACCTGCCAAATGTTCAGCCGTTTTTACGGCTTTTCCGGTTTTGCCGCACTTGCGCTGGAAGATTGTAAGCAAATATAAAAAATGAAGGTCAGCAGGGAAACACTTGCTGGCATCTTCGCAAATTTCCATACATTGCCCATTATCCCCCATTTGGGCACACTTTTCTATTCTCATCAAAAACTGCCGCGCAGCAGGATCATCATTCGGGGCAAAATCCGGCCCTTCCTCTTGAGTAGCAGCTTTTTGCAGCTTTTCATATGCTTCCCGTATAACTTGGAATTGTTGCGGATCCGATTCTGGTGAATATTTACGAATCAGCCTAAAATATGCTTTTTTAACCTCAAGCTGTGAAGACCCTGGCGTAATCCCCAATATCTGATAATAGGTATCCATCCTACACCTCCTCTATAGTTCCTCTAACAATTCCAAAAGATCCTCTTCTGCTTCCTGGGCCGTCTCCAAATCTTCATTTACAAGCGCCTCTTTCAAATCATACAGCGCATCGTCAAGCTCCTGCCATAAAAACGGATCATCTGCCACAGGATCTTTTATAACACGCTCCACACGGCGGATAATCGTGCGGAACTGCTTGGCATAGGGAGATTCCTTCCAATTGCTGACATCTATCCTGCCTTTGGGGTCTTGTACTTCCTGCATCATATCAATTTCTACGGAAGCGTCTTTGCCCGTGCTTAGTATTGTCGCTTTTACGGCCAGCATCCCGTTCATATTGTAGGAGAACTCTACAGCAATGCGTTCTACACCCGATTTTTTAGCAGGAATCTGCCCGATGATAAACTCGCCAAGGAAATGGTTGCTGCTGACAATCTCGCTCTCCCCCTGGTAAATCTCAATGTGCGCTTCAGTCTGGTAATCCATGCACGTATAATAAACCTGGCTTCTAGTCGTCGGAATCGTCACATTCCTTGGGATAATCACACTCATCCTCTCCTCCGTCACCCCGTCCATAATCCGGATGCCAAGCGTGTATGGATTCACATCTGTCATTAAGATGCTCTCCTCCTGCTTAATGCTCCCTTGGATAATCCCAGCCTGGATAGCCGCCCCCTCCGCCACTGCAAAATCCGGATCGACTGCTTTAGACGGTTCGATATCCAAATAGTTTTTAATGTCTTTGGACACAATCGGCATCCGTGTTGATCCGCCTACCAGGATAATCCGGTCTATTTCAGACGGAAATATCCCACTATCTGCTAACACAACATCGATCGGGCGATGCGTCCTCGCAAGCAGATCCCCGACCAGATCCTCAAACTGTGCGGCCGTAACCATTTCATCCAGCGCCAGCGGCTTTCCTTTCTTTTCTACAATCATCGGTACCAATACATGGAAAGAATCCTGGGTACTAAGCGCTATTTTACAGCGTTCCGCTTCTTCTTTGAGCTTGACCATTGCAAACCGGTCCTTCCGCAGATCCACTCCGTGCTTTTGCATAAACTGCCCGTTGAGCCACTCAACCAGCCTTTCATCAAAATCCTTGCCTCCTAATTTGTTGTCCCCGCTGCTTGCCTTAACTTCAAGCACACCGGCAAACATTTCAAGAAGCGTTACATCAAAAGTACCGCCACCCAAATCATATACCAGGATATGGCTTTCCTCCTGTATATGAAAAAGGCCATAACTTAACGCCGCTGCCGTCGGCTCATTAATAATACGTTCCACGGAAAGCCCTGCTTGCATCCCCGCCCTTACCGTTGCCTGCCGCTGGATATCGTCAAAATATGCCGGCACAGAAATAACCGCCCTTGTAATATCCTCCCCTAAAAATTCCGACGCATAGGTTTTAACGTATTCTAACAATTTCGCTGATAGCTCAACTGGCGAATATGCCTGTTTCCCCAGGTGTATCTTCTCATCAGTCCCCATTTTCCGCTTAATTTCAACCGCCGTATTTTCCGGTGACAAAAGGCACTGTGCTTTCGCCCTGGTCCCTATGACAAAATTCCCGCACGCATCAATCCCTACGGCTGACGGTGTAATAATTTCTTTATCCAGGTTCATAACCATAACTGGCTTCCCGTCTTTTATGACAGCTGCCTCCGTAGTAGATGTCCCCAGATCTATTCCGATAATTGTACCCATCTTTCCTCCTAATCCCACGATTGCCGTGTTTACTCAACTGCGCCTTTCTGCAAGATATGCTGCAACCCGCGCTTTTTTCTTAACATTCCCTTTATAAATATATCCGCAGGAATATATATCAGCAACCGTCTTATCCAAAACCGGATTCTCCGTTTCCACCGTTTCAATGACTTCATGCAAATCATAATCAACCCGTGTACCGTATTCTGCAATTACAGTAATCCCACACATCTGGCGGTAATGCTCCAAATTCCTCTCCATCAGGACAATCTGTGCAGCCCAGGTTTCGTCTTTTCCCTCTGCGAAACGCTTTAAATTCCAAAATTGCTCCTGATAAGCCTCAAATAGTTCCAAAAAAGCGTTTCTTTCCCTTTTAAACGCACTGAACTGCTCTTTGGCTTCTTCTTCCTGCGACCGTTTTTCCTCCCACTCCTCAAGTAAGTCCTCAATTGCCATATCATGCTTATGTATAGCCGTCTGAAGCTTACTGATATTCTGCCCCAAATCCTCCAACTGCCCTTTCGTGCTGGCCATACCACTTTCGAGCACCTGGAACTTTGCACCCAGTTTTTTTAATAATACTTCATCCTTATCTTTGAAAAACATATAAAACCTGCCCTTTTCTAAACACAGAATATTTTCTCCATTATACGGAAATATTCTAGAAAATACAATAAGTATTCTATATTTTCAAAGAGTATTTAATAAAAAACATATTTTGTTACCTTTAATTCTAGTACTCCATCCGGACAGGAATTGAAGTTTGGAGACACCTGCTTTGTGCCAGTGCTAGGCAAAATTTCGACGGCGATGCGGTGGCATCGTCTAGAAATTTTAACGACGCAATGGTGCGAAGCAGATGGTTCCGGACTTCAATTTCTGTCCGGATGGAGTACTAGAGCGTGTCCCCAAAATGCTTTCTGGCAGATGTGCGCCCCACTTACCACCCAAAGGGTATGATACGGGAGATTTGTACCGAATAAGGGGGCGGACTATAAGCAGTTGTGGCAAAGGGTGTCCGTCAGGCAGAGTACAGAGGGAAGGAATCCCATTCATATTGATATTTAGGTAACTTGTTGCTGTAATTAGAAGTGCAACAATTTACCTATAAGGAGAATTCCATGGATTTAAATGAGTTGACTAAAATATTTTCAAGTTCTACGGAAAATCAAAGAAAGGCTATTTTCAGTACATTATTTATCGCCAGTAACAAGCTGCAAACGTTTTTTGATAACCATATCCCAGAGGTATCGTTAAAGCAATTTATGTTATTGTCAATAGTCACACAGTCAGAGGAACCGCTAACATTTACCCAATTAGGAAATTTGTTGGGCTATCCAAGACAAAATATCAAAAAGTTAGCTAATATTTTAATGAAAAAAAGGCTTTATTATCATTCAGCAAAGCCCACATGATACAAGAGCTATGTGTATCCGCCCCACGGAAAAAGTAAATAATTTTTATACAACTGTATGACAGAATAGAAAATTTGGAAAAGAGGGCTGCATGATTAGAAGTGTTTAGAATATTTCTATATTTATGCCCGGCTTATCGATTAATCCAAATGGGAATTATAAGCGAACTATGGGGAGTGGATGGCAAAGGGGCCGTCAGTCAGAGGGCCCCTTTGCCATCCACTCCCTACCGTTTAGCGATACTATCACAATACCAAACACCTATGGCAAATACACATAATTTACACGGTACACCCCGCTTCGGCGCCCCGTCTCATCCACTGCTACCACAGACAGCACCTGATTCCCTGGTGGCATTTCAATTGCCCCCGCATACTTTGCCGACTGCCTTCCCGGATCGCTCCCGTCCCAGGTATAATACGCCGTGCACCCGTCTGGCACAGCCACCGTAATCTGCTGCGCCTCATAATACGTCCCACCAGAAGGCGACACCGACGGCATATCTGGTATCTCAAACCGAATCGTATAAGCAGCCTTTGCCACCTTACTGCAAATCCCCTTCCGGTTGCGTGCAACAGCAAAAAACACCGTCGTCCCCTCTTCATCCAAAAGAATACTGTCCCGGTAAGCCGTCCCAAACACTTCAGGATTCTCTCCGTCTGTCGTATACAAAACCTCACATTCTGCCCCTGCCTGCATAGTAACCGTAAGCTCTTCCCCATATGTCCCAGGCTGCACGCCAAACTCCGGCATCTGCACCAGGTAATCGCCAAACAAAAGGGGCATCTCTTCCCCGTTTACTTTCTCGCTTAACAGAACAATCTTATCGTAGTCTGCATTCCCATCATATATATCAATCAGCATTTTTAACGACTCCTCGTCCGCCCCGCCCGAATCCGCAAGCTCCTCCAGCAACCTAATAGCTTCCTCTTCCTCCTCCTGCTCCAGGTAAATAGAAGCCAGCCGTTTACTTGCCGCCGGATCTTTGGCACGCAGCGAAAGCGCACGCAAATAATAAGCCGCAGCGCTGTTATTATCCCCTGCCTTAAAAAACTCCTCTGCTTTCCCATACTGGTAATCATAACTTCCCATACGAAAACTCTGCACCTTTTGATGCGCATAAAACGTAACGAAAAAAACCGTTATGAGCACAGCTGCTGTAATCCCCACAGCCAGCCCCTTTTTCCTTCTTACCCTTTTTTTATAATCCACTTCAGGGGCAGCGCCTGTTGAGCTGCCCCTTGCTTCCTCCTGGATAATATCACCCAGCAAATCCTCATCTAGCAGGTTATAATCCGGCACAAGCTGTACCGCCGTCCCACAGACACTGCAGTACACATTGCCCGGCTTTAACTCCGCCCCGCAATTTTCACATTTCATACTGCATTACCCCTATTTATCTTGCCATTGCTTCCACACAGTTATGCATTAGCATGGCAATCGTCATTGGCCCCACGCCGCCTGGAACGGGTGTAATCAAAGAAGCAGCCTGCTTTGCCTCATCGTACTTCACATCGCCGGAAAGCTTATTATTCTCATCCCTGTGAATGCCGACATCAATCACTACTGCGCCTGGCTTAATATAATCCCCTGTAATAAACTCACGTTTTCCAACCGCTACAATTAATATATCGGCATTCCTGCAAATCTCCTTTAAACCCCTGGTATGGGAATGCGTAACTGTAACTGTTGCATTCTCCCTTAGCATCAAAAGCGCCATCGGCTTGCCCACAATATTACTCCTGCCCACAACCACACAATTCGCGCCGTCCATCTTCACCTTAGAACGCCTAAGCAGCTCAATAATACCTGCTGGTGTACACGAAACAAACCCAGGCTGGCCAATCGTAAGCGCACCCACGCTTTCCGGATGAAACCCGTCTACGTCTTTCTTGGGGGAAATCGCATTAATAACTGTCTTTTCATCAATATGGGCCGGTACCGGAAGCTGTACCAAAATCCCATGTACCAAAGCGTCCTCATTCAAATCCTCAATTAGATCAAGCAGCTCCTTTTGAGATGTCTCCTCTGGCAGCTCAAAAGACTTTGAATGAATCCCAATATATTCACACGCCTTTTTCTTATTACGCACATAAACACTCGAAGCCGGATCATCCCCGACTTGGATCACAGCCAGAGTCCCCTCTATTCCCGCAAGCTTTAACTGTGCCACCTGTTCTTTTAATTCTTCCTTAATTTCTGCTGAGATTTTCTTTCCGTCAATAATGTTAGCCATATATCCTCCTGAATTTATTTTTTATATTTTTATAGCCAAAATCAGCCCCGGCAATACGCTGCACTCTGGCTGGCGCCCCTTTGCAAAAAATCCTCCCCACCTTCAGCCACTTTAAAACAAGCCCGTAATCTTCCCCGATTCATCCACGTCAATCGCATTTGCCGCCGGAACCTTTGGCAGTCCGGGCATCGTCATCATGGCCCCTAATATCACCACCACAAATCCGGCTCCAGCCGAGACATATACTTCCCGTACATTTACCGTAAATCCTTTTGGCCTTCCAAGCTTCTTAGGATCGTCTGACAGCGAATACTGCGTTTTTGCCAGGCAAACCGGGAAACTGCCCATGCCAAGCCCTGTTATACGCGCCAGTTCCTTTTCGGCCGCCGGGCTGTACGTCACCCCGTGTGCGCCGTAAATCTCCCCTGCAATCCGTGCAATTTTTTCCTTTAATCCCAATTCATCCGGATAAAGGGGCTCAAAATGGCTTTCCTGTTCAAAAAGCGCCTTTAACACCTGCTCTGCAAGCGCAACACCGCCTTCGCCGCCCAATTCCCATACCTTTGAAAGTGCGAACGCGCAGCCGCGCTCCTTGCAAAACTGCTCTACAAAATCTGTCTCCGCCTGGGTATCCGATACAAATGCATTCAATGTCACCACAATCGGCACATGGTATTTCTTCAGGTTCTCAATGTGCTTTTCTAAATTTACAATCCCTTTTTTCAAAGCATCTAAATTCTCGCAGGAAAGCTCTGATTTTTGTACGCCCCCGTTATATTTTAACGCACGCACAGTTGCCACCAAAACTACGCAATCTGGCTTTAGTCCCGCTTTGCGGCATTTGATGTCAAAGAACTTCTCCGCACCCAGATCTGCGCCGAAACCCGCTTCGGTAACTACGATATCCGCCAGCTTAAGCCCTGCCTTCGTAGCCCTGACACTGTTGCAGCCGTGGGCAATATTGGCAAACGGCCCGCCGTGTACAATTGCAGGCGTATGCTCTAATGTCTGTATCAGGTTCGGCTTCACGGCATCTTTTAACAGTGCGGCCATGGCCCCCGCCGCTTTTAAATCGCCCGCTGTCACTGGATCTCCCCCAAACGTATATGCCACGATTATTTTCGACAGCCGCCGTTTCAAATCCGCTATATCGTCCGCCAGACATAAAATCGCCATAATTTCAGACGCAACCGTAATGACAAAATGATCCTCCCGTACCATACCGTCCATTTTATTGCCCAGGCCGACCACCACATTGCGCAGTGCTCGGTCATTCATATCCAGGCAGCGCTTAAAGACAATCTGCCTCGGATCAATCTGCAGCTCATTCCCCTGCTGGATATGGTTATCAAGCAGGGCGGCAAGTAAATTGTTGGCCGAAGTAACGGCATGGAAATCCCCAGTAAAATGCAGGTTTAAATCCTCCATTGGAACCACCTGCGCATAGCCGCCCCCAGCCGCACCGCCTTTGATGCCAAAGCAAGGCCCAAGGGAGGGTTCGCGCAGCGCAAGGACTGCCCTTTTTCCTAGCCTTCCAAGCGCCTGCCCAAGGCCGATGCTGGTCGTCGTCTTCCCTTCCCCGGCAGGCGTCGGGTTAATTGCCGTAACAAGTACCAGCTTACCGTCTGGATTGCCCTTCGTGCGTTCTAACAGATCGTCTGAAAGCTTTGCCTTATACTTCCCATAAAATTCCAAGTCCTCTTCCGGTATGGAAAGCTTTGCAGCAACCTCCCGGATTGGCGACAATACTGCCTCCTGCGCAATCTCAATATCTGTTTTCATTCCGCAAACCTCCTTATTTTTCCAATTGTTCAAACTCTTCTGCCGTCATTAAAATCTTCCTGGCCTTTGTCCCTTCCTCAGGCCCCACCAGCCCGGCTTCCGCAAGCTGATCCATAATACGCGCAGCGCGGTTGAAGCCGACCTTAAAGCGGCGCTGGATCGACCCTATCGACCCCTTTTCACTCTCAATCAAAAACCTTCCGGCTTCATAGAAAAGCACATCCCGGCTGTCACCTGCATTTGACCCGTCGGATATAGACATGGAAATGTTTTCGGACTGCTCTACGCTCTCCTGGATTTTGGGGTTGTACTCTCCGACGCCGTTTTCCTTTTTGATAAAATCTACTACGGCAGACACTTCATCGTCCGAAACAAACGCGCCCTGCACCCGGAGCGGCTTTTGGAAATTCTGTGGGAAAAAGAGCATATCCCCTTTTCCAAGCAGCTTTTCCGCACCGACCATGTCTAAAATCGTCCTGGAATCCACGCCGCTTGTCACTGCAAACGCCACACGGGAAGGCATGTTGGCCTTAATTAACCCAGTAATGACGTTTACCGACGGCCTTTGTGTTGCTATAATCAGATGAAGCCCCGCAGCCCTTGCAAGCTGGGCCAGACGGCAAATCGACGTCTCCACCTCATGCGATGCGACCATCATCAAATCTGCAAGCTCGTCTACAATAATCACAATCTGCGGCAGCCTCTGGGGGGAGACGTCTCCTTCAATACTGGAAATAGACTCTACCTTAGCGTTGTAGCCTTTCAAGTCCCGCACACCGCATTCTGCAAATTTTTGGTAGCGGTCTTCCATTTCTGCCACTGCCCAGTTTAATGCCCCTGCCGCCTTTTTCGGATCGGTGACAACCGGAATCATCAGATGCGGAATCCCGTTGTAGACACTAAGCTCCACTACTTTAGGATCCACCATAATAAGTTTGACATCATCCGGATGTGCTTTATATAAAATACTCATAATAATTGTATTGATACAGACTGATTTACCGGAACCCGTTGCACCCGCAATCAAAAGGTGAGGCATTTTGGCAATATCTGTCACAATAACCTGCCCTGCAATATCTTTTCCGGCTGCAAACGCAATGTTCGACTGGTTCGTCTGAAACTCCGCCGACTCAATCAGCTCGCGGAACATTACCGTTACGTTTTCCTTGTTGGGAATTTCAATCCCAATTGCAGCCTTTCCGGGAATTGGCGCTTCCATGCGGATGTCTGCCGCCGCCAGGTTCAGCTTGATATCATCGGTTAAATTTACAATTTTGCTGACCTTAACGCCCATCTCCGGTTGGATTTCATATCGCGTTACAGAAGGACCGCTGCTGATATTTAATATTGTAACATTCACGCCAAAATTCTTAAGGGTCTGCTGCAGCTTATTGGCCGTCGCCCTAAGATGTGTTTTAGAATCGCCTATTGCTTTTGACGATCCCTGCTTTAACAGGGAAACTGGCGGGAACACATACGGCTGTGGCTTTTTAGCTGGCACAGCATCATCTGCCGTCCCGGCTAAGCATGCCCCTGCATCCGCCGTACCCTCCGCCTTAGGTTTTTGCGGCTTTAAAACAGAAGCTTTGGAAGCTACCTGCCCCTGCTGCGCCGTATCTGTAATCCCTGCCATCTGGCCTACATCCGAAAGCATCCCTTCCAGCAGCTTCGCGTCCTCATACTCATACTTCCCATTTATCATTTGGGGCGGCGTTTCGTGTACGGCGCTTTCTGTTTTCACATCCCTGCCATCCCCAAGCACATCACCCATAAAAATCTCCGGCAGCCCTTCTTCCCCCACCGGGCTGACCGGGATATGCTCTGTTTTCTGTACGCCAGGCAAATCCCCAATATCCTCCGGCAATATTTCACAGACCTCATCCCCGTCAGGCTTTTTATTCCTTTTCTTTTTGCCAGACGGCGATTCCTTGATCAAGGTGTTAAAAGAAACCCCTTTCGCCTTCTTATCCACGCGGCGCGCACCCCGTTCCTGCTCCCGCCTCTGCTGGTTGTCATGGTAGCGGCGTACATCCTCCCTTGCCGTTTCATACACCTTCTGCCCGCCCCGTTTCATACCGCGGAACAGGGAGCGTTCCGTTAGTAAAACCATAGAAATAATCATGGCTGCCACAGAAATGACAAACGAACCAAACGCCCCAAAATTAGGCACACACAGCCAAACAAGCAGCCCGCCCAGCAAACCTCCCCCTTTTTTATATGTAGCGGAATATGTATATGCCGTCTTTAGAACCTGTGCGGATACCCTTCCTTTATCCTGCACAATTAACTGTAAAAACATACAAAACGCACAAAACAGCAAAAAGCCTGCGACAAATTTAAAAATGGCAAAATGGTTTTTTTTATTGGAAATCAGAAAACACGACCCCACAAACAACACAATCGGAAACACATACGCCATCAAACCGAACAGCCCAAAAATCAACTTACTGGCAAATCCCCCAACTGCACCGCCAATCCCAAAATTGCTGACAAACAGCAGAATAGAAACCGCCAGCAATATCCATAACACCACTTCCCCCTCAAAAGCCAGCCCCTGCGCCTTTGATGCTTTTTTTCTGCCAGCCCCCCTTTTTGCCCTTCCCTGTTTTCTCGTACTCTTCCTAGCAGCTGCCATAAATTCCTCCAAATTTCAATTTTCAAACACCCTCCTGCACCTGGCAAAGCCCCGTCAGGCATACAAATAACCTACAGCGTGTAAAAATATCCGCCAATTGATACCAGTCCCACAAGCAGGCAATACACTGCAAAAATAATAAATTTCTTGTTGCGTACTACGACTAGCATAGTCTTAATGCAGATATACCCCACAACTGCCGCGCACAAAACCCCCGCCGCATAGCAGCCGATATCAGCCATAGTGACCTCAATCCCTTTTAAATCCGTAAGCTCCAATACAACCGCCCCTAAAACGGCCGGTATTGACATAATAAACGAATATTTCACGGCAAATTTGCGGTTAAATCCGCTTAAAAGACAGGCTGTAATCGTTGTCCCAGACCTAGAAAGCCCTGGCAGCGTTGCATACCCCTGGCAGATCCCAATAAAAAACGCGTTGGAATATGTAACCTGCCGCGGCGTCTTTACGCCATCTGCCACACGGTCGGACAAAAACAACAAAACTGCCGTAAGCACCAGGCAGATCCCTGGCACAAGCAATATCCCCGAGGCCGCTTCTACTACATCTGCCGCCATATACCCGATAATCCCGGTCGGTATAGTAGATACAACCACAAGCATTACAAACTTCCGGTAGCTATTGTTTATTAACTTATAATAAGGCTCGTCCCTCCGTAAAAAAACATTTCCGAAAAAAATCCGTACATCCCGGAAAAAATCTCCCAATATAGCAAACAACTCCTGCGCCATACGGAAAATATCCCGGTAAAACGCGACAAAAATTGCAATCAAAGTCCCCAGATGCAGCAATACATCAAACAGCATCCCCGTATCTGCTTCAACATCAAACAGAAGTTTAAACAACGCCAGATGACCGGAACTACTGACGGGCAAAAACTCTGTTACACCTTGTATAACTCCCATAAGTATCGCTTCTAGTAATGACATATGTGCCCTCCTTGATGGTTGCTTATATATATTTTCTCACAGTTTACCATATTTTAGGGGAAATGTCATTAAGGAAGTATAATTATGTTTAAACCATAACCATTTTAAGCTGCCAAAGCCGCCCCCTATATCCCCATATCAGACAGTTAATTCGCGCAGGCGTTTTTTATCCAGAATGGTTATCCCTCCCCGGGAAACCTCCACAATCTTTTCATTTGCAAAATATTTTAACATCCTCGAAACAACCTCACGGGCAGAACCCATATAACGTGCAATCTGCCCGTGCGTCATCCGTACAGTATCCGAACCAGTCCTTGATAATTCATCAGACAAAAAAATAGCAAGCCGTTTATCCATACTCATAAACAGGATCTGCTGCATCACCCACATCACATCTGAAAAACGGCTGACTGCAGTTTCAAGCGCAAAAATTTTCATATCCGGATTGCGTTTTGCAGCAGCCGCGAACGCCGCCCCTCCAATTACATAACACTCACTGTCTTCTTCCACATCCACAAACACATCAAAGGTAATGGCGTCAAGTACACAAGATGCAGACAGCATACACATATCCCCACTGTACAAGCGGTATAATGTAATGTCCTTGCCTTCATCCGACATCATATATAGCCTAAGGCAGCCCGAACGGACAAGGATTACCCCGGAACACTCGCTCCCATCGTGGATATTCTTCCCTTTAGGAAAGTGAAACACAGACGAATTCTGGCAGATATAATCCTTTTCCATATCCGGTATCTTTTCCCAAAAGGGGAACATTTCCTGATAAACAACTCCTAATTGTCCTTGAGACACGGCTTCACTTCCTTTCTAAAACTTTTCCGCGCTATTACAAAAAAACAGGGCAGAAGGGCATTCCACATAAAAGTTCCATCTTATGTGTGCGGCTCCTGCTGCTCCTGTTACATTTATCTGCCCACCCAATTTTTGCTATTCCCCCCTTTAAGAAAGACGTACAATTCGGGCGCCTTCGCATTATCACCACCCCCAAGCTTAAGCGTAAGGTTTGAAAAATCTATCCCCCTTTTGTTTTTCTATCCGTATCTAAAATACAGTACCCCGTTATCTGCAAGAGGTACTAATTGACTCAATTGCAACTGCCCCGCCCCGTACAATTTCAATATGGCGGAACTTGCTGCGGAGCAGGGCTATCAATTCATTATTCCTACGCTCTGTTAGCTTACATTCCAAAAGTACGCTGTCTTTGCCAATATCAGCGACCTGCACATCAAACACCTGCGCGATCTGGAACACCTCTTCCTTGTCCGCCGTCGTGCAGCGCAATACTTTTGCAAACAAAATTTCTTTCATATGCAGCGGTACATTGGTCAAATCAATCACCTTGATAACCTCAACCATACGGTTTAGCTGCTTTTTAATCTGCTCAAACGTAATATCATCGCTGGCGACGCAGATTGTCATGCGGGACACCGTTTCGTCCTCAGTTGTCCCGACGGTAAGGCTCTGTAAATTGTAGGATTTGCCGGAAAACAGCCCGGAAACCTTTGCCAGCACGCCCACATCATTTTCTACATATAGTGCAATCCATCTGTTTTTCATGTCCGTCCCCTCCTACTTTAGTATCATCTTGCTCATCGGGTTGCCGCCCTGCACCATAGGAAGTACAAGCTCGTCACTGGATATCATAAATTCAATAACTGTCGGTGCGTCAGTATAGCCTTTGGCCTGGGCAAACGCGCCTGCAATTTCTTCTTCTTTTGTAACGCGGATACCATGTGCGCCGTATGCTTTTGCAAACTGCATAAAATCTGGCAGGTAAGGCGGGCAGGCTTTGTTTGGCCCTTTGCAGTTTGAGGGGCAGGTAGTGCGGCGGCGCAAGCAAGTTGCCTCGTAGCGTTTACCATAAAACAGCTGCTGCATCTGGCGCACCATACCAAGGTACTGGTTGTTTAACAGGCAGACAATTACTGGCGCGCCCTCGGCTATGGCTGTCGCCATCTCCTGCATATTCATCTGAAAACCGCCATCCCCGGTCACACAAACTACCGGCTTATCCGGATTAGCAATTTTTGCTCCGATGGCAGCCGGGAACCCAAACCCCATCGTGCCAAGGCCTCCGGATGTAATAAATTTCTTTTTTTCGTCCAGTTCAAGGTACTGTGTCGCCCACATCTGATGCTGCCCGACATCGGTCGTAATAATGCCCTCGTCAAATGCCCCATTTATCCCCTCCATAACCATCTGCGGGGTCATGCCCTTGTCCCTGCGCATCTCAAGCGGATTCTCCTTATCCCAGGCGCGTATTTCTTCCTGCCACCGCTTTGTGTGTTTGGGTTCGGCCCATTCGTTTAACTTCTCAAGCGCCAGCCTTGCATCTGCTACAATCGGCACGTCTACTACAACATTCCTGGAAATTGCCGCCGTATCTATATCAATATGTACAATTTTTGCTTTCGGCGCAAATTCGTTCAAATCCCCGGTAATCCGGTCATTAAAGCGCGTCCCGATAGAAAAGAGCACGTCGCATTCGCTGACTGCGATATTGGCTGCATACCTGCCATGCATCCCGCTATTGCCAATGTAAAGAGGATGGCCGGACGGCAGCGCGCCTTTGCCCATCACAGTTGTCACAACCGGGATCCGCATCGTCTCCGCCAGCTTTTTTAACTCCTGCTGCGCCTGCCCCAAAAGCACGCCGCCCCCTGCTAAAATCAGTGGCTTCTGAGCAGCTTTTAACAGCTTATACGCCTTTTTTAGCTGGCCGACATGTACGCCCTCATTGGGCTTATAGCCCCGGATGCTTACGTTCTGCGGATAATTCGCGTCTCCTGCCTGAAGCTGGATATCCTTCGGCAAATCGATAAGTACAGGACCTGGTTTCCCAGTCCTTGCGATATGGAATGCCATTTTAATAATTTTCCCCAGATCCTTGCGGTTTCGGACGGTCACGCCATATTTTGTAATGCTCCTGGTCATGCCCACAATGTCAACCTCCTGGAACGCATCGTTGCCAATTAAGCTAAGCGGCACCTGCCCAGTAAAACAGACCAGGGGGATATTGTCATAATGCGCGTCTGCAAGCCCCGTAATCGTATTAGTCGCCCCAGGGCCGCTCGTCACCAGGCACACGCCGACCTTTCCAGTCGACTTGGCATAGCCTTCCGCTTCGTGTATCAGCGCCTGTTCGTGGCGCGGAAGCACCAGGCGGATATCCTCCTGCTTATATAATTCGTCCATGACATCCGTAACCATGCCGCCCGGATATCCGAATATCGTATCAACGCCTTCTTCCTGTAAGGCCCTTACAAATAATTTTCTTCCCGTTATGTCCATCTGCCATCAACGCCTCCTAATTTATTGTGGTCCGAACGGATGACTCTACGCCATTCGGTAATTTTACTGTAACCCCAATGTTTTCAGTATAAAAATCCAGCCTGTTAATGTAAACGCCGCAAGCAGTGTGGTTGCAGCTACGATACTGGCCGTCAGTTCCCCATCATTCCCCATATTTTTTGCCATAATATAACAGCTTGGCGTTGCCGGGGCAGATAACATTATCAAAATTGCAATCAGCTTCTCCCCGCGAAACCCAAACCAGACTGCAAGCGGAAAAAATACAGCCGTCTGCCCGGCCAGCTTTAAAAACGAAGCTGCTAATGTCGGCTTTATCTTTGCTAACGCCTCTTTCCCTTCAAATCCCGCCCCCATAGCGACTAGCGCCAAGGGCGTCGCCATTTTGGCAATACTCCCCATCGCCTTATCCAAAACAACCGGAAGCCTGATATGCAGCATCGCCGCCAGCGTACCAAACGCAATAGCTATGATAATCGGGTTTTTAATAATATTTACCACTGCTTTTGATATCCGGGACGTATTTTTCCCCCCGTCCTCTGCCCCGCCTTCAAACGTCAGCACAAGGACAGAAAAAATATTGTAAAGCGGGACGGCGCCTAAGATCATCATAGGCCCCATAGCAGAACTGCCGTATATATTTTCAATAAATGCCAGGCCCATTACCGCCGCGCTGCTGCGGAAGGAGGCCTGTACAAAAGCTCCCGTCATGTACCGGTCTTTCAGAAACAGTTTTGTTCCGGCCCAGATTAACCAGAAACAGGCAGAGCTTGCAGCAGCGCAGAACAACACATAATTCAGATCAAATACCGCCCGAATATCCACAGAAGAAATATCCCGCAGCAGCAATACCGGCAGAGTCACCTGAAAATTAAATTTATTTGCCACTGTCACAAAATTATCATTCAGCATTCCGGTCTGCTTCAGCCCCCAGCCCAGTACCATCACCAGAAAAATGGGGATGGTCACATTGAGACTGAACATAAAATTTTCCATATTATTCTGCCTCTTTTACCTTTTTCTCATATTTCAGAAAATAGTATTCCAGATCAAAATATGTCTGCTCCTCACTGTCTGCCGTCAGCTCCCACTCCTCTCTCTCATCCAGATTGGGAAACCAAGCGTCTGCCGCATATTCGTAATCAATTTTCGTTATATGGGCCACATCGCACAAATCTACCATCTGCCGATAAACACTTTCCCCGCCCACAATATAGATATCCTGACTGTCATACTGTTTCAGTTCTTCCAGCACTCCCATAACCTGATGATATTTATCCTGAAGTATCTGATTGTGAAGCAGCTCCATGGTACGGTTCATGAGCTCAAACAGTTTTTCATGTTCCTCATCAATCCGGGTAATCCCCGTCAAACAGTCCTCCGTAAACTGATACATTTTTGTTCTCCTTTCCAGATGCTGCATCTCTGTGCTTTCTAAAGTTTTGCAAGCTGTTCTACCTGCGCAACATCCAGTCCTGCGTATTCCGCAATTTTCTCCACAGATAATGCCCCGTCTCTGAGCATTCTGAGAACGATTTCTTTTTTTGTCTCATTTATTCCCTGATTTAATACTCTGCGTGTTCCTGGTTCTTTTAATGCACCTTTCATACTATCACCTGTACCTTTCTGGTTTCATACTATCATTTCTCCACTGTAAATTCAAGCATATTCCGCTTTTCTTCTCTCTTGAAATTCACAGAAAAATCCGGTAAGCTATATAAGATTCCAAAGAGCTGCCGGAAAATACAAAAAGTGAGGAAAATTATGAAAGAGACAACACACTGGCTGCAGAAAACACCTGTGGTCCAGACAGGCGCCCTGATATGCTGCGCTCTGTGGGGAAGTGCATTTCCATGTATTAAAATCGGATACGAACTGTTCCATATTGAAGCTGCCGACACGCCGGCTCAGATTTTGTTTGCCGGATTCCGGTTCACTCTGGCCGGCATTCTTACCATTCTCACAGGCAGCCTGATAAACCGGAAACTGCTGATACCGAAATCAGCCAAAACAGCCGGAAAGATTATCCGGCTCAGCCTGCTGCAGACGGTAATACAATATCTGTTCTTTTATGTGGGTCTGGCCCATACCACCGGAGTAAAGGCCTCTGTCATCACAGGCATGAATGTATTTGTGGCTATTCTGGTGGCAAGTCTGATTTTCCACCAGGAATCCTTAAGCAGCCTGAAAATTGCCGGGTGCCTGACAGGATTTGCCGGAGTGATACTGATAAATCTTACCGGCTCCGGGCTGGACAGTAACATGCGTTTCCAGGGAGAAGGTTTTATTTTTCTTTCTGCCGTTGCCTACGCCCTGTCCTCCGTATTTTTAAAACGGTATTCTGAAACAGAACACCCGGTACTGTTAAGCGGATGGCAGTTTTTCGCAGGCGGGATTATCATGATTCTCTGCGGCCTTGCCATGGGCGGACGCCCTGGACATTTCACTCCTTCCGGAACAGGGATGCTTCTCTATCTTGCACTTGTTTCCGCTCTGGCCTATTCCCTGTGGGGCATTCTGCTAAAATACAACCCTGTTTCCAGAGTGACTGTCTTTGGGTTTATGAATCCGGTATTCGGAGTGGTGCTGTCCGCCCTTCTGCTGGGAGAAACCGGGCAGGCTTCCGGCGTCCGGAGCCTGCTGGCGCTGGTTCTGGTCTGTACCGGAATCTGTCTGGTAAACACATCCTCCCGGCAGGAGCCATCAGACGGATGACTCCCTGAAAACTATGTCATGTCTTTCATCTGTTTAAACAGCTCTAAATCTGACTGGGTGATTTTCAGATTGGAGCAGTAGGTTTTGCCCTCCGGCGTGGTAATATTTACTTCAATTAATGTATCCTCTTTGATTCCCTCTGCGGCAACTGCTTTCAAAAACTTCGGGAATTTGGGGTGATTTGCCCGGAAACGGTCAATGCCGGACTTAAGTTTCTGC
>OFGF01001077.1_pt1 | contig 18748 bp, 18 predicted proteins | sample 1521711 | NCBI WGS metagenome assembly OFGF01 (sample SAMEA3504092, study PRJEB24116) | mouse gut metagenome | biome: mouse gut; feature: mouse-associated habitat; material: faeces | place: Denmark | collected 2011 | reverse complement strand
CCGCCCGCCTCCGATACTGCGGCGGCTAAATGATATTCTGCAACCCATGCCATCCCGCCCTGCAGAATGGGGTATGTTATCCCAAGCAGTTTTGTAATCTCGGTTTTCATCTTAATTTTCCACACCTTTTGCGTTTAAGTACTCTATTACGTCGCTTACAGTTGCAATTTTTTCCAGATCCTCAGACGGGATTTCAATGCCGTATTCCTCTTCCAGGCTCATTACAAGTTCAAATAAATCCAAAGAATCTGCGCCCAGGTCGTCTTTAAAATTACTCTCTGCGCTGATTTCACTTTCGCTGATATTTAACTGCTCTGCTATAATTTCTTTTACTTTTTCTAACATGGCTATCTCCTTTTGATTGTTTTGCTTGTCAAATACTTTGACTATCAAACTATTTGACAGGCAAAGTATATGACACATGGAAGGATTTGTCAATATGTTTTTTTAAATAATTTAATTACGCTTAAATCCGCCAATTGTTTTTTTCATCCCCACATGCTATAATCCCACATAACATCATCTGGAAAGGAGTATCACACATGCCAATCAAACTAATTGCCCTAGACATGGATGGAACGCTTTTAGATTCTAATAAAAAGCTGCCGCCCGGTTTTACAAGCTGGGTTAAGGCACATCCCTGTATCAAAACCGTAATCGCCAGCGGACGCCAGTACTTCACCCTGGCCAAGGATTTTGCCCAGATCAGCAGCCAGCTTATCTTCGCTGCCGAAAATGGAGGCATTGTATTTGAGAAAGGGGACATCCTGTACCTGGACGAAATGCAAAAAGAAGACGTCTGCGCCTGCCTGGATCTGATTTGCCCGCTAAAACACCTGACCCCTATCGTGTGCGGCGCTAAATCTGCCTATATGAACCCGTCAAAAGAGCATATCTATCGAGAGGCCAGCATATATTACGACCACCTGCAGCTGGCCAAAAACCTCTATGAAGCTGCCCTACAGGACAATATCATCAAAATCGCTGTTTATGTAGAGCATAACAGGGCAGAACTCGCTATGCCGCATTTTGCAGATATACAACCACATTTAACAGCTGTGCTGTCTGGGGGCTGCTGGATTGACATTGCAAACCAATCCGTTAATAAAGGCGCCGCTATTACTGCAATCCAGCAAAAATACGGCATTGACCGCGCAGAATGCATGGCATTTGGGGATTACTTAAATGATGTGGAGCTGTTAAAAAGCTGTGAAGAAAGCTATTGTATGGCAAATGGGCATCCAGATCTGAAAAAGATAGCAAAACATATAGCTGACAGCAATGATAATAATGGGGTCTTAAAAATACTTACGCAATTATTTTAAACAAAGGGCGCCTGAAGCTTTCAGGCGCCCTATAAAGCGTTTCCGCCATCCTCTAATTAAACCCGACAACTTTCTGTGAAATCTTATAAGCTGCAATCGAAATCTTACGGCCGCTCCTGCCTGGCAGATTCATCGTATTGCCCATAATCCCTGACCTAAGCCTGTGGAACAGCCGGATATCCTGCTGCTTGATATAACGCCACAGCTCCCGTTTTTTCTCCAGATTTTCGGCTGTACCAGAACGTATCAGCATGACCGTAGATATTACCGTAATAATCTCCAAATAATTAAACATATAATGCCGCAGCTTACGGTTTTGGATTTTCCAAAGAGTATACGAATCCACCATGATTTTATTTACCTTAATCTGCTGGTCAATCCTTCCTATCATACCCTTTTCATTAACCGACTGGTCGGCCCTGCCTATAAAATACCGGTAAAAATCCACATCCAGATAATACATATATTTTACATGGGGCAGCGGCTGGTACACGAACAGGTTATCTACATAAAATGTATGGCGCGGCAGCTCTAGCCCGCAATCCTTAAGAAGCTGTGTCCGGTAAATCACAGAATGCATAAGGATATACTGGCCCTTGCGGAACCTCTTTACCTCTTCCCATTCAAACACACGGCCCTGCGGCAGCACAGAAGCATAACGCATAACCCGTTTGTGCTTTGCCCCTTCCTTTTCATACACAAAATTGCTGATCATCATATCCAGCATTTCCCGGCCGCCTGCAAGCTCCCTTAGCTTTGCAAGAATGACCTGGTAGCTTTCCAAATCTACCCAGTCGTCGCTGTCTACAACTTTAAAATACAAGCCATTTGCACACTTTAACCCGGCATTGACGGCAGCCCCGTGCCCGCCATTTTCCTGGTGGATGGCGCGCACAATACCTGGGTATTTCTTTTCATAGGCATCGGCAATTTCCGGCGTCATGTCTTTTGAGCCATCGTCTATTATTAGAATTTCCACATCTTCCCCGCCTGGGAGAAGGGATTTGATGCAGTTTTCCATATAATCCTGCGAATTGTAGCAGGGAATTGCTATTGACAATAATTTCATCTTTTATCTCCTTATCGTACCCGCAAGCCGAAGGGCTTCTTTTACAATTGCGTCTATATTGTAATATTTATATTCTGCAAGCCTTCCCAGCAAATATACATTTTTGAAAGGGGCAAGCTTGTCTTTATACCTTTGGTACAGCGCCCGGTTATCATCATTTAAGATCGCGTAATAGGGGATTTCGCCTTCTGCACCCGTATAGGCGAACGGGTATTCCCTTACGATAGTTGTACCGCGCGCATCTTGCTGCCCAGTCAGGTATTTAAATTCTGTAATCCGCGTAAAATCCTCGCTGACGGTATAATTGACGACGCTCCTGCCCTGAAAGCTGTCCTGTGTAAGGTGCTCAAACTGAAAATCCAGCGATCGGTACGGCAAACGCCCATATTCACAGTCAAACAGCTCGTCTAACGCTCCCGTATATACCACATCTCCAGTAAACCCTTCCCCTTCAAACAGCACCTGATCGCCAGTAAACGATATACAGCTTTTGCAGTCTGTAGAAGTACGCACCGTAATATCCGGGTGGGACAGCATTTTTTCAAACATAGCCGTATAGCCGCCTTTTGGCATCCCCTGGTATTTATCCTGAAAATAGCGGTTATCATACGACAGCAGCACTGGGACGCGCCCGGTCACTTCCGGATCTATTTCTTCCGGCGTCTGCCCCCACTGTTTCATAGTATAATGCAAAAAAATATTTTCATATACATAGTCTGCAATTGCTTTAATTTCCGGGTTCTCATTTTTCTTAAGCTCCATAATTGTAACGCGGCTGCCTGCGCCATACTCTTCTACCAGCAGCTTTTCTAACCTGTCTGCTTTTTCCTTCCCATATACCTTATGGAGCGTATTTAAGTTAAACGGTACTACAAGCTGCGTACCATACACGTCTGCAACCACCTCGTGCCCGAACAGATGCCATTCGGTAAATTCCGATAAAAACCGGAATACCTCTTCTTCATTAGTATGGAAAATATGCGGCCCATATTCGTGGATTACGATTCCGTACGCATCCAGCCTGTCATAGCAGTTGCCGCCGATATGCGGCCTCTTTTCCAGAACTAACGTTTTCTTACCGCTTTCCGCCAGCTTGCGCGCTACGGTACTGCCTGCAGCGCCCGAGCCTATTATAATACTGTCATACATCTGGTTCTCCTCCAATTCCATCCTGTCGGCAATTTTTTCCATTATAGCTGTTTTTGGGGACGGATGCAATAAATCTAACTATCTTTAAGAAATCCTATTTTTTGTGTTTACAGAATGTTTACAATTTCATCATAGACTTCTCATATTATGTAAATATTGGCTTCATAAATGCTTATTATACTAATCATACAAATCAAGGGAAGCCAACAGACAGATTTCTCCACTTGGTAACTAGTGAGTTGCTTCACTTTTAATAAAATCTTTTTCATATGAAAAGCCGGTGCCAAGCACCGGCTCCCTCTTTATATTATCCTGATTTTGCGCCATATTATACTTATAATATTATCCGGGCAAAACCATCTGTCCCGCCGCTTTAAGCACCTGCTCAATTGCATTTGCAGCACTCTCCCGCTGCCTGGAATTGAGCTTTAAAAAATAAATAAAACACGGTGCTTTACGATCCGCATAAAACCTTACCTTCCCCCCAAACCCTGCAACAAATTCCGGTATCTTCGCCGGATCTAATTTGGCCCGCTCAAACAGCGCAAAGCATACTTCATCCCCCTTCTGTGACACCTCTGTAAAATAACACCGGTGCGCCCATGCCTTATATTCTGCCAGCATTAAAAGATTCTCCACTGGCTTTGGGGGATCCCCAAACCTGTCGATAAATTCCTCTAAAATCAGCTCCTTCTCCTCCCTGTTTTCTATCCCTGCAATCCGCTTATACAAATCCAGCTTCTGCGCCTCATTGGGCACATAGGTAGATGGGATAAATGCGTCTATATCCACGTCAACCGCCGTCTCAAAGCGCTCCCCTGTTTCTATTCCCTTTGCCTGCTTAACTGCCTCATTCAACAGCTTACAGTAAAGGTCATACCCCACGGCCTGCATATGCCCGTGCTGTTCTGCGCCAAGGAGGTTGCCAGCACCGCGGATTTCCAGATCCCGCATGGCAATCTTAAACCCACTGCCAAGCTCCGTATACTCCCGGATTGCCGCAAGGCGTTTTTCGGCCACCTCCTTTAACATCTTATTGCGGCGGTACAAAAGAAACGCATATGCCGTACGGCTCGACCTGCCCACCCTGCCGCGCAGCTGGTAAAGCTGGGAAAGGCCCATATTGTCCGCGTCCTGGATAATCATTGTATTGACATTTGAAATATCCAACCCAGTTTCGATAATAGTTGTAGACACTAACACATCAATTTCACCGTTGATAAAACGGTACATTATGTTTTCAAGCTCCCTCTCCTTCATCTGCCCGTGCGCAAATTCCACTGCCGCCTGCGGCACAAGCGACGCTATCTTTGCTGTCACGTCTGCAATCTGGTTTACTCTGTTAAACACATAATATACCTGCCCGCCCCTTGCAAGTTCCCTGGCAATGGCTTCCCGCACCATCTCTTCATCATATTCCATCACATATGTCTGGATTGGCAGCCGGTCTAACGGCGGTTCTTCGAGCACGCTCATATCCCGGATGCCGATTAAACTCATATGCAGTGTCCTTGGGATTGGTGTCGCCGTTAATGTCAGCACATCCACATCTGTTTTCAGCCGCTTGATTTTCTCCTTATGCGTAACGCCGAACCGCTGCTCCTCATCTATGATTAAAAGCCCCAGATCCTTAAATTCCACATCTTTTGACAGCACCCGATGCGTGCCAATAACAATATCTGCCATACCCCGTTTTAAGTTCTCCACTGTTTTTTTCTGCTCTGCGCTGCTTTTAAAACGGCAGAGCAAATCCACCACGACAGGGAAATCCTTCATCCGCTGGGAAAAGGTATTGTAATGCTGCTGGGCCAGTATTGTCGTAGGGACTAGATAAACGACCTGCTTGCCCTCCTGCACCGCTTTAAACGCTGCCCGTATTGCAATTTCTGTCTTACCGTAGCCAACATCCCCACATATGAGGCGGTCCATAATTTTTCTGCTCTCCATGTCCCGCTTCGTAGCCTCAATAGCCGCCTCCTGATCCTCAGTTTCTTCAAATGGGAACATTTCCTCAAATTCGCGCTGCCAGACTGTATCCGCCCCGTACGCAAACCCTTCGTTTTTCTGCCGTTTGGCATACAAGTCCACAAGCTCCGATGCAATTTGCTTTACTGCTCCCTGAACCCGGCTCTTAGTCTTATGCCATTCCTGCCCGCCTAATTTATTCAGCTTCGGCCTTTTCGCATCTGCACTGGCATATTTTTGAATCACATCAAGCTGCGTCGCCAAAATATAAAGGCTGCTGCCCTTGTCATATTCGATTTTAATATAATCCTTAACAGCCTTATCAACTTCTATCTTTTCGATGCCGCGGTAAATCCCAAGCCCATGGTTTTCGTGTACCACATAATCCCCAATAGAAAGCTCCGCAAAGCTTGCAATTTTTTCCCCTTCATAAGCTTTTTTCTTTTTCTTTTTTTTCTTAATTTCTGATCCGAAAATATCGCTTTCCGAAATCACCGCAAATAACAGCAGCGGGTATTCATACCCTTTGCGCGCCTTGCCATAAAGGACCATCACTTCCTCAGGCTTTGCCACATGGCCATAGTCTTCCGTATAAAAGCAATTAAGCCCCTCCGCCAGCAAATCCTCCGCCAGCCGCTTCGCGCGGGTCCTTGAGCCCGACAACAGGATTACAGCATAGCCTTTCCTTTTATAAAGCTTTAAATCCTTAATCAGAAGCTCAAAGCTGTTGTTATATGCACTGATGCTGCGCGCCTCCACCCCGAAATGGGCCATAACAGAAAAATCCCTAGCCCCTACATCCAGCGCCCCAAGCGCCACGCAGCGCCTGGCCTCAAGCTTCGCCGCCGTCTCACTGCCGGAATAAAGCGCCTGCATCTGCCCGGGCAGAATATACCCTTTTTCCAGGCGCTGCTTCATGCTTTCAGAAAACTCCTGCTCCGTCATGCGGCCACGCTCTGCACACCTGGCTGCCTCGTCCAAAAAAACCAAAGTTTCTTCCTCCGGAAAATAATCCAGAAGGGATACTGTATCCTTCTCAAAATACGTCAAATACGCATCCAGCCCATCCACGCACGCCTGCTCCCTAAGCGCCTCCGCAAGCTCGTTTACCGCCTGCTTAATACGCGCCGCTTCTTCTGTTTTCATATCCTTACGGTAACACGCATACAGCTTATCCGCATCCTCCTGTATCCATTTTAACCCAGCCTCCTTTTGCTGCCGGGATAAAATCATCTCCTGTGCCGGATAAACCTCAATGCTTTCCAGGTTTTCAATGGAACGCTGGCTCTCCACGTCAAAGCTGCGCAATGAATCAATTTCGTCGCCCCACAGCTCCATCCGGTACGGGTTTTCTTCTGTCAGGGGAAAAATGTCTACAATCCCTCCACGCACCGCAAACTGCCCCGCGGACTCTACCTGGTATGATGGCTCATAACCGATTTTTACCAGCTCCTTTTTCAGCTTTTGCAAATCTACCGCGTCCCCGGCACGCCAGGTTTTAACTGCCTTCAAAAACCTGTCCGGCTTCTGAAGCCGGTTCATAAGCGCATCATATGTTGTAACGATTGTCACCGCATTGCCCTCTGCAAGGGTCTTTAACGCCAAAATCCGCTCTCTTGTCAATACATTGCCCCGCAGATCTGACTGGTAAAACAAAATATCCTTTGCTGGATAATACACCGCGCCTGGCTCAAAAAACCGATATTCTTCACAGAGCTCCCGTGCTTTCTGCTCATTAAAAGTGACAATGACTTTATACTTAAAATCATTGCCCAGCCCATACATCAGATGCGGTTTTTGTGGATCTATACATCCGGACACCATCCGGATCCCAGGTTCTTTCCGAAGCTGCGCCCTTAGCTTTTCCATCTCTTCCAGCGAACGCAGCGGCTCTAAAAATGCTCTCATACTACTCCTGTTTCTTCCTGTTAAATTCGTTCATGGCACGATCCGTTTCGCCGTTTACCACATATCCGGCCGCCGTTATTGCGTTGGCAGCTGCCTCGTCAACCAATCTGCGCTCCCCCTGTGAAAAATGGCCCAGCACATAGTCAGCCAGATCCCATCCAGCAGGTTTTTTCCCCACGCCTACCCTAATCCTGGCAAACGTATCTGTCCCTGTCTTTGTAATAATATTTTTGATTCCATTGTGCCCTCCTGCGCTCCCTTTTTTACGGATCCGGATATTGCCGGGGGCAAGGCTTACGTCGTCGTATACTACCAACAGATGCCCCTCCGCAGAAAGCTTATAAAATGCCAAAATCTCTGCGATACTCTCCCCGCTTAGATTCATATACGTCTGCGGCTTCACCAAAAGCGCCTTAACGCCTTCCACCATCCCGCTTCCGCAAATAGCTTTGTGTTTTCTGATATTCATATTGATATTATATTTTTCCGCCAACGCATCGATGACATCAAATCCAATATTGTGGCGGGTATTTACATACTTTTTGTCAGGATTTCCAAGTCCCGCAATAATATACATAATCCCTCCCCCTAACGCTTCCATATCCTTCTTTTTCCACATTACCTGCAAAAACCCCATGGCAACACCTCCCGACGTTTGCAGTTATTGCATATTCCGTACAGCATCAATAACTTCCTGGCTGCATTCCGCCATCATACAGATATCTTCGTCTGATATCCCCTGCTTGACCATATTCACCACAATACGCCTTGTCCGTTCATCTAACCTCTTTGCAGCCCCTCCGTACTGTCCATCTGCAGCCAAATCTCCCACCGCCATACACATATTTCCATTACCGTCCTTTCTATGGCAACCTCACATAATCTTTTTTATTGTATCACCATATCAAGATAAATACAATTGGATTTTGGAGTGTTTTCCATACCACAAAAATCCCCGCCCTGTCTGGTTCCCACCAGGCAAAGCAGGGATTTCAGTTATAAAAATCACCTCTCAGGCAATATATCCGCCCGATACTTATCAATAATCAAACTCTGTATCCTGTCCCTCGTACCTGAATTAATCGGATGCGCTATATCCCGGTACTCGCCGTCTGCGGCTCGGCGGCTCGGCATTGCGATAAACAACCCCTTCTCACCCTCTATCACCTTAATATCATGCACCACAAACTCCTCATCGATGGTAATGGACACAACAGCTTTCATCTTACCCTCTTTTTCAACCCTCCGGATTCTTATGTCCGTAATCTGCATAATCTCTCCCCCCTTTCTTGAAAAGATAGCTTATGCCTTTCTCCTTTACATCACATACCGGGCATTCTCTTCACAAACCACTTTAATGCCATTGTCCCCGCAATAATAGGTATTCGCGCGCAGTGTATTGCGGCTTTCTACAATGCAGTTCTCAATATGTGTATTGTCCCCGATATAGACATCGTTTAATATGATGGAATTTTTAATTACACAATTTTTGCCGACAAACGCTTTTTTAAACAAAATGGAATTTTCCACCTTGCTGTTAACGATACAGCCGCTTGCCACTAAACTATTGCGCACGTCGGAGCCTGTATTGTACTTGGCCGGCGGAAGGTCGTCTACCTTCGTAGCAATCTTTGGTTCGTCGCGGAAGAAGAATTTACGCACCTCCGGCTTTAAGAAATCCATGTTGGTTGCATAGTACGAATCAATAGATGCAATATTATTCCAGTAGGTTTTGAGCTTATAGCCATAAATCCGTTTTAAGTTCTTGTAGCGGATTAAAATATCTGATACGAAATCATAACGCTCTTCCTCAGCACAGCGCTCTAGCATTTCAATTAACTGGCGCCTCCTGATAATATAAATCCCGGTAGAAACCGTATTGGAGCTTGCCATCATCGGCTTTTCTTCAAATTCTACAATCCTGGCCTCTTCGTTCATGCGCACAACGCCATAACGGCTTACATCTGTGCCCGCCGGAAGATCCTTGCACACAATAGTAATATCTGCCTTTTTCTCAATATGGTAATCCAATAACTCATTAAAATCTACTTTGTATACGCAGTCCCCGCTTGAAATGATGACATACGGCTCGTGGCGGCGTTTTAAAAAGTCAATGTTCTGATACATTGCGTCTGCCGTCCCGCGGTACCACCAGTTGTTGGATGCGGTTACTGTTGGGGTAAATGTATAAAGCCCGCCCTGCTTCCTGCCAAAATCCCACCATTTAGATGAGCTTAAATGCTCATTTAAGGATCTTGCGTTATATTGGGTTAAAACCGCAACCGTATGGATGCGGGAATTGCTCATATTGCTCAATGCAAAATCGATACAGCGGTAGCTGCCCCCGACCGGCATAGCCGAAACGGCCCTGCGGTTTGTCAGCTCCTGCATACGGTTACTGTTACCACCTGCCAGAATAATCCCTAATGCCTTCATTTGCTTTCACCTGCCTTAATAATATATTCTCCTCCGGCAAGCATGCCGTCCGGATAATCTTCATTTGCCGTCGTGCCGGCAATTGCCGTGTTTTTTCCAATTTTAACTTTGGACGGTATATAGGAATTTTCCCCGATAGTGACAAGGCCAAATGCATATACCGATTCATTTAATTTGCTTGGCGCTTCATCCCCGATGCCCATTTCCACCTCGTCGCCAATTTCGCACTCTTCAGCAATGATTGCCTTGTCAATGGTACAGCCCTTCCCAATATGTGTGTCCCGCATAATGATGGAGTCTTTTACTACCGTGCCTGCACCGATAACGACACCTGCACCGATGACAGAATTGTGCACCTCGCCATAGATCTCCGTGCCTTCCCCAATGATGCTCTTTTCGATCACTGAATCCGCGGATACATACTGCGGCTCAACATTGTCTGTCCTGGTATATATCTTCCAGTATTCTTCGTATAAATTAAATTCCGGAATCAGGTCAACCAATTCCATATTGGCTTCCCAGTATGAACCTAAGGTGCCGACATCTTTCCAATATCCGTTGTACTCATATGCGTACAACGGCCTGCCCCCCTTGTGGCAGTATGGAATGATATGCTTGCCAAAGTCGCAGTTGCTCTGATCTTTCATAGCGATAAGCGCTTCCCTTAGCACCTTCCAGGTAAATATATAAATACCCATGGAAGCTAAATTGCTCCTCGGATGCTCCGGCTTCTCCTCAAACTCTAAAATCTTTTTATTCTCGTCTGTAATTACGATACCAAAACGGCTGGCTTCTTCTATTGGTACGGGCATTGCCGCAATCGTAACGTCCGCATTGTTCTCCTTATGGAAATCCAGCATCACTTCATAGTCCATTTTATAGATGTGATCCCCAGACAGGATCAGTACATATTCCGGATTGTAGCTGTCAATATAGCTTAAGTTCTGGTAAATGGCATTTGCCGTGCCACTGTACCATTCACTGCCGGCGCTCTTTTCATATGGTGATAAAACGGTTACACCACCGTGGTTGCGGTCTAAATCCCACGGGATACCAATCCCAATATGGGAATTTAACCTCAACGGCTGATACTGTGTCAAAACGCCAACCGTATCAACACCTGAATTAATACAGTTGCTCAGCGGGAAATCAATGATGCGGTACTTGCCGCCAAAAGCCACTGCGGGCTTTGCTACATTAGCTGTCAATACCCCAAGCCTGCTTCCCTGTCCTCCTGCTAATAGCATTGCTATCATCTCTTTACGAATCATATCACTCACCTCTCGTCAAATTTGTATATGTGATAGAAAAATTATACCATACTTATAAATTATTGTACAACAGTTTTCACAAGAAGATCGGCAGTATTTGTAATTTTTTGTAGTTTTTCACGAAAAAAAACCTCTAATTACTGCTATTATTCAGTCACTATTATGGTAAAAACGTAAAACAGGAACCCTATTTTTTATTTTTTTAGTGATCTAAGTAAAAATATACTGCTTCTAATTTGCAAAACAGCAATTGCCTGTTATAATATTACCAGATATTTTTCAAAAAAAACAAGAATGGGCAGGTAACTATTATGTATCAAATTGATTTCAAAAAACCAATCCACATCCACTTTATCGGGATCGGGGGCATCAGTATGAGCGGGCTTGCCGAAATCCTTTTAGAAGAAGGCTTTACCGTATCAGGCTCCGACCGGGAAATGACCATGCTTACAGACCGCCTTATGGCAGGCGGAGCTGTCATTTCCTGCCCGCAGTCCGCCGGCAACATTACTCCGGACATAGACGCAGTAGTATATACTGCCGCAATCCAAAAAGACAACCCGGAATATGCCGCCGCCAAAGCTGCCGGCATCCCCCTGCTCTCACGTGCCGGGCTGTTAGGGCAGATGATGGACAATTACCCGGATTCCATTGCCGTTGCCGGGACGCACGGCAAGACGACTACCACTTCCATGCTCGCCCACATCCTGTTGGCAGCAAAGGCCGACCCTACAGTTTCCGTCGGCGGGATGTTAAAAGCCATTAACGGCAACATCCGTGTAGGCCATTCCGGCGTGTTCTTAACAGAAGCCTGCGAATACACCAACAGCTTTTTACAATTCCATCCCAAATATAGCATTCTCCTCAATATAGAAGAAGACCATATGGACTTTTTTAAGGATCTTGAAGATATCCGCCATTCGTTCCGGCTGTTTGCCGAAAACACGCTCCCTGGCGGCACCCTGATCGTAAACGGTGAAATTCCGGAATATGAACTACTTATCAAAGGGCTTCCGGTTTCCACCATCACGTTCGGCCCATCCGATAGATTCGGCTGCTACCCGGCACAGCTTACATTTGACAGAAAAGGCTGCGCGTCGTTTACTGCAATGTGCCTGGGAAGGCCTTTAACGGATGTCACTTTAATGGTACCCGGTATGCACAATGTATCAAACGCCTTAGCCGCTATTGCCGCAGCCGCGTCCCTTGGCGTCCCGGCAGATGCCATCCGTAAAGGGCTTTTGGCATTTGAGGGGACAGGGCGGAGGTTTGAGCTTAAGGGCGCTTTTGCAGACGGCGTCATGGTCATTGACGATTACGCCCACCACCCGACCGAGATTACCGCTACGTTAAACGCCGCCAGAAAACTTCCGCACAAGCGGCTAATCTGTGTCTTCCAGCCGCACACATATTCGCGGACAAAAGCTTTTTTCCAGGAATTTATTAAAGCGCTTGCCGCCGCAGACATAATTGTATTCGCCGATATTTATCCCGCGCGGGAAACGGATACGCTTGGCATGAGCTCCCTGGCACTGCAAAAAGGCTTGGAAGATCTTGGCAGAGAGTCCTATTATTTCCCATCTTTTTCCGAAATTGAGGCTTTTTTGAAAAAAAAATGTATACACGGTGACCTGTTGATAACTATGGGGGCCGGAGACGTTGTGAAAATCGGTGAGGAACTACTTATGCACTAAGTTATCCACATTATCCACATTCCAAATGGTATTTTATACACATTTACAATGTGGATTTTTTCTTTCCGCCCGCAGACGCCTATTGACCGGATTTACGCAGCATTTTGGTTTCCCACCCTTTTTATCCACATTATCCACATTCCACGGAAGCATTGATTTTACTGGACTTTAGGCAAAATTAACCCTTTTCAAACCCGAAAAGCCATGCTATAATTTGGGGACAGAATCAGTACAAATACGGAAAGAGGACAAAGCAATGGCTAATATTACCTTAACCGGAAACGGTTTACTTACTTCTACCAGCATCCCGAATATCTTCATAGACAAGTATATGACAAATGCCAACGGGGAATTCGTAAAGATTTACCTTTATCTTTTACGCTGTATGAACTTAAACCGGCAAGGCTGTACCATTTCTGAGCTTGCAGATATTTTTGAGCATACAGAAAAAGACATTATGCGTGCATTGGCTTACTGGGAGAAAATGCAGCTTTTAAACCTCCATTACAACGAAAGCCATGAGGTTTCCAGCATATCGCTTACGATCCCGGCCGATGCCCCTGCAAAGGAGGCTTCCGGTACGGAGCCTTATGCCCCCTCTTCCCATACACAAGATAAAAAGGCGATAGAATATACCAGAGAACAGCTGGATGCGTTCCGAAAAGAAGAGGCTGTACAGGAAGTATTGTTTATTACGGAAAACTACCTGGGCAGGACCCTAAACGCAACTGACATCCAGACAATCCTGTACTGGTATGACGGGCTTTGTTTTTCTACGGATTTGATTGAATACCTGATTGAAACGTGTATCAGCAACGGCCACAAAAGCCTTAGGTATATGGAGAAAATCGCATTCTCCTGGGCCGACTTAGGCATCCATTCCGTCGCGGAAGCCAAGAAGGAGCACAGCTTACACCATAAGGACACCTATGCCGTCATGAAGGCATTTGGCATTAGCGGGCGCAACCTGATTGCTTCCGAGCTGTCAGTTATCCGCAAATGGACAGGCTCCTATGCCCTGTCTATAGATCTAATCAAAGAAGCCTGCCGGCGCACCATTTCAGCCACGGGCAAACCCAGCTTTGAATATGCTGACACCATACTGACCAACTGGTACAAAAATGGAGTACACACCGTAAACGACATTGCCAGGTTAGACGCAGCGCACCAAAAATCACGTTCTGCCTCCAAATCCAGAGAAAGTACAGGACGCCCTGCCTCCAACCGTTTTAACAATTTCCCGCAACGGACCTACAATTACGATCAGTTAGAAAAGCAGCTTTTAAACACAACGCACTAAACATACAGGGAGAACCGCTATGCCATTAAGCAATACGCAATACGATGAAATCATACGTGAATACCATGCCACGCAAATCCGCAACCAGCATGAAATGGAAGCCCGTATCAAAGAGGTATACAGCAAGGACACCCGTTTAAAGGCGATTGACGATGCTATCGCTTCCTGCTCCCTTTTCCAAGCCAAGAAATTACTAAACGGCGACGTTTCTGCACTTGCAGAGCTGCGTGAGATGTTAGACGAGTACAAACGCCAGCACAACGATATCCTGCGGGAGCTGGGCTATTCACAAAAATATTTAGACCCTACCTACCAGTGCAAGGACTGCAAGGATACCGGTTATATTGGCAATGAACGCTGCCACTGCTTTACGCAGCGCGCTATTGACTTAGTCTATACCCAGTCGAATATCCGTGGGATTTTACAGGAAGAGAATTTTGAACATTTTTCTTATGACTACTACTCGAAAACTGACCACAACCCCACAACCGGGCTGTCTTCTTTTGATACCATGCAAAATGCCGTAAAGGAATGCAGGCGTTTTATCGACTCGTTCGACCTTTCGTTTTCCAACCTCTTTTTTTATGGGGATACGGGAGTCGGCAAAACATTCCTTTCCAACTGCGTTGCAAAGGAACTGTTAGATACCGGGCATTCCGTTATTTACTTTACGGCGTTCCAGCTATTTGAGATCTTTGAGAAAAACACATTCCACAAGACTTCAGATGAAGATATTATTGCGGCCCATCAAAATATTTTTGAATGCGACCTTCTGATTATTGACGATCTGGGCACGGAAATGCTCAATTCTTTTACTACATCACAGTTGTTTTTATGTTTAAACGAACGGATACTCCGTAAGAAGTCTACGATTATTTCTACTAACCTGCCTCTAGGGCAAGTCGCAGAAACGTATTCCGAACGTATTTTTTCCAGGATTTCCAGCCATTACATCATACTCAAGCTATTTGGCGATGACATCCGCATCCAAAAAAAGCTCCACTAAAAACAGGATCCATTAGATATCATCTATTGATCAATAAAAACCAAAGTTATATTTTCAGGGAGGATTTATATGGCAAACGATGAAAAACTACTACAGACTATCCCCAACGGCACCCTTGGGCTAATTCCGCTTGAAAGCATCAAAGATATGGGGGAACGGGTGGACAAGTACTTGGTCAAATGGCGGGCAAAGCGTGAACACGGGCATGCCGATACGATTACGTTTAACCGTTATAAACGGGATACCTACATTTTGGACGCCGACTGCCCGCGTTTTGGAAGCGGCGAAGCAAAAGGCGTAATCCGGGATTCGGTGCGCGGATATGACCTTTACCTGATGGTCGACGTGACCAACCATCATTTACGCTACAAGCTGTGCGGACACGAAAACCTCATGTCCCCGGACGACCATTTTGCCGACTTAAAGCGCATTATTGCCGCAGTCGGCGGCAAAGCCCGGCGTATCACAGTAATTATACCATTTTTATACGAAAGCCGGCAGCACAAGCGTACTTCCAGAGAATCCTTAGACTGCGCCTTAGCCCTTCAGGATCTAATCAATATGGGGGTAGACAATATCATTACCTTCGATGCGCATGACCCGAAAGTGCAGAACGCAATCCCCTTAAAGGGGTTTGATACTGTACAGCCTGCTTACCAGTTTATCAAGGGCCTGCTCAACAACGTAAAAGATCTGACCATTGACAGCGATCATATGATGGTTATCAGCCCGGATGAAGGGGGCACTAACCGTGCTATCTACCTTGCTAACGTGCTGGGGCTTGATATGGGCATGTTCTATAAACGCCGTGATTACAGCAAGCTGGTAGACGGCCGCAACCCGATTGTAGCGCATGAATTCTTAGGCTCTTCTGTGGAAGGGAAGGATGTACTTATCATCGACGACATGATTTCTTCCGGTGACAGCATGATTGATGTTGCTACTGAATTAAAGAAACGCAAAGCGGGGCGGATTTTTGCCATTTCCACCTTCGGTTTGTTTACAAATGGCCTGGACAAATTTGACAAAGCATATGAAGACGGAATCATCTACCGTGTCCTTACGACAAACCTGACCTATCAGGATGAAGCCCTTTTGGCAAAACCCTATTATATTAACTGTGATATGAGCAAATATATTGCGTATATCATCGACACATTAAATCACGACGTTTCTATTAGCGATTTATTGGATCCGTACGAGCGCATTCAGCGAGTGCTTGAGAAATACAAAAAAGCACGCCCCTAAACCCTTACCACAATATAAAAAGCTGTCTCAGGGAGGGATACGCCCCTTGCCCGCGGCAGCTTTTTATTTATAGTTACGGCCAGGCTTTTAAGCCTGGCCGTAACCTTTTATGTTCATTCTGTGACAGATCATTAGCCTTAAAACAAATCAATCTGCCCTTCGATTTTATTGTTAATGACATAATATGCTTTCCAATCCTGCGGCTTTAAATATACGCGCAGGGCTTTGATGGAGGATTCACGATGGCCTTCTGCAACATAGGCAGCTTTAATCTTTGCTACGACATTTGCTAAATCAGCCTGCTGTGTGCCATTATCATCAAACTGGAGCACAAATTCCGGAACGACCGGCTCTTTCGCTGCTTTTTTCTCTTTCTTGGCTACCTTCTCGGCCTGTGCCTTTACTGCAGCAGGTTCCTTCTTAGCTGCTTCTTTTTTCGGTTCTTCTTTCTTTACTTCTGCTTTTTTAACCGGTTCTTCCTTCTTCTGCTCTGCCGCTTTCTTTACCGGCTCTGCTTTTACTGCTGCTGAAACAGATACCTTTGCTGTCTTGTCTGCCTTTACTGTCGTCGTTTCTTTGCCCTTCTCTGCTTGTCCGGATGTTTTCTTTGATCCTTCTTGCATTATCATTGACCTCCCTAATCCTTTACTATTCACATACTAAAAACTTTTCCATTGCCTGTAATGCTTCCTGTTCGTCATTACCTTCTGTGACGATATTCACAGTCATCCCTTTCGAGGGGTTAAAGGCCATGATTCCCATAATGCTTTTGGCATTGATTTTGCGGTTCTCACTTTCTAAAATAATTCTACTGTCAAACTGACAAGCAACCTGCACCAATTCAGCAATCGGGTTATCATACTCCTTTGAAACATTAGAAACTACAATCTTTTTTTTGCTCATGATTCCTTTCCTCCTAAAGCACATTCATTAATATAAACTATTATTTTACATTTTACAATATGTTTTTAGAAAATCAGTAAAATCAACGAAAGAAATGCTTTCTGAGGGGAAAAATTATGCATTTTTATCTAGGCTTACGATGTTTGCAAACGCTTACAGAAAAGTTCAGTAGAAAAAAGAACTGGTGCTTTGCATATTTTACCCGAACCTCCATAAACTAATCCCCGCCTTAACAAACTACATGAAAGGAGGACCAGTTATGGACGTAACAGAAAACACTGGCATTTCATTTGCCGTTAATACCCTGGACGATATTCCCACTCCGAAAAAAAATGCAAAAGAAATCACTGGATTAGTAAAAAGGGGCGGAAAAATCACCGGATACCAACTTTCGGATAACCGGATCGTTGACAAAGAAGAAGGGGTTGCCCTTGCAAAAGCCGGGGAAATTGCAGGTGTTGGCATTGCGCACCGCAGGGGGACCGAATATTTAAAATCCATCCCTGACGGTACGGACGAAAACAACTTAAGCCACCTGCCAACCGTAAAGGCTTCTGTAAAATAAATCTCAACAGGATTGATGCCGCACATCAATCCTGTTTTATATGCCCCTAAACTATTAGAGCGTGTTTGAAAAAAGCTTTTATTTTGTATCCTTAGACGCCCTCATGGCAATCACTGGCTTCCCATCTTTATCCAAAAGCGGCGTAATCCCTCCCCCATAACCTGATTTGTGCCATAAATATTGTACGCCTGTTTCCCGATCCACCCAAATCTGAGTTTCATCAAACATACCTTTTTTTTCACTGTAAACCGTTTCAAACCGATTCATTTTGTATTATTCCCCCTTATCCATCTGTTCCATAAATTCTGCCGCGTCATCCGGTGCATCGTCCATGGATTCGTCTCCGATATCCACCACATGAACTTCCTTGCGGTATAAAATATCATACATCACTGGGACAATAAACATCGTCATAAATGTAGCGTACAAAAGGCCGCCCGCTACAACGACCGCCATGCCCCTGCCCATCTCACTTGCTGTATTCGTGCTAAAAATCATGGCAAGCATCGCAAGGATCGTTGTAAACGCCGTCATTAAAATCGGACGCATACGCGTCTTTCCGGTTGCAACCAGCGCATCCCTTCGTTCCATGCCTCCGACACGGAGCTGATTCGTATAATCGACAAAGACGATACCGTTGTTTACAACCGTCCCCATCAAAACCAGAAATCCCATCAGAGTGATCAGCGACATCTGCTCCCCGGTCAAAAGCATTGCCAATAACCCGCCCGTAAATGCAAGCGGCACGGTAAAGATGACAATAAACGGAGACAACAGGCTCTGAAACTGCGCCACCATGACCAGGTAAATCAGAAGAAATCCCAGCAGCAGCAATTTGCCCATCTGCTCTAACATATCTGTCGTATTCGACGTTTCTCCGCCGAATTCAATCCGGTATCCTTCCGGCAG
>OFGF01001075.1_pt1 | contig 18830 bp, 19 predicted proteins | sample 1521711 | NCBI WGS metagenome assembly OFGF01 (sample SAMEA3504092, study PRJEB24116) | mouse gut metagenome | biome: mouse gut; feature: mouse-associated habitat; material: faeces | place: Denmark | collected 2011 | reverse complement strand
TCTACAATCTCTAAAATATTCTAACTGCGTATCAAAACAAGTATGATTTGCAAATGCAGGGTGTATAAATATTATTGCAATTCCATCTTTAATATCATTAATCCAATAGTGAATTGAAGTATTTTTTAGTTTCTTTTCAGTCATAACAATTAACTCCTTTTTATTAATTTCATTATATTGTTTATATAAAAAACTCAGCTAATAGTTAGTTTTGTTTTAGCTTCTTTAATAAATTGTAATTTATTATTATCCTAACCAACCATTATAAAATGCTATAACTCCTAAAATTACTCCTATAACCATTGCTACTAATGTTGTAACTATTCGTATTGGATTCTCCTTAAATAATTTCACTAATTCTTTTAAATCTTTCATGAAACCACCTCTCCTTTATCCTACAACGGAAATTTCACGCTTCTTTTTTCGTTCTATAAAACTATATATTCCCAAAATTATATACACGGGCACAACAATATATAATGTTAAATCAGCATATCCGTTTATACTTGAAAAGCAATAAGGCAAAGCACAAACATTGATAAGAAAATGAATAACAATCGGCAGCCACAAGTTACTTGTTTTCTTATATACCATTCCGAAAAATATGCCCATACCTACAGTCCAGACAACTTTGCTTACTATAACAAGTAATGACTGGTTTAACACACCAAATATATGTCCCACTCCAAAGACTACAGCTGATAATACAACCGCAATCAAAGTACTGTTTTTACTTTTTGCAAACATCTTTTCAATAAGATTAAGTAATAAACCACGCACATATAGTTCTTCGATTATTGCAACACCAACATAATATATGACGCCTTCAATAAGCACTTTTACAATAGACGGCTGACGGTCAAAAGGCGATAATCCGACATAAAAGGCAATTAATCCCACTATCGCAACTGCCACTCCAATTATTCCATATTTTTTGAATCCATCTGTCAATCCTGTTCTTGTAAATCCCAATTTCCAATTAGGACATAGTATTCTTAAAAACAAGAAAGTCATTATTCCTATAATCAAAAAATTTATCATCAGTGTAAAATAGAAAGGTTCTATGTCTGCAACCTGAATATTGACAAAAAATACACTTGGAATACCCGTTATATCCATAAATGCAATTACCAAAGTCAAAACGGCGATATAAATAAGTTCTCTCTTATTCATAATGCTACCTCCAAATCCCGATTTATCGGTTAGATTATCGGTTCAAATTATAGCACAGCTTGATTTTTAAGGCGTTGCAGACAAGAAAACACATAGGGCAGGGTTTTATACCGCCTCCCCACGAAAACGGCTTCTACCGGAATTTTCGGCGTTTCTACCCGCTCAAAACCTATTATATCCGCTTTCCAATGCACTGCATCAATTTAAACTTAATACAATGCAATACCTCTCTCTAAATCGGACACCTTTGCATTGGAAACAGAATTCACAATATGCGGAGAATGGTTCATGATGATAAACCGGAGCTTATAGATTTAACAATATCGTCCGCCAGCTGCCGGTCTTCTTTGTCTACATAGAAAGAATACCGGAACTTCACTTTATTGTTCCCAAAACTCCCTAATCTGGCTGTGTCAATGGCATTCTTCTGCATGATTTCTTTTATTTTGATCTTGTATTCAATCTTGTGCTGCACAAATGCTTCCTGAATCTTCTCTTTATGTCTGCTGTCGCTGACCGTGATCACTTTTTCCCGCTGAAACAATCTCAAATTTTCCTCACCTTGCCTTCCACCTTACCTTGAAAAGATCCACAACCTTCTAGCCTTTATTTCTGCCGGTCCAGCAGCTCCCGAAGCGCCTCATCCCCGATACTCACCCACGCGTCCTCTTCCTCGACATTCAGTCCCAGGTATTCCCGAAGCGTCACCGGCTCGTCACTGAATCCCCACTCCTGACTGTAATCGTCAATCTCCTCAAAGGCAATCTCTCCCGCCAGATACTTCTCTTTAAATTTCTTTTCCGTTTCCATAAGCTGTATTATCCTCTCTGCAAACCCGCTGTTCCATCCGCTTTATCACACCCACGTTGACGCTTCTGGCCCATAGCCCGTCCTAAGGTGTTCCTGACCGGTGCTCCGCACTGAAAACCCCTGAAATTCTAACTAAGTCCGTCTGCCTGTGCCTTCTTCGCGATCATCTCATAGGTGGGCACCGGCACACCGTACTGCTGCCCCATCCGCACCACTTCATAGATCAGGCCGTCAATCTCCGACTGTTTGCCTGCATAGACGTCCCTCTGCATGGAAGTGCTCGCCTCAGGGTTGAGTGTATCCAGAATCCGCAGGTTCGTCGCCACGATATCCACCAGGAACGGTACTCCCATGGCCACCGCCAGTGCGTCAATCTCCTTCATCAGTTTCACAAAGGTATCCCGTGGATCGCCGGTCTTCTGCACTTCTCCGGCCGTCACATGATAATACAGGCCGCAGGCCGCCATAGGAGATACAAAGGCAAATTTCTGCAGCGCATCCCGCCTGATGTTGTCGGAAAGCACACCGTCAATGCCGCTTTCCTTCAGATCCTGCGCCACCGCAAACAATTCCGGCCTGAGTTCCTCCGGGTTTCTCACCCCGTATACAATACGGAAGATATCCCCCCGCAGCAGGATCGTCCCCGGTTCTTTAATCTCTCCCGCAATATAGATACAACCGTCCGTCACCAACAATTCCGGCAGCTTCTCCTGCATCCGGCCGCCTGTTCCATAGATATTCAGGATCGGGATGACTATGGTATCCGCTCCCGCGACCCGTCTGATAAACGGAAGCGTTTCCTCCAGTGAATATCCTTTCACGCAGACAAAAATGGCATCCGGCTGCTCCTCATAATGTTCCATGTCCACTGCCTTGATCGGCCGCACCGTGTAGTTTCCCTTGGCTGTCGTCTCCATGCACAGGCCATGTTCCTGCATCTGTTTAAGGTGCTCCCCGCGTGCGATCAAGGTCACGTCTTTGCCCGCCTCCGTCATATAGGCGCCGATACTGCCGCCCGTGCCGCCTGCCCCGATTACCAGATATTTTAAATGTTTCATTTTCGCTTTTCTCCTGTCCCTGTTAATATCCTGTTGGCATTATAGTGAACGAAATAACAAATCTCTATTTCTAATGTCGTTAACTGTACATGCTACACAACAGCCTCTATAAGCAGTTTATCTCCGATCACTACTTCTTTCACACCAATTTCTTTCTTCTTATTAAAATTGAAACTCAGCATATATCCTTTCTTTAAATGAAAATGATCCAGATATTCCAAAAGCTGCTTCTCACCTCTCTCATTGTAGCTGTTTCCATGCCAGATCTTCATTTCAACAATGCTCTGTTCCCCCTGATAATCAATGACCAGATCCATACGTTCCCGGTTTCTTGTCTGTGCTTCTACATAACAATTACCGGTGCCATTGATGATCGGCTTGAGAAACAACATAAAGTATTTTCTTCCGGCATCTTCCAAAAATGTCTCGTTCTGATCACCATACAGAGAGTCAAAAGCCTCTACAAACTTCTCAAGCACCAGTCTGACATGCAAATGCCCGTCTACGATAAACTGATTTCGCTGCCGCGAACCTTCTGTATAGATAACGCTGTTTTGTTCTTTATAATCCAGTAGAAATTTATTATACAGCCGCATCTCATAAATTCTGTTTGCCGGCAGGACCACCGAATCTGCTGCTTTTACAAAACCAAACATCCGTGCATGCTGAACCGCAATGCTGTCCACATTATATGCAATGCTTTGTCCCTGAAACAACAACTTCACAAGAAGCTGATTCAGCTCCGGAAAGTCATTCAATTTATTCATAAGCGACTGAAAGAGCGGATTATCATCTTCCATCAGCATTTTCAATGCCGCCATAAATCCCTCTTTTGTCCAGGCATTACACATAATCCGTTCGTCCATGAACTTGCAGAGCCGTGATACCAGATAAGGATAACCTGCCGTATAATCAAACAAAAGCGCAGCAATCCCGCTTACATCCATTCCTGTATGCCGGTCATTTTCGTATGCAGAGAGCATCCCTTCTATATCTTTCACCGAAAAATTCATTTCTACCAGAAAGTCCGCCGCTATATTCCACGGACTGTTCTCTTTATGGTCTTCCTCCGGACGGATTTTCCTGCTGATATTTCTTACATCATAAACTCCGGCCAAAATCACTGACTGGAAGACCGGCATCCTTCTTCTTTTCAGGTAATACGCACGAAGCTGGGCAAGAAAATCGATAAATACCTGATTATTCGTGGCAGTGTCTATTTCATCGATCAGCAGCACAATCTTTTTGTCTGATTGTCTGCAGAATTCGGTCAGCGTTCGAAACAGCGCCGACAGTGTCGCCCTGTATGGATGGCCCGCGGCATACTGCTCCAGTTTCGCCTTCACTTCTGCAGGAATATGGGCTGCGTTTTCCAACAGTTCCCCCGAAAAAGCAGCAACGAAATTCAGCTCGGATGCAAAATCAGCATAACTGATCGTCTGAAAATCCAGACTGATCACCTCATATTCTTCTTCCAGAAAAGCGGCAAGCGCTGTCAATATCGTTGTTTTTCCATATTGTCTGGCTCTGTTGACCGTAAAATACTGTCCGGCATCCACCATAGATCTGATTTCGTTCAGGCGGCTGGACAGATCGACCATATAGTGCAGTTCCGGATCACAGTATCCATCGGTATTAAAAACTTTGCGCATGTCCCGTCATTCCTCTCGCTTCACACTCTCATGCATCCTGTTCCACTCCTTTATCCTAGCATACGGTCAGGCGGATTTCAAGGAAGCATTCGGGCGGATAGCATTAACGGGAGTAAAGTGCTACAAATGTGCCGGACACAGCGGTCAATTGATCGAAACTGCCCTGCTCCACGATTTTTCCATGTTCCATCACCAATATCTCATCATACTTTCTCAAAGATTCCGGCGTAAGTTTGTGTGTGACCGCTATGCAGGTGACATTTTCCAGAGAAAGGATACTGTCTTCTACAAATTCCGTAGTCTCGCTGTCCAAGGCAGAGGTCGCTTCATCCAGCAAAAAAAGATTCTTTCTGTGTAATATGGCTCTTGCCACCGCGATCCGCTGCCTCTCGCCGCCGGAAAAACGAGAGCCGTTTTCCGCCGCCTCTGTGTCCAGTCCGGCGGGCAGGCGGCCGAGCACATCATCCAGCCCGGCCAGATGGCAGGCCCTTTTGATCTCATCTTCATCATATGGTTTGTATAAAGTGATATTATTCCGGATCGTATCATCAAACAGAAACACTTCCTGATGAATCCACGCGGCTCCTGTCTTCCTGTCACTTTCTCCGTCCGCAAGAATCCTGCCCGCATAACTGTCGTAATATCCGGCCAGCAGCTTTAACAGTGTGCTTTTTCCGCTTCCGCTCCTGCCCACTACAGCATATTTCCTGCCGCGTTCAAACTGCAGGCTGACATGGTCTATCACCACTGCATTATCATATGCAAAAGAAACATCCTCAAGCGTCAGTGTCCGTTCCATTTCCGGCAGGTCCGCTTTCAACTCACCTGCGTCCGCAGGCAGCAGATTTGCTTCCATCTGTTCGCAGACCGGCCTGACTCCTTTTAACTGACTGATTTTTGCAGACAACTGAAACGCCGGAGAAATGACCTGCCCGGTAAGCTGTGTTACCGCAATGATACTGCCGATCGTGATCGATCCCCTTACGGCAAATATCCCGGCCAGTGACATGATCAGAAACTGCACCGCAATGGAAGCCATGTTGGCAAGGGCATACAGGCATGCCATCGTATCCGCCGTCCGTGCCTTACTGTTTTCCAATAATACGGAACTGTCATGATGAAGTTCCTCCATCTGTTTCTCTGCCCGATAAGCCCTGATGATTTCATAGCCGCTGAATATGTCCTTGATCTTCGCGTGATATCCCGCCGTATTCCGCATCATGTCTTCCTGCAAAATGCCCAGCTTTTTCCCAAAAATTTTCGGGATCAGGCCTGGAATTGACATAGCTGCAATCGAAATAACGGCAATAAACGGATTGATGTAGAACAAAAGAAATACTGCTATGACCATGCCCGTAAAGGAATCGTAGATGGAGACCAGATTTTGTAAATAATTTTCTTCAAAGTCTGACAGATTCTGGCAGAAAAATGCGATATATTCCGCACTGTTTTTCTGCTGATAGTCTGACAGGTCTTTCTCCAGGACGCCTCGCATGATGCCCCCTCGTATCCGCAGCATAATGTGTTTGATATTTGCCGCCTTCAAACGCTCCGAAAGGAAAATGACTGCGCCCAACGTAAACGCGTACAGGCAGCAGACCAGCATACAATTCATCAAAGGAGCTACGTTTTGTGCTGCGACAGCTGCGGAAACCGCATCGATCAGAAGATTGATCAAAACAGCGACGCCGACCGTCCCTATGATCCGCATTGTCTGAACTGCCATGAAGATTGCCACCCGGATTTTATTTTGATAAAAAACATACGCCTGCATACTCAGACCGCCTTTCTGCTGTTGTCCCGCTTCCTTATATGGCTTTGACCGAAAGCGAAACCAGCGATTTGTTATGTCCTCTACTATAAATATACTGTGCAGAAAAAACCATAACGGCGTATGTTAAAGAAAAACTTACATGATCTGTTATATTTCCGTGATTCCAAGTTCCTTTTGCGCATAGCTTCGCACAATTCCGGCGAACTCTGTCTTGCGGACAAGCTCCATATAGGGTACGATCGCCCTTATGATTGCCTCACATGCCCCGTCGTCTCCCAGCAGATGATACAATTTTGCTTTGCCAAATTCTATTTCCGGCAAAAGCGCCTGTTCAAAACCGTTAAGACTTAGTTCCTCCGCCATCTGGATATAGATAAATGCTTCGCTGTACCGGCCCTCCTTTTCCAGACATTGCGCCAGGTTAAAGGCCAGATTGATCTTGATGATCTGATATTCCTGCAGACCGCTTTTATGCCGTTTCAAAGAGGACATCAATTCCTCTCCCAGACGGATCGCTTCCTGCAGTCTGCCGCATCGAAAAAGAGCCGCTGCCATGATATTCAGAATATTTGCTTCCCGCACCGACAGCAGCACACCTCGGAAATCCTCCGGGTCAAACGACGATTTCGTCTGCGCCAGCGCCTGATGCAGTATGGACAGAGTCTTTTCCGGCTCCGCTCCCTCAGCCAGTTTCACAGACGCATCCAGCATAAGAAAGTACTGCATATTGAGGCTGTCTGTCCCTGTACTGCCGGCAAGATATACAAGGCGTTCCTTCGCCTCATCCATCTTTCCCGCCGCCACAGCCCGGCCTACCATCTCTGCCTCCTGCTCAAAAGCCTGCTGCTTTTCGGTTCTGTAATAAATATCACAGAGTTGATAAGTACTTGTGCCAAGCCTGGCCAAAAGCGCCTCCAGCACCGTGCCGGACGGCATCTGCGCCCCGTTCTCGATCCGGGATATGGAAACAGGCGAACAGATACCGTCAGCCAGTTCCTCCTGAGACAGGCACGCCTTTTTCCTGAGAGAACGAATGATCTCACCTAATGAATTATGTCGCATGATATACCTTCCTAACAGTAAACTTCATTAAAAATTTCGCTGCCGGCTCTGCAAAAGCTTCCCTGTATAGATTTGGCAGGAATTCATAAGTAACAGTTTGTTATGCCGTTTACTATAACATACGGCCCGCTGCATTTCAAGAAATCTCTCCTCTCCTTAAATCCTGACCTGGTAAGCTACCTGGCAGCATATAACGAAAAACCGTTTGTATTTATTTGTTAAACCTGTTGCACACGGATCTATTATATGATATACTCCTTTTATTAAAACAAATCTTGATTCTTATATACGCATATTATATAGCGTAAGGTATGTGAAGCATACACTTCATAATCCGTGTTTCAGTGCGTTATCAGCGTGGTCAGGCAGTTCTGCCGAAGATTCACATTTGTTTAGCAGGACTGTTGTAATAGAGGTTTTACTTTTATCCACTTATTGTAACGGATTCCTGTATTAAATTGATAAGGGAGGTTTACAATGGGACGGGAAGTGCCGGAAACATATGAGCAGAAACGTGAGAAGATACAGGCATTTAACCTGACAAGCGATCTGTTTGCCGGAAAAGTATTTGAGGATCTGGCAGCCTGCCAGGAATTGTGTCAGATTCTGATGCAGAATCCTGACCTGAGACTTAAGGATGTGAAGACGCAGTATACGATCAGGAATCTGGAACGTCATTCCGCGCAGCTTGACATTTTGGCAGAGGCGGTAAACGGGAGTCTGATCAACGTAGAACTGCAGATGTATAAAGAAAAATCTCCGCTTCGGAGAACCAGATATTATACATCCTGTATTGATATGAGTATACTGGATAAAGGGAAAGATTATCAAGAGTTGCCGTATGTGACGATTCTGTATATTACCAAAGGTGATTTTATTGGCGGCAGGAAAGGATTTTATCAGATCAAAAGAACGGCAGAGGGTAAGGCAGCTGCCGCAGTGGAATTGGACAATGGGGTATGTGAGAAATACTTTAATCTGAAGTATACGACAGGATCCAAGAAAATCAACGAATTATTGCGGTATTTAAAAAAATCGGATCCGTTCTATCATACGGAGGTGTTTCCACGAATTGTGGAGCGTGTTAACTTTTATAAGGTGCAGAAGAAAGGAGTAGACATTATGTGCGAGATAGCGGACAAAATCAGGCAGGAAGGAAAAAAGGAAGGACGGGAAGAAGGCCGAATAGAGGGGAAAACAGAAGCTGTCCTTGAGTTATTGGCAGAGCTTGGAAAGATTCCGTCCAGGATTGTTCAACAGGTCAGGCAGGAGACGGATCTGGATGTTCTGAGCAGATGGCTCAGGTGTGCAGCATCTGCGTCTGATCTGACAGAGTTTGAAGCCCGGATGTGAGGTGGTAAGGTTATTGTCATGCCATTATACACGGCCCTTGCTGATCTGATCCGGCTGCCTTTCTATATACTGTACTTCATTCAATACTTTAGGACAGTAGAAAGCATCCTGCTTCAAATCCGATTACTGGAGATAAACTCTTGATATACTTGTTGATACTTTTCTCGTGCTTGCGCCAATCCATTAAGAAGATTATATGGCAATACTTTTAACCAGACAATATCTTTTTCATAAGGGGACTCCGCATTTTCCAACAAACATCGAGATCTTATTTTTGAAACTAATAAGTTGATTTTGTTTTGATAGCTATCTCTAAATTCCTGTAAACAATTATATATTTCTAATACTTGCTTATTCTGAAAATATAAATTATTCTGTATCATACAGTCATCACGATACAAGTACGGATGTCTTTTCGTAAACACCGTTCCAGGAAAAGCAACAACGCGTTCATAAATTAACGGCGAATCATATCCCATAAATTAGCAGATTTCAAGAATAGGTACTTTCTTAATCTTTTTGATCTTTTCTGCAATCGCTGTCTCATCCGGCAATATTCACTCTATTCTCCTGGAGCGTTTCGGATTGTAAGCCGGACAACGGCATCATATCTTTCCTGATATTTCGGCGATGAATTATGAGCGATATGGATCACAATCCGCTCATCGTCCGCAAGCAGCAGGTCTTCGATCAGTTCCGCATTCTGCGGGTCGAGCCCGGAAAGCACCTCGTCATAAATGACAATACTCTTTGGAAGCGTCAAACTTCTGGCCAGGCCGATCCGGGCCTTTTCCCCTCCGGAAACCTGCAGGGTTTCGTTGCTGATCCTGGTATCCAGCGTATAGCCGTTTGCGGCAAAAAACTTATCCAGCTTTACTTTGCTGATAACAGCAAGCAGTTCTTCATCCGTACAGTTCCCCTTCAGATCAAGATTACGCCTGATCGTATCGTCGAAAATATAAACCTGCTGCGGCACCACCGCCGAATGATGGTAAATTTCAGAAGGGGAAAGCTCCTGTTGGTCAATCCTGTCATAATATATGTGACCGGAACCGGGATGCAGCGTCCCCAGCAAAAGTTTGATCAAGGTGGTCTTGCCGCTGCCGCTTTCTCCAATGATCAGATATTTCCTGCCCTGCTCAAAGCAATAATTAAAATGACTTAAAACACAGCGCTGCTTTTCAGGATAAACAAATGATACATCGTCAAGTTTTATACTGCACACCTTCTCCAGCCGGAAATCTTCCCGGTGTTTATGTCCTGCCAGGATCTTCTCCGTATTCTCAATATAGGGACGCGAAGAGCGGATGGAAATGACCGCATTGATCAAACTGACCACCGGATTACTGACTATCATCCCCAGCTGAAAGATCAATACGAATTGCTGGAAGTCAATCTTACCCAAACGCATGAGATAAAAGGCAACAAACAGCCCGGAAAACTGCGAAAGCGTTACACTGGCATTCGCGATAAGCCCGCTCAGGTTAGACAATTTCATGATCTGTTTCTCCGCATCCGCTGCCGCTGCAAAGTGCGTATGCATACTCTCGGAAACCTGCTTCTCCCCTTCCTGGAAACGGGCAGTAAAAAACCCGCTCAGCAGGTCTTTGATCTTAACCGTCATCCCCACCAGCGTGTTCATTGACCGTTCCTGGCAGGCAGCGATCTTCTGCGGCATCAGCAGATTGTTAACAGTCAAAGGCAGCAAAAAAATAAGGATGATCAGAAAACTCATCCAGTGGCAATATAACAACAGCACCGCTGTCAGACCGATTACATTTCTGAACAACGCCTCATAGCTCAATTCGTTGTCCAGAAATGCGCCCGAAAGTCCGGCCATACTCCATGCGATCAGCGGCTCGGAAGATGCCGCAAACAATGCCGTTACTATAATCCGCACGGCATTATTGCGATTTATAAAGACCGATAAAATCCTTTTCATTCCTGTTCCCCCTCCTCACGTGCAGGCAATCTATTTACTGTTCTATCTTTTATAAAATTATTCATAAATATAAGCCGGTCATGGCAAAGTGATTTTGTCATGACCGGCTATTAACCTTACAATAAGCTTATTTTTTCTATTTAATATATTCAATACGCCCTGAACCAGTTATTGTCGCAGAACTTGAAAGGGGTTTTGAAAAAGCTAAATAATAATCTTTGCTTGTATCCAAATCTGTAAATTATTAATTCTTTATAATCTATTCAATAGCTTTCTCTATCCCTAATATTGCGTGTTCTTCTATTTCATCCCTTGACCCCCTTTCTTTTCCTGTTTTACACAACTGATCATTATCAAGTATATATATAGAGATGACATTGCCTACACGATTTCGTGGAATTTGAGTAATTCCAGACGTCGAACCATACCTGCCCTGAATTAAAATATTTTCATCAGGTGAAAAGTCACTAAACACTTTCACCGAATACCTTGTAGTTCCAGAATACAAATCCGGATAAGATGTATAAACTGTAATCATAACAGGAGTAACGACAATCCTATCAATTGTATGACCATTTACTTCCTCATTTATCTCATATGTCACTACATCATCTGTATTTGACTTTGTCAATACCGAAAATATCCATTTACCATTAGTAGTTTTAGCATTTATTTCATCAGGCTCTATTCCAATCGAATCTATCTCCATTTCAAATTTAAACTCACTCGGAAAAGCTAAACCATCTAATGAAAACATTTCAATACCCACAAAGGTATATTCATCGTAAAATTGTCCCTCTAAACCCGCAATTCCGAAATCACTCAATTTCTTTCGTTCAGATTCACCTGATATATAGGCAGCACCTTCATAGTATAATTGCCCATTCCTATAATCATCAGGAGATATTTCAGAAAAAGATTTTTCACTTTCAACCACAAATCCTGCATATAAACTTGTTCCATCACAGTAAATTTCCGACAACATTACTGTAATTCCATTATCCACAGCAGTATCCCCTATTTCAAATGCATAATTTGAATATAACCCTGCAAAATCCAGTTTATCCTGAACAAATGCAAATGCACTTCCAAAAAAGGGAATTGTCCGAGCATATACTGGTATGCAAACGTTTATCGCAACAAAAACTATTAAAACACAAGCTACACAAATAGTTATTGTCGTGGAAATTATTTTCTTCATTTTCTCTCTCCTTCTTTTGATTTTATATATGTCATATCCCCTATAGTAATAGTTTCTATTTTTTGTGCATCAAGTACGGTATTAAAAAAAACAAATATGCATTTTCTTTTTGTCGTTCATATCATTGCTGACAACAGGCATGTATTTCATTTTTAATGTAAAATACAAACAACATACATACACTTATTACTGACAATATAATAATCCCAATAACGATTTTATTCCTTTTCCTTCCTCTGATATCCGATGGGAAATTTACTGAATAAAATTCCAGCGTTCTTCCTATGGTCATTTATATTATCTTTGTGATTTTACCATCTTAGTTAGTATAGTACTATTATAAGTAGTACACGCTCCTTTGTCAACTATTAATGTAAGAATTTTTAATGAGGACATTTCCTATAACATAATTGATATTCCAAAATATCATTTATCACATTTCCACATTTGCTGCACCTTCTCGCATTATAACCATATACAATACATCTATCTCCGCTCTTCTCATGTTCTTGTTGTGTCCCATTCACATATGTATGGCTGCACGCCCTCTGCTCCTGCCGTCCCTCGCCGATGTATATATTCCCCTGCATATCCTGGAAGTAACTTTCAGCCGGAAGCTCTTTTAGATCCGCTGCATCTACATCCACAAACAGACTGTTCATCTCTTCCTCACTTCCCTTGAACCCTTCCTCTACAAAAATCTCCTCCCATCGCGTACCATGCTTAATGTTCTCTCCGCTTTGATCCAACACTATAATCGGCTTCTCATATGCCAATACCGGAATCGAACCCGCCAGACCGGTCAACGCCGTGAAGCATACCGCCAATACCCTCATTCCTGCTTTCAATTTCCTTGTCTTCATCATTAATGATATCCTTTCCTTAACATTTTCCTTACTGCTGCCAAAAGGCGCAGTATACTTAAAACCCTTTCCACTCTCTACCGTGACCATTTGCAGAATTAATTGAGCATACATCTTCCTCTGCTCTTCTCCGCAATTCAACGCAATCTGTTCATCGCAGACACTTTCACTCACCTTACCCAATTCACGGACCAGCCAGTAAACCAACGGATTATACCAGTTTAACCCGGTCACCAGCACTCCCAACAGTTTAAAGAGCGTGTCATAATTTTTGATATGCAGCAGCTCGTGCTCATAGATGAACCTGCCTTCCTCATCCGAATATCTCTGCTTTGGCAGCAACAGGATTGGTCGTATAACCCCGATGGACAACGGCACCTTCAGACCCGGATCCCATCTGTACCTTATGTTTCTTCTGATCCCCAATCCGGTTCTTGCCGCTTCCAGCGCTTCCAGCGTCTCCTTAACCGTAATATCCTCACTGGCCTCAAAGAGTCTTCTTCTTTCTTTGCCGTAACCGGACAGTTTGAGAAATATGATCGTAACGGCTACGATGCTCCACACGATAAACAATGTGATTTTTGCCGCCATAAAAGGAAAATAGATTTTCCCTTCCCACGTCACTTCAATGAAATTCTGGGCCATATCATACACTCGATTACCTTCCTGATCTATAAACAGAATGCTCTCCTGCGTGCGCTTCTGTACGATATCCTGTGCTATATCCATATAATGTCCCAGTTGGACCGGCACCATATAAAAAAACAAAGCCATAATCAGAATTCGATATCGATGCTTCGCGCCGAAAGACTTTTTCAAAGCCGCCATGAAAATGAGATAAAGAAATAACACCATGCTGCCCGCGCACGTCATCGATCCCAGCAGTTTCATAATCTGTTCTCCTCTAACAGTTTCCTGATCTCTTCCGCTTCCTCCCTGCTTATCATCTCACCGCCGGACAAAGCACTTACAAAGTTCATGAATGAGCCGCTGTAGGAATCCCTGATAAACTGCTCCGCTCCTTTCTGCTTATATTCCATTCTTGTGACCAGGGGCACATACAGATATTTTCTGTCCTTTGAGATCCTGTCAATAAACCCGGCCTGCAGCAGTTTGGCCAGAAAAGTATTCAAAGTCTGCTTCTTCCAGTCCTTATCACAATGTTCGTTGAAATAATCCAGGATCTCCTTGGACGACATCTTTCTGTCTTTCTCCCACAGTAATTCCATGATCTCTTCTTCTGATTTCGTCAAACTATACTTTCCGTTCATTCTCTACACCCTTCCTTTCGTCTTTCATCCTGCCTTACAGATCCTATGCTCATACCAGCGTTTCCTGTATGACTATATCTTACATTATTGTACTATGTGTGTTAGTATCAGTCAATGCATGAATTCCCCGCAGAATCGTATGCGAAATTCTTCCGTCATACAGCTCCTGTCATTCAACAACAGCTCATGGAACAGTCCAGCATATTAACACCCGGAAAAAGAAAAAAGCCGGAACAAATCCCGGCCGGCAATTTAAATCCGTGCGAGCAGCTCGGACGGCGTAAATGCCATTACCCTGCTCCTGGCAAAATCTTTCACATTTCGCGTAATGATATAATCTGCGTGTAGACGCTCTGCCGTCGCACTCTGGACGGCATCCTCAAAATCATCCCACTTCATCTCTGCAGCACGGATAAGATCCGATACATTGAAATCTGCAAATTCAAAGATCAACGACAGCGCCTTCAAAGTCTCCTCAATTTTCTTTGCATCTAATTCCTTTCGCATAACATAGACCAAATTGGCAAACGATAAAACAGAAACACAGCCTCTTGCTTTCTCTGTTTCACATAGTTTCCAGATAACGGTGGAAGTCCGGACATGCGGCTCCCGGTTTTGAAGAACATCCAAAAGAATATTTGCATCAATCAACAACGTCATACTTTTCCCTCAATCTCTCTGACCGAGCCTCATCAAGGTCATGATCCTCTTTCAAAAGGCCGGTCAATGCATCCGTCAGATATGATACGGCAGCATCTTTTGGAATAAAGCGCCCTACCTCCCGGCCATTTTTCGTTACAATGATTTCCTGTCCGGACATGACAAGATTCAGATATCTCCCGAAATTATTCTGCATTTCTGTTGCAGTTGCAGTGATCATGGAATCACCTCCTTTAGCTATTTTCAGTATATCAGATATTAGCTAATTTATCAATAAATACACGCAAAGAAAAGGACGCGTTCCCGCGTCCTTTCTCGTTACATCCACACTATGCATTTGTTTACTCGTCGTTTGGTTCCAAAAGCGCCTTTTCATAGCTGTCCAGAATAATGCTCTGTATTCTGTCCCGGGTCTCCGAGTTGATCGGATGTGCAATGTCGCGGTACTCGCCGTCGTTGGCTTTCTTGCTGGGCATTGCAATGAAAAGACCTTTCTCACCTTCAATTACTTTAATGTCATGAACTACGAATTCATCGTCTATGGTAATTGAGACGATTGCTTTCATCTTGCTGTCTTGAGTCATTTTACGCACGCGGACATCAGTAATTCTCATGAAGCTCAGCCTCCTTATCATATGATACCGGACAGTAACCTGCCGGTTTTCACAAGCTTTTCCACACAAGTCATACTCATCAAGCCACGTAGCTTGTAATAAAACATTTAATTAGTTACGCACATGCCTCTTACACAATATAATACATCTTTCAATCGCAACCGCCTTTCCATCATACCATTAAATTACGAATCTGTCATTATGTTCTACCACAATTTCTATACCATTTTCCCCTTTATGGTAAGAATTGGCCCGTATCGTCCCCCTGCTCTCCACGATACAATTCTCAATATGTGTATTATCTCCAATATAGACATCATTCAGAATGATGGAATTCTTGATATAGCAGTTGTTGCCGATGTAAGTTTTCTTAAAGATCACAGAATCTTCTACCTTACCGTTCACAATACATCCGCTGGAGATCAAGCTGTTCCTGATGCTTGCTCCCACATTATACTTGGCAGGCGGCAGATCATCAACCCTGGAATAAATATCCGGATACTGCTTGAAGAAATAATTCCGGATCTCCGGATGAAGGAAATCCATGTTCGTCTTAAAGTAATCATCCACGGAAGCGATATTACTCCAGTATTCTTTGATCTTATAACCGTAGATACTTTTCATATTCTTATAACGGATCAGAATATCTTTCACGAAATCGTATCTGTCTTCTTCTGCACATCTTTCGATCATCTCAATCAGCTGCCGTCTTCTGACTACATAGATACCGCAGGAGATCGTGTTGGATCTGGCCACCACCGGCTTCTCCTCGAATTCCTCTATGCGGCACTCCTCGTTCATCTTGACCGATCCGTACCTGTCCACATTGACGTCCGCAGGCATATCCTTACATACAACAGTGATATCCGCCTTCTTCTCAATATGGTACTCCAGAAGCTTATTATAGTCCATTTTGTAAACGCAGTCACCGGAAGATATTACCACGTATGGTTCATGGCTGTTTTTCAGGAAAGAAAGGTTCTGTGCAATGGCATCTGCTGTACCACGATACCATGCATTACTCTCTGCTGTCAATGCCGGAGTAAAAACCCTCAGCCCTCCCTGCTTACGACCGAAATCCCACCACTTGGAAGAACTTAAGTGCTCGTTCAGGCTTCCGGCATTGTACTGCGTAAACACAGCGACCTTATTAATGTGGGAATTGGTCATATTGCTCAGCGCAAAGTCGATTCCCCGGTAGCTTCCTGCGATGGGCATGGCACAGACCGCCCGCTTCTGGGTCAGCTCCTTGATCCTGTGATTGTTGCCGCCTGCCAAGATTATTCCGATTGCTCTCACTGTTTATCACCTGCCTTAATCAAAGTTTTACCACTCGGAAGACTGCCCTCCGCATAGTCCTGTGCACTCGTCACGCCAAATACGACCGAATTCTTACCGACGGTGACGCCCTGCGGGATAAAGCTCTTCTCCCCTACCGCCACGATGCCGCTGTTGTAGATATGAGGATCCGTCTCGTTCTCTGCTTCCTCCCCGATACCCAGCCTGACATCATCTTCGATCACTGTATTCTCGGCGACAATTGCCTTGTGTAATTCACAGTGACTGCCGATCCGCGTCTCATTCATGATGATGGAATCTCTGATGACCGTTCCCTCACCCACTGTGACGCCGCAGCCGATTACGGAATTATATACCTGGCCGTAGATCTCGGAACCTTCCCCGATGATACTCCGCTCCACAATACTGTCAGAAGACAGGTACTGCGGCGGCAATATCTCGCTCTTCGTATAGATCTTCCAGTACTCCTCGTAAAGGTTGAACTCCGGAACGATATCGATCAGTTCCATATTCGCTTCCCAATAGGAACTCAATGTGCCGACATCCTTCCAGTATCCGTTAAACTCATAAGCGTAAAGAGGCGCCCCCTTCCCATGGCAATAAGGAATGATATGCTTGCCGAAATCCAGTCCCGGCTGTGAAGCGTTCGTCAGCAGCGCTTCCTTCAATGTCTTCCAGTTGAATATGTAGATTCCCATGGAAGCGAGGTTGCTGCGAGGGTTCTCCGGCTTCTCTTCAAAATCCGTGATCCTGCGGTCCTTGTCCGTGATCATAATCCCGAACCTCTTCGCCTCTTCCATCGGCACCGGCATGACTGCAATCGTCACCTCCGCTCCGTTCTGCTTATGGAAATCCAGCATCACTTCATAATCCATCTTGTAGATATGATCGCCCGACAGGATCAGCACATATTCCGGATTGTAACTCTCCATGTAGTCCAGGTTCTGGTAGATCGCATTCGCCGTCCCTGTATACCACTCGCTGTTAACGCTCTTCTCATACGGCGGAAGCACCGTCACACCGCCGATATTCCTGTCAAGATCCCAAGGAATACCGATTCCGATATGAGTATTGAGACGAAGCGGCTGATACTGCGTCAGCACACCCACGGTGTCAACACCAGAATTGATACAGTTACTGAGCGGAAAGTCGATGATCCGGTATTTGCCGCCGAACGCTACAGCAGGTTTTGCAACCTTCGACGTAAACACACCCAATCTGCTTCCCTGACCGCCTGCTAAGAGCATGGCAATCATTTCCTTCTTAACCATGTTATCACCTCTTGTTTTCTAGTTTTTATAAAAATTAATATAATAATATATTAAAATCTCAACCGGGTTTTATGGCTTTGCATAATTATATCACACTCTGAATTGAAAGTGAATATAATTTACGAATTTATTCTCCCGATATTTCGCCTACCATGTTAATAATTTACAATAAGCACCTCCTGTTTTCCGGTTTATTTATTCATTTTATACATCTTCCTTTTTATGTGTTATAATTTTACCCCGCGCCCCTGTCAATTTTCCCCAAGCAGCCTTCCGCACTCTCTGTCACAGTTTTTTCAATATATATGCTGCCGGCCGGCTTCCCGAAACGTTCCCGCTTACTTTTTCCAAAAACATATTGGTTTTTTTTTGCCAAATGAGTATAATACTAGTAAAAAATGTAAATTTGCCAAGGAGATATCCATGTACCAGATCAACTTCAACAGTCCTATTCATATATATTTCATCGGCATCGGCGGTATCAGCATGAGCGGCCTGGCAGAGATCCTTCTGTCGGAGGGCTTTCGCATTTCCGGTTCCGACAGGACCCCTTCCTCGCTCACACACACGCTGGAGGAGCAGGGCGCCGTCGTGCATTACGGCCAGCAGGCGGAGAATATCACGGCAGACATCGACCTGATCGTCTATACCAGCGCGATCCGTCCCGACAATCCGGAGCTTAATGCCGCCGGCCGCCTGAACATCCCTACCCTGACCCGTGCGCAGCTTCTGGGCCAGATGATGAAAAATTACCAGGTGCCCATTGCCATCAGCGGCACCCACGGCAAGACTACCACCACCTCCATGATCTCCGAGATCCTTCTGGA
>OFGF01001072.1_pt1 | contig 18852 bp, 19 predicted proteins | sample 1521711 | NCBI WGS metagenome assembly OFGF01 (sample SAMEA3504092, study PRJEB24116) | mouse gut metagenome | biome: mouse gut; feature: mouse-associated habitat; material: faeces | place: Denmark | collected 2011 | reverse complement strand
TTATATTTCAGGCGGGAATCCATGCTGACAGCAGTACGCTGCATTTTCGGCAGGATTATGTATTTGCAGGCAGCACTGCGCAGTCAATGGGACAAAAGTCGAAAAAAATTCGCTGTTTGTGTCTCCTTTAATTCGCCGTCCGACATATGAAGTCCTCCTTTGCGATTGTTAACAACATTGTAGTTTTTATGGGCTGAAATGGAATGAGTAAAACAGGCAATTATTTTTGCGTGATTTACTCATTCATATTAGGGGGCGGTATGGTAATCTGTTTAAAAATAATTTTATAGAGGAGAAGCTGAAATGAAGAAACTGCAATTAGATTCAAAGAAAATCATTATCTGGCTATTTTCTTAATTGAAGCAGCAATAGTTCATAAACTATAAACAATGCAAAAGCTGACCGCCGCTATGGCAGACCGCCATATACCCGGCATTATTACTGGACGGGGCGGATCACTACGGTGGCGGGGCTGTTTAATGGCTCTTTTTTGCTTTCCATTCCTGAAAAATAGTCGTTTCGTGCCATTGGGTGAAAAACAGATAAATTTCATGATATAATTCAGTGGATACTTTACTTTAGCAGGAACGGTATTCTGCCGAAGTAATAGGAAACGGTGGAAAAGAGTATGTTTATCGGGCCGGGAGCGGATATAGTGCCGCTTATGCGGTCATGGACAAAGCAGGAGAGGGAAATTAGAGATGAAATTATTTATCATTGAGGACGAGGTTCCTATTCGGGATGAGTTAACACACTTTTTTGAAAAATATGGTTTTCAATGTGAGAGCAGTGACGATTTTCATGGCATAGCACAGCTTGCGCTTGCTTCCGGGGCAGACCTGATTCTGCTGGACATCAATCTGCCTTATCAGGACGGCTTTCAGGTGTGCCGGGAAATCCGGCAAAGCTCAAGCGTTCCGATTATTGTGCTTACCAGTAGGAACACCGACTTTGACGAACTGATGAGCCTGAATATCGGTGCGGATGATTTTGTATCCAAGCCATATAATGCACAAGTGTTGCTGGCACGAATACAAAAACTTCTTTCAAGAGCCAGTGAAACACAGGGCAGTGTGGTGCTTACCCATAAGGGTCTGACCCTGAATTTACTAAAGGCAGAAATCAGTTATAATGGCCAGAATAAGAAACTTACCAAAAATGAAATGGGGATTTTGCGGCTGCTGATGGTAAACAAAGGGAATATCATTCCACGGGATGCCATTATTGATGACCTGTGGCAAAGCGAAGAATTCATTGATGAAAATACCCTTAATGTAAATATCGTCCGTCTGCGGAAAACGCTGGCAGAGATCGGGCTTCCCGATTATCTGGAGACAAAGCGTGGATTGGGGTACCTTGTATGAAAGTGAAAGATTATGCGGCAGACCATATTTTTTCTTTCCTTTGCCTGGCAGTATCGGGGCTGCTCGTTTTTGCGCTGCTCTGGCTGATCGAAACGCCAATGGTTTTTATTTTCTTTGTGGAAAGCACTATGCTTACGGCTTATCTTTGTGCTTTTCTGTATGATTACTGGCGCAGGCGTAACTATTATACTCAGTTATGGAAAATACTGGACAGGCTGGAGGAAAAAACGCTGATTGGGGAAATTCTTGTCCGCCCTGATTTTTTAGACGGACAGATATTGGATGAGATACTTAGACGCTGTAACAAGTACCAAAATGACCGGCTGGCAGATGCGGAACAGAACAGCCAGGAATATCGGGAATACCTTGATTCATGGGTACATGAGATTAAGACGCCGATCACCTCTGCCCGTCTGATTGTTGAGAATCATATAAATCCCATTACCCTGCGGATTGATGATGAACTGCGCAGGATAGACGGTTTTGTGGAACAGGTATTATATTACGCCCGCAGTACAGCAGTGGAAAAAGATTTCAAGGTGGAAAAGACGACCTTGCAGGCTCTTGTAAATTCTGCCCTGAAGACTTATTCAAAGCCGCTGATCCAGGCGGGAGGCAGGCCGGTTTTTTGCGGACTGGACATTCCTGTCTGTGCAGATACGAAAAGCTGCTCTTTCATCATCGGCCAGATTATTTCCAATTCGATTAAGTACCGTACTGAGGATCTGCAGGTCTCATTTTCGGCATATGAGGAGCAGGATGCTGTCCGGCTGATCGTTTCGGACAATGGGATTGGCATTTCCCCTGCGGATTTGCCACGCGTTTTTGATAAAGGTTTCACCGGGGATAACGGACGCCGCTACTCCAAGTCCACAGGAATCGGCCTGTACCTTTGCAAAAAGCTCTGCGGTAAAATGAATATTGGCATTACAATCCAAAGTGAATTGGGGCAGGGGACGGCAGTCACCTTGTCTTTCCCACGGGAAAGCTACTTGCAGGAGGCGGGACTATGACCCGCCTTTTTGCTTAACATAAAGATGTCTGACGAAGCCTGGTATCCGTTGTTTCCTTACATTTTGGTAATGAAAATGTAATCTAAAATAATGGCAGGCTTCCAGGCGGTATGGTAGATTAGGGGTGCAATAGGGATTACCCTTTTGGAAAGGAGATGAACATACGATGAACGATGCAATATTACAGGTGGATGATATCCAAAAGTATTACGGCAACAAGGGAAGCCTGACAAAAGCCGTAGACCATATTTCCTTTCAGGTCTGCAAAGGTGAGTTTTTGGGCATTATGGGGGCTTCCGGCTCCGGAAAGACGACGCTCCTTAACTGTATCTCCACGATCGATACGGTGACAAGCGGGCATATTTTTGTAGACGGGAAGGACATCACCGCCTTGCACGGCTCACAGCTTGCGGATTTTCGCGGGAAGAAGCTGGGCTTTATTTTTCAGGACTTTAACCTTTTGGATACGCTGAGCGCTTATGAAAATATCTCACTCTCTTTATCTATCGCAGGGGTAAAGCCGGCAGAGATCAGGAGAAAAGTGAGCCGGATTTCAGAAGCACTTGGAATCTGTGAGGTGCTGGATAAATATCCCTACCAGATGTCGGGCGGACAGCAGCAGCGCGTAGCGGCAGCAAGGGCAATGGTAACAGACCCGGCAATGGTTCTGGCCGATGAGCCGACCGGCGCCTTGGATTCCAATTCCTCCCGGATGCTGCTGACTATGCTGACAGAGCTGAATGAACGCCTTGATGCAACGATCCTAATGGTGACGCATGATGCTTTTTCTGCAAGCTACTGCCGCCGCATTCTGTTTATCAAGGATGGGAAAATCTTTAATGAGCTGAACCGTGGCGCTGACAGCCGGAAAGACTTTTTTACAAAGATTCTGGAGGTGGTTTCCGTTTTGGGAGGTGAGCAGAATGACATCTTGTAAACTGATCATGAAAAATGTGGGGAAAAATATCCGGGATTACCTGATCTACTTTTTGACGCTTATGATCTCGGTGAGCGTTTTCTACGCATTCAATTCTGTTTCAGATCAGCCGGCCTTTTCGGAAATGGGCATGACAAAAACGCTTCTTTACGACCAGCTTGGTATCCTGCTTTCTACCCTGACGGTGCTGATCGCTGTTGTCCTTGCGTTTCTGATCATTTATGCGAACTTATTTTTATTAAAGCGGAGGAAAAAAGAACTGGGCATCTATATGGTGCTGGGTATGAAAAAGGGTCATATTTCCCGGATGTTTGCAGGGGAAACGCTGTGTGTCGGGATGCTTGCACTCGTGACGGGCTTATGTCTTGGCTTTATGCTGTCGCAGGGAATCTCCCTGGTCGCCTTAAAATTGTTTGCCATTGAGATTTCAAAGTTTCAGCTTGTCTTTTCCGTGGGGGCTTTCAGGAAGACTGCGTTCTGTTTTGCGGTCATTTTTCTGCTTGTCATGGTCTTTAATGTGCGGTCTGTTTCCAGTGTGCAGCTGATTGACCTTTTGACAGCCGGCAGAAAAAATGAAACGTCACAGGGCCGGAGCCGCTTTTTGCCCGTGCTGCTGTTCCTTGTTTCCCTGGTCTGTATTTTGTCTGCCGGGGCGATGTTCTACAAAAACGGTATTTTACCCTCACGGGAGAACCGCTATTTTCAGACGGCTGGCATCCTGCTTGTAACAGGGACATTCCTGTTTTTCTATTCTCTGTCTGCCGTGCTTGTCCGGATACTCCGGGCAAACAGCAATGTTTATCTTAAGGGGCTGAACACTTTCCTTGTCCGCCAGATTAGCAGTAAGATCCGCACGAACGTCTTTTTATTGACGATTGTCTGCGGACTGCTCACAGTAACGATCTGTGCGGTATCGGTTGGCGTAAGTACCGCACTTGCCATGAATGGGCTTTCAAAGTCCGCCACGCCCTATGACCTGAATGTGCTGTCAAATGTCAGCCTGGATGGGGACGGCAGCATTTCAGAATACCTTGCATCTAAAGATGCAGACTTATCCGGCTATGCGGAGAACATGGAGCAGATCAGCATTTATGAGGCAGATTTTACTTATGGCAGCCTGTTTGCAGGCCAGAATGTTAAGCTGTGGCCCATTGACGAAGGAATCTTAGAAAGCGGTGTATCTGTACTGGGTGTTGCGGATTTTAACCGTGCCCTGGCAATGCAGGGGAAAGAGCCTGTTACGCTGGCAGAAAATCAGTATCTGCTGAACTGCAATTACAAGGGTACTTTTCAGTATGTGGAAAAAGTACTGGAAGACAATGCAGATTTTGTGCTGGCCGGAATTCGTCTGCAAAGGGCGTCTGATACGGTTTTAGAGGAGACCTATTTTATGACTTCTGTCGGGAACAATGACCGGGGGACGCTGATTGTCCCGGATGCGGTTGCCCACAGCCTTACGAAAGATGTCAATGTACTTTTGGTGCAATACCGGCCAGATGCTGATTCGGACGCGGTTCTGCAGAAAATGATCCCGATTGGGCTGGATGATACCCACGGCTATCGTTATGCGGAAAAGAACATGATGTATGATATGTTCTATGGATTGAATGCGCTGGTTTCATTCCTCTGCTGCTATATCGGTCTGATATTTTTGCTGATCTGCGCCGCACTGCTGGCATTGAAGCAGCTTACAGAGACAACGGATAACATTTACCGATATGGACTGCTCCAAAAACTGGGGGCAGGAAAGAAACAGGTAGGCCGCACCCTGTTATCCCAGACAGCTATTTTCTTTGCAGCCCCGCTTGCTGTCGCCGGTATTTATTCTGCTGTCCTGATGGGGAAAGCAATGGAGATTGTAGAGGAATTTATGAATATCCATATTTCAACCAATATGGTTTTCACAGTTGTGATATTCCTTATGGTATATGGAAGCTATTTTATCGCTACCTATCTGTCCTGCAAACGGATGGTAACAGAACATCAGAATAAACGTATGGAGGAATAGAGGATATGCCGGAAAACATTAATCTCACCCTGTCCGCCAGTGTCGCATAGTACATATCCGCTGTGTCTGTGCAGGAAAAGTCATGCATTAACTTCCTGATTGGCGTATCTCCACATTCAGTTTTGACCCTGTGCTTTCCATTCCCGAAAAAACAGTCGTTTCGTGCCATCGGGTGAAAAACAGAAAAATTTTATGGTATAATTCAGTAGGTGCGTTTGCTTTAGCGGAAAAAGGCTATCATGTTCTTCTGGTGGAAAAATTCAAAATGCCCGGGTACAGGTAATCTAAATGAAGAAGGTATTGAATTGTTTACTGGCAGTTATTCTGTCCGCCATAAGCCTGGCGGGATACGGTGCAGGCAGGAATGCGGGAAGGGAAGAATTATTAAAGAACAGATTGCCACGGAAACAATAAAGAGGAAACATGTAGCCGGGGAATTTTTGACATTTTATACTACTGTATCAGATGGAGATAAGGAATTTATTCTGTCATTGGCAGAGATTGAAAAATAATAAGTGCATGATTCGCAGAGAGGTATTGACGGATGTACAGGATAGGAATTTGTGATGACGACAAGGAGCTATGCTCCGGATTAGAAGAACAAATTTATCAGATTACGAAAGACTTGAAAGTGAAGGCTGATGTGGAAGTCTGGTATTCTGGTGAAGGTATACGAAAGGATATTGGGAATGGCACGCGGTTGGATTTGTTATTTCTGGATATTGAACTGGTTCGGGAAAACGGTATATCGGTAGGAAAGTTCATTCGCGGCGAGATGGAGGATATACAGACTCATATCGTATATATTTCCGCCAGACAAAATTATGCCATGCAGCTATTCAAGATCCAGCCTCTTGATTTTCTGGTAAAACCCATATCTAATGAGCAGATCAGGGAAGTTCTTATCAGAAGCATCAGGCAGAAGCAGAGTCTGAAAAGCTGCTTCGAGTACCGGAAAGGGAGCGGGGTGTTCAGAATCCCAACAAAGGACATTGCCTATTTTGTGAGTGCGGATAAAAAAATCAGGTTTACCACAAAGGACGGCGAAGAGGAATTTTATGGAAAGCTGAAAAATGTCATGGAAGAGCTTCCTGACGATTTTATGATGATACACCAGTCTTATATTGTCAATCAGTTGTATGTCAGCGAGTACGCCTATGACTGCGTAAAAATGTCTGACGGAACTGTTTTTAGCATCAGTAGGCCATATAGGAAAGAAATAAGGGGTAAAATAAAGCAATATCGGAGAGCGGAAATATATGGTGAATTATAGAGTGATATTTGAGCTGATGATTGTAAATATTCTGAGAGTGCTGTTGATCAGAAAAATGATGGAACTGTTTCTTCCGGCGGAGGAAGATGAAAGGAAAAAGATACGGATCGGATATGTGTGTTATTATCTGCTGGTCACGATTCTGTTCCGTATTTTCAATATATCGGCGCTATATGGAATTTGTAGTTATCTGGGAATCGCAGGACTTACTTTCTTTTACCGGGGGACATGGAAAAAACGGATATGGGTATCGCTGGCGGTATTCGCTACGGATCTGTCGTGCATCCTGGCAGTGTATTTTGCCTTTTCGTATCAGCTCATCGTGAGTGTGCAGGCAGTACAGACGCTTTTGCTTCTGATCTGTGTTACCATAATCAGCCGTATCTCTGATACGGCTGCCGACAGGGAAATCGCTTTTGACAAAGGGCAGACCGGTATTCTGATTGCAGTCCCGGTGGCAGGCATACTTATTTTAAGCGTTTTGCTGTATGGGGGATATCAGGGTATGGCGGCAACGCTGATTTGTGTTTCCACACTCATAATCAACCTGAGCATCTTTTACCTTTATCATACGATGGCGGAGAACTACAGAAATTTGAGGGAAAATGACATCTATAGGCAGCAGACCTATGCATACCGGAATCAGCTGGATGTGATTATGGAGTCTCAGGGGCGTATCCGGGCGTTAAGACATGATATGAAGAACCATATATTGGCGCTTCAGATGCTTTTACAGAAAAAGGATTGGGAGGAGGCCTGCAGGTATGTGGACTCTATGCAGGATTTTATGGCAAACCCGTCAGAGTATAGTATAACAGGAAACGAGTCTGTGGACAGCCTGTTAAACTATAAGCTGCAGAGGGCGAATGAGATTTTGGAAATGGTGGAGGCGAGGGTCAGTATACCGGAAAAGCTGATTCTGCATACCTTTGACTTAAACGTGGTATTGGGGAATCTCCTTGACAATGCAATAGAGGCGGCGGGTCGGACGGAAGAGAAAAGGCTGAAAGTGATGATCAAGCTTGAGAAGGGAGTCCTGTTTATCAATATCCGCAACAGCTGTCAGGGAATTGCGGACGGAAAGCCGCAGCGTCTGGAAACGACAAAGGAAGACGCGTCAAATCATGGTATCGGTCTGGGCAATGTGCGGAGGATTGTTGAGAAATATCAGGGAGAGATGGAGCTGCTCTGTGAAAACGGAAGCATGGACACGGACATTATCATGTATATAAAAGAAATGTGAGAGAAGGAGCCGCCTGCAGGTTTGGGCACGGTCCCTTCGGCCAATTTCGGCAGAAATATGGTCTGATTTCGCCAAATCTCAAAATGATTCTGTATTTGTGGTATGCTTTCAAAGACATGCAGAAAAATCGTCCGGCAGGAGAAAAAGACGGTTTTTCTGTATGTCCAATACAGATGGGATATCAGTGGGAGGTATCAGAATGAAAAAAACAGTTTACCTGACAATGGCGGCGGTAGTTTGCACAGTTGCCCTTACCGGCTGCCAGAAGGCGCCGGATGTGGCGGAAAGTAACGGCATCCTGCATGCGCAGAGCGATATGGAAAGGCAGGTGCAGGACATTGCCGCGTCAGATGACCGCGGACAGACGCAGACAGAAAACAGGACGCAGCCGCAGGCGGCGGGTGGGTATCAGGGCACGGTAGGCGCGGGCGGCAACATCATCAATATCAATGCCGAAATTCCTGCGATACCCGATAACCTGTCCGTCATCACGCTGAAGCCGGACGATGGGCTTGACATGGACGCCCTGCGCGTTTTTCTTGACAGCGAAAGCGGCACTGTGGAGGACACTTCGCAGGAGCTTTTGAGGCAGACCGGGGAAAATGACAAAGAGAACGCCACGATTCAGGAAAACGGTGACAGATTTCTATATTCCAGGTTCGGTGATCACAGCGCGCTGCGGCTTGGCGACGGAAAAAAGGAAGCGCTGTTTACGTTCCATACAAGCGCGTATTATGTTGACCATGATTTATTGGATAAGTGCCATGGGATTTACAACGGGAATTACAGCGAAACGTATATCACGCAGGATCAGATGGGCGAAGGCAGCTTTTCCGCAGAAAGGGCAAAGGAAATTCTTTTAGACAAGCTGAAGGCTGTGGGAGTGGACGACATTGCCATGAAAGAAATCTGTTATGTTAAGGGTGACGACTACAGCTATTATGAGATGCAGTTCGTACCTGTTTATGACGGGATTGCTGTAGATATCGGGAGCGACAGTTATACTTTGGGACAAGTTTTTCCAAACGGGTCCGGATTTGTTACCGGGGAAGGCGTTGCGGATGTAAACCTTATAGACTTTTGTGGAAAGGTGGCAGAGAAGGAGCCTGTTACGGTAATTTCTTTTGAACAGGTTTTGAAGATACTGGAGCAGTATCTGGACAATGGCATGATAGCGTCGGATGGGACGATCATTTACGACAGGGTGGAACTGAACTATTATCCGGTACCCAATCCTGCGCCTGATCCGGATGCGATTGAGTATAAGTCCGAGCTTACGCTTACGCCCATATGGCATATTTATATGCCGATAGACGAATATGTGGACGGAGGCTATTATGATGCAGAGGGACCGTCACACATTTGTGTAAATGCAGTCACGGGAGAGCTGGTAGTGACTGATTAGGAATAGTAGAAGTATGAATGGAAGGTACAGAGGGCATTGGATATGAAGTTTTTAAGGGAGGATATGAAGAGGGGCTTTTTCAATCCGGGATTTTTTGCAGGTTTTTTCGGACTTGGGGCGCTGCTTACCTATAATTTTGTTACGGAATCGCTCCATTCGGGGAGTCCCTATTATGCCATTGTGAATATACTGGCGGTATCGGGCTTTACTGTGTTTCTGCCCGTGTTCCCGGTGCTGGGGTATGCGTCTCAATTTTGCAGGGAGTATGAAAGCGGATATTACAGACTGATTCTTGCCCGGATGAAACCGCAGAAATTTGCAGCGGTGAGGGTTATCAGTGTGGCGATGTCGGGCGGGACGGTCGTTGCATTGCCCTGTCTTTTTATATGCCTTTTGGCTGTTGCTTTAGAGATGCCGGGACTGGCTGATATGAATTCATTGGGACTGGATGCTTCAGGGGTGAACGTTTTGAGGATTCCGGAGGATATTGAAATGGCAAAGATCGGTATGACCTATGGGATTGGCGTGATGGTGGCTCTCAAGGTACTGCTGGGATTTCTGTTCGGAGCCGCATGGGCATTGGTGGGACTGGCGTTTGCGGTATGGATGCCGAATCAGTATGTGGCGTTGGTCGCGCCTTTTGTCCTGTACCAGTCCCTTTATATTTTGATGCCAAACGGTCTGAATCCTGCCGTGTTAGTGCGCGGGGATGATGCAGGGCATTTGCTGTCAGCGGCACTGGAGTGCGTCTGGCTTCTGGCAGCCGCAGCCGTTTCCATGGCGGGATTTAAGAGGAGGTGCCGGGATGCGTAAAGTGAAAAGGATTCCCATGGCGGTCAGAATTACCTTTGGCACTTTACGGCAGGAAATGGGCAGCCTCAGGGTGATAATGGGATACCTGCTGGGAATGACATTTCTGGCGCTGGCGTTAAACGATTTTTTCGGATATGCAATGGATATCAAAGAACCTGTCAACATCTTTGAGGCATTTATTGTTATGGAGAATCAGGGCATCGCAGGCAGATTCTGGGTGCTGGGGTATCTGCTCATCATTGCGGATGCGCCTTTTATCAGGAGAAATACTTATATGCTCCTGTATCGCAGCGGCAGACGGGTTTGGAATATGGGAATGTTGTTATATGTTTTGACTCAGGCATTTGCATATTCAGGCTGTCTTGCGGTAGGTTCCGTTGCGGCCGGGATTCCCTGTGGCTTTTTCGGAAGGCACTGGAGCAGTCCTGTCTATTTGCTGGCGGTCAATGCCTCCGGCGCCATCGCGGAAAAATACAGCCTGTTCTTTGAAGGCGCAGCGATGATGAAACATATGACGGTGTTACAGGCGTTTGGTATTACTTTTTTGTACCTGTTCTGCTATTTTGCTTTCCTTGGAGTCCTTCTGTATGTCTGCAACATTGTATTTGGTGGTTTCTGGGGACTTACGGCGGTGGCGGCAGTGCATTTGGGAGGCGCTGTCTTGTCCTTTACTGCCGGACTGCATCAGAGTCCGGTATATTATGTGGACGGCTCAGGCAGTCAATGGCGGTATCCCGGTATGATGTGTGGGTTTATTTTCGTTATGGTGCTGGTCTCCCTGGCCGCTATAGAGAGAGTGGACATTCAGGCCAGATAGGCACCGGGAAAATTCACGGGAGCACAGGGGCGGTGGGATTCCGGCGGCGGTATGAGGGCATAGGGAGGTGTATTGATGGATCAGAGCGCTGTTTTTCAGTTTTTTGGCGGCGTTTCACAGGACGGTTTAAGCTGGGCGGTTGATTATGATAAAGTTTTATATGAGCTTGCAAGATGGCTTTTGCCCATTGGCATCTGTCTGCTGGCGGAAGGAGTCCGGCTTGAAAAACGGAGGAACATAGAGCGGCTTTCGTGTTACCGCTATGAAGCCATGAGAATATGGTGGAGACATAAATTTGGCAGAAGTCTGCTATATGGCATAGCGTCGTCGGCGGCTTTGTTTCTCATAGTAATGGCGGCGGATCTTGTGAATGCAGGAGGAATCCCTCATGAGACCTGGAAGGTGTTCCTTCTATGGATTGCCCATATGACTACAATTCTGTCGCTTCTGCTTGTGCTGGATTTGTCCGGCCTTGGAAAGTTTGCGCCGGCAATCCTGGTATTGCTGGAAGGAGGTACGTTTCTTGCGGGATTTGCATCTATGAGAACAGCCCGGTTCATGTTTGGAATGTGGGGGATGTATTTCCAGAGCAAATGGTATTATGGTGAGAGGGGAGTTTCCGTGCTGCCTTCCCTGATAACAGAGGGGGTATTGATTATGCTTGCCTATCTGGCAGGGGGGATTTTGTTGAAGAAAGCCGTACAAAAATCAATCGTATGCTTTTAAAACGGAAAGACGGTTGACAATCTGAAACGGCGAATTTTTGAAACTATAATCAGAAAGGAAAGGTCTTTCGCATGGCAGAGATTATCGAAATAGAAAATTTAACGAAAAAATTCGGAGATGTTACCGCTCTTGAAAATGTGAATCTGAGCATTGGGAGAGGGAAAATTTATGGAATTGTTGGGAGAAACGGTTCCGGAAAGACTGTTTTGTTCAAACTTATAACGGGTTATTTAAAACCCACTGCCGGGAGAGTTATCGTAAGCGGAAAAGAAATCGGAAAGGATACGGATTTTGCGGAAAATACAGGGATTATCATAGAAAATCCAGGATTCTTAAAGGGATATACAGGATTTAAGAATCTCGCCTATCTGGCAGGTATACGCAATGTGATCGGTAAAGAGGAAATCAGGGAGAGCATGGTGAAAGTAGGGCTTGATCCGGACAGCCGTAAAAAGGTTGGGAAATATTCGCTGGGAATGAAACAGCGTCTGGGCATAGCCCAGGCCATCATGGAAAATCCGGAGATACTGATACTGGACGAGCCGATGAATAGTCTGGACAATCAGGGTGTAGACGAGGTACGGGGAATTTTGACAGGTCTGCGGGATGAGGGAAAAACAATAATACTGGCAAGTCATAATAAAGAAGATATAGAAATTTTATGTGACGAGGTGTATGAAATGGATCATGGAAGATTGGCAAGGCACGACTTATAGTAATACTTCATGTTTCATATCAAATAATGTAGTAATAGAAAACAGTCCGGGATTTTTACTGGCACTGTATACAGAAAATCTGAAATCCTGTATGCAGTGCCAGTGGCCTGTCGGTGCGGCATGAGCGTTCCAGCTGTTCCTTGTCTGTAGATGCCTGTAGATTGCGTAAGGCCGACTGCTTACTGTGCTTTAAGCAGTTTCTTTTTATTTTCGATGGTAAAGAAAAGGTCGGATCTCTTCAAGGCCGGCCGCAGCGCCATATAGACGATAACGGATACGACCGTGGAAGTCACCGCATTGATGGAAGTGGATGCGATGTTCCATGCCAGGGTCACATCGGCGGCGGGTCTGCCCAGGATCAGCCGCTTGTAGAAGTAGCCGACGAGTGGATCGAAGATGACATTGAATAAAAGCCCGCCGACCGCTGCGGCGATGGTCCATTTTAACACCCTGGCGTTATCTTTTTCCGTACTGATATGGCCGAGTCTGTGAGCGATCAGACCGGTGATCAGGCCGATGCACAGTTTCAGAATAAAGGTCTTGGGTGCATAGAGGATATAGTAGGGATCCAGAAGATCGCCTATGGTCATGCCGATGGCTCCACCCGCGCCGCCGTATAAACCGCCCAGCAGAAGCGCTCCCAGAACGCATACCGCATTGCCCAGGTGAATGGATGTGGCATCGCCGCCGGGCAGTGTGATCTTGATCTGCAGGAAGGTAAATACCACGTAGGAGAGCGCAGCGAAGACGCCCGTCATAACAAGTTTCAACAGTTTTTCATTTTTCATGGTGATCCCTCATTTCTTCTGGTTTTGTATTTGCTTTTATCAGTTACTGTTATCGGTTTTTCTTTACGATATGCAGTATAGTATGAATTATAAGCAAAAATGGTATGATGAAAAGTGCCAATTTAAGATTTTATGACCATACCAGAAGGAATCAGGACAGGTAACCGTGAGATTATTGCTTTTCAGTTACTTTTTTATGGTATCTGTCCGGCACAATCCGGCAATACTACACGATATACGATCAATACCCAATCTAATATCAGGAAGTATCCCTGACAAGGAGAGCACACGAAGAAAAATGAGGCAGGCATATGGAACAGCAGCGCAGATCACACGGCAAATATGACTTATGCAGTCAAAAGAACCGGACGGCAGGACTCTTAACGGCAGACTTCTTTTTCTATGTATGGCTGTTCTTTCTGTTGGCGGTGTTCGGCTGGCTGTGGGAGGGGGTTCTGTATCTTTTTAAAGATGACATGTATGTCAACCGCGGTTTCCTGACGGGACCGTGGCTTCCAATCTACGGGATAGGCGGTGTTATGCTGGAAGTGCTGTTTCACAGATGGCGGGACAGACCGGTGCTGACATTTGTATCATCCATGGCGGTATGTACGATGCTGGAATATGCGGCCGGCTGGTATCTGGAATTGACCTGGGGAGTCAAATGGTGGGATTACAGCGCCATGCCCTGGAATCTGCATGGACGGGTGTGTCTGTACGGCAGCATTTTCTTCGGTCTGGGCGGGCTGCTGCTCGTCTGGCTGGTAAGTCCGCTTTTCTATTCGCTGTACTGCAGGATTCCATGGCGGATTCAGGCAGGAGCAGGTATCCTGTTATTACTGCTTTTTACGGCAGATGCGTCCTACAGTGCCATGCGGCCGCATGTAGGGATGGGCGTTACGTACCGGTGAGATGCGGCAGCGACTGTCGATGCGGTGGCGTTACGTACCGGTGACCTGCAGTCCGGCCATCTGCCGCCATTTTCCGTGCAGATATCTGATCACGAAGCAGGTGATCCGGCAGAGCCAGTCCAGAACCATGGCGATCCACACGCCGATGGCCCCATATCCCATCTGCACGCCGATCACATAACTGAAACCGATGCGGAAGATAAACATGGAGGCGATGGACACGATCATGGTATAGCGCACATCGTTGCAGGCCCTGAGCATATTGGGCAGGGTGAAGGACAAAGGCCACAGGAAGCAGGCGCAGCCGTTGTGGATAAAGACAAGTATCCGGGCCAGCCGGGTGGTCTCGGCACTGAGTCCATACAATCCGAGGATCGGGTTCAGGATCAGGAAGAGAACGATATTCAGCGCAATCGTGGGTATGTAGGCCATGATGATCAGCTTTTTCGTATAGAGACGCACCTGCTTTTCGTCGCCGGCGCCCACACACTGGCCGATGACGGTGATCATGGCAAGATTGACGGCCTGTCCCACGAGGATGCCCACACTGTCCAGATTGTTGGCGACGCCGTTGGCAGCGATCTGGACGGTGCCGAAGCCGGAGATGATGCTCACCACGAGTACGCGTCCCAGCTGGAAGATGCCGTTCTCCACGCCGCTGGGAATACCGATGTAGAGAATCTTCTTCACCATACCGGGATCCAGGTGGAAAGGCTCTTTCACAAAGCAGATATCCAGTGCCGGGTTGCGTAACAGGACATAGAGAACGATGCTGCCCACGGCTCTGGAGATCAGCGAGGGGATCGCCACACCGGCAGCTCCCATGTGGAGACCGAAAATACATATGGCATTTCCCGCGACATTGATCAGGTTGATCAGGATAGAGACTTTCAGCGTGACCTGGGAATTACCCATGGAGCGGAACAGCGCCGCGCAGGCATTGTACACTGCAAGGAATGGGAAGGAAAAGGCGGAGATCGTCAGGTAGATCAGCGCGCTCTCCATAACATCCGCCTCGATGCTGCCGAAGAACAGGTGCAGCATGGGCCGTCTGAGCAGGACGACGATCAGGCCGATCAGCACGCCCGCAAAGATTACGGTATACAACAGCTGTCTGGCGGACCTTCTGGCATCTTCTTTGTGTCTGGCGCCCAGACACTGGGAAGTCACCACGGCGCCGCCCGTCGCCAGTGCGGCCATGATATTGAACATCAGGATATTGATCATGTCCACCAGCGAGACGCCGGATACGGCCGCCTCTCCCACGGAGGAGATCATCATGGTATCCGCCATGCCCACCGTGATGGCCAGCGCCTGCTCGAAGATCAGCGGTATGATCAGTTTTCGTAAGTCTTTAGCGGAAAAAAGAGAATTCATTTTATGTACCATGTCCTTCTTATGAGAAATTGTCATCCCGCCGTCGGAGCCGCGGGAGCGTCATGCAGTTTCAATAAATCTATTGTAAATCCAAAATATAAAAATAGGAATACCAAGATTGAAAAATCAGGTATTTCAGAATGCAGAAGGTTATGATTCACGGGTCAGGAATGCGCTGAACTGCGCATTCCTTGAGAACATGATTCAGAAGGTTACGATTCACAGCCGGTCGGGACGTAAACCGTAATTGCACAAGAGCAGGATATGACCGGTAGAAGTGTTTTTCGATAAGCACCGTAAAATGCAGGCGGAAATAATTTTTAGACACGCTGAGAAAAAGATGGTAAAATTGATATATTGATTCGGGACTTCGTATTGAAAACTCTCGTACAGAGACAGAGCAGCGATTGATCGGGAGGTGTCTATCTTGTATACAGCGGTTATTGTAGATGATGAGTTAAAAATATGTCAGTTGATCCGGTGCCTGGGGGATTGGGAGAAGTTGGGAATTGAGATCATCGATATCTGCCAGGACGGTGAAACGGCAGTAGAGAGTATCCTGAGGAACAGGCCTGATATCGTGCTTACAGATATCAGGATGCCTGTCTATGACGGACTGGAGATCATTTCGCAGGTGCGGGAGAGAGAACTGGACACTTCTTTTATTGTGATCAGCGGCTACCGGCAGTTTGAATATGCAAGGCAGGCTCTGAAGTACGGTGTCGTAGATTTTCTGGTCAAGCCCATTGGTCAGGACGATTTAAACGCTGCTCTGAGGAAGGCCGTGGAGGAAATCATAGATCAGGATAACGTTAAGCGGGTGAATTCTCTGCTCTGTGATAAAGAGAAAAGGGATAAGGAGAGCCTGCTCCAGAAAGCTGTAGAGGAAGAGGATGCCTTCTGGCCGGAAGAAGTGAGAAAGGCAGAAAGCCTTTTTGCGGGGGATGTTTTTCAGGCTGTCTTTCTGAAGACAAACAGGAAAGAACTGAACAGAAAGGAATCGAAGCTTTTCGAGAGCGCCGGCCGCTATCTGGAAGAGTGTATGCCCGAAGAGATGGAGAAGATCATTGTCAGTAAAGCAGACGGGTTGTACCTGTTGATGAATTACGCTGGGGAAAGGGGACAGGAAATCCGCAGGGCCCTTTACGAAGTATTGAAACGTGTGGAACGGGAAAATGAGATATATGGCCAGTTTGGCGTATCCGTGGGTGTCGGCGCTGCGGTAGATGAGATCGGTAAGATGAAATCGTCTATCCGCACGGCAAAGGAAGCCTGGCAGCAGCGGATCACGTCTGACAGGAAGGACCTGATCGTGTACGGTGAAAAGACTGCCGGGAGTACCGAAAAGCAGCAGCTTTTCTCGGAGACGGAGTGGCGAGAATTCAGGTCTTTGCTTGAAAACTGCAGTCTTCAGGGGACTGCGGGAATGATTGATCAACTGGAGATAACGGTTCAGAGCAGCCGGCAGATATCGGCCGCATCTTTGCTGGAAGCGGTGCGGCAGGTAGTGTTTATGGTGGAGACAGCACTGGCGGAGGAAGCACATACGGACAAGAGCAGGGATGTGGAGGAGGTTATGGAGGAGTTCAGGTGCTGCGACACGATTTCGGATCTGTTTTTGCACCTTAAACTGTTCGTCAATAATTCCATTCAAACTTATCAGGAGAAAAAGCAGTCCATGAAAATGTTTCCGATCCGTAAAGCGGAGGAATATCTGGCCGGAAACTATATGAAGGATGTTTCTCTGGAAGAGATGGCGCAGATCGTGGAACTCAGCCCGGCTTATTTTTCCCGGCTTTTCAAGCAGGTTGAGGGGATCAATTATATTGATTATCTGACGCAGATCAGGATCAACAATGCGAAGAATATGTTGAAGAACACGACCGTATCTGTCAAGACGATCGCGGCAGAGGTGGGGTATGGCAACGAGAAATATTTCAGAAAACTGTTTAAGAAAGAAGTAGGGATCAGGCCGAGCGAGTACCGTAAACTTCATTGAGGAGAGCGGAAATGGATGATGTGTTGGTATATGTAATATTAGGGATGAGTCTTCTGTACGCCGTTTTTCTTTTGTTTCTGTACAGAAGGCAGCGGCGGCAGATCGGCAGGATCATAGAGGAGTTTGAACAGGAGAAGAAGAACATACAGGAGGAGGCGCTTTCACATGTGCTCAACAAGCAGGTACAATATGAGGCGCTGCAGAGTCAGATCAATCCTCATTTTCTGTATAATACACTGGATTCCATACGCGGAGAAGCGTTGATCCAGGGCAATGAAAGCATTGCCGCCATGACGGAACGGCTTTCCCGGTTCTTTCGCTACTGTATATCCAATAAGGGAAATATTGCCACGATCCGGGATGAGATCAACAATGTACTTGATTATTTTTACATACAGGAGTACAGATTCGGTGAGAAATTCAAGCTGGAGATGGATGTGGAAGATTCCTGTTACGGGTACAGGATTCCCCAGATGACATTGCAGCCTATTGTAGAGAACGCTATTTTTCATGGTCTTGAACGGCAGAAGGACGGAGGGGCGGTCAGAATATCCATATTTGAGACGGAGAAAAACGTCCATATAGAGATCAGCGATAATGGGGCAGGGATGGAGGAAACTGTTCTGAAGGAGATCAATGACCGTCTGCGCAGAAGCGACATCACAAATGGGCGGCCGGCTTCCGACAGGCGGGGAGGCGGGATCGCGCTGCAGAATGTAAATGACAGGATCAAATTGCACTATGGAAAGGATTACGGTATCGTGCTGCGTTCCACGAGGTTTTTGGGAACGGATGTGGAGCTTCTGATTCCGCGGGTGAGTGCAGATGGGTAAGAAGGAAATATTGCGGGGACAGGCAGTCAGTACCGGCAGCAGAAACGGATTGGAACGTCTGTATATGAACCTGTACCAGTCGGAGGCACTGCTGATTCTGGGCAATTGTGCATCGGGCAAAGAAATCTTAAAGGAAGTTCTGATCGGAAAAATAAAAGAATATGAGGGACAGTTTTTCTGGAAAGAGGAACCGATATCCGGAAAACAGATGCTGGAGATCATCCAGGCCCATGAGGTTTTCTATGCCAATCCGGAAGAAGTTCTGATCGAAGGGTATACAGTGGCTGAGAACATCTATATTATCCGGAACAAAAGAAAGGGAATCCTGCCGTCCAGAAGGTCGATGAATATTCAGGCGGCAAATCTGCTGCGTGAACTGGGGTTTCCATTGAAACCGGACAGGCTGGTCAGGGAACTGGGGTATTTCGAGAAGCTTTTGGTCTGTCTGGCGAAGGCGGCGTCTTATGAAAGCAAGGTGATCCTGTTTGACTATATGGACAATATACTGCGGGTCAACGACCTGCTGAAGATCAAGGGGATGATGCAGCATCAGAAACAGATGGGACAGTCTTTTATTATTTTTGCGGAGAAATTCGACGAGGTACGGCAGCTGGCAGACCGTGTTCTGT
>OFGF01001070.1_pt1 | contig 18874 bp, 17 predicted proteins | sample 1521711 | NCBI WGS metagenome assembly OFGF01 (sample SAMEA3504092, study PRJEB24116) | mouse gut metagenome | biome: mouse gut; feature: mouse-associated habitat; material: faeces | place: Denmark | collected 2011 | reverse complement strand
TCAATTTAATAATCAAACATCACTACCACTTGCTGATACCATTAACAACAAGTATCCTAATTGTTATATTATTTATCTAACAAGTTATCTTGAATATTCTAGACATATATCTCGCACAAATTACTCTTATTTTATTTATAAAAATGATCTACAAAAAGAATTACCTTTAGCTATACAAAAAGTAATTAATCAAATGAATCATTCTTCACTTATACAAATTCAAGTCAATGGAAAAATAGTTCTTATTGATTCTCAAAAAATCATGTATATTGAAAGTCATCTCCACAAAGTAAGAATTATTTGTACTGATGAAATTATTGAACCATATAAAAAATTAGATGAAATGCTTACTATTCTTCAAGCATATCCAAATTTTATAAGATGTCATACAAGTTATATTATCAATGCACAATTTATTAAAGAATATAGTGCATCAAGTATTACTATGATTAATCATGTTAATATTTCTATTACTAGAAAATATAAAGATATAGTTAAAAACTTTTTAACTCAATATTTTAATCCATTATTAAAGGTTTAACATTTATAAACTTTTAATAATGATTTAAAACTATTTATTTACACTACCCTTAATTTTTTTAAGAGTAGTTTTTATTAATTTATATCTATAAAATAATATAAAAAAAAGAACCACTGAGTGGTTCAATATTATTAGTCTAATGCAGCAATCATAGCTTTGTATGAATCTTCTACTAAAGAAGCTCCACCAACTAATGCTCCATCAATATCAGGTTGTTCTAATAAAGCTTTTAATCCTTCTGGTTTTACAGATCCACCATATTGAATTCTTACTTTATCTGCAACTTCTTGACCATATAAATCAGCAACAACACTTCTAATATATGCACAAACATCTTGAGCAATTTCATTAGTAGCAGTTTTACCTGTTCCAATAGCCCATACTGGTTCATAAGCAATAACAACTCTACTAGCACAGTTTGGACATACATCTTTAAATGCAGCTACTGTTTGTGTTTTAACAACATCTTTAGTTGTTCCTGCTTCATATTCTTCTAATGTTTCACCAACACATACAATTGGAGTTAAATCATTCTTAAGAACTTGTAACATTTTTGCATTAACTGTTTCATCAGTTTCACCAAAATATTGTCTTCTTTCTGAATGACCTAAAATAACCCATTCAATTCCAATTTCTTTTAACATTTCAACACTTACTTCTCCAGTGTATGCACCATTATCTTTAAAATGACAATTTTCAGCTGCAATTAATAATTTTTTTGCTTTTGCTTTTGCACTTTGTAAAGATAAATATGGAGTTGCAATTCCCCAATCAGCAGTGTCTGTTACACTGCTATCAACAGCTTCAACAAATGCATTTGTTTCAGCAATTGTTTTATTCATTTTCCAGTTTCCTACGATAATTGGTTTTCTCATCTTATCCATCTCCCTAATTATTTATCATCAATAGCAGCAATACCTGGTAATACTTTACCTTCCATGTATTCTAATGAAGCTCCTCCACCAGTAGAAATATGAGAAACTTTATCAGCATATCCTAATTTCATAACAGCAGCAGCACTATCTCCACCACCAATAATAGTATTAGCTTCAGGTAAATTAGCTAATGCTTCACATACAGAAATTGTTCCTTTAGCAAATGTATCCATTTCAAATACACCCATTGGTCCATTCCAGATTACTGTTTTAGCACCATCTAAAGCAGCTTTAATATTTTCAACTGATTTAGGTCCGATATCTAATCCCATATATCCTTCTGGAATATCGCCTTCTACAACTTTAATATCTCCTTCTTCAGAGAATGCATTATTTACAACTGTATCCACTGGTAATAATAATTTATCTCCAGCTTTTTCAATTAAATCTTTAGCAACTTGAACTCTATCTTCTTCTAATAAAGAATTTCCAACTTCAAAACCTTGAGCCTTAGCAAAAGTATAAGACATACCTCCACCAACAATAACTTTATCTGCAATTTTTAATAAGTTTTCAATAACTAAAATTTTATCTGAAACTTTAGCTCCACCTAAAATCGCAACCATTGGTCTTTCTGGATTACTTACAGCTTTTCCAATATAAGCAATTTCTTTTTCAACTAAGAAACCAGCAGCTGATGGTAAATGAGCAGGAATTCCAGCAGTAGAAGCATGAGCTCTATGTACAGAACCAAATGCATCTTCAACAAATACATCACCTAATGATGCCCAATATTTACCTAATTCAGGATCATTTTTACTTTCACCTTTTTCATAACGTGTATTTTGTACTAAAATAACTTGTCCATTATCTGCTTCTTTAACAGCATTTTCAAGTTCTTCTCCTCTTGTACAATCTACGAATTTAACATCTACTCCTAATAGTTCAGATAATCTTGGAGCAACAACTGCTAAGTTATTTTTAGCTTTGTCTTCTTCAGTTTTTACCTTTCCTAAATGAGAGAATAATACAACAGCTTTAGGTCCTTGTTCTAATAAATATTTTAGAGTTGGTAAAGCAGCAACAATTCTATTGTCGTTTGTAATTTCTCCTGTTTCTTTGTTTCTAGGTACGTTGAAGTCAACACGAACTAATACAGTTTTTCCAGCAACTTCAATATCTTTAATTGTTTTCTTATCCATATTAACATTCCTCCATGCTTGAATTATACCATTCTTACACATGATTTTCAATTCATTTCTTATCATATGTGAATGGATTATCATGCTCTTTATTGTATTTTAATCAAAGAAAGATGAACTCTGTCTAAAGTTACATCCTTATATAAATATGACCTTAAAAATACAGAATATTCAAAATATAAAAATCATATTTCTATCACATATTTACACTGAATGAATATAATAAAACAGGTGATACAATGAACTATCTTATAGATCCTCAAGAGATTCCACAAATGATAAATAGCCAAGCATACTTTATTGATTTAAGAGATAAATATCAATTTGACAATCTGCATATTAAAAACTTTATTAATGTTCCTTATGAACAATTTTCTTCATATTTATCTAACTTATCTAAAAATAAACCTATTTATTTAATGTGTCAAAGTGGACATATTGCTAAAAACTTAGCTTTAGATTTACGTAAACAAAATTATCAAGCATATTATATTGATGGTGGCTTTCAAGCATTTATAAGTATTCCTCCATCTATGTACTATTAAAGGCAATCAAATGATTGCCTTATTTTTATCTATTAACAGATGATGCTATTGTATGATATGTCCAACGTTTACCTCTAATTGCAACTGATAATGCCATAATATTTTCAGGTAATGCTATACCACACCAACCAGCATCACCAATATGTTGAATATCAATACCACAGCGTTTATTTGTAAGAGCAATCATTCTAATTGTATCTTCATCACTACCTTCTTGAGAAGTTCCAATTGAGCTTAATGATAATGCTCCTTTAGATTTAATTAATTGACATGCTTGAGTTACAGTTTCTTCTGATAATCCAGGTACTGTATAAACTGCTGGCATTAAGATAATATCTGCCCCTGCATCTATAAATTTTTCAATACTTGGGAAGTCAACTAATGGCTCATCAATTCCTGATGAATGCATTTTTCCAGCAATAATCATTCCTCCAAAATATTCTTTAGCAAGTTTTATTGCATTTTCAATAGAAGCATTACTTACTCCTGTTCCAGGATTTCCTGTTAAACAAATAAAGTCAAAACCTAATTCTTTTGCTTTGATAAATGTTTCTTTTGTTGCATGACGTCCATGTGATATTTCATGACGATTTTCCATTAATTCAGCTTCTTCATCAATTGGCTCTAAATTACAACCTACAGGTCTTCCAACCAATTTCTTTAATAACTTAACTGGTTCATCAGTTTCAGGTAATCCATTAATTTTAGGATTATTACAATCAAATACATTCAATAAAATCATATCACTTCCAAATGATACTGCTAATTCTGCATTTGTTAAATCTCCTAGTAAAGGTTGAACAGCCACAACTGTTTCGGTCATTATAACTCTACCTTCACATGCCATAATAGATTGTTTTAATTCATCTTTTGTCATACTAGCCATTTCACTAGATGTACAATTCAATAATCTTTTCATCTTTAATCCTCCTATTTCTATATTTAGATTATACAATTATTTTATCTAAAGAAAAAGAGATTCAATGATGATTAAAAAAATTAATCTTTATATTTTCCTTAAATTATTCAATTGCAAAAAAAGAAGATGAGTTTCCCCATCCTTCTTTAATCATATTTAACCATTTTAATCATAAACATCATTTTGATCAAAGACTTCATCAATAGCAGCACCTGGTGCAACCATTGGGAACACTTTATCATCTTCTTGAATAATACATTCAATCACAACTGGACCATGATGATCCATAGCTTCTTGAATAGCAGAAGCAACTTCTTCTTTTTTTGTTACTTTAATTGCTTTACATCCAAGTCCTTCAGCAGTTTTACAAAAATCAACCTTATCTTCTAAAATAGTTGCTGAATAGCGTTTTCCATAAAATAAAGTTTGCCATTGTCTGACCATACCTAATACATGATTATTCAAAACAACTTGAATAATAGGTACATTATAACGTGAAGCAGTTGCTAATTCATTAAGATTCATTCTAAAGCAACCATCTCCAGCAATATTAAAAACATATTGATCTGGTTTTCCATATTTTGCTCCTATAGAAGCACCTAGACCATAACCCATTGTTCCTAAACCACCACTTGAAATAAATTGTCTTGGTCTTTTATAATGATAATACTGTGCTGCCCACATTTGATTTTGTCCTACTTCTGTACAAATAATAGCATTATTATCAGTTAATGCTTCAATTTGTTCTATAACATATGGTCCAGTTAATACATCTGGATTATATGTTAAAGGATATTGATCTTTTAAAGCACGAATTTCTTTTAACCATTGAGGATGATTTTGTTGTTTCAACATAAGATTTAATGCACTTAATACACTCTTAGCATCACCAACAATACCTAAATCAACTTCTACATTTTTATTAATTTCAGCAGCATCTACATCAATATGAATAATTTTTGCATGTCTTGCAAACTTTTGAGCATTTCCTGTTACACGATCACTAAATCTTGCTCCAACAACAATTAACAAATCACATTGAGAAACACCTAAATTACTTGTTTTTGTGCCATGCATTCCCAACATTCCTGTATATCTTGGATTTGTTCCATCATATGCACCTTTACCCATTAAACTATCTGTAACAGGAGCATCTATTTTTTCAACAAATTCTTTCAATTCTTCAGAAGCATTTGCTGCAATAACTCCACCACCTACAAAAACAAATGGTTTTTCACTTTTTTCAATCATTTCAATCGCTTCTTTTATAGAAGCAGTAGGATAAGTATAATCTCTTCTTTCAATTTCTTCTGGTTTTTGTTTGTTATATTCTCCACTTCCTATTGTAACATCTTTTGTAATATCAACAAGAACTGGTCCTGGTCTTCCTTCTTTAGCAATCTGAAATGCCTTACGAATAGATGGTGCTAAATCTTCAATCTTCTTAACAATAAAATTATGTTTTGTAATTGGCATTGTAACACCTGTAATATCAATCTCTTGAAAGCTATCTTTTCCTAATAAAGGTACAGCAACATTCGCAGTAATTGCTACAAGTGGAATAGAATCCATATATGCAGTTGCAATTCCAGTAACAAGATTTGTTGCTCCTGGACCACTTGTTGCCATACAAACTCCTACTCTCCCTGTTGCACGTGCATAACCATCAGCAGCATGAGTTGCTCCTTGTTCATGAGAAGTTAAGACATGGTTAATTTTATCTTGATATTTATATAAACTATCATAGACTTCAAGAATTGTTCCTCCTGGATACCCAAACACAGTGTCAACACCTTGTTCAAGTAAACATTCAACAACAATATCTGATCCTTTCATTTCCATTTTTCTTCCTCCCTTACTCATCTTTAACTTTCAAAACTGCTCCAGTATTTGCAGAAGTTACCATAGAAGCATATTTCTTTAAGTAACCTTTAACATCTGCAACCTTAGGTTTAAAATCTTTTTGACGTGCTTCGAATTCTTTTTCATCAACTAATACATTAATTTTATGATGAGGAATATCTATTTCAATCATATCTCCTTCTTTAACAAAGGCAATTGGTCCACCAACAGCAGCTTCAGGAGAAACATGTCCTATTGATGCCCCACGAGTTGCTCCAGAAAAACGTCCATCTGTAATTAATGCAACATCTTTATCTAATCCCATACCTGCGATTTCACTTGTAGGAGATAACATTTCTCTCATCCCTGGTCCTCCTTTTGGACCTTCATAGCGAATCACAACAACATCTCCAGCTTTAATTTTTCCTGCTCGAATAGCATGAATTGCATCTTCTTCACAATCAAATACTCTTGCTGGTCCAGTATGTTGCATCATTTCAGGAGCAACAGCACTTTGTTTAACAACACAACTATCTGGTGCTAAGTTTCCTTTTAAAACTGCAATTCCTCCTGTTTGACTATATGGCTTATCAACTGGTCTAATAATATTTGTATCTAAATTTATACATCCTTCTATATTTTCTTTTAAAGTTTTTGTCGTGCATGTCATGACATCAGTATGTAGAACTCCTAATTTATCAAGTTCATTCATCACAGCATAAACTCCACCAGCTTCATTTAAGTCTTCCATAAATGTATCACCTGCTGGTGCTAGATGACAAAGGTTAGGAACCTTTTGACTAATTTCATTAGCTACTTCTAAATCTAATTCTAACCCTGCCTCATAAGCAATAGCAGGTAAATGTAACATTGAATTTGTTGAACATCCTAAAGCCATATCAACAGTTAAAGCATTTAAAAAAGCTTTTTCATTCATAATATCTCTTGGTTTAATATCTTTTTCAACCAATTTCATAATTTGCATACCAGCATGTTTAGCTAATCTTATTCTTTCGCTATAAACAGCAGGAATTGTTCCATTTCCTTTTAATCCCATACCTAAAACTTCTGTTAAACAATTCATTGAATTTGCAGTATACATACCAGAACATGATCCACAAGTTGGACATGCCTTTTCTTCAAATTCTTTTAATTTTTCTTCAGTCATCTTTCCAGCATTGAATTGTCCTACTGCTTCAAATAAAGTTGATAAACATGTTTGCTTTCCATCTAATCTTCTTCCTGCTAACATTGGTCCACCACTTACAAAAATAGTAGGAATATTCAATCTTGCTGCAGCCATAAGTAACCCAGGTACATTTTTATCACAATTAGGAATCATAACCAAACCATCAAATTGATGAGCATTTGCTAAGCATTCTGTACTATCACAAATTAATTCTCTTGTTACTAATGAATATTTCATTCCTGTATGATTCATAGCAATTCCATCACAAACTGCAATAGCAGGAACTTCAATAGGTGTTCCTCCAGCCAAATAAATTCCTTTTTTAACAGCTTCTGCAATTTTATCCAAATTCATATGTCCAGGAACAATTTCATTATAAGAATTAACAACACCTATAAGTGGTCTATTTAATTCTTCTTCTGTCATTCCTAAAGCATTAAACAATGATCTATGTGGTGCTCTTTCAACACCCTTTTTTACATTATCACTTTTCATGATTTATCCCCCTATAATCTTTCTACAATTAAGTTACCCATCATTGAACAACTGACTTCCTTTTGACCTTCAGACATAATATCAACAGTACGATAACCATCTTTTAATACTTTTTGAATTGCCTTTTCCACAGCACTTGCCTCTTTATCCATATCAAAAGAATAACGAAGCATCATAGCTGCTGATAAAATTGTTGCAATTGGATTCGCAATATTTTTTCCAGCAATATCTGGTGCACTTCCATGACTTGGTTCATACATACCAAATTGATCATCTCTTAAAGAAGCACTTGATAACATACCAATAGATCCTGTAATCATACTTGCTTCATCACTTAAAATATCACCAAACATATTTTCAGTTAAAATGACATCAAATTGTTGAGGATTTTTAACCAATTGCATAGCACAATTATCAACTAGCATATGCTCTAATTCCACTTCAGGATAATCTTTAGCCACCTCATTGACAATCTTTCTCCATAAACGTGATGAATCTAAAACATTCGCTTTATCAACACTCACAACTTTTTTTTGACGTTTCATTGCAATATCAAAGCCACGTTTAGCAATTCTTCTTATTTCTGATTCACTATATTCCAAATTATCATGAGCAACTAACTCTCCATTGACTTCTTTTGTTTCTCTTTTACCAAAGTATAAACCACCAGTTAATTCTCTCATAATCATCATATCAAAACCACCTTGAGTGATTTCTTCTTTTAAAGGACAAGCTTCTTTTAATTCATCATATAAATAAGCAGGTCTTAAATTTGCAAATAAATTTAATTCCTTTCTTATTTTTAATAGTCCTGCTTCTGGTCTTAAAGCAGGTTCTAATTGATACCATGGTGATGTTGTTGTATCTCCACCAATAGATCCTAACAATACAGCATCACTTTTTTTAGCAATTTCAATGGCTTCATCAGTTAATGGAACTCCATGAACATCAATAGATGCTCCACCCATTAATATATCTGTATAAATAAAAGTATGGTTATATTTTTTAGCAACTGCATCTAAAACTTTTATTGCTTCATCTACAATTTCTGGTCCAATTCCATCACCTTTAATGACTGTAATATTTTTTTCCATACTTCTATTATCCTTTCTTTTCATTCACATAATTAACTAAACCATTTGCTTGAATCATTTTTTGTAAAAATTCTGGAAATGGTTGAGCATGATATTCTTTGTTTTTTGTTTTATTATAAATAGTTCCTGTATCAAAATCAATCTCAACTTGATTACCTTCATCAATATCATCAACAGCTTCTTCACATTCTAAAATGGCAAATCCAATATTAATAGAATTACGATAAAAAATTCTTGCAAAAGATTTAGCAATTACACAACTCACACCTGCTGTCTTTAAAGCTAAAGGTGCATGTTCTCTTGAAGAACCACACCCGAAATTCTTTCCAGCTACCATGATATCTCCCATTTCAACTCTTTCTACAAAAGTTGGATCAATATCAACCATAGCATGACTTGCTAATTCTTTAGCATCAAATGAATTTAAATATCTTGCAGGAATAATAACATCTGTATCAACATTATCTCCATATTTCAAAACTTTTCCATTGGCTTTCATTATTCTTCCACCTTTCTTGGGTCAGCAATATATCCAGCAATTGCACTGGCTGCTGCTGTTTCTGGAGATGCTAAATAAATTAATGATTCTGTATCTCCCATTCTTCCCACAAAATTACGATTTGATGTTGAAATACATTTTTCACCTTTTGCCATAACACCCATATGACCACCCATACATGGTCCACAACTTGGTGTATTAAATGCACAACCTGCTTCAACAAATATTTCTGCTAAACCTTCTTGAATACATTGCACAAATATTTTTTGTGTTGCAGGAACAACCATAACTCTTACTTCTGGATGAACTGTCTTTCCTTTAAGAATAGTAGCTGCTTTTCTTAAATCAGTCATTCTTCCATTTGTACAAGAGCCAATTACAACTTGATTAATATATATTTTTTCTAACTGATTGATCTCATCCATAGTATGTGCATTACCTGGTAAATGAGGAAATGCAACAGTTGGTACAATCTGAGATAAATCTATTTCTATAATTTCATCATAAATAGCATCTTCATCAGCTTCATAAATTTTATATTCTTTTTTTGAATGTTCTTCAATATATGCAATTGTTTGTTCATCTACAGGAAAAATTCCATTCTTAGCCCCTGCTTCAATCGCCATATTACAAATCGTAAAACGATCATCCATTGTTAAATATTGAATACCATCTCCTACAAACTCCATTGATTTATATAATGCACCATCAACGCCAATTTGTCCAATGATATGTAAAATAATATCTTTTCCACTAACATATTTTTGAGGTTTATTTTTTAAAACAAACTTTATAGCACTTGGAACTTTAAACCATAATTCTCCAGTAGCCATCCCTGTTGCAATATCAGTTGTTCCAACACCTGTTCCAAATGCACCTAATGCACCATATGAACACGTATGTGAATCAGCTCCAATAATACACTCACCTGCTACTACAATTCCACGTTCAGGTAAAATCGCATGTTCTACTCCACATTTTCCTTGAACCATATGATATGTTAAACCTTGTTCTCTAGAAAAATCTTGAATTGCTTTTGAATTTTCTGCAGATTTGATATCTTTATTTGGTGTAAAATGATCAGGTACTAACACAACTTTATCCTTATCAAAAACTTTATCTGCCATTTGTTTAAAAATAGGTAAAGCCATTGGTCCTGTAATATCATTAGCCATTACAACATCTAATTTTGCTTCAATAAGTTGACCTGCTACAACTTCATTTAACCCAGCATGATCAGCTAATATCTTTTGTGTCATTGTCATTGACATTTTTATTTCCCCCTTTATCTCTTTGTATGTCATCACTAAGGAGTATATATCACTCCTTACTGAACACACACAAAGTGTGTGTATTAGTTATTAATTAATTTATCTTCATCAGACCAACTATATAATTTTCTAATTTCTTTTCCAACTTTTTCAGATGAATGTTCAGCTGCTAATTTACGCATTGCTTTAAAATGAGCTTGTCCTCCAGCAGCAGACATATCTAATAAGAAGTCTTTAGCAAATGTTCCATCTTGAATATCAGACAAAATCTTTTTCATTGCTTTCTTAGTTTCATCAGTAATAATTTTTGGTCCTGTAATATAATCACCATATTCAGCAGTATTAGAGATAGAATATCTCATTCCTTCAAATCCAGATTGATAAATTAAATCAACAATTAATTTCATTTCATGAATACATTCAAAATAAGCATTTCTTTCATCATATCCAGCTTCAACCAATGTTTCAAAACCAGCTTGCATTAAAGCGCAAACTCCACCACATAATACAGCTTGTTCTCCAAATAAATCTGTTTCTGTTTCTGTTCTAAATGTTGTTTCTAGAACACCTGCTCTTGCTCCACCAATTCCTAAAGCATATGCTAAAGCAATATCTTGAGCTCTTCCAGTTGCATCTTGCTCTACTGCTACTAAACAAGGAACTCCTTTTCCTACTTGATATTCACTACGTACTGTATGTCCTGGTCCTTTTGGAGCAACCATTGTAACATCAACATTTTTTGGTGGAACAATTTGTCCAAAATGAATATTGAAACCATGAGCAAACATTAACATATTTCCTTCTTCTAAGTTTGGTTCAATTGATTCTTTATATAATTTTGCTTGTAATTCATCATTAATTAAAATCATAATAATATCTGCTTTTTTAGCAGCTTCTGCTGAAGTATAAACTTCAAAACCTTGTTCTTCTGCTTTTGCCCATGATTTTGATCCTTCATATAAACCAATAATAACATGAACTCCTGATTCTTTTAAATTTAACGCATGGGCATGTCCTTGAGATCCATACCCAATAACTGCTACTGTCTTGTCATCTAATAAAGATAAATCACAGTCTGATTCATAATAAATTTTTGCCATTTTTTTGCCCCCTAATTTTCCTTTTTATTTTTTATATCCAAATCATTAAGACCTCTTGCAATACCAGCCATCCCAGTACGAACAATCTCAACAATATTGAAACCATCTAACATTGTCAATAACCCATTGACTTTTCCATGATCACCAGTAACCTCAATAACCATTGAATCTGGTGAAACATCTACAATTTTAGCTCTAAATATATCAACAATAGAAACAATATCTGCTCTTGTTGAAGCATTAGATTCAACTTTTACCAATACCAATTCACGATATACAGATGATGAACGTGGTAATGCAAATATTTCTATAACATCTTCAAGTTTTCTGAGTTGTTTTTCAATCTGTTCTAAAATCCTTTGATCTCCTTGAGCAACAACTGTCATACGAGATATTTCTGGATTATTTGTTGGGCCTACTGTTAAACTATCAATGTTATATCCTCTTCTTGCAAACAAACTACTAACACGAGTTAAAACTCCTGAACTATTACGTACAAGAATTGAAAGCGTTAATTCTTCCATATTTTATCCTTCCTTTTTCATATTTTTATGAATACGATTCATTGCTGAAATCATTGCTTTAATTGTGGCAGTTGTAATATTCGGATGAACCCCAACACCAAATTCACATATTGCACTACCTTTAGGACGAAGTTGGACATAAGCAGCAGCTTTAGCTGATGATCCTGATGTTAATGCATGTTCGCTATAATCTAATAAATGTGTATATAAGAAGTCTTCATTAGAATTAATGGCATCTTTAACAGCATCAATAGGTCCATTTCCATATCCAATAAGTGTTTTGACTTCACCTCGATCTTCAATTGTTACTTCTGCACGTCTTTCATATTCACCTTCATCACTTATATCAATTAACTTTTGTCTAATAAATTTATATGGTTCTTCTATATCAATATATTCTTTCTTAAATGTATCATATATTCTTTCAGGAGAAACCTCTCCTTCAATTTCACTAATATTTTGAATAGCTTTAGCAAAATCTGCTTGTAATGCTTTTGGTAAATGATATCCAAATACTGTATCCATCACATAAGCCACTCCGCCTTTACCAGATTGAGAATTGATACGAACAATAGGTTCATATTGTCTGTTTAAATCTGCTGGATCAATTGGTAAATATGGAACTTGCCAAATTCCTTCACCTCTTTGATGATAAGCATACATTCCTTTATTAATAGCATCTTGATGACTACCAGAAAATGCTGTAAAGACAAGTTGTCCAGCATATGGTTGACGTGGTGGAACTTCCATCTTTGTACATTTTTCATAAATATGTTTGATTTGATTCATTTGACTTAACTCAAGTTGTGGATCAATTCCATGTGTAAACATATTTAATGCAAGTGTTACAATATCAACATTTCCTGTTCTTTCTCCATTACCGAATAATGTACCTTCTACTCTATCTGCTCCTGCTAATAAAGCTAATTCAGTTGTTGCCACACCACATCCTCTATCATTATGTGGATGAACACTAACAATAACTCTTTCTCGATCTTTAAAATTCTTGCACATCCACTCAATTTGATCAGCATATACATTTGGTGTATCCATTTCCACTGTTGATGGTAAATTAATAATCACTTTATTATCTCGAGAAGCACCCCAAGTATCCATGACTGCTTCACATACATCTAAAGCATAATCAACTTCAGTTCCTGTAAAACTTTCAGGTGAATATTCAAGAATAACTTTTCCTGAAAATTCCTGAGATAATTCTTTAACCAATTGTGTTCCTTCAACAGCAATCTTTTTGATTTCATCTTTGCTTTTATTGAAAACAACATCTCTTTGTAATACTGATGTTGAATTATAGATATGAACAATAGCTTTATCTAATCCTTCTAATGATTCAAATGTTCTTCTAATCAAATGTTCTCTTGCTTGAGTTAAAACTTGAACAGTTACATCATCTGGAATTAAATGTTCATCAATTAATAGTCTTAAAAAGTCATATTCAATTTGTGAAGAAGAAGGAAAGCCAACTTCTATTTCTTTAAAACCTAAATCAATAAGCAATTGAAACATTTCAACCTTTTCTTCAATTTTCATCGGTGTAATCAAAGCTTGATTTCCATCTCTTAAATCTACTGAACACCATGTTGGAGCTTTTTCAATTTCATTGTCTGGCCATGTACGATCTTTTAATTTAATTGTTTCAAATCTTTTATACTTTTTATAATTCATGATTTTACCTCCCTTTCCCTATATAATAAAAAACCTCGTGCTCAATTACGAAATCGTTCGCAATAGAGGACGAGAGTTATAGACTTCGTGGTTCCACCTCATTTTTATTATTACTTCACAGTAATAACCTTATCAAGTACGCCTTATCTTAGGTACATACTCTAGCGTGATAACGGTCGCAAGTTCCGTAGCAGCTTACTCCTAATGTTTCAGTGCTCCACTCAAGGACGAGTTCAACAATGTTTTCATAGTTCTTTCCACCATCCAGAACTTCTCTATATTTCATACCATTATCTACTATTTCCTATCTTTGTATTTTTTATAGGGTTGTTGGATATATAATAACGCTTTTCACATTTATAGTCAACACTATTTTTTCTTTTTCTTTTTTAAAATTTGAATTTTAAAAAACATTCTTTTATTTTTTTAGATTTTTAGTAAATTTATATCATTTAATACATTATCTCTAACTTTTTAGAAAAAACAGCAATAATTTAAAAATGAGCTTAGAAATTTAATCATTTTGTTCTTTTTCATAATCAATAATTTTGCCTGTTTCCATATCAATTTTATACTCATATTCATAAGATGATGTTTCAAAAGAAACCTCATAATAATAATCTTCTAACTCTATTTCCATATCTCTAGTTTGTTGTTGTGAAAGTCCCGCATGTTTTAATGCTTTTTGTTTTGCTTGTTCACGTGTTAATTTTACTGATTTGATTTTTTCAATTTCATAATCTAAAACTTTTCCACTTATTGCATCAATAGTATACTCATACTTGTTTTTTCCACTAATAAATTCAATTTCATATTGCCATACACCATCATCATTATCTTTTTCAATTTTATAATTGGAAACCTCACTAACTTTTGCATGATTCATTGCTATTGTTCTAGCTTGAGATTGAGAAATATGTTGTGATGTATGATTATCTTGATGATGTTCTAATGTCTTTTTCTCAATTTCTTTTTTGAGAATTTTCCCATCTTTTGCATCTAATTCATAGTCATATTCATTTCCATTATAAGTGAATTCTACCTCATATACCATATGACCATCATCACAATCTAGTTCAATTTTTTGATAAGTGGGTTGCTTAATTTGTGAATCATTTTGAATGATTTGTTTAACTTTTTCTTGATCCATATAACTTTTTGTACTTACTTCCCCATCAACACGAATATCAACAACTTTATTATTAGTTAATAAAATATTTAAATCATTTACTGTTAAATCTTTTAAACTTTCAAATGTATATTTTGGATTTTGTTTCATTAATTGTTGGATAATCTCTGCTTTCCCAACAGAAATATGGTATTTTTGAGCTAATGATTCTAAATCATTAGATTTATCCAATGATTGAGAGATAATAGCTCCTTGAATGTGATTTCCTTTCAATAATTCATCAATATCTTGAGATATTCTTTTTCTCATTTTTTCATTTTCTTCTTTATTATTTCCAGTAACAGAAATCAATAAAGAGTTTTTTAATTCATTAATATATCCCTCTTTAAGCATTGAACCTATTAAAGCATTCATGCCAACATCAATATGACTTCCTTCTAATTTCATATCTCCTACAATCTTTTGTCCAGCTTCATTGTGTGTAATAACTTCTACAATTTCTTCTTTAGCATTAATATTTAATTCTACACTTGGATTAACATCAATACCTACTGTTGCAAAAACAGTTGAGTTATTTTTTAATATAAAAGAGAACCCTATACAAATAATACATATCAATCCTATAAGACTTAATTTATAATATTTTCTTTTTTTAGGAGTTTCTACATAAATATTTGTTTCATTATTTCTTATTTGAGCTTCTTTGTTTGTTTTTTCAAAATCATTAGGTGTTATTGATTGAAAAGCTTTATATAACTTATTCATAGTTTAATCTCCATTTCTTTCTTCATTTTTTTCATACCTCGATGATAACAAGAGAGTGATGTTGAGATAGATATTTGAAGGAATTCAGCAATTTCATGGTGTTTAAATCCCCATAAAGAATGCATGACAATCACTTGTCTTTCTTTTTCATTTAATAAAGTAAAAAGATTTTCTAAAATCATTTGTGTATTTTGATCTGTATTTTGTGGTAATGATATGTTGTCATGATATTCATCAGTATATTTATCTCTTCTTATCTGCATATAGCATTCATTTCTTGCAATTGTATAAATCCAAGCCAATGGTTTTCGCATTGAATAATAATTTTGACTTGCTTGATAAATCTTAATGTATACTTCTTGCATAACATCTCTACTATTATCATAGTTTTTTAATAAACTCATAATATACGCAAATACAAATGTATGTGTATATTCATAAAATTCTTTAAATGCTTTTTCATCAGAAAAGAGTTTTAATAATAGTTGATCGATCTTCTTATTATCCATTTATTATTTCCCCTTTCATAATATTAATGCTCAATAAAATAATATTATTGCATTCATATTGTCTTTTTTATATATTATATTAAAAAAATAAAAGATGCACCTATAATGCATCTTACTTATCAAAAGCTAATTCAATTAATCGATCAATCAAATCACTATATGAAATACCTAAATCTGCTATGAGTTGTGGATACATTGAAATCTTTGTAAAACCAGGCATTGTATTTATTTCATTTAAGTAAATCTTATTTGTTTTTTTATCTAAAAAGAAATCTACACGAGATAATCCATGTCCATCAACTGCTTTAAATACTTTTAAAGCATAACTTCTTATTTCTTCTTGTATGCGTTCATCAACTAGAGCAGGTATACATGTTTTACTTTCTGCGTCTTCATATTTTGATTCAAATGTATAAAATTCTCCATGTGGCATAATTTGTCCTACACGTGAAACAATAGGATCATCATTTCCTAAAACTGCTGTTTCTAATTCTATACAATCTATACATTCCTCAATAACAATATGACGATCATATTGAGAGGCTTCATTTAACTGATTCATAAGATCTTCTTCATTATCGCAACGATAACATCCAACACTTGAGCCAGAACGACTAGCTTTAATAAAGCATGGTAAACCTAATTGTTGTTTAACAATTGTCATAATATCAGTTGACTCATTAAATTTTGAATCTACAGCAACTAATTTTCCATCATATCGTTTCTTAATATAAAGAGATTTTACTTGTGGAATACCAACAGTCTCTAATATTTTCTTAGTATAAATTTTATCCATTGAAACACTTGATGCAAGAACTCTACAACCAACATAAGGAACATTTGCCAGTTCTAACAAGCCTTGAACCGTTCCATCTTCCCCATACAATCCATGTAAAACAGGGAAAACAACATCGTGTTGTTTTAATAAACTATATATATCTTCTACTTTTTGAGAACCTTGTAACCATGTATTACTTGTTAAATCTTTTTGTCCTTGTTTCAAAAGAAACCATGTTCCATCTTTTTCAATCCCTACTAATGTTATTTCATATAACTCTTTATGAATATTTTCTAAAACAGAAGTACAAGACATTCTAGAAATAATATGTTCACTAGATTGACCTCCACATATAACTAATAACTTCTTCATTTATAATCTCTCCTTTAAATATTCAACAACATCTTTTAAATGCATTCCATTAGATCCCTTCACTAATAAAACATCATTTTCATCTATAAATTCTTTTAAATATTGAATAAGCTCTTGATTATCTTCAAAATGATAGGCTTGTAATAACCCTAATTCTTGTGCTTTCTTAACAATATATTGACTTGCTTGTCCAACGCATAACAATTCATCTATATTCTTTTCAACAATATAACTTCCTACTTCTTCATGTAGTGTTTTTTCATATTCACCTAATTCTAACATATCAGCAAGAATAGCTATTTTTCTATTTTGATATTGTGATAAAACATCTATACTTGATTTCATTGAATCTAAATTAGCATTATATGTTCCATCAATAACTTTAATATTATTCTTTAACTCAATAATATCCATTCTATTCTTTGTTAATTCAAAATTCTCTACCCCTTGAATACACAATTCTATATCAATGCCTAAAGATAGCCCCACACCAATTGCAATCAATGCATTATATACAAAATGTTCTCCAGATACAGGTACATGAATATGATAAGTCTGTTCATGATAACATAAATCAAAATAAGATTCTTCCAATTGTAAATCAATATGATATGCTTTTAAATCACACTGACTGTTTTTTCCAACTCTAATTAGCGAATAATCATCAGCCTCAACTGTGTGCAACATATCATTATCATCATTAATAACCAATGTTCCATGATTCTTTAATCCATGAACAATCTCCATCTTTGCTTTTAAGATATTCTCCCTAGATCCTAACTCTCCAATATGTGCTGTTCCTACATTCGTTATAGCAGCAATATCAGGTTCAGCAATTTTTGTTAAATGATCAATTTCTCCTAAATGATTCATTCCCATTTCTAAAATCATAACTTCTTCATCACAATATCTTAATATTGTTAGGGGTAAACCTATATGATTATTATAATTTCCAAGTGTCTTTAATGTTTTATATTTTGTAGATACAACAGAATAAATCATATCTTTTGTACTTGTTTTTCCCACACTTCCTGTAATTCCAACAACTTTAACATTTCTATTTTTTCTTAAATAATGAGCCATATCACTCATTGCTTTTAATGTATCTTCTACTAAAATAACATTCTTATGAGAATATTGAACTTCTTTTGATGTTATAATTGAAGACGCTCCATTTATAAAAGCCTGTTCAATATAATCATGTCCATCATTTTTCTCACCTATTAAAGGAATATACATATCCCCTTCTTTAATTTTTCTTGTATCTTGAGTAAAACCAATAATATCATCATCTAAATTTCCACTCAATAAACGACCTTTTGTCGCTTCTATAATCTCTTTAACTAACATATATTTACCTCACAATATAATATATGCATTATTATAACACAGTTCAAAAAAAAAGTAATGAATTACTCTATTCCTCTATAAAATATATTCATGATTTTATCTATATAAAAAACCATCAACAAATTATATTCTTGGGCTCTATAATATAACTGGAGGATTTAAATAATTCTTCAGTTTTCTTTTCTCTAT
>OFGF01001059.1_pt1 | contig 19078 bp, 17 predicted proteins | sample 1521711 | NCBI WGS metagenome assembly OFGF01 (sample SAMEA3504092, study PRJEB24116) | mouse gut metagenome | biome: mouse gut; feature: mouse-associated habitat; material: faeces | place: Denmark | collected 2011 | reverse complement strand
GCCAAAGATCAGGGCATCTTGACGGTAGGTGTTGTGACGAAACCTTTCAAGTTTGAGGCAAAGACCCGGATGGTAAATGCAGTTTCCGGAATAGACCGTTTAAAAGAATGTGTAGATACTTTGATCGTAATCCCGAATGACAAACTGCTTGAAATTGTAGACAGGAGAACGACGATGCCGGATGCTTTGAAGAAAGCGGACGAAGTGTTGCAGCAGGCTGTTCAGGGAATTACGGATTTGATTAATGTGCCGGCGCTGATTAACCTTGATTTTGCCGACGTCCAGACGGTTATGAAGGACAAGGGATTGGCGCATATCGGCATTGGCTTTGCTAAAGGCGATGACAAGGCGATAGAAGCGGTGAAATTAGCGGTGGCAAGCCCGCTGTTAGAAACGACGATTACAGGCGCATCTCATGTGATTATCAATATTTCCGGCGATATTACGCTTGCAGACGCCAACGATGCCGCAAGTTACGTCGAAGATCTTGCCGGAGATAATGCAAATATTATTTTCGGCGCGAAATACGATGAGAGTATGACGGACGAAGTGACAATTACCGTTATTGCGACGGGGTTAGAAAATCAGAATGGCGCGGGACAAAAGTCTGCGGGCATGAAATTCCAGTCCTCTTTTGGGCAGAGCCGTTCCATGGCAAATACAGCGGCAAATGCATCCCGTCCTGCGGGGAATACGGCAAGGCCGTTTAATGGGAATCCGCAGGCGTCCGGCTTACATAGCGCGCACGATGGATTTTCCGGACTGCATAATACGCAGTCAGGATTTGGCGCATCGAACACACAGCAGACGCCGACAACTCCATTTAACTACGGCGGCGTGAAAAAACCGCCCAAACCGGAGAGCAGTGTGCCACAAAAAGATATCCAAATTCCGGAATTCTTAAAGAATACCCGAAGATAGGAATATAGTACAAGGAAAGGACCTTAAAGATTTGAAATCTTTAAGGTCTTTTTTTGTCATTTTTACAAGATGGATTTTCTTAAAAATTAACACAATCTGACAAAATATAAACATGGCGTATTTTATAATGGAACTCAGAACAGGAGCCGGAGGTGAGAAGTGAATTATGAATTTTATGCAGATGTATTTTTCCTGACGAATTTTTATCTGGATTTTCTGGCTGTTTATTTAGTCAGTGAAATACTTCAGCAAAAAAAACGGCTGTTGCGGGATTTGTTTTGCTGCGCGGCCGGAAGTCTGACTGGCATTTTGCTGTTCCTTAAAATTGATAACTATGATTTTTATTTGTTATGCGCGCATTTTATTGTAAATCCGGCGATGACGCTTGCTTGTTTTATTCCGACAGAGAGAAAGCGGTATATCAAAGCGTTTTGTCTGATGTATTTTGTGATCTTACTGCTTGGAGGAAGCGTGGAGTGGATTTATGTCACGTTATTTGACAGACAATATTATGAATTAAGTCTGGCATTAAGTGGGATTCCCGCAGTTGTGTTTCTATATATGTTACGCAGAAAACGTAAAAATGTGCAGTGTTTTTGTCAGGCTGTTATTTTACACAAAGGAAAAACAATTACGCTTCCGGCTTTGTATGATACCGGAAACCGGCTGTTAGACCCTTATGTAAAAGAACCGGCGCATATCGTTTCAAAGAAAATTTATGAAAAACTGCATGAAGATATGGAAATTCCCATTCGTCTGATTCCATTTTCTTCTGTAGGATGCGCAGACGGAATGATTATGGCATTTACCATTGAGAGGCTTGTAGTGGAGTGGGAGGAGCGGAAAGTGGAATTTGCCCCTGCGGTTTTGGCGGCGGCGGACGATTCGATTTTTTGGAACCGGGCGTATCAAATGATTTTACACAACAGCGTAAGTGAAAAAATAGAAATGAAGAAAGGAAATGAGGAAAAAATATGTACATAAAAATCAACATACCAAAACAAATTCAGTTTAAATGGATGCCCTCTGTCTGCCAGATGATTTTCGGGGAAAAAAATGACATTCATTACATTGGGGGAGCGGAAGCGCTTCCGCCGCCATTGGAAGCGGAAGAAGAAGCGGCATGCATCAACCGTCTGGGAGCACATGGGGAAGATGCGGCAAAGAGCACGCTGATTGAGCATAATCTAAGGCTTGTCGTATATATTGCGAAAAAGTTTGACAATACGGGAATTGGAGTGGAAGATTTGATTTCGATTGGGACAATCGGGCTGATTAAATCAATCAATACATTTAACCCGCAAAAAAATATTAAGCTTGCAACATACGCTTCCCGATGCATTGAGAATGAGATTTTAATGTATTTGCGGAGAAACAGCAAGACAAAAATGGAAGTCAGCATAGACGAACCGTTAAATGTAGACTGGGATGGGAATGAGTTATTGCTGTCCGATATTTTAGGGACGGACGAAGATGTGATTTATAAAGATATTGAGGCGGAAGTGGAACATCATCTTCTTGGAAAAGCGATTGAGAAGCTTTCCGGAAGGGAACGGCTGATTGTAGAGCTGCGGTATGGGCTTGGGAAGGGAGGAAAAGAACTGACGCAAAAAGAAGTGGCGGATAAGCTTGGAATCTCGCAATCCTACATATCAAGGCTGGAAAAGAAAATTATGAGGAGGCTGAAAAAAGAGATGATACGGTTAGAGTAGGCGGGCGTTACTTTAAAAATAGAAGGCATTTTCTGGACGGCAGAAAATGCAAAACGATATTTTGCAAAACCATATTTCAGTCCGGTTTGCTTTCGCGGCCTGTCAGGCAAAGCGGTAGGAAAATAGAGGAAATATGGTTTTGTTTTTTTGCCTGTTTTTGTGAAATATTATAAAAAAAAACCATTTTTACTTTTGTTTTTTGTTAATATATGGTACAGTGTAAATCATATAATATAGTTTAAATCATATAAATGAGGGAGGGATTTTTATGTTAAAGAAGATTAAAAAGATTACAGCCGCATTTCTGGCATTTTGTTTATTGGTTTGTTTGATCAAGCCAATTCAGGCAGACGCGGCGGTGAAGCTGAATTATAAAAAGAAAGTGATGCATGTCGGGGAAAAATTGACAATGAAAGTGAAGGGAACCAGAAAAAAAGTGAAATGGTCTTCCAGCAATAAAAAAATTGCGGCAGTGTCAAAGAAAGGGAAAGTGACGGCGAAAAGAGTAGGCGTTGTCAGGATTACTGCAAAAGTAGGAAAGAAAACCTATAGCAGTAAGCTGGCGGTCGTAGAGTCAGAATCAAAACAATATAAAGCGGGAGTGTACAAGGTTGGGAAAACCATTCCGGAAGGGGAGTATGTGTTGTTTTGTAAAAGCAAACTTGGCGCATCTTTTCAAATCAGCGAAAACGGATCTCAAACGCCGGATTCTATAATCAGCAGCGGGAATTTCACCCATAATTATATTATAAGCGTTCATGACGGGGAATATCTGACGCTCAACCGATGTGTGGCATATCCCGAAGAAGAAACAAGTAAAATCGAACAGGAAGTTGGAATGTTCCGGATTGGAATTGACGTTCCGGAAGGGGATTGTCAGCTTATTCAAATCAGCAGCCCTTTTGCATATTATGAGATACTTTCGGATTTAAGGAATGTCAAAGAGAGTATTGTAGAGGGCGGTGAGTTTACTGGAAACAAATACATTACTGTAAAAGAAGGCCAATATTTGAAATTAGAACGGTGTAAAATAATCGAATAAATTGAGATTAAAATGGAAGGAGCTGTTATGAATGCGGCTCCTATTCTGTTTGGGAGAAACTTCATAGGAATATTACAATTTATCTTCAATTTTTTGTCGTGTTATGCTAAAATATGAAAGACTTTGAGATAGATTCACAAAGCGTTTTTAGAAAAATTTATACTTTTACACGAAAATGGAGGGAAAATTTGGAAGCGTTGATTGTTGTTTTACTTATGATTGCCATTGTATTATTGTTGGCTGTAATTTTTTTGATTTTAAGAGCTTCGGGCAATTCCAATTCAGATGAAATTGCCGCCGGATTCTATAAAAAAATAAATTCGGAAAATTCTAGGATTCGTGAAATGATTATGCAGCAGCAAAAAATTCAGGGCGATTTTTCTTTAGAGCTTTCCTCTGCATTAAAAGACTCGCTTCACAGCATGGGAATGGAACTGCTTAAAAATAATTCTGAAGCGCAAAGCAAAATGCAGGACACAATGATACAAACTTTAAAAGAAATCCAAAACGCCAATGACAAACGCCTGTATGACATACAAAACAATGTAAATGAAAAGCTGGACAAATCGTTAAATGAAAGGCTTGACTCTAGCTTTAAACAGATAGGGGATCAGCTTTTAACTTTATATAAAAGCCTTGGGGAGCTGCAAGCGCTTTCTTCAGGAGTTGCGGATTTGCAAAAAACGCTTTCAAACGTAAAGACGCGGGGCATTTTTGGGGAATTTCAATTAAGGAATATATTGATGGATATTATGGATTCTTCACAATATGAGGAGAATGTGGCGACAAAAAAGAAATCTTCTGATCGGGTGGAATTTGCCATAAAGATACCGGATAAGGAGGACGCAAACGGATTTATTTATTTGCCGGTTGATTCAAAGTTTCCGGCTGATATTTACAATAAAATTGTAGATGCCTCCAATAATGCGGATTCCAACGGACTGAAGCAGTCAATTAAGGAATTGGAACAACGGATTAAGACGGAGGCAAGAACGATTCGGGATAAGTACATAGACCCTCCAAACACGACGGATTTTGCAATTATGTTTCTTCCAACAGAGGGATTGTATGCCGAGGCGATACGCATTGCCGGTTTAATGGAATGGTGCCAGAATGAATGTAAGATTGTCCTATCCGGCCCGACTACGCTTGTCGCTCTGTTAAACAGTCTGTCTATTGGATTCCGGTATTTGACGGTAAATAAAAATTCAAAAGAAATTTTAAAAACTTTAAGCGCGGTAAAGGCGCAATATCAGAAGTTTAACCAGTTAATTGTGAAAACGCAGAAAAAACTCCAAGAGGCGCAGTCCGCCACAGATGATTTGCAGAGCAGAAATGACATGATCCAGAAGAAGCTTTCTAAAGTTGAAATGATGGACGAATCTGATTCATCTGGCGTTTTAGGGATTTTAGAGGAAACGGCGGATTGACAGGAAAAAGGGCGGGAACAGGCATAAAAGGATAAAAAAACAGTGTTCTCACAGCGGTTTTTATGATATAATCAGATCAAAGATTCCTGCCGGACAGCATTTTGCTGCAATCCGGCAGAGGGGTGTGGTAAAATAGCTGATTAGGAGAGATAACTGCGCATATTTTTTAACGCCGCTTTTTCAAGACGGCTGACTTGCGCTTGTGAAATATGGATTTCTTCGGCAACCTCCATTTGGGTTTTGCCTTCAAAGAAACGGAGTTTGATGATGTAGTTTTCACGCTGGTTTAGGCGTTTCATGGCATCGTTTACGGAAAGGGTTTCAATCCAGTTTTCTTCTTTGTTCTTTTTGTCTTTGACCTGATCCATGACATAGAGCGTGTCGCCGCCGTCAGTGTAGACCGGATCATAGAGGGAGAGCGGGCTTTGTATGGCGTCTAGGGCAAACACTAAATCTTCTTTCGGGATTCCGGTGGAATCCGCGATGTCCTGAATGGTGGGTTCCTTAAAGGAAGTTTTTGCCAGTTCTTCCCGCGCATGGATTGCTTTATAGGCAGTGTCCCGAAGGGAACGGCTGACGCGGATAGAAGATGCGTTGTCCCTGAGATAGCGGCGGATTTCACCGATAATCATGGGGACGGCATAAGTGGAAAACTTCACTCCGATAGTATCATCGAAGTTGTCAATGGATTTAATCAGCCCGATGCAGCCGATTTGGAATAAATCATCGACATTTTCATTATTTCCTGAGAAACGTTTGATGACGCTTAAGACCAGCCTTAAATTGCCTTTGATGTAAGTTTCTCTGGCGGCGGCGTCGCCGGCTTTGATTTTTTTGAATAGCGCTTCCTTTTCTTCCTCTTTGAGGATTGGGAGTTTCGACGTGTTGACGCCGCATATTTCGACTTTGTAGACAGCCATGGGAAAACCTCCAAGTTTCTTAAAGTAGTATATAAAAATCATTCTCACTTTTGGCATATTTTATTCACAAAACAATTATGGAATGAGGGATGTAAGATGGAAGATTTAATTGACAAAAGAAATTTTAGGGAACGGTGCGCTAGGAGCATTGTAAAAGGATATAATGTGCGGTATGTCTATCAGGAAGATACGCAAAAGCCAGCAGAGCAGCCGGATGCTGCCAAGGAAGAAGAAAGGCCGTGGAAAGACGATATTTTAGAAAGTGAAAAGAAATGGGCAAATATACCTTCTTCGGAATATGGAAAGAGAAGGGACAATGACCCTGTGACGGAGGAGCAGATTAAGAAAATATTAGGGGAACGCAAAGATGTGATGGATACGATAAAAGATTTCGGGTAATCTGCATAATATGGTATGAAAAGCGATTTAATGCGTGGAGGAATTTATGAGCGCTATCACAATGCACAAATACCATGGGCTTGGAAATGATTATCTGGTGTTTGACCCGAACAAAAATCAGGCATATTTGCAGGAACGGAAAGTCTGGCAGCTATGCAGGAGGAATTTTGGCGTTGGCGCAGACGGGATTTTGTATGGGCCGGCGTTTGAAGACGGCAAAATCAAAGTATGCTGTTACAATGCGGACGGAAGCATGGCAAAAAACAGCGGAAACGGCATTCGGATTTTTGCAAAATATTTAAAAGACGCCGGATATGTGACAGGAAAAACGGTAAAGATTACAGCGAAATCACAAGACATTGACGTAGAATTTTTGGGAACGGACGGAAATTTTATGCGTGTCAATATGGGAAAAGCGGATTTTATGAGCGTTTCCATTCCGGTTCTTGTTCCCTTGGAGCATGAAATTATCAATGAGCCGTTTTTGTTTCATGGAACCTTGTATAATGCGACCTGCCTGTCCGTCGGGAATCCGAATTGCGTAATTATGACGGAAGACGTTTCCGCGAATCAGGTAAAAGAACTTGGGCCATATGTGGAGAATGCTTCGTATTTCCCGAACCGCATGAATTTACAGTGCTGTAAAGTCGAGAATAGAAACCGGTTAAAAATTGAAGTGTATGAGCGTGGGGCGGGTTATATCATGTCTTCGGGGACTGGAGCCTGCGCAGCGGCAGCGGCGGCTTACCGTATGGGGCTTACCGATGAAAAGGTGACAGTCATTATGCCCGGCGGGGCGCTTGAGATTGAAATAGCCAAAGATGGGACTTTGTTTATGACGGGGCCAGTGGAATATATCGGGACATTTACGGTAGAAGAAGATTTTTTTTCTTAGCAAGTTTTGGGAGAGGTGAGTTGGGGGGGTTACAGGCTTGCGGATGACGGATGCGGCAGTTTTTCGCATCCGCATCTCTGCGGCCATAGTTGTTTGGGGAAATAGGGACATAAGGAGTTTAGTATGGCAGAGTACAAGATTATAAAAAAAGACGGGAATGCAAAGCGCGCGGAATTTAAGACGGTTCATGGAGCGATCCAGACTCCAGTGTTTATGAACGTCGGGACGCAGGCGGCAATTAAAGGAGCTGTTTCGACAGAGGATTTAGAGCAGATTAAAACACAGGTGGAATTGTCGAATACTTATCATCTGCATGTGCGTCCGGGAGATGATTTGATTTATGAGCTGGGCGGCCTGCATAAATTTATGAATTGGGAAAAACCGATTCTTACGGATTCAGGCGGGTTTCAGGTGTTTTCACTGGCGCAATTACGCAGGATCAAGGAAGAAGGCGTTTATTTCCATTCGCATGTAGATGGCAGGAAGATTTTTATGGGACCGGAGGAAAGTATGCGGATTCAGTCCAACCTTGCATCCACGATTGCGATGGGGTTTGATGAATGCCCAAGCAGTGTGGCAGACCGGAGATATGTTCAGGATTCCGTGGACCGCACGACGCGGTGGCTGGCGCGGTGCAAAAAAGAGATGAACCGTTTAAATGCTATGGAGAGGACCATTAACCGGAATCAGCTTTTATTTGGGATTAATCAGGGCGCAGTGTATGAGGATATCCGCATCGATCACGCAAAGCGGATTGTGGAGCTTGAGTTGGACGGATATGCGGTTGGCGGGCTTGCGGTTGGGGAGACGCACGAGGAAATGTACCGGGTGTTAGATGTGACAGTTCCTCATTTGCCGGAAAACAAGCCGGTGTACTTAATGGGTGTGGGAACTCCGGCGAATATCTTAGAAGCGGTTGAACGCGGCGTGGATTTTTTTGACTGCGTGTATCCGACCAGAAACGGACGGCATGGGCATGTGTATACTAATCAAGGAAAATTAAATCTGTTCAACCAAAAGTATGCAAAAGACGTCAGGCCGATTGAAGAAGGCTGCCAGTGTCCGGCTTGCAGGCGGTATAGCAGGGCATATATCAGGCATCTGTTAAAAGCAAAAGAAATGCTTGGGATGCGTCTTTGCGCGCTGCATAACCTCTATTTTTACAATACGATGATGGAGGAAATCCGAGAAGCGATTGAGCAGGGGCGTTACCACAGTTATAAAGAGGAGAAATTATATGGAATGAAGGGGCATAAAAGCGGCGGGGAGGAGGCATAATGGGGATATTGCAGATGGCGTCCGGCAAAAAATGGGAAAGCGGCTTAGAAGCGGAATTGCGGAAATTGCAAAAACAAGAATTGCGGAAAATGAAACAGGCAAAAAAAGAGCGGTCAAATGGATTGCTTTTGCGGGTGGAGGAGAAAATCCCACAAAAAGTTTTAAGCGGTTTGAAAAAAGCGTTCCGCAAAGTCTTCTTTCTGGTTTTTTCAAAAGGAGCGGGGGTAATTGAGAAAACATTTGATAAAGATGCATTGCAAAAAGATTATGCAGTAAGGAATTACGCCGTGGATCTCAAGGGCGGAAAAAAAGAAATCCGGCAGTTTGGGAAAGACATTAAAATTCAAACCATGAAAAATATGGCGGTCAGCGCCGCTGAAGGAGTCGGGCTTGGCGCTTTGGGAATTGGATTGCCGGATATTGCATTATTCGTGGGAATGCTGTTGAAAGGCGTATATGAAACTTCTTTAAAATATGGGTTTTGCTATGAAACGCAGGAAGAACAGACATTTATTTTAAAACTCTTAGAAGCTTCCGTAAGCAAAGGCGACGACTGGACACGGTTAAATTTTGAGATAGATTCTTTTATCGAGGAAGAAATCCATACAGTTCCGTCAGAGGAGGAATGGAACAGGCAGGTAGAGCGAACGGCGGATGCGTTTGCGGCGGAACTTCTGGTGATGAAATTTATTCAGGGGCTTCCTGTGGTGGGAATCATAGGCGGCATGGGAAATCCTGTGTATTACCGGAAGATTATGGATTATATACAGTTAAAGTATAAGAAGCGTTATCTGACTGTTAAGATTCGGGAAAAGGCTCAAACTGTTTCAAAGCAGAATTAGTTTAGGACGGGAAAGCCGGAAAATGAAAGTGGGACAGAATAATATTGGGAAATTATTTTGAGGATATAGAACTTATTATAGTGTGTAAAGAGAGAAATGTTTTTAGAGCCGGTATGTCTGGCTCTTTTTCTTATTTTAAATTTTTGTTTATAAATAAGAGAGAATTATATTTGAGCAGAGAAGTGATACATGAACAGAGAACTTATTCTTGAGCAGAGAAGTTAAACTTGAACAGAGAAGTTAAATTTGAATAGAGAAATTAAACTTGAACAGAGAACTTATCTTTGAGCAGAGAACTTATTCTTGAACAGAGTAGTTAAACTTGAACAGACAACTATACTTAAGTGGAGAAGTTTGCTTGAGCAAGAATGAAAGGGGTTTTAATCTGAACAGAGAATATAACTTAGTGATAACATTTGTTTGTTCACTTGACAATATACCCCTAAAGGGTATATAATGCAAGCTAAATAAGAAAGGAAAGGTATAGAAATGTCTATGGAAGGGGAATGCTGTTCTAATAAAAAAAAAGAGCGGTCAGAAAAAGAATATAAAGATTTAATCCACCGTTTAAACCGGATAGAAGGTCAGGTGCGGGGGATTAAAGGCATGGTGGAAAGAGACGTATATTGTACGGATATTTTAGTACAGGTGGCGGCGGTAAATGCGGCTTTAAACAGTTTTAACCGTCTGTTGTTAGAAAATCACATTAAATCCTGTGTGATGGCGGATTTGAAAGAGGGCAGGGAAGAAACGGTCGATGAACTCCTTGTGGTTTTGCAAAAAATAATGAAGTAGGTGGATAAAAATGGAACAATATCACGTTACAGGCATGAGTTGCGCCGCTTGTAGCGCCCGTGTGGAGAAAGCAGTCGGGAAAGTGGCGGGAGTTACGTCATGTTCCGTCAGCCTTTTGACAAATTCCATGGGCGTAGAAGGGGCGGCATCTTCTGAAGATGTAATTGCGGCAGTCAAAGCGGCAGGATATGGAGCCGTAGTAAAAGAAGAAAAGGGAAACAGGAAGGAAGCGTCAGCCACGCTGGAAACAGATACTTTGGCGGATACGGAAACGCCTTTGTTAAAAAAGCGTTTGGCGGCGTCTGCCGGTTTTCTTATCGTTTTAATGTATGTATCCATGGGACATATGATGTGGGGCTGGCCCCTGCCGGAAGTTTTGGCAAAAAATCATGTGGCAGTTGGCTTGCTTGAACTTTTGCTGACTGTGGCGGTTATGGCAATCAACCAGAAGTTTTTTATAAATGGCTTCCGCAGTCTGTTCCATCTTGCGCCAAATATGGATACGCTGGTAGCGCTTGGTTCTGCGGCTTCCTTTGGGTATAGCGTATACGCATTGTTTGCCATGACGGATGCGCAGCTTGCCGGAGATGCAAAAGCTGTCATGACATATATGCACGAATTTTATTTTGAATCTGCGGCGATGATTTTAACGCTGATCACAGTCGGGAAGATGTTAGAGGCAAGGTCAAAGGGGAAGACGACAGATGCGTTAAAGCAGTTAATCCGTCTTTCCCCGAAAAAAGCGACGATTGAAAAAGACGGCGTGGAAACAGAAGTTGCGGTAGAACAGGTAAAAAAAGGAGATATATTCGTAGTCCGCCCCGGAGAGCATATTCCGGTAGACGGGATTGTGTTAGAAGGATACAGCGCGGTCAATGAAGCGGCGCTGACCGGAGAGAGCATTCCGGCAGACAAAGCGGCGGGTGATTTGGTTTCGGCGGCGACGATAAACCAGTCCGGCTTTTTGAGATGTGAGGCGTCGCGTGTCGGGGAAGATACGGCGCTGTCACAGATTATCCGGCTTGTCAGCGATGCGGCGGCGACGAAGGCGCCCATTGCCAAAGTGGCGGATAAAGTCTCCGGCGTATTTGTTCCGGTTGTCATTGGAATTGCAGTATTGACGGCGGCAGTCTGGATGCTGATGGGCTATGGGTTTGGCTTTGCGCTTGCAAGAGGAATATCGGTGCTTGTAATAAGCTGTCCTTGCGCGCTTGGGCTTGCAACGCCCGTTGCGATTATGGTAGGAAACGGCATTGGGGCGAAAAATGGCATTATGTTTAAGACGGCCGTTTCTTTAGAAGAAACGGGAAAAACAGAGATAATCGCATTAGATAAAACGGGAACGGTTACGACAGGCGAGCCTTCGGTTACGGATCTTTTGCCTGCTGAAGGAGTTTCAGAAGAAGAATTGCTCTTTTATGCCGCTTCATTAGAACAAAAAAGTGAGCATCCGCTGGCATTTGCCGTTTTAAAGTATGCAGAAAAACAACAGCTAAAAACGAAAGATGTGTCGGAGTTTGCCGCAGTCGCAGGAAACGGGCTGGGCGGGATGCTTCAGGGAGAACGCCTGTGGGGCGGGAACGCTTCTTTTATAGGGAAAAAGATTTCCATACCAAAAAACAGCCAAAAGGAAGCCGAAGCGCTTTCCGATCAGGGAAAAACGCCTTTGTTTTTTGCAAAAGAAAATAAATACCTTGGCATGATTGCAGTGGCGGACGTATTGAAAGAAGAAAGCCCGCAAGCAGTCGCAGAACTGAAAAACATGGGCATCCGAGTCGTGCTTTTGACAGGCGATAATGAGCGGACAGCCAAAGCGATCGGAAGTTTAGCGGAAATAGATGAAGTCATTGCCGGAGTGTTGCCGGAAGGGAAAGACCGGGTAATTCGCACATTGAAGTCGCAGGGAAAAGTGGCAATGGTTGGCGATGGCATAAACGACGCCCCGGCGCTTACAAGGGCGGATATTGGGATTGCGATTGGCGCGGGAACGGATATTGCGATTGATGCGGCGGACGTCGTGCTGATGAAAAGTAAATTAGCGGACGTTCCGGCGGCGATTCGTTTAAGCCGCGCGGCTTTAAAAAATATACATGAAAACCTATTTTGGGCGTTTATCTATAATATCATAGGAATACCGCTTGCGGCAGGGATATGGATTCCTCTCTTTGGATTAAAATTAAACCCGATGTTTGGCGCGGCGGCAATGAGTTTATCAAGTTTTTGCGTTGTAACAAACGCTTTGCGGTTAAACTTGTTATCAATTTATGATACAAGTAAAGATAAAAAAATAAAAAGAAAAAAGAAATTGGAGGGAAAAACAATGGAAAAAACAATGAAAATCGAAGGCATGATGTGCGGGCACTGCGAAGCAAGGGTCAAAAAGACATTAGAAGCCATTGAAGGCGTGGCAGAAGCGAAAGTCAGCCATGAGGAAGGCGTGGCAGTTGTTTCGTTAAACAGTGAAGTGGCGGACGACGTTTTGAAAAAAGCGGTGGAAGATCAAGATTACAACGTGCTTTCCATAGGCTGATGGATTTGGGTTTAGCCATTGCAGGAAAGTAAAACAATCAGGTCAGTTATGGAAAAGGCGTAACGAAATATCAATGATAGCGGCGGGTTAAAGAACCGCCGGATTTTCTGTGAGGAAGGGCAATAGAAAGCAAAGGAAACTGTTTTTGTTAAGAACTGAATTAGAAAGCAAAGGATTCTCCTTTTGTGAGGAAATAAGCAGGGACAGAGAAACAAGAAATTGGACTGTCTAAACTGGGTATTGTACATTAGAAGGGTTGGTCAGAACTGTTATGCAGTCAGTATATGTCAAACGAATCAGCTCTCATAAAAAGAGCTAAAATGAGGACATTATAAAAAAACAAAACGGGGTCATTATTTGGAAGTTAATAATGAAACAGACAATAATGCGGAAGCAGTGAGAAGTGGAAACATAAAGGATGCCTGATAGGGACATCATACTGAAAGTTTGATATTTGTTGCGCAAATTTAGTTACATGGAGGTTGATATGCCAAAAAAATTAACTGAAATGACATTGGAAGAATTGTGGCAGTTATTTCCTATTGTTTTGACGGAACATGATGACAGGTGGAACGCATGGTATCATGAGGAATATCAAAGATTATGCGTGATTTTATCAGATATGAAAGTAAGGATCAGCCATATAGGAAGCACAGCAATAGAACATATTTGGGCGAAACCGATTATTGATATTCTTGTTGAGATACCAGTAGAAAAAGATATGAGGTATGTAAAAGATTTAATTGTACAAAATGGTTATATCTGCATGGCGGAAAATCCGCAAGCCATCTCATTCAATAAAGGTTATACGGAAAATGGGTTTGCAAAAAAAGTATTTCATTTACATTTGAGGTATTGGGGCAATAATGATGAGGTTTATTTTCGGGATTATATGAATGACAATCCTAAAATAGCAAAAGAATATGAAAAATTAAAATTGTCACTATGGAAATTATATGAGCATAATCGGGACGGATATACAAATGCCAAGCATGATTTTATATCTGAACATACTCAAATAGCGAAAGCAAAATACAGGGAAAGGCAAAAATGAGATAAAAATGCACTCCTCTAAAAATGCAGTTTGAATCATTCATCTTTTCGATTAAAATTTTATACAACGATGTTGACTAGGCATATAGAGACAGAAAATCTATATGCTTTTTTTGCGAAACAGGAAACATTTATAAACATATGAAAATCCATGAACTAAAACAGAACAAGGAAGAAAATTTAGAATATGTTTCTTACTAATTAGTGTTTGTAATTTTATATAATTCACATAGAAAGACGAGCAATTAATATTGACAAAAAATATTGATAATAGTATATTGAAATAGAAATTTAAGAAAATTTGTGATGAAATTATTTTATTTTTGGTGATTTTATACAAAAAAGTGAAAAAAGTAGGCAGGAGGTCGGGAGAGACTGAAATAAGAACTTTGTACAAAGAGTGTTTAGTAATGGATAAAAATAAGGGGGATATGCTATGTTTATGGTAAGAAAAAACAAAAGAACTGAAAAGAACTGGCGCTATATATTTTATTCAGGATTTATAACGGCATTGATCTTATGTCTGTTTTATGTTGCGCCTGACAGAGCTTTTGCAGAAGAAACTAAAATTTTGAAGACACAAGACTACGTTTATCAGTACAATAAAAAATATAAAGGAATTGAAATTTTAAGTTACGAGGGAAAGGAAGTATATGTAAAAGCGCCGGAAAGGATAGATAACCTTCCTGTTACAGTGATTGGCAAGGATGCGTTTCGGGTAAATACTGATATATTTCCAAATTCAGCAAACAAGAATATAAAAGAAATTATCCTGCCGGAAACGGTTTCTGTAATAAAAGAGAATGCGTTTCGTGACTGTGAAGGACTGGAAAAAATAAACCTTCCTAAAAATCTTTTCACATTGGAGGCAGGGGCTTTTGCTTCTTGCGTTAATTTGAAAGAGATTACATTACCGGAAAACCTTAAAATAATATCTGAAGAATTATTTGCAGGGTGTAAAAATTTGAAACATTTTCAGATACCAAAGAATATCGTTAAAATACAAAATAATGCGTTTTGTTCCGCAGGAATAGAAGAAGTCACATTTGAAGAAGGCTCTAGGTTAGAATCAATAGGGGGTTCTGCATTTAAATCCTGCCATAATTTATCGGAACTATGGATTCCTAACAGTATAAAAGAAATTGAAAACCGGGCATTTCGGGATTGCGCTCAATTAAAAAAAGTCACATTTGAAGAAGGATCTAAATTGGAGATTATAGATTTCGAAACATTTGGATTTTGCGATAATCTATCGGAGCTATGGATTCCTGACAGTATAAAAGAAATTGAAGGCCGGGCATTCTGGCATTGTGATAATTTAAAAAAAGTGGAATTTGGCAATCAATCAAAATTAAAAATAATACATTGGTTTGCGTTTTCAAATTGTATCAAATTGAAAGAGATTGAGATACCAAAACGGGTTAAAAAAATAGATTATGAGGTGTTTTTAAATTGTAAATCATTAAAAAAAGTCACTTTTAGGGGAAAAATGCCTAAAATCAAGGCAAACGCATTTCAAAAAATACATTCGAAAGCTGTCTTTCAAACTCCAAAAAAATATAAAAGCGAATATCAGAGAAAATTAAAGAAAAAGCATGGGTACAAAAGTACAATGAAGATAGTGTGAGTAAAATCTGTTCCAGCAGATATCGTTTTGCATGAAAAAGAGCGCTTAAGGCAGTTTTTGAATTAGGCAGACAGTTTTTTAGCAGATAAAAGAATTTTGAAACGCATTGTTTTTTAGGGGAATTTTAAATGAAGGGATTAAATCGGGCATATCAGTCAAATTCTACTTTTCATCTAATAAATCTGAAGAAAAATATAACTGAAAATGAATATGATAGTTTTTATACAACTTTACTAAATAAAGTAAATGTTGACAATAAAGATTTAAAATAACTATAATGTTTGAAATGAGCCAAAAATAAGAGAAAAGAGGGAACGATAATGAAAAAAAAGATGTATTTTTTATTGACGGCGTTTTTATTCTGCGTAGTTCTTTCTGTACCAATTAAAATGTTTGCTGAGGAAACAGAGTACCATTATACAGAAGGCTATATCTATAAATATGATGCAATGAGCCGGGGCATTGAAATCGTGGAATATAGAGGAAAGAACAAAATTGTGGAAGTGCCGGAAAGGATCGACAATTTCCCTGTGACAGTGATAGGAGCATATGCCTTTACAGGCAGTAGTACATGGGCTCCAGATCAATACAAAGTGAATGAAAAAATCAGGGAGATCATACTGCCCGAAACAATGTTGGAAATAAAAGAGGCTGCATTCAGTGGTTGTTCGAAATTGGAGCGGGTAAACCTTCCTGAAAATCTTAAAAAGATAGGAGAATATGCTTTTGATAATTGCGTAAATTTGCAAGAGGTAAAATTGTCGTCTGGATTGACAGAGCTTTCAGAGGCGGCGTTTGCGAACTGCAGGAGTTTAGAAGAAATCGTAATACCCAAAAATATAATTAGAATCAATACATACGCTTTTTCGGAATCGGGGCTGAAAGAAGTCCAGTTTGAACAAGGCTCTCAATTACAACAAATAGATAAGGAAGCGTTTTTTTCCTGTTACGATTTAATAGAAATAAAATTCCCTGACAGCTTAAAGGAAATCGGATATGGGGCGTTTGAAAGGTGTGGGAATTTAAAAAAAGTAAAATTTGGCAAAAATTCAAAGTTAGAAAAGTTAAATCAATATGTATTTATGTATTGCTCTAAACTAAGTGAAGCCACAATCCCAAAAGGCGTGACAAATTTAAATATGGCATTGTTTGGGTATTGCAAATCATTAAAGAAGATAATATTCAAAGGAAAAGCGCCTAAGATGGCAAAAAATGTGTTTTTCAAAATGAACCCAAAGGCAACGCTAAAAGTTCCCGAAAAATACAAAGCTTCATACCGGAAAAAACTAAAGAAAAAACATGGATATAAAAAGACAATGAAGATAGTGTAATGTATGAGTTGCAGAGTTAGACGAAGTAGAAGTAAAAGAACTTAAACAGAATGACAATAGTTTTATCGGGGAAGATTTTATCCGGACGGCAAACGCATTAGAGAATGATGGTCTGGAACTTTCAGAAGAAGTGAGACGCATGAAAGAGGAGCGGTTTGCAAAAAAAGAAGCAAAAGAAGAAACACAGACAAAAGGCAAGGTTAAAGTGGCGGTTTTGGATTTCGGCGAGCGTGTGATTATATTGTCAGGTCAATAGAATAATTGAGTGATTGATGAAAGCATCTAAGCCTTACATTAGGTTTAGGCGCTTTTTTCATGTAAAAGGAGAGGAGAGATATACAAAGTGACGTATCCTGCGCTTTTCCTATTGGGGAACTGAGACGTCATTCCGTAAACTGAAATATACCGTTGGTTCAGCAGTTTTCACATAAAAAAGCGCAAACTATTCCCTAAAAAGAGCCTTTTAATCCCAAAAGGGTTGCTGTCCTCTGAGCATTTGATATAATTTTTTCAAATTATGTTTTACTGCCATTCACACGGATTTGTTGGTGATGACGGAGGGGTTTGAACTGTAATGATTGAAAAAACAAAGCAAGAAAATTTATAATTTTGTTTTTGACAGTTTAGCAGTTTAGAGAGGATAAAAAATGAACGCTATATTTTCACATGAAGAAACAAATACCAAAAGACAGAGGGAGTTTGATTACCTGAAAGGGGGTTTTATGCTGTTTATTTACCTAATCCATGCTTTTCAGGCAACCATGTCCACGGAAGATTCCATTACCCAGTGGATTTATATGTTTGCAACGATGTCTGGCGCGGCCATTTTTATTTTCGTTATGGGAATTGGAACTGTTTACAGCAGGAATGCAACGCCAGTGGGAATGGCAAAAAGCGGTGTCCGCATGGTGGTTTATCAGTATCTAAATAACCTTGTCTATGTAATCGCCCTACTAATCCCTTATCCTTTCGTTTCTGGAAACCTGACGGAAACCGGGAGGGATAATTTCAAATATTTGATAGAGGTATACCCTCAATACATCAATATCTTTTTTATTACCGGAATTATTTATTTTGTATTGGCGTTGCTAAAGAAGCTGAATATGAACATTGCGGGGTATGTGATAATCGGCGCCGCCGTGAGTGTCATTGCGCCATTCCTTTTTGGAAAACCTGTAAATGCGCCAGCGCTTGGATATATTATGAAGCTATTGATTGGAGATGCAGAGTTTGTTTCCTTTACGCCGCTCTATTTTCTGTCCTATGCGATGTTTGGAGTTGCTTTTGGCAAAATCCTGCGGCATGTGAAGGATAAAACCAAATTTTACGGCATTCTCGCTGTTCCAAGCATTGTGGCCGTTATTGTATGGTGGGCGCTGGCATTCAGAAAATATGGTTCGGATCTATCCCAAATGTATGTTGCATTCAGTGAGGCGTATCCACAGCCGGGCCCGTGGCATGTGGCGGCAAGCATGGCGCACATATTTATTTTTGCCATAGTATTTTTCTTTATTGAAAGAATCCGCAGAAAAGATGGCAAACTGCGTGAGCCAAAGAATCCTGTTGCAAAACAGATTCTATATTATAGCGAACATATATCAAAATATTATGCGCTGCATATCATTGTATATTTCATTGCTCTTGGGATCAATGGTTATGAGAGCTTTCAAAGTTATCAATGCTGGCTTCTTGCCTTGCTTTCAATTCTGGTGACAGAGATTATAGTAAGAGGATACAATATGTTGCAGGCAAAGGACACAGTATGACAACTATATTTGCGTAAGCAAAAGTATGGTAGGAGGATATTGAGATGGAGCAGATGCATCAGAGGAATGAAAGGCTTATAGAGAATAAAATTTGGAAGTATCTTTTACCGGGAATTATGATGTCGCTGGCTTTGCAGTTGGGGAATATCGTTGATACAGTATTTGTGGGGAACTTTTTGGGAACGGAAGCAATGTCAGCAATCACTATTGTTCTTCCCATGGAAACTTTAATACAGGTGACAGGCTATTGTCTTGGTATGGGAGGATCGATTGCAGCAGGTATTTTGCTTGGCAGGCGAAATAAAGAGGGCGCATCACAACTATTTTCGCTCACATTATGGATAACTGTTGTTGTGGGACTTGTCATTGCGGCAGCGGCGCCTTTTTTGGCAATGCCCATTGCAGATGCTCTGGCAAAGGGTGGAAGCCTGAATATTCCTGCGGGCCAGTATCTTTTTGTAGGGATGCTTGGCGCTCCGGTTATTTGCTCATGTGAGATAAAGAAGTAAAAGAAGTGTAAAAAATTTTGCCGTTCCC
>OFGF01001051.1_pt1 | contig 19192 bp, 23 predicted proteins | sample 1521711 | NCBI WGS metagenome assembly OFGF01 (sample SAMEA3504092, study PRJEB24116) | mouse gut metagenome | biome: mouse gut; feature: mouse-associated habitat; material: faeces | place: Denmark | collected 2011 | reverse complement strand
CAGAGTGCAGACGCAAGCGTGATGAATGGCTCATCAAGAAATAACGACCAATGCCATAGTCGGAAACAGAGCGAGTAACCCTATGTGATATAGAGTTACTCGCTCATTTTGCTAAAAATTTCGGCCGCCAAAAGGCGGCGTTTGGTTTTGTATGTCAGTATATTTTATTAAATTTGCTTTATGGCATCTACAAAAGATAAAGGAGATAAGTACGAGTTAGAGGTACTTAAGGAAATCGATAATTTATTAGAGAGTGGTGACCTCCCATTCCCTAAAAATCTTGTAACTGTTCGTCATAAGCATAAATATAAAGCAAGTGCAGGAAATGAAATTGAAGTTGATATATCATTAGAGATAACACGTCCAGGAGCTCAAACCTATTCTCAATTGGTACTGATTGAATGTAAGGATTACAAAACAGCAATCAGTACACTTAGATATAATGATTTAGCAAAAAAACTGGAGTATTTACATGCGCATAAAGGATATATTTTTACCACATCGTCATTCCAAAAAGGAGTTATTCAACAAGGTCTCTTAGATCACATTGGATTGGTAAGGTTTATACCGGGAACAAAACCTATTTTTGATGCAGAAAGAAGTGGACTCACTCCAAGGGATTTATACTTTCAGGAACTGAATTCACCTACTGAAGATACGACATCATTTATCTCCTTAGAATCTCGCGAAGCATATACAGATTTTGCTTCATTCTTTTTCAGACAACTATTAGGTATAGAGGAAGACTCTATTGTTCCATTTTTGTCAGATGAAAAGATCAGTAAATTCGCAGCAACTGTAAGAAGTTTAATCGGATCTACTGACGTCATTGCTCTTTCTGATTTAGACCTTATTAAAATGGTAAGTAGTGTCGCTAAATATTCTATTACTACTATGAACCTTAATAAAAACACATTAGGAATATGTGCTTTTAAGGACAAACAAATAATTATAAATTCTGATTTAGAGATTGGCTCACCAAGATGGCGATTTACAATTGCACATGAATTAGGACATGCACTTATACATAAACAGCTTTTCCGTAAGGGATTTTGTTCTATATTGGCTGACTCAGATGAGAACTATCTAACAACGTCATCTAAAAAAAGAATGGAAATTCAAGCAAATATATTTGCTTCATACTTATTAATGCCAACATCGCAATTCTCTACTGTATTCTTAAATTGTCGAAAACAATTAGGAATACCTCAACGACATTATCCAAAAATCTATGTTGACAATCAGCCTGTAAATCTAAATGATTATTACGGCATAATTGAAAGCGTTTCCAAAGCCTTCAAAGTATCTCATCAAGTTGTAGAAATAAGAATGAGCCATTTGGGATTAATCATCGATAATCGGGCCAATCACACTATATCTTTTCTATAAATTTAATCTTCACCTCTTTATAAACAAGGCGGTGAAGATTAAAAATGTTATAGAGGAAACAAGCAGAGGAACTCGGTCAGCCTGCGTTGGTGGAGTTGCTTGTGGAATTTACCTTTGTAGCGGCAGTGGGCGGTGTATTCCTTGAATATGTTTCGGTCACCCCGTCGGAGTTTTTTCAGGATTGAGGATTTGTTGACGACGCCGGGGCCGCAGTTGTAGGCTAATGTTCCTAACAGCACGCTGTCTTTGCCGTATTGGGAGTATAGGGCGCAGAATTTGCGGAGGTCTTTGCGCAGGAGTGCGTCAGCCTGTGTCTCGGTCAGTTGCACACCTCGGCGATATGGTTCTCCCGGCTGTACGCAATGACCGTAACCCACATAGGGCCAGTGTTTCGGGTGGTGCATCGTTTCAAATTTCTTGATTATCAGCACAGCACGTTCAAATAACGGCAACTCCATAATGCTCCTTTTTGTCGCGTGGGCGGCCGTTGCTGCCGCAAGGGTCAGCAACGCCACGAAGAACATCAGTAGTTTTTTCATCGGCTGATCGGGGTTAATGTTCCGGGATTTATGGGCTGGATTGTAACTCCTCCGTTGTCATCACTTTCGCTTTTGCAGTTGAACTCAAAAGTCTGTTCCCACGGGGTCGAACCGAAATTATCTTCCACGACCACGAGGAATTTATGTGCATCGGAAGATTTGGCTGTATAGTTCAGTCGGAATGTCTTGCTTTCGAGCAGGACACGGTCGTTGTTAACCAGCGCAGGGCCGTCAACGAGTTTGAGCGTACCCTCGCCGTCATACTGGAAATAGCGGATTGTATAGAGGGTATTGGTGTAGTTGCCTTCCGGCTTGATTTCAAAGCGCAGCTCTACGGTCTGCCCCTTGACTATTTTTTCGGCGAATGGCATTACCTCCACCGTGAACGGATATGACTGTTGCACATCGAGGTCGTCAGAGCAGGACGAGAGGGTTAACACGAGGGCAAAGAGTGTTGCCCAGAACCCGAAGAACCGGGCGGGAGTGAGGCGCATTGCACCGATACGGGAGATAAGATTTGTAGTCATAATTTGAATTTGGGTTTAATGGTGTTTTTGGGGGTGTTTGCCACAAGAAAATCGTTCAGATCCTTGTGTTGATGATAGAGTGAGGATTTATCTGCCACCTTGTTGCCAAACTCGCGTTGGAGTCTGGCAAGAGCCGCACGACCTGCCACATCGTTGTCAAGATAGGATAGCACCAGCGAATAATGTTGCAGATAAGGGATTGCCTTGTTGAGATTTGACACGGAGTTGAGAACCACGCTATCATTGCCGTCATTATAGCCAAGTCTTTCCGCTGAAAGAAAGTCTATGAAGCCTTCAAACACGTTGCACCGAGGGTTGCCGTTGGCGATATGCGTGATGTTTTTCGGCGGATATGCTCCCTTGAAAAACGGGTTGCGCAACTCATATCCGTGGGCATTGTTCTCAAAACCGATGGCATAGTACCTCTTGCCATGAAGCGTGTAGTCAACCTGCACACAGTAGCGTTGGGCGATGTCACGCGGTATGCCACGGTCAGCGAGGTAGTTCAGCAGAGCCGGAGCTTCCAGTCTGGAAATCTCAACATTCGCAAAGGTTGGTTCTTCGACGAATGGCACGGGCTTGTAAGGCTTCTCAACAGGCAACTGCATCTTTTGGGCGATGAATTCCGCCCGTTTGATGAAGTCTGTTTCTCCTGTCAACTCCCCGGCAAGGTTGAAGATGTCGCCACCTGCACCGCTCCCAAAGTCAAACCATAAATTTTTGCACGGATTGACATGGAACGAGGGCTTACGCTCATTGCGGTATGGAGAGTAGAACCACAGTCCTTTGCTGTCGCGTCCGGTCGGCTGATAGCCGATGTGGTTGAGAAAATCCACCAACGGGATTTGTCTGATAGCGTCGATGTTCATAGGCGCATTTTTCGTTTTGGCTTTAGCGATTTTTCCTCCGGTTTGGAAATCTGCTTTTTCTGTAAAGCGTTCATCTCACCGGCAATATATCTGTTGAGTTCCGACTTGTTAGCGCAGCCAGTCAGTTCATACGCAAGGTCATATATTCCACCATTAGCACCGGTCTTGGTATCGCGCCATAAGTTCGTGCGGATATTTATAACCATAGTGCCTTTGACTGATGAATCGTAGGGAGAATTGTAGATTCTCAAATCGCCGTCAGTGGCGACCGGGTGTTCCTGCCCCAAAGCCTTCATAAAGTCAGTAAGCGGTATTTTGCTTATGTCGAGGTGTATTACTTGTGGCTCAATGGCTCTTTTTGTGAGCATTTCTTTGGCTATCTCATACTCGTTCATCATTTTGACTATGTAGCCGTTAATGTCTTTCCGATGGTCGCCCCTTGCAGTAAGTTCAGCCAAACCGTACAGATCTCCCGCTTCATCAGTCCCGTGGTCATACCAATTATTCATTTTGGTGTCAACCACAAATAATGCCTCTGCATCATCGCGGTACGGAGTATAGTAAAGTTTCAAATATCCATAGCCGCCAACTGACTTTTCTCCAAGAGCATCCATGAATGTGGTCAGCGGGATATTCGGAATATCTTTCTCAGTGTATCTCATAGGCTTATTCGATTATGAATTTGACACCGACACCATACTGGGTATGGAAATGCCCCGTTGAGTTGCCGAACACAAACCGCTCTTTCACATTGGCAGTCAAGGCAATTTTATCGGAGAGATAAAAGTCTGCCTGAACATTTAGTGCGCCGCCATATATGAAGGCATCGCCGTTGTGGAGCGTGGATCCATCGGGTAACACCGACTTACCCCAGTTTACCGTTTCATATCCGCCGAGGGCCGATACACCACCATAGAGATGGAAAGTCTGCGAGTAGTCGCTCAACAAGTGAAGATTGTAGCCGACCTCGCCTGTGAACTCTGCCACGGGGATACGCCCTTTTTCGCCGTATGGCTTGTAAGTCTGGAGATACTCGCCGCCGAAAGTCCATGTGTTGGCGTTACCCTTGAACACGGAGTAATATACTCCGAAAGAATAGCCGCAGTTGCGGGAGTTGCCGGTATAAAAACCGTCTGTCATATTTGCCTTTATCTCAACCGCTGACATTCCGGGGAGGCATCGCTGGGCCATTGCCTGCCCTGTGAAAAGGGCAAGCATGGCAGCGAAGATTATCATCGCTTTTCTCATTGGTTACTGGATTGAAAGTTCGTCAATTACGTTGGCTCTCACAATATCCTCGTTCTCTACCACGAAAGACTGATGGCGACCGCCTTCCTTTTCGGCAACCTCGATAACGAGCTGCTTGTCGTCAGGGATTGTGAATTTTTCCAGAGCGAACACGGTTCTTTCAGAAGATTTTCCGTGTACGACCGTCACATAGTCCTGGGCGCGGAGCGGTTCGAGAACCTGCTCCTGCATGGCAGTACGTTTGATAACTTTCTTGTCCACAATCTTGAACGACACAAAATCAATGTCGAAAGCGATATTTGATGTATTCTTCAGTTCGGTGTGGAAATAGAGCAACCCATTGTTGGTGTAGATTGATTTGAGAAGGAACTGGACACCGAATCGTTTACTGCCGATGTGCTTAATTTCTCGCTTGTTCTGCTTGTAGATAGATTTCATAATCAGTTTTACAAGCATGGGCGACTCCTGACCGAGTTTTTCCAGATAGATCTCCTGTGCGTTGTTCGGGCGGTTCACTGCCTCACCGTCATGGAGAAAATCGGTCATCTCGATGTTGAGCAACAGCGGTTCTTTTGCGAATTTCACGTTGAACGAATAGTAGCTGCCATCTTCGGTAATTACCGAAAGGTTTGTTTCAGTCTTGAACGACTTGAAAGCCGATTTTACACGCAGCACGTTTTTCGCACCGTCGGCAAGTCCGGCGACGAGGTTCTCATTGCCGAGGTCAACATAGACGACCTCCGAAGGGAAGATGATGTGCGTGGTTTTCTCATACGCAACCTCCAGTGCGTGAGGAGGAATCATGCGGTCAAAGCCTACTTTGCGGGTAAGACCGTCAAACTTGTCGCCGTCGGTGTAGTTCGCGCCGTACACGTTCATGTCGTGTTCGGCTACCGTTTCAGTGTCAGACGACACGTTGTTATCGGTGTTTTTGGGTACTTTGCCTTTGGCAAAAGCCGGGGTTGCCATAATGATAATGGCGATGAGAGAAGATAAAAATAATTTGAAATTCATTGGATTGTGGATTAAGTGGTGGGTAAAAATCATAAATCTTCCGGCTGGTGGAGCATCACGCGGTATCCGGCTTTGAGGTGTACTTTGACGGTTCGCATCTTCTTTGTGAGGTATTGTGACACACCGTTTATCAGTCCGCGACCGACATCGGATGCTATCTGCGCCCCGGTATTGGTGGAGATGTTGATTGAACTGCCCATAGTGCTCCCCATATTGGCTCCTATCTCGTGCAGAGCGTCACTCTCCATTGACTGAGGGATATTGATACCCTCCTGACCGTCGGAGTCAAAGACCTGCAACTCCACATCGTAGATTGAGCCTTCGCACTCGATTGATGTTATCTCAATTTCAAGGCGTTCTCCCTGAACACGACCGCTACCCGTTATAGAGGTATTGCGCGGGATAAGGCGGTTGCCAATCCACATCGGCTCGGTGGTGCGGAGCTTCACGCTCTCGCCGTCAATCACACTCTGATTTCCGGCTACGACAGCGGCGATTGTGTTTTTCACAGTTACCGATTTAGTGCCGACGGAAGTGTTGAACGAGCGGTTGGAAGATGATCCGAGCGCTGAAACGACATTGCGGCTGACCTGCGCCACGGGTTGAACATTCCGTTTGCCTTTTTCATCGTCCTGCTGTTGCGGTGCTTGGTAATTGCCGCCGTTGCCCATGTATTGGGCGGCGAGCTGGTATGAGCGTTCAAGCATCTCCATCTGATCCGGCTGCTGTGTTTGCTGTGCCATAGCGTTCTGCGCTTCCAGTTCATCAATCCGCGCCTGTAATTCAGCAACCTCAACTGATTGAGTGGGTTCAGGAACAAAGAAATCATCAAGCGAAGCCTGAACTTCCTGATAAGTCTGGGCAGAGGTTTCTATTGCAGAGGATTGAGCTACCGTATCCGGCGACTGGGAAGAAAGAGTGTCAAGATTGGCGATAGCCACCTGCCGCTGTTCTTTCTCTTTTGCCACCTCTGCCGCCGCATATTCCTCGGCTTTCGATTTGATGCCGTCGTTCTCTCCGTCGGGTATCTCGGTGTTGAAGGCATTTCCTGTTTTGGGTTCATCACCTTTCAGGCTTGAATAGAGCAGCCATAGGATGACAATTCCGCTGAGTATCGCCGCCGGCATGACGATGACGTACTTCATCATCTTCTGCCGTTCAGCCTGTGACTTCGGCTGAAAGAAGCCGTTAATCTTCGCTTTCCATTCCTGCATTGTCATAGGCGGACGGGGTTAAGGGTTGGACATCGTTATTTGTTACGGGTAATTCCAATGAGCGGATATGCTCTACTTCAACCGCCTGCCGGGAGTGCCCCAGCCCGATACGGTAACAGGCGTGACCGAACACGAAGAAAGCGACAAGGACAAAGACCGACAACATAACGGTCACGACCGTCACCCTTTGGTTGTGAGGAAGATTGTCGCACGCCTTCCTCAGTTTTGCCGAGAGCTTGTCCTTGGGGTTGCGCCACACCTTGTTATATACAGTGCCTCTCGCGGCGCGTAAGTTGGTCAGTAAACTCATCGTTTGGTTGTGATTATATCCTTGTTCTCAATAATTGTGAAGCCCTCGATGATGAAGCCGTTGGGGTTGTCGTCGGAACGTGACACGTTGGAAAGGCGGCATCTGGTAAGCAACGATCTTTCGGTCACGTTGCTCTCGCGGATAATCATCTGCCGGGCATAAGTAGTTGCCGAATACGGGTAGGTGTTGAAATCGCACACCACGCTGTCAACCTGCACCACCTGATTGATATTCCCCGCGATTATGCGGTTGTAGTAACCTTTCTCCGAAAAGTCGGTGTAGTAATTGTAAGCCGACTTGTCGCTGAGTATCAGCGCACGGTTGATGTTGTGCTCTATCGCCGACTTGTCGGGCGAAAGGTTGAAGAACAGTTCATGGAAGCGTCGGACGTGTTCACGGGCTTCGGCTGGGCGGTTCTGCTCCATATCCTGCGACAAGGCAAGCATAAGCGACTTGCCGTTGTCGAGGACATAGATTTTTTCTCGCTGCTTCTCGGCGAAATTGAAAACCGAAATCAGAGCCACCGACACCACCACGGCACACATCGCCACGAATATTATCCCGAACAGACGTATCTGACGGAATGATGACTCTATGTTTCTAAGTGATTTGAACTCCATTTAATTGTGGTTAGAATACTGTTTGAAAATTATTTGAGCAATTTTCCGGCTCTGCCTGCCACATTTCCGGCTACCGCACCTCCGACACTGGCAGCACCTGAGCCTACCTGCATTGCTGTGTTGTTGACTGCACGGTTGTAGTTTCCGGCTCCTCCGGCTTGGATTATCCAGCCCGCTACCGTCGGGATTGTGAAATAGCCGATGATGCCGATTATCATAAACACGGTATATGCTGTGTTTGAGCCGTCTAAGTCAATATTGGGGTTGTTTGTCAACTCTGAAATGTCGTTCTGGAGCATCAAAACCTGTATCTTGGCAAGTATGGTGCTGAACAGGTCTGCGACCGGAAGCCATAGATATGTCTGGATGTATCGGCAGATCCATTGTGTCAGCGTTGACTGAAAACCGTCCCACACTGAGAGGGCAAAAGCAATCGGGCCGAGAATGGCGAGGACGATGAGAAAGAATGTCCTTATCGTGTCGATTGTCAGCGAGGCCGCCTGAAAGAGCATTTCCAGCAATTCACGGAAGAAATTCTGAATGGCTTTCTTTACCTTATACATTCCACGCTCGATATACATTCCGGCGGCTGTGCCTATCTCGGTCACGCCCAATTCATCAATCTGCCTGTCAAACTCGGCATCATCGACGAGGTACGCCGTGGATGGGTCATTCATCATCGCTTCATGCTCCAACCTGTCTTTTTCCTCGCGGTACTTCTTCATGTCGAGGGTCTGGCCCTCCAACATTGAAGCCGTACCCTGAACAATCGGCGACATCACATTATTGATAGTGCCCAAAACGACAGTCGGAAAGAACATTATACAGAAGCCAATCACGAAAGGACGGAGCAACGGGAACACATCAATCGGTTCGGCTCTTGCCAGTGACTGCCATATACGGTAGGCGACGTAGAACAGCGCACCGAGTCCGGCGATACCTTGTGCCACTCCTGCCATGTCGCCACACAAGGGCATCATCTCATCGTAGAGTGAGCGCAGAATGGAGTGGAGATTTGAAAAATCTATCGCGCAAAGCATAACTTACCAGTATTTTTCCGAGCCGTCACCGTAGAGAGCCACCACACGCTCTGTATCTGCTTTCTTTTTGGCGCGGAGATATGACACGCTGATATTCTTATTGGTGTAGTATGCCGTGAGGTTCTTCAACCGCTTCATCTCCTTGTAGCAATCATCGACCACATCCATACGATCCTTGTCGGTCATGGAGAGTGTCGTGATGTTCACTACCTGCTTCAAGTCGCTCAGCACACCGTTGGCATCTTCGAGTATCCTTGTGTAGCCGGAGGCGATGGCCGACAGTTCCGCGGATGTGAAATTGGGATCAGTGAGCATCTTCTGGAAATTGTTGACATAATAACCTGAGATATTGCCGAGCATCAGGATTGTCTGCTGCACCTTTCGGGCATCACGGACGAGGTTGTTGACCGACTGGAGAGCGTCGTAATATTTCTTTGCCTGCTGGTAAATTTTCACGGTTTCCTGAAAATTTTTCACCATGTGCGTGGCAGTCTGCGACTCCTGAACAAGTGATTTGGAGTTGTTTACGATGCTCTGTGCGATGTTGGACGGGTCAATTACCGTCCATTGGGCGGAAGCCCTGCCAGTGCCGATCATAAGACACAAGGCAATTATGGGGATAAGAAATTTGAGTTGCTTCATTTGAAATTGGATTTGTGAATTAGCGGATTTTACGAGCCATGCCCGTAATGATTGAAATTACCACAGCAAGGAGGCCCACGACCAGAGCTAAAATACCTGCCACAATTTTGGCTAACACGGATATTACTTTCATACATCATTTCTCCCTTCTTTCGTTGGCTAACTGTTTGATGGCAGCTTCGATGTTGCCGCCAAGCTGAGAGGCGCGGTTGAGCACCTGAATCTTCTCCGTTTCCTCGGTGGTGTAGCATAGATATTCTTCCGGAGATACCTCGGTGGCATAGACGGCTGATTGTGTTCCGCCCAGTCCGATCCAGACTTCTTTATAAAGTCGGTTCGGGTTGTTCGCCATATTGATACTGAGTATCTGAGCTTTCTCCTTGTCAGTCAAGCCGAGCAGCTCCTGTATCTGGTCGAAGCGGTTCATGTACTTGCGCTGGTCGAGAAGTATCTTGCAGTCGGAATTGTTGATGATTGTTTCCTTGACAATCGGCGACGAAATTATGTCGTCAACCTCCTGTGTCACAACCACAGCCTCGCCGAAATACTTACGGACGGTCTTGAACATGTACCTCATGTATTCTGCCATGTTAGCCGTTGACAACGCTTTCCATGCCTCCTCGCAGATAAGCATCTTGCGGACACCTTTCAACCGTCGCATCTTGTTGATGAAGGCTTCCATTATGATGATTGTCACAATGGGGAACAATTCCTTGTTATCCTTCACAGCATCAATCTCAAAAACCACAAACCTCTTGTTGAGCAGGTCGATGTTCTCTTTTGAGTTGAGCAGAAAGTCAAAGCGTCCTCCGTGGTAATACTGGCGAAGCGTTGTCAGGAAATTGTCAATGTCGAAATCCTGTTTGTAAATCGGGATTGGACGGTTCGCCATTTCCGCTCGGTAATCGTCGCGCATGAACTCATAGAAGGAGTTGAAGCAGGGAACAATGTTTTTATCCTTAGCCATTTTTTCGAGGAACATTGACAACGCCGAGCCTAACTCGCCAGATTCAGTCTTTGTCACCCTATCATCCTCAGACTTCCACAGCGTCAGCAGCAGAGTCTTTATGCTGTCCTTTTTCTCCACGTCGAACACCCCGTCGTCAGTGAAAAACGGATTGAATGAAATCGGCTTTTCCTCCGTGTAGGTGTAGTATATGCCGTCCTCGCCGTGGGTGCGGTTGTGGATCAGGTTGCACAGTCCTTCGTATGAATTACCGGTGTCAATCAGCAGCACATGGGTTCCTTGCTCGTAGTATTGACGCACCAAGTGGTTCGTGAAGAATGACTTTCCGCTACCCGACGGGCCAAGTATGAACTTGTTTCGGTTGGTGGTTATGCCACGCTTCATAGGTTCATCGGAAATATCCAAGTGGACGGGCTTACCCGTAAGGCGGTCAACCATCTTTATGCCGAATGGGGAAAGGCTACTGCGGTAGTTGGTTTCGGCAGTGAAGAAGCACACCGCAGGCTCAATGAATGTGTAGAAACTTTCCTCGGCAGGGAAATCCGCCTCATTGCCGGGCATCGCCGCCCAGAACAGTGTCGGGCAGTCGATAGTGTTGTGCCTCGGCATACAGCCCATAGTGGCGAGCTGTCCGCCGACATCGTTCTTTATCCGCCGCAGTTCCTCGGCATCATCGCTCCACGCCATGATATTGCAATGGCAGCGCACGGAGGCAAAGCCGTAAGAGTGTGCCTCGTTGAGATAGCGGTCTATCCATTCCTTGTTAATGGCATTGCTTCGGCTGTACTTTGAGAGCGAGTTCATGTTTCTCGCCGTTTTCTCAAATCGGGTCAGATTCTCATCGTGGTCGTCAATCAGCACATATTGGTTGTAGATATGATTGCAGGGCAAGAGCAATCCTACGGGAGAGGCAAAACTTAATCTACAATCAGAACGGTCAGTCGATAGACGCTCATATCGGTTGTCGGTGCTGACCTTGCCGGGCAAGTCCTCGGTGTCGGACAGCGTGTGCAGACACAGCATCTTGTCGCCAATCCGCATCTCCTTTGCCGACAGGTCAATGTCTTCAAGGCAATTCACATCACCCATTGAAAGAGCCATATACTTCTCGATGATACCCGATGAATTGTCAGTGCCGACAATCTCATCATCTGTCAATCGGCGCAGCTTGATGTAGCCGGTATCATTGATTATGCGCTCAAACTGCTCCACCGACTCCATGAACTTGACAATCATCTCGTGGTTAAGCTCCTTCGGGGTTATTCGTCCACGGCAGAGGGTGGAGAAATTGCTCTGCTGGCGCATACGCTCCTTTGTGGTCTTTGTCAGTAACAGATAGCTTTTGTGATCTAAGTACGGACGCTCGTTGAAATGGCGTTCAAATGAACGGTCGAGGAAACTCAAATCGTCCTTTTGAAGTTCCGGCTTGTAACTCTCGCTGACAAACCAGTCCTGCTTATGCACCACCGAGAAATGCGGCAATACCTTTATCGCCTTGCACCATGCCGAGTGCATCGCCTCATATTCCTGCGAGGTGATAGTGAACAGTTCCGGGAGGCTCACCTCAAAGGCCACGGTGATGTCCGCGTCCTTTGAGATGATGCAACCGTGTTCCACGGCAAGCAACGGCAGCTTGCTTTCGAGTGTGGTCGCTTTTAACGTGTTTCTCATTTTCTTCCTTTTATCAGTCGGTTAAGGCGCAGACGGTTGATGATGTAGCGCGGGTGATATTTCACAGCCGCAAGTTTCATCAGTCCGTACTGCCCATACTTGGCATTGAGGTGGAAGGTGAGCCACACAAGGATTGAGGTGACAGTTATGCCGAAACCTATGCAGAACCACTGCGAGATGCCCACGACGTACATGATTACGAAAACCACGAACATACCGAGCAGACCTCCGGCGAAGATGAACAGATACTGAGCCTTCAATCCTTTGTACTCTACTGACCTTCCAATGCCCTTGTTGATTGAGTATTCCGCCATTTAGAGGAAGAATGAGCGGAGAATGGTGGCGGCCACGATAAGGAAGATGCACGCACCAAACCATGACGCGGCGGTCTTGCTCGTGTCGGGATCTCCCGACGACCACTTGGAATAGACCTTGATGCCTCCGATGAGTCCGACCACTGCGCCGATGGCATACACCAATTTGGTGCCGGGGTCGAAATACGAACTCACCATAGAGGTGGCCTCGTTGATACCCGCCATGCCGTTGCCGGCAGCGAATGAGTTTGATACTGTTGCCGCGATAAGCAGCAGGGTGAAAAGTTTTCTTTTAATCATAAAATCTTTTTGGTTTTGTGTGGCGGGGATTGGATAGTTCCCCGTCACGGGTTTTAATTCAGTTATTGGGATTTTTAGTGGATTATTTCTTGTAGTCGCTGATGCGGAAGTCGTCAATGCTGTCCGGCAATTCCTTTGCCTTCTTTGGCTTCGGTTTAGGTTTCGGCTTTTCGGATTTTGATTCCGATACCTTTGTTTCCTCGCCGTCAATCTGTTTGGCGGTGTAGTCAGCAATAAGGTTGATGAAATTGGAGTGCAACGGTTCCGGGAGCGACATCACAAGATTTGTTCCGTCAACGCTCAGCATGGCTCCGACAGCGTTGCTCTTTTCCTGTTCGGTTGCATTGCCATCCTTCAGCGTTTTCAGGTTACGGTCAAGCTCGTCAAAAGCCGGGATGCTCTCGTCATCCTCCGCCGGGGCAGCCTCCTGACCCTCGGCGGGTCCTTCAGTACGGTTGTCCTCAAATGCCTTGTTGACATCCTTGACAGCAGTGAATCGGGATGTGGATGCTGTGTCCGGTGTGTGACGTGCCTTATAGTCGTCATCAAACTCCGTGTCCTTTTCCTGAAGCGCCTCATGCACCTCGTTCCTTACCATGCCCGGAAGCATATCGGCAACCGCAGCACGGATTTCAGAAATATGGATGGTGGATTTGGTAACAAGCGCATCCTCATTGTCGGGCGTTTCCGTTGGAGAATCGGCTTTAATCTCCATTTCCGCCCGCACTCCGTCCTTCTCCCTGTCAATGTTGAACTTCACGTTACCCCGGATAAAGAATATCCAGATTATCACGATATTCGTGATAAGAATGAGCACCAGCAGTGACTTCATAGGCGGGTGAGGGGGCTTGCGTTGAACAAAGACTTGATTGTCGCGGCGTTGCGCTCCAGATGCTCAAGTATGATTTCCTCGACATACGCGCCGATGGACGCTTCCCCCTGACCCATCACAGCTGCGTATTTGGCTATGCGGTGTACGAGTTCGCGGTTGACGAATATCCCTTTGCGCGGCGCTTCTATTCGGTTGCGCGACAGGAAGCGGTTGAGATACCGGGCCTCTGCCTTCGTGTCCGGGCTTTCCGGCAGTCCGTCCATCACGGCTGTGCCTGTGAACGAAATTTTCTTTGGTGTCTGTTTCTTTTTGTTGTTGAAAAACATAGTGTTTAGTTTTGAGTTACTGTTTGGGGATTTTTAATACGGGCGGATTTGTGAGCATAGCCTTCACCACATCCTCATGGGTGGAAAGATGCCGGCTTATGACATTCTCCACGAAACCGCCGATTGTAGCGGTCTCCACGCCCGATAGATGTATGATCAGCGAGATTTGCCTTGCAGTCTTGTCCGAGATGCGTACCTGACGACCGCCTCCCGGTATGCGGCAAGGTGCAAGGAAAGCATCGCAGTATGCAGTCACATCATCAGCATTTACTTCTTTATTCATATTTCTGCCTTGAATTTTTCTGTTAGTAATCTTGTTATCAGTCCGGAATATTCTTCCAGATGTCTTGCCAGCACATTGTTCACATACTGCGACACGCTTATCTCGTTGTCGCCGATTATGCTCACGATGCGGTTGAGAACCGTGTGTATGTCCTTGTGGATAAGTGCCTGTCCCGGTCCCTTGCGGAAATTGAGGCTCTTGTTGCGTATATAGGTGTCCATATACCGCTCCTCGTCGCCATTGGATGAAGACTTTGCTTTCTCCTTGTTTTTATCCTCACGCGGCTTTTTCACCGGCTTTGGGGTGGAGGCGGGCGGGGTCGGCTTGGGGCGCAGCGCATGGAGGAACTGTTCTCCCTGTTCATTGATTTCTTTCTCGTCCAAAGCCATATTCAGATGCCCATTATGCCCATGATTTCATTCACCACCTCTTCTATGCCGCTCCCTTTCAGGGATGCCTTGTCAGGCGGCAGTATGGTAGAGCGGAAAACGCTGAACCGCTTTTCACCCTGACCCTCCTTGTGGAACTTGGTGCTGTCCGGAAGCACCGTTTCCATTACGGGTATGCCCAGAGTGCCGATGAACTGCTCGCACAGGCATTGCAGATCGCTACGCTCACGGGTGGGTACCTTGTTCCAGAGCATATAGAATCCCTTGATTTTCGATTTGGCGGTCGTGATGAGCGTGTTGTGGACGATGTTCGCGAAGGCTACCGAGGTCTCCATAACCATAGGGTCGGTGGTTATCGGGCAGAACACATAATCCATCTGCGAGATTGTGTTTATCACATAGTTGTTGTTCACCGTTCCCGGAAGGTCGAAGAAAATAATACGCGGAGGGTTCTCCATAGCGGCGTATGACTCCGCCACGGCGAGGGCATCCTCTGGGGTTGACCTCACGATGTCGTATGCGCAGCCGTTTCGCGCCTTCCAAGTGCGGAAAACAATCTCGTTCACCTTCCTGCTCTTTTCGGCGAGAATGAAGTCACGGTCACGCAGGTCTGCGAGATTGTTCTGCGGATAGTCGCAGTCAATGGCGATTAGGTCTATTCCCCTGATGAAATAGAGGAAGCTTGCCAGTACCGCCGTAAGTGTCGTTTTGCCGGCTCCACCTTTTTGAGTGGAGACAGCCACATAGAGTGGTTTTGCCATTCAAAAATGATTTAACTGTTAGAAAATTTGTTGTCTGGGGGGGAGCACTGATTGCTACATTTCGCTGTCGGCCTGTATTCCGCATAGCATGGAAAGGGATTCATCTCTTTTTAACTGACCGGTCTTATATCCGAGAGAAATCTCCTTGTGTGGAAGCCACCGTGGGATTGTCTATAAATCTATCGTGTTATAGATACTCATTGATGAATTTGCCGATGGATTTTGAAATGGATTTGAGAATCCTTCAATCCGGAAATTGATTGTTCCGGCAATTCACCATTGCATTTGTCCGTTGCCTGATTCTTCAATCAGACGATGCCTTAACCCGTGGGTTCCTTAATAAATTCAATGTTCGATGAGGGAATGAATCAACCGTTTTATGAGCCTTTGAATTGACTGGCTCATCAGTCCGTTTTTCCATCAATTCCTCTGCAAAGTAACGCCCAAATTTTCTAATTTCCTAACAATCCGAGGGTTGTGGAGTATGTTGACTAATGGTTGACTGATTGTGACTAATCCGGGTATGGTGTGCGGACGCAAAAATGGCTGTAACTTTGCAGTGTCGGGAACATGCTTGTGAATCCGCACACCGTCACCCACGGAAAACCGAACTTTTTATGACTTCAAATAGCTTATTTTCGGCAATGACCGGCGCCGATTTCCATGATGTTGTTTACAAGGGCGGATTTTCTTACGGAAGGAGTTTCACATGAAACCTGCAAGGTATGTGTTCCGCTGCAAACAATTAAAATTGCAGCACAACACCCTTGCGGTTGACACCGGGTGGAGCCGCTCCGAAGTCGCACTCCCCTGAACTTGGAACCTGCGGTGCATACAGGCCTGTTTCCGGCATAAGTCACTAAAATCTCCAAAATTTATGAATCAGAAAAATTACAGAAACGCAGGGAGGCATCCCAAACTTGACCCTACGGTGTACCGCTGTTCGGTCAACTTCAACGCCGTGGAGCAGTCGCAGCTTCAGGCGATGCACGAGAAATCGGGGGTGGAATCATTGTCCGCCTTCATCAAATTGCAGCTTTTCGGAAAGCCGTTCAAGGTATTCTATGTTGATGAGAACTCCAGAATCTTCATCGACAGGCTCTCCGACTTCAACGCCATGTACCGAACGATTGGCATAACATACGACCGTGCGGTAAAGGAACTGGAGGGCCACAACACATCCTCACGCTCGTCCGCCATGCTCCGCGAGCTTGTCAAAGTGACAGGCGAGCTTGTGAAGGTGAGCCACCGCATCGTTGAACTCGCCGAAAAATTCGATGCCGAATGGTTGCAAAAATATCGTTAGGTAACTCGCTGTATCGTGCGCTCTGCTACAACGGGGAGAAAATCAACAAGGAGAACGGCAGGCTGCTTGCCACAAACAAGATCTACAACGATGGCACGGGAAAGGTAAACATCAACCGTGCCTATCAGGATTTCAGAAGCTGGATGCCAACCTCCACGCGCACGGAGCGGCCGATGGTGCATATCTCCCTCAATCCGCATCCCGACGACCGTTTGAGCGATGTGGAATACACCGAACTCGCCCGCGAGTATATGGAAAGGATGGGCTTCGGCGATATGCCTTATATGGTTTATAAGCACATGGACATAGACCGCCACCATATACATATCGTAGCGCTCCGTGTCGATACCGACGGAAGATGTGTGTCAGACAAAAATAACTTCTACCGCAGCAAGGATATATGCCGCGATCTGGAAAAGAAATACAATCTGCGCTCATCCGAACGGCAGAAAATCACTCCGGATATGCCGATAAGGAAGATAGACCCTTCAGGCGACATCAAGCGGCAGCTTGCGAACACGGTGAAGATGGTAGGTATGCGCTACAGGTTCCAGACCATCGGCGAGTACAACGCCATTCTCTCATTATATAATGTGAGGTGTGAGCCGACCGACGGAAAGGTAAACGGACGCGAGTACCACGGGCTTGTCTATTTCGCCACCGATGACAGCGGCGCTACAATAGCGACACCATTCAAATCCTCCCGTCTCGGCAAGTTCGCCGGACGTGATGCCATAGAGAAGAGGTTTATCCGGGCGAAAGAGAAGGTGGAACCGGAGAAGACAAGGGCGATAGTTACCCCTTTGCTTGCCGCCTGCACAGGCAAGGATGATTTCATCGCCCGTCTGAAGGAGGCGAGGATTGATGTGGTTTTCCGCTATACCGACGAGGGAAGGATTTATGGTGTCACATTCATAGACCATAACAACCTCGCCGTGTTGAACGGCTCCCGTCTTGGCAAGGAGTTTTCGGCAAACGCTCTGGAAAGCAGATTCAACAGTCAGGAACAGCAGCCGGCACAGCCGATTGCCGAAATTCAGCGGCCGCAAGCAGATAACACAGCAACTGAGGATACGCGGCAGTCACAAACCGATACCTCACAACAGCCGGAACACGATGCAACTCCGCCTCATGCCGCAGATTCAGCGCAGTCGCAGAGTTACAGCCCGCAAAGCCGCAATGACGATGACGGCACCCCCTCTATTCCCGGTCTTGACCTGTTCCAAGTCGGACCCGGCTTCAACGCCGAGGAAGAAGCCTTCTACCGCGAAATGCAGCGGCGCAAGAAGAAAAAGCGTCGCGGACCCAAACTGTAAAACCATTAACACCCAAACAAAATGTCACAACAAGAAGATGATCTCAGGGCATTGGCTAAGATTATGGACCTGCTCCGCGGTCTGAGCATAATCCTTGTGGTTGCTAATATCTATTGGTTCTGCCATGACCTTATCGGTAACTGGCGGTTTGACCCGGAGACGATGAAGGTTCTCCGAAATTTCAATGAAAGCGGACTGTTCAGCTCCCCGTGGAGTTCTAAATGGTGGACGCTCCTGTTCCTCAGCCTCTCATGCTTCGGCACAAAGGGCGTGAAGAACGAGAAAATACAATGGATCCATATCTGGATTTTTCTCTCGGCAGGAGCGGCACTTTTCTTTCTAAACTGGTGGATGCCGGGTATCGGCTGGCACCTGTGCTACATATTCACAACCGTCATAGGCTACATCCTTATGCTTATCGGAGGAGTGTATATGAGCCGAATGTTGAAGAACAACATGATGGACGACCGCTTCAACAACGAGAACGAATCGTTCCAACAGGAAACGGAGCTTCTGGACAACGAGTATTCGGTAAACCTCCCCACAAAGTTCTATTACCGAAAACGGTGGAACAAGGGTTGGGTGAATGTGGTGAACCCGTTTCGTGCCACGATAGTCCTCGGCACTCCCGGCTCCGGCAAGTCGTATGCCGTGGTGAACAGCTTTATCCGCCAGCAGATAGCCAAAGCCTATTCGATGTATGTCTATGACTACAAGTATGCCGACCTCTCCATCATAGCCTACAACCAGATGCTCCGGAACAAGGGAAAGTATATTGAGAAGTACGGTGTCGCTCCTAAATTCTATGTCATAAACTTTGACGATCCGAGGCGCAGCCACAGGTGTAATCCCATACATCCGGCGTTCATGACCGATATATCGGACGCATACGAATCGGCATACACCATACTCTTGAATCTTAACAAAACGTGGGTGCAGAAACAGGGCGATTTCTTCGTCGAATCGCCGATTATCCTCTTGGCGGCGATAATCTGGTATCTCCGGCTATATGAGAACGGCAGATATTGTACCTTCCCCCATGCCATAGAGTTCCTATGTCGCCCTTATGAGGATATTTTTCCTATTCTTACATCATACCCTGAACTGGAGAACTATCTCTCGCCGTTCATGGACGCATGGCTGGGCGGCGCGGCGGAGCAGCTTATGGGGCAGATTGCATCGGCGAAAATCCCGCTTACCCGCATGATTTCGCCTCAGTTGTACTGGGTTATGTCAGACAGCGAGTTTACCCTTGACATCAACAATCCGAAAGCTCCTAAAATACTATGCGTAGGCAACAATCCCGACCGTCAGA
>OFGF01001043.1_pt1 | contig 19332 bp, 16 predicted proteins | sample 1521711 | NCBI WGS metagenome assembly OFGF01 (sample SAMEA3504092, study PRJEB24116) | mouse gut metagenome | biome: mouse gut; feature: mouse-associated habitat; material: faeces | place: Denmark | collected 2011 | reverse complement strand
CTGAAGATGAGGATAAAAAGCGGCGAAAGGATGCCGCAGAGAATATAAAGCCTGATTATAGGTTTTATGCGTAATAATTTTCATGACTTACTTATGGCAACGCGCTGGCAATCCATTTGGTTCGGCAGTGGCATAGCACTACCGGCGGCAGATACCCGCTTCCTCCTTCCGTCAATGCCCCGGAATGGCGGCATAATACAGCATTGTCAGCTTATAACCGATACCTTCACACGGGTGTTTTTAAGCTTATAGGGAGCAACATCCTCAACAACTTTGGCTGCTTTCGAACGAGGCACGGCAACGATTGCGTTATGGTCGCCCACCACGATTTTACCGACCTCATCCTTAGCCAGTCCCCCTTTCTGCATCAGGAACCCGGCAACATCACCACGCGATATTTTTTCCTTTTTACCGGCATTGATGTATAATGTCGCCACATCGCTGCGGATGCCGTCGGCAGAGGCGTTGCCCGGGAAATGCTCACGTTCCCATGAAACATATTCAGGCACATCCTCCTCTTCCGAAATAATGGTGTAGACAGTGCCTGATGCACCCATACGTGCGGTGCGCCCGTTCCTATGCGTCCAGCTTTCAGCCGACGGTGGAAGATGATAGTGGATTATATAGGTAACATCGTCGATATCCAGGCCCCGTGAGCCGAGGTCGGTCGACACAAGCACCGGGGTGGTGCCGTTGTTGAAAAGGTCGATGGCAAGCTGGCGCTCACGCTGCTCAAGTCCCCCGTGATACAGCCCTGCAGGGAAATGTTGCTTCTTAAGGTAGTCATATACACGCTGGGCGCTTTCGCGATGGTTCACAAACACTATGGCGCGCCCGTTATCGAGCGAATGCAGAAGGTCGGCAAGGGTGTTGAGTTTGTCGCGTTCATAAGATGTGACCCTCATCACCTGCAACCGTCCCCCTCCGTCGCCACGGGTGGTGAAATCCACCGTCTCAGCCCCGTCCATCGGTAGGAAAGGGGGCATTTCGTCAAGCCTGGTGGCTGAAGTGAGCATTACAAGGCCGGGCGACTTTATGCGGCGGGCAATGCGGCGCATCTCGTCCTGGAAACCTAGTTCAAGCATTTTGTCATATTCGTCGAGCACCAAGCCCCCCACCCCTGCCACATCGAGTGTGCCACGGATTATATGGTCAAGCAGACGCCCCGGGGTTGCAACCACAATGTCGGGCATAACCGAGAGGGAGTTTACTTCGTCGGCCATGGAGTGGCCTCCATAAAATGCCACGGTTTTAAACCCTGCCGCGACCGGGCGGATAACGTCGGCAATCTGCAACACCAATTCGCGTGCAGGCGCCATAATCACAGCCTGTATGGTACCGTCGGACGGTTTCAACTCACGCAGCAAACGTATGGCAAAAGCCGCCGTCTTACCTGACCCGGTAGGGGAAAGCAGTATTATCTTCCGCGCGGAGGTACCCGCCATAAGCTGTTGCATTTCGTTCAGTGCCACAATGTTGTGACGCTCGCGCAACCGTTCTATAATAGTTTTTATATCCATTGTCTTATTACGTAAGGGATTGGAGAAGATTTCATCGTCGTTTCTGTGGCCGTCACGGGCGCACCACACGGTATTCCCCGTTCGGCCCCCCTGCCACGGTATATTTCCTTAAGGCATAAGGATGGTCGGAATCCGCGGCAGGCCCTGCCGTAGGCAACCCGTAGTTTGAATAAACCGAGTAACGGCTGCCGCATTTCGCACAATAGGCGTCATGTTTATCCTCGTCGACACGTATCCTTATATCAGGTTTGTTTTCCACAGGGCAGGAGAGGTCGTAGGCGGCAGGGCGTCCGTTTATATCCCCCACGAGCAGCACCCCGCCGTAGCCTGTCTGCATCATTGCCGTATATGGGAAATTCTGCGGGATGCCTTCCGACAGGATAAACATCTTATGGTCGAGAGCCGACGGCACACCGTATTTCGTCCATTCAGGCTCCGTGGCAAACACAATCCACACCCCGGCAGGCGGTGTGCGGTCATCGTCGACATGTTTGCACCCGGCAAGGATAAACACCAGGGACATGATAGCGGCCACATGCCTGAACCGCGCTTTAAATCCAAATATCACCTTACGCATCATGACAATATTAACAACCGTACACTTTGAAATGACCTATGCCACAATAACAAATTTCACGCGGCGCGTATTTTTTTGCCGCGCCGCGTGAAACTGTTATTTCAGTGCAAATTATGTTTAACGGCTCAGACCGGCCATCAATTCGCCGAACTTGTCGGCCGCTTTCTGCAACTGCGGGCCGATAAGCGGGCGCAACATGGCGGGAATCTCAACGTTTATCACGGTCTGGACTTCGGATGAAGCTTCCGACAACGGTTTGATGTCGACCTCCATTGTCAGTGGCACAGGCGATGATTTGGTGCCGAACACCACTTTCGAAGGGCGCACACGGTCGGTGACATGGAATGCGATTTCGCCCACCTGCGGGGTGACGATGCTTATGCTGTCGGCCGAGAACCGCACTTCGCCAACCTGGGCGCGCTGTTCATCGGTAAGCGAGTCAAGCGCACCCTGAAGGTGGCTCAAATCACTGAAACGTTCGAATAATTCCTCAGCCGGACGCCCGACCGTTTGCGGTTTGCTTGTATATGTTGCCATTTATATTGCTTGTTAATAACCGGTAAACCGAAACGGCGGATTACTCGATGGTGTTGTCGCGATGGGGTGCCCAATGTCCTGGATCCTCACGCCATTGCTGAAGGGTGGCTATATCTTTCTTGTCGATAAACCCGGTCTGGAGCGCGACCTCGAGAAGGGCATCATAATTACTGAGGGTCAGAAGCTTGATTCCGGCCTCTTTAAAGCGCTGCTCGGCAAGGGGGAACCCGTAGGTGAACATTGCCACCATACCCACAACCTCGGCCCCGGCGGCACGGATAGCCTCGGCGGCCTTAAGGCTGCTCTGACCTGTCGAAATCAAATCCTCGATAACAATCACCTTCTGGCCGATTGTAAGGTTGCCTTCGATAAGGTTTTCCAATCCGTGATCCTTGGGCGACGAGCGCACATAGATGTAGGGAAGCCCCATGGCGTCAGCCACAAGCGCACCCTGCGCAATCGCGCCGGTTGCCACACCTGCAACCACATCAGGCGTATCGAAATTCTCCATAATCGTGCGGCACAGCTCGGTTTTGATAAACGAGCGCACCTGGGGATAGGAGAGGGTGCGGCGGTTGTCGGTATATATCGGGGAAGTCCATCCCGAAGCCCAAGTGAAAGGCAGATCGGGTTGAAGTTTGATAGCACTTACATTCAGAAGTTTCTCGGCAAGGAGATGTTCAAGTTGTTTCATTCTGTTGGGAATTTAATCAAATGAAGGAAGTTTCCGGCCTTCCACGCCGGAGACCACAAAATTACTCATTTTTCCGCAAAACCGCCCTACCGGCAGGCGCTTTTTTTGTGATGCGCAATATCGGGGTCACCGAAGCCATCCTGACTTTTCCCACAAGGCCGGGACATTCCGAAAAAGCCGGATAAAAATCAAAGGAATTAAGGAAAAAACCACCGCGACATCACTCCTTCTTTTTCTTCCTGAATGCCCGCAGGAATGAGAAGAAACTGTCGAAATCGCGTTTCAGAACCACACCTACACCCTGCGTAGTGTGGGCCGTGCGCAAATAATAATTCTGGTCATTGTAGCGGTTATAGGCTTTAAGGCGCCACATCCCTTCGCGGTCGAGGATATACTCCAGGTCGAAATCACCGATAAACTGGTTGGAGTTCAAACTATTATCCCTATAGCCGAAATTCCCGTTAAAAAGCAGCCTGTTGTTGAGCAGCCGCGACGAAAGCGCCACGTCGACCTCTACATCCGAGAAATCCCCCCTGTCGCTGCGGAAGGTCGGGGCGATGTTCCAGTTGTCGGAAATCTGCCCTAACAGGTTGCCGAGCTGCGACGAAATGGTGGATGACGCCACCGATACCAGTTCGTTCCCCTTGGTGGTCGACGTCATATATTCGGGCGTATAGAACCTGTTCAGGGCCAGCAGGTAGATAATCTGCCTGTTCATCATATCGTCGGTGCTGATAATGGATCGCACCTTGCGGTATATATCCGTTGTAAGCGTAGGGAATTCAAGGTCGAAGGTTATTTCCGGCTGGCGGATGTCGCCGTTGACTTTCATCAAGGCATGCACAGGCACATTTGTGCGGTTCAAATCCTTATCCTGCAAAAACGATTCATCGAGGTCGCTCAGGTTGGCATTAAGCGAATAAACGGCCTGGATTTTCAACTGCGCCCCGTATGGGTCGCCGTTAAACACAATCTCGCTACCCGGCTTGATTGTGAAATCCTTGATTATCACATCCTGCAACGTAAAATTATAGTCCCCACGGTCGAGCGTATAGGTGCCATACATCTTCAAATCGCTGTTGGCCGACCCGTAGTCCATCCGCAGATGGCCGCTGCCGTAGGCACGGATGCGGTCGCCACCCACAGGGTCCATCACCAGCACGATCTGCGCATCGGGGGTGACACGCATCTGGAGCGATATGTTGTAGTCCGACGGCTCATCATCGCTGTGGGCATCGACCATGGCTTTAAGGCGGTTGACCAAATCCATCGAAGTGTCGCGGTGCAACAGCACAGTGTCTGCAAGCTCGCCCGAAAGTTTCCCCTTGTCGCGGAACGTGAGGAACGAGTACTCGTCGGCCACCTCCTGGTCGGAAAGGACGAATGTGAATGTGGAACGCGGCGCCGTGGCCATATCCACCGAAATGTCTATGCGCCCCGGCTCACCCTTTACAAAGGCCGACCCGTTGCCGTAGATTTTACCATGCCACACAGGGTTTTCACGGGGTGTCTCGTTATACGACAGGAAATCGTGGGCGCCCGACAGGCCGAACTCAAACCGTGGTTCCTTGAAAAACACATGCTTCACCCAGCCGTTGAGCCGGGCGGCATGCCCTTCCACATCGTAAATCGTAATACCGTTCAAATCAATCAGCCCCGGCCGGAAATGCACCGAATCGGTGGCGGTGTAATATGTGTTTGTGAAATTCACCTTCAACCTGAGGTCGTCGGCAAACACATCCCCTTCGAGGTCTATATATTTGAAATTCCCGAAAATGCGTGCACGCCCCGATGCGTGCCCGGTTATGTCGGATGCAAAAGCCTCCATGTAGGGTTGCATGAACCCCACGTTGGCATGGTCGACATTGAATGTGATGTCGAGCGAATCGTTAAGCGGGAAAATGGCACCGTCGACAAACGAACGCCGCCCCTTCTCCTGGTCGATTTCGGCATCAAGAGTAATGGCCTTGTTTTCAGCCGCCCAACGGCTTTTCACAACCGCGTCACCTAAAACGGTCTTGTTATAGCTTATCCCCTTAACATGCAGACCGGGGGTTTCCAAAACCGGCTCGGACGACAGAAGACGTGAGGCATAGAACGTGCCCGAAGCGTCACCACCAAGCATGACCTTATCTATCCCAAGCGATTCAAAAAGGTAATCAAGGCTGAAATTGCGAAGGTCGAGTGTAAGGAGCGATGCGGCATCAGCCGACACCGTGCCCCCGATTTTGACAAACTGGTTGCTCCTGTGCACGTTGATGCCCTCAACCGATATATCCCCCGGACTTGTCACGGTTATTTTGGCAGGGTTCACCGTCCAGGTCGAATCGTTGAAAGTAAGGTTGCCGGGAAGCAGGTTTATGCGTGTGACCAAACGGGTATCGGTATCGCCCCCCGCAGCCACACCGCCTGCCAGGTCGGCAGCATCCTCACGCGAGAATGTCGTCACCGCGCCTACCGAACCTTCATAGGCACGGGCACGGTCGATTTTCCACGACACCCCGGTATGTATGTAGTCACGGTTGCCCGTGTTTTGAGTCAGCAATGTCATTGGGCCGTTTTTAGTCGGCACTTTGGTCGTAAGGTCTAACCCGGAGCTGCCGTCGGCGCCGTTTACAAACGCCGAAAGGCGGGGATCAGCTTGGTGCCTTGGCGCAGGAATGGCGCATCAAGCCTCAAAGCCATGTCGTGCGTCAGGTCGCTGACCTCCCCGGCAATCGAAACAGGATAAATCACACTGAGTGGCAGATGAAAGAACTCGGCAAGTTTTTCGGTTTCCTTGACAGTCAAACGGAATGTGAAGTCGTTGACACGCCCCGACTGGTTCTCGCGATGCATCTCGCCCCCGGTCAGCGAGGGATATGCTTGCGACAGGATGTCGCGTGCTGTGGCCGCTATGTGCGGGAAATCATACTCGCCGCGCACCTCGCCGTCGAGATAGTCGCTCCTGAGGGTCACCAAAGCCGAATCAGCCGACAAATGCAGGTTGTGCAGCTCTAACGGCTGGCCTACGGCAGGAGCAAACCTGAAATCCGACACGGTGATTTAGCCGGTCATGTTGTCGAGACGCGCGCCTGCCATGGCGACATCTACCAGCGCACAGGCCGAAGCACCGGGATATTTCCCCCACAGGTTGAGTGCCGACGGCACAAAACGGTCTACCCTCCCCTGCAACTCCACCAGTTTATGACCATGCGCAAACGACCACACACCCCTGAGGTCGAAAGCCGCATCCGGGTTGTCAAGCGTGACCCGGCCACGAACCATACTGTTTTCCAAAGTCGCTTCGGCAGCGAAATCGGAATATGTATATCCCTTAAGTTGTATGCGGTCGAGATTGACCTCCGCACTGCCCGACAACCTGCCCTTGAGCGACGCAATTTCAGCCGTCACAACCCCTTCGGCCTCACCGAGGTCTGCATTCCCGGCAAGCAAGCCTATGTTCACCGCATCGGAGGTGGTGATTTCCGCCCATGCCGAAAAATCATCCTTCGAGTCAACGGCGCCTTGTACAAGTATATCAAGCCCCCCTGCGGCAGTGGAAATGCCTAACGAGGCATCAAAACTCCCCCCGGTCATCCCCCCGTCACCGGAAACGGCAACAGTGCCTGCATCGTCCAACAGACGCACCACACCTTTGTCCAAAGGCTTGAAACATCCTGCAATCCTCCCTATCTCCTCACCCGTGGCAGCAACCGACAGATTGCGAACCGACAACACACGCGAAGTGCGGTTCCGTATGTCGCGCGCCATCCCGGCAATGTCGGCCTTCAACCCCCTGCTGCCCCTTAATGACACATTGAAACCGACTTCGGCAAGATTCCCCGACAGTTCCAACCGGCGTATGTCTATCTTATCCGCAACATCATCGAAACCGGCAACGAACGGCGCAAAATCCGACAGCGACACGTAGCTTCCCGGGGCGACAGCCAGTTCCACCTTCTCCGTTTCAAGCGAACGGCCTATTGAACCCAGGCCGTTCAGCGGGAGTGAAACATCATTCAGAAGCAGGTTCGATTTAGGAAGTGTCAATGCGAAATTACGCACGGAAATCAGCGAATCCGCGACATGGGCTTCCATCGAAAGGTTCTCAAGGCGGAAACCGCTCCGCTCCACAAACCCCATACGCTTGATATTGGCAACGAAATCGTTGTTGCGCAACCTCGGAAGCCTTATGTCGGCACGGAGATGCGACACCGCGACATGGTTCGGGTTGAACGTATCACCACCAGGTTCCGACAGCACATCGTAGCTCACCTTCGACGAACGGAGCAACACCGTGTTTATCCTCAAATCAAATGCCGTGGGAGGTTTCGACGGGTCTTTGGGCTTAAGCGCATCTATAATCGGCTGGATATTGAGCGGCGCCCCGGGCGAAGCCTTCTCCAGGTGCGCATCCATGCCTGTCAACTCCACGTAATTAACCGTCACCGGGTCGTCCGACACAAGGCTCCACAATCGCACGCCCGCACCTAGCCGCCGGGCTGTAAGCACCGTATCGCCCGGAGCGGTTTCAACCACCACGTCGCGCAGGACCACACGGTTAAACGGCACAATCCCCAGCCCCCCTATGCTGACCCTGCAATGGAGCAATTCCGACAGACTGCGTTCACATTGGCGGGCTATGCGCTGCTGAACCGGCGTGACCGACAAGGCCACGTAGGTGACCGCGGGAACAACCACTGCCAGGCAGATGGCTATAACCACGAAAAAACGTAATACACGATACAGCAATTTCACATCGCGAAGTTAAGGATTTTTTCCGTTTTGTTTGTTATATCCTTCGGATTAGTTACCTTTGCCCGACATCAGGCCGATTGCCGGGAGTCCCCGGCAAGGATTTTCATGCCATATTTTCACACCGATGAGACTAAAGACAGCGCTATCAGCAGCAATTGCATTCACTGCACTTACAGCCGCAGCCGACGAATATTCAGGAGAGAAAACCCTCGGCCTGCAAACCGGCTATATAACCTACAACCAATCGGCAGTTGCAGGAATCGAATTCACCTACCGGAAACTTCCGGCTGGCGCCGAGCGTCAACTACGTATTCCGCCATAAAAGCGTCGACGCGCTCATGATCAACCTCAACGCCCAGGTCCCTTTCCCATTTGCCGGAAAATGGGAGGTATTCCCGCTGGCAGGTATAAATTATTCGAGCTGGAACTACCATAAAGGCACTGCCACCGACAATAACCCTGATGTTGCCTCACGCGTTACACGTTTCGGGCTGAACCTAGGCGCCGGAATCGGTGTAGCAGCCACCTCTACCCTCTGCCTAAGCCTCACGGCCGACTATGTGTTTATAAAGCACTTCGGCGGCTGCAACATCCTCGCCAAAATCGCCTACAAGTTCTGATAACGGCACCGTTGCAGAAAGCCCCCGTCAGAACACATCCTCACAACAACAACAGCTTGTAAACCAATTATAAAATCTAAAAATATGCTTAACAAGAACGTAGAACAGGCTATAAACGCCCAGATCAATGCCGAATTCTGGTCGGCCTACCTCTATCTGTCAATGTCGATGCACTTCGCCAACAAAGGCTACAACGGCATCGCCAACTGGTTCCAGATCCAGTTCAAAGAGGAACAGGACCATGCCACGATCTTCATGAACTACATCAACTCACGCGACGGCAAAGTGCTTCTCGCCCCCATCGAAGGGGTTGACACCGAATGGGCATCGCCCATCGACGCCTTCAAAGCAACCCTCGCCCACGAGCAGAAGGTAACGGCACTTATCAACAACATCTATGCCATCGCAGTCGAGGAAAAAGACTACGCCACACAAAACACCCTCCAGTGGTTCATCAGCGAGCAGGTTGAGGAAGAGGAAACCGCACGCGGATTCATCGACGCCCTCGAAAAAATCGGCGACAACGGCTACGGGCTCTACATGTTCGACAAAGAACTCGCTGCCCGCACCTATAATACCCCCGCCCCCCTCGCCTCCAAAGCCTGATTCACAAAACACATATAAATATAAAAAATGGTCTGAAAAATTTTTCAGACCATTTTTTATATTTAACCCCATCCATTTGTACCTCGCAACTACTCAGCAATCAGGATTGGCTCTGATAACTGGCCTGTACTCACGTATTTGGAGTTCTCGGGTTGAAGATATCAAGGCGTTTAAACAACCGATACCATATCCGCCTATACCACACCCCGTAGTATTTGTTCCTGAGACGCAATGCCATGCCCAAATAATCTATCGGAGCTCCAAACATTTCACTATAAAGCTCTTTATGCTTGTCAAGAATGTATAACTCTATTTCAAAAGCCGACAGGGCTTTCTGTGCATCGACATTTCGAGACCGTGCCTTTATACGGTAATTAAACAATTGTTCTGGAATCTGGCTGACAACTGAATCTTTATGCAACATACGTATCCAGAATTCCCAATCCTCAAGCCCCTGACGCATATTTTCGTCATATCCGCCAACACTGTCAAAATGCGATTTACGATACATCGCACTGACAAAGATGCTGTTATTGACCAGCAACGACGCATAGTCATTATACTTGAGTTTAGGTGTTTCAGTTGTCTCTCCGAAGAAACGCCACATGCAATACACCACATCGGTTTCAGGATACTCAACAAACCGTGCCACACATTTTTCCAGATATGTCGGCTCCATCGTATCATCGGCATCCAATGGCAGAATATATTCTCCTGAAGTTTGCCTGACGGCAAAATTCCGCGCCGCCGAAACCCCGCGGTTTTCGGTATGAAAAAACTTGATTCTTGAATCCGAAACGGAATATGCCTCCACTATTCCGGCTACATTGTCAGGAGATCCGTCATCAACCACTATAACCTCCCAGTTGCCGTAAGTCTGTCTTATAACCGAATCCAATGATTCAGCTATATATTCAGCCTGACCATACGCAGGCATAATGACTGACACCAACGGACAATTGTCAATTATTGGCATTTCTTATAATTTATCGATAGCAATATAAAATCTTAGTTTCAAGAGACCATACCATCGCGCAAATCTAAATGCCCTGATTAGTTTCCGATACCGACTACGGCCGGCAGTATTGATTATATCAGGATATTTATCCATATCACGGCAAATCTCCATCAACTCTTCAGCAACTCCGTCAACAAAGCGCCACGACAACTGCTGACAAACATTCATGACATGGAAACGCGCCATAGCCTCTTCCATATAGTCGTCGAGTCCGTGTGCCGTGATGCAATTTTTCAGCCATGCCACATAGCGCTGGAAATCGCGGAATTTTTCTTTATTGCGCACCACATCGTGCGAAAGCGATTCTGCCCGCTCATTGTAAATCATGCAGGGGCGGTCAACTCCGGCAACCCTTTCGGTGCCAAGCAACAGCTGGGTTTTCCATATCACATCCTCACCAAGCCTCATCCCCTCCGACCAGTCACTTATTGAATCAATCAACGTGCGGCGCACAAGAATAAGCAGGCTCCAATAGCCTCGTCCCGACAGCACCTCGCGCAGATATTCATGTCCGCTCACAACCGGGGCGGTCAGTCCGAAGGATTCGGAACTGCGTCCGTCAATCTGGTTAAAAATGATTTTGGGGAGCACCATATCGGCGCCGGTCGCATCGGCCACGGCAAGCAGCGACTCCACGGCATCAGGCAGCATAGTGTCGTCACTGTCGAAAAAATAAACGAATTCACCGCGCGCCACTGCCAAACCCTCCATGCGCGCCTTCGACGGCCCTTGATTCACGGTGGTTCTGGCCACAATGCGGGCATCACGGGCAACATACCGGTCTATCACCGCGCCTGTGCCGTCGGTGCTGCCGTCGTTTATCAGAATCAATTCAAAGTTGGTGTATGTCTGAGCCAGAACGGAATCGAGCGTTGCCGCAAGAAAAGCCTCGGAATTATAAACCGGAATTATTATGGATACTCTCGGCGAAGGTGTATTGCTGCTCATTGATAAGTAAGTCACAAAATTTATTTTATATTATCGGTGGAAGGATTTTCGAGTGATTTTCGCTCGATGAAGAAGAAGTGTAGCGAGCTACACAACTGATAAATAGAGGGTAAAGTGCCGGAAAGTCTCCGACGATAATATAAAGCCTCATTGATAATCATGTGCGTAATAATTTTAATAACTTACTTATGTATACATTTTGTTTCCAACAGCAAAGTTAATCATTTTCCGGGAACTGCCGGCCTGTATGCGCGGTTGTGACTGTGGCAGGCAATCACAGTCACCTTTTCTGCCGTCCCACCGGCGGTTCAAGCCCCGGCAACATCATCGCCTGAATATAACCGAACTGTCCTGACTGCCCGCTCCATGCCACTTCCGCCGGAGTTAATATCCCGGTTTTATCCCGTGGAACCCCATGCTGCAACACCTCATTCAGCAAAGAATCGCTCGTGCAGCAGATCCGGTCAAAAAAAACGGCAAACTGCGCCAACGCCGCCTGCCCGTCGGCTTCCCCGCATAACTGCGTCGTCTTGTGAATCCATCCCGTCTTGCGGCAGGGCAATCCGATGAAATTTTCCACATAGCGCATCATCTCCACCGTGTTGAACACCACCGCGGCAAACGAGCCCGCGTAATGGTAACGCACCTCGCGGGTTCTCAAAAAATCATAGCGCATCAGAGCGTCAACATACGCCGGAATCCCCGCAGCCTCGGCCTCCTTGAGCAGCTCTCCACCCTTCAACGAAACCACCACAGGGGAGTAACCGGCCTGCTTCAGCGCCACAGCCATATCCAAAAGCGCCCGCGGGGCAGGGGTCGATGTCATTTCAGGCGAAAGCAGCAGCACCCCACGATTCCCGTCGGCACTATTCCCCGCAGCATACACCTCGCCGCACCGGTCGCTGAAATTGCACCGGTGGTACCGGTGCATACCGAGCACCCTGCGCACCAGATACTTCCATCTGAGTTTACGCACATATTCAGACTGCGGATAAAGCCCGACGAAATCCTCAAGCATCATCCTTGCCGAACGGTTGCTTATCCAGCTGTCACAAAAAGCCTGCTCAACCTGCCTGTATCGAATAATCTCCACATCCTCGGCAAGATAACGCTCAAACGAACCCGGCAGCTCACGTTCCGACACATCGGCTTCACTTTCCGGCTGCGGTTCAGCCAGCGTTCTCTCCCAGTCAGGAATCCAGGTGTCAAGAAATTTCCGTGTCTTGCCATAGCTGTTATCAAGCACATGCAACTCCTTACCCATCAAAATGGAGAGAATCGACACATGAAGCCTTGTGGAATAAACTGCCGAATATCGCCCCACGAAATCAACCGCATTCCTCAGATATGCGGGGCGTATCACATCGTGCCAGAAGCCATCTGTCTCACTGTTGGCTTGTTTCTGCCCAAAACGGTTCCATGGCCGGCGCAAACGCCTGAGCCTGTGGCGAAGAACCCGGAACAGTGCCTGTGGAATATTCTCGATTATCGGCCAGTCGCGCATCTCGGCATTCGCCGGCACTGCCGACACATCCAGGTCGGCAGGCATCTCCTTGTCAAGCCTGCGGGCATAGAGAATACGCCTCCCCCACGGCCGGTGCCAGGGTTTCAGCGTGTCGGTGTCAATGCAGAATGCCATATCCGGCACCAGCAGGATGCGGTTGGGCAACGCCTCCGACAAGATTCTGAATGAATCGCTGTCGCGCACACAGATTACCACCGACCTATGTCGGCTGAAAAACTCCACATCGGCTTCAAGCGATGCCGGATTGTCGTAATGCACGCTCTGCGGCAACACTATGACACGGTTTTCAGGAAAATCCTCAATCACACGTTTGCGGAATTCATGGTGCTCCGGCCATATATCCCCCCAGTTACCCCCGCCTTGAAGCAATATCACATTGCCGGGCGAAAGCTTCGGCTTCCTATAATTATCTTTGTCGGTGGAATAAAGGCATTTGTGCCCTGTCTCCTTTAGAAAGTTAAGGGTTCCCTCCCATATCAGCAGATCCCCGAGGTTTTCATAATACGGCAAATCAAGATAAACATAATCGTTATCGATCAGTGGAGTGAGCACGCTCCCTACAACCGACCTGAGCCGGGCTATGATATCATTGTGCGACATTTCTGCGAATTTCCTGTTTATATTGCAAAAATAGCCAATATTCCCTATTTTTGCAATATTGTATTATCGCCTCTGCCCACCTATCAAATGAAAATATCAATCATCATACCCGTCTACAATGTCGACCGATATATCAGGCGTTGTATTGATTCTGTCATAGCCCAAACATGGCGGGGCGACATGGAATGTATCCTTGTCGACGACGCCACTCCCGACAACAGCATGGCCACAGTGCGGGAGTGTCTGAAAGGCTACAACGGCGGGATTGAGTTCAGATTTGTAGGCCACAAGGAAAACCGGGGGCTTTCGGCCGCACGAAACACAGGCGCGCGCAATGCCTCGGGCGACTACCTCTATTTCCTTGACAGCGACGATGCCATCACTCCCGACTGCATCGAAACCCTCGCCGGCATTGCCGAGGCGCATCCGGCAGTGGATGTGGTTCAAGGCAACCTGGTGGTGACCGACGATATTTACCGCTTCCTCGACAGCACGCTGTATGATTTCCCGGAATATTGCGACGACCGGGAGTGGATTTCGGAACACATCAAATCCGACATCCCCGTCACCGCATGGAACAAGCTGTTCCGCAGGGATTTCTTTGTAGGGCTAAACCTTTGGTTCAAGAATGGTATCCTACACGAGGACGAGCATTGGCGCTACATCCATGGCGACAAAATCGGCTCTATCGCATTCTCAGGCAAACCTACATATATCTACTATCGCAACCCCGGCTCCATAATGGAAGTCAGGAAAAAAGACCGCAGTTTCTCGTCGATGATGGAAATCCTTAACGAGTACCTCCACACAATAACCCGAAAGAATCGCTATGCCCCGGTGATTCTGTATGCCTACAGCCTGACAAAACGGCTCCACGAACTCGACGACCCACAGAGCTTCATGGAGCAATATAACGCCTTTGTCAACAGAATGATCGCCTCCCCGGAAATCCCGGCATCGGTAAAAGCGTCATGCCGCTATATGCGGCATCATTCTTTATGGCTGGAAATCGTATGCGCCATGTTTCTGCGGCGCTCACACCGCATTATCAAACGGATGAAAGCCATGGATAAAGCCTCCACGGGGGAACACGCCACACAACACTCCTGAACGGCACCACACATGGTTTGCCTGAAATTTCGTAATTTTGCGCTCTGAACAACTGGGGAACCACACGCACCCAGCCTCTCCCCCTCACTTCAGAAGCAGTCATTGATGCACAACATATCCCACAATTCCCCACAGCACTCCCGCCTCCTCACATCCATCCCGAAGGCTATATCATCCGCCATGTTCAGAGCCTTCAAAGCAGAGTGGCCGTTGATTCTGCTCGTAGCCATGCTGCTCGGCACATCGGGATACTGGTTTTTCCACCATTTTTCAGGCATGGCGCCATATCCGGTATCATGGATTTCCCGTTTCGGCAACGGAGCCTTTATCGGATATATTGTAGCCCTGGTGCTCACGGCAATACCTCCAGGACTGTGCCGCGCCACAGTCAGATGGCTGTGCATCGCCGCCGCATCGGCTCTGTTCGTCGCCGAGGGATGCGCCTTCGGAATCTGGGGACTGCACATTTCCCCTGACCTGCTCACTCTCGCCGCCGAAACAAATATGCAGGAAACAAGGCTCACCGCCAGTCTGCTGGCATCAAGCCGATATTTCTGGGAGGTGTTGGCCGCGCTTGCCATCCTGCTGGGGCTTTACATTGCCGTCAACGGCCGCACCGCCATCATAAACCGCCGGATAGCATCGTTCGGGTGGAGGAAATCAGCCCGCACAGTTGCATGGATATTCATCTGCGCCATCACGGCCTGGGGAATCCGCAGTGCCATTGTGATTTCAGGAATCTACCGTTCCGACACCAGCGCCTGCCTCGAACGGTGGGTGGTCAGAAATGACGAACTGCAGGAATACACCGATAATTGTTCCCGGCTTCTGTTCGCTCTGCAATCGGTTAACCTGATGAAAAACGACAAACGCGACTGGGAGGAGCTTCAGCACAGTTTCCTGACACAGGGCGACGCCGTCACGTCGGCCTCCGATTCCCTGCAGGTTGTGTGCATAATCGGCGAATCGTTCATACGAAGCCACAGCAGCATCTACGGATATCCACTTGAAACCAACCCGCGCCTCTGCCGGGAGGCTATGCGCGGCAACCTCGTGGCATTCGCCGACATGGCCGCATTCGCCAAACACACATCTTTGTCGCTGCGCTCCATTCTGTCGGTCAATCCCTCCGGCGACGGCAACCGCTGGAACTCGGCAATAAGTTTCCCCTCGATATTCCGCCGGGCCGGATTCCGAGTGGAGCTGAACGACAATCAACTCACCTACGCCTCTTCCATCTGGGCCTTCTCGCTGTCGGCGGTAATGCTGTCGAAAACAATGACACAGCACTGCTACAACAGCCTGTATGTCCCGCAGAAACACACCGACGACCTTTCGTTTGTCGACTCCGTGGCGGCACGCCATCCTGTGGCGCCACACAAACAGCTGACGCTCTACCATCTGAAGGGGCAGCACCTATGGCCGTCTTATCCCGACACTCCGGAATGGAACGTGTTCTCTCCGGCCGACATCCCGAATCCGGGCCGACCATGGCTCGACAGCAAACGGCGACAGCAAATAGCCGGTTACGACAACGCCACTCTTTTCAACGACAGCGTTGTTAGCCACATCATCAGCCGCTACCGCCACACCGAGGCAATAGTGGTCTATCTCTCCGACCATGGCGAGGAAATCTACGATTACCGCGACGCTGCATTGCGGCAAACTCCTGCACCGGGAATGATGCAGGAATTCCTCGCGCACCAGTTCGCCATCCCGTTTTTCATATGGATGTCCGACCTCTACATGCAGCGGCATCCGGCTCATGCCAACCTCATACGCCGTGCCGCCCTCCGGCCCGGCTCTCTGGCCGACATAGCCAACACATTCATCGGTCTCGGAGGCATATCAACCCCCTGCTACAATCCGCAACGCGACATCCTATCGCCCGAATTCATTCCGGCCCCACGCCTCACAAACCTGGGCGACACGCTCCCGCAGATGCCTATGCCCCCTGTTGCAGGCCCGGCACCCCACAACTTGCACGGTTCGCACGAAACCCCTAACTTTGTCATGGCTAATAACGGCAATAACACCCCACCATGAGCACCACACACAAAGCCACACCGCCTACGGCATCGGCCTCACAGCCTGCCGTGTCGGTCATAATCCCGAACTATACCTGAGGCAACGCATCGACAGCGTGCTGGCCCAGACGTTCGGCGATTTCGAAGTAATACTGCTCGACGACTGCTCATCCGACTCCAGCCCCACGATAATCGAATCCTACCGCCACCACCCCAAGGTGAGCCGCATCGTGCTTAACGAACAAAATTCGGGGAGCACTTTCGCACAATGGAAGCGCGGGCTGGCGCTTGCCCGCGGCCGGTATGTATGGATTGCCGAAAGCGACGATTATGCCGACCCGGAATTTCTCGCCACCCTCGTCCCACTGCTCGATGCCGACCCTTCGGCGGCAATGGCTTTCACTGGCTCGCACATGGTCGATGCCGACGGGCGCCCTATCCCAGGCATGGACTGGGATTGTTACCGCCCCGGAGCACCCGAAACCGAAACTTACACAGGCCGCCTGCTGACAATGCGCAAACTCCTTTGGACTGCCGACGTCTACAACGCCTCGATGGTGCTGTTCCGCCGCTCCATGGCGCCTGAAATCGAGGATGTGCAACTCAGCATGCGCTACTGCGGCGACTGGCTCTTCTGGGTGAACATGGCTCAAAACGGGGGTGCAATAGAGGTGCGGCGCAAACTCAACTACTTCCGCCAGCACTCCGCCAAAGTGTCGCCCGGAGCATCCAAATCAGGGCTTTATTTCATCGAGGGGCTCCCTGTGATGGTGCGCGTGGCCCACTATCTGTCACTTCCACCCATCGCCCGCGCCATGCTTGCCGGGCGCACGTGGAAACGCCTCGGAAAATTCCCGCAGGTGCTTGCCACACACCGCGCCGAAATCCTTGACAACCTCGACCGCCTGTCGCCCCGCGCGTCATCGCGCCGCCGCAGGCTGATTGCCCTCTACGAAGCCGACAAATACCTCAACTTCACCCACATGCAGCCATGACCCCGAAGAAACGACTGCTTTTCCTCATATGCGCACTCCTCGACGGCGGCATCGACACCATCCTGGTGGAATACCTCCGCAACATCGACCTCGGCAAATTCGATGTAACACTGGCCATAGGCATCAAAATGGACGAATTCGAGGTGCATCTACCCAAAATCCCCCACGGCGTGCGGATAGAATACCTCGTCGATGCGCCGCGTCTCACCCGCTGGCGCAAAGCCAAACATACCCGCAGGCTTCCTGCCGCCATAAAACTCTACGACGAAATCATCCTCAATCCTCTCCGCAAACTCACATCGTCACGACGTCTGCAACGCCTGCTTGCCTCACACGATGCCGTTATCGATTTCGACGCCACATTCTACACCGCGCTGCGCCGCTACCCCGTCCCCGTTGTCGGCTTCTACCATTTCAGCATAGCCGAAAACCTTGCCCGCAACAGGCGCCACACCATGCGGCAGATGCACGGCATGGCACACTACACCGCCATAGCGCTCATCTGCGATGCAATGATTGACGAGGGTCGCCGCCTCTTCCCGGAACTCTCCCACAAATTCACCCGGATTTACAACGGTTACAACTTCGACACCCTGCGCCGCAGCCCCACTACCCGCTGCCCTTATCCCCCCGCCGCAAGGCTACTTCCTCTCCGTTGCCCGCCTCGAAGAGAGCCAAAAGGACATAACAACGCTGCTGAAAGCCTACGCGCTCATGCGCAGCCTTTCAGCAGCGCCCCACACCCTCCCCCACCTGTGGCTTCTAGGCACCGGGCGCGACCGCAGCCGTCTCGAAACCCTCGCCGACAGTCTCGGCATCACCCCTTACGTCACATTCCTCGGCTTCCGCCCCGATGCCGCGCCCTACATGTCACGAAGCCTCGCCCTGGTCCACTCATCAAAATACGAAGGTTTCGGCCTTGCAATAGCAGAAGCCCTTATTCTCGGACTCCCGATAATCTCGTCCGACTGCCCAACCGGCCCTGCCGAAATCCTCGGCCACGGCAAAGCAGGCATCCTCGTGCCGCCAGGCAACGTCGACGCCATGGCCCATGCCATGCTCCGCATAGCCACCGACCCGGCACTGCGCGGCAGCCTCTCCGAAGCCACCCGGAGCCACTGCCGGATCTTCGACATAAACACATCCATCTCCCGCCTACTCACCCTTCTAGACCAACCACGATGACCCATACTACCTCCCCGCAACCCCAACCCTCCCTCTCCCTATCACAATCTCCCACCTCCGGGTCATGTAATCAGGCGGGTTCGCCCGATTCACCCCTACCGCCCCGCATATCTGCGGTCCTCAACACATATAACGCCGCCGAACATCTCGACGAGGTGCTCGATGCCCTCCACGGTTTCGACGAAATCATCCTCGTCGACATGCACAGCACCGACGAAACCCGCGCCATAGCCACACGCCACGGCGCACGCATCATCGACTTCGAACGCTGCGGAATCTGCGAACCAGCCCGCAACGCAGCCATCCAGGCAGCATCCAACCCATGGGTGCTGATTGTCGACGCCGACGAAATTGTGCCCCCCGCCCTTCGCGATTACCTCTACAAACTCATATCCTCACCAAATCCACCGGCCGCACTGCGCCTCCCCCTGCGCAACTACTTTATGGGGTGCGAAATGCACTGCCTCTATCCCAACTACATAACCCGCTTCGCACGCCGCGATGCCATCGACTGGCCCCCGATAATACATGCCAAACCCGTCATCGCAGGGCGCATCGGCTCTATCCCCTCACGCCGCAAAGAACTGGCCATGATTCACCTGGCTAAAAACACCGTGGAATCGCGAATCG